>Ga0163152_10006497_pt1 | contig 13184 bp, 12 predicted proteins | sample OliLakLV19MP8IB2_FD_148635 | JGI IMG/M metagenome (GOLD analysis project Ga0163152, IMG submission 148635) | Freshwater microbial mat bacterial communities from Lake Vanda, McMurdo Dry Valleys, Antarctica - Oligotrophic Lake LV.19.MP8.IB-2 | ecosystem: Environmental > Aquatic > Freshwater >... | reverse complement strand
TTCTTCAGGAATTCCCAGGCTTCTATCCCTTTCTCTTTGGCGCAGCATTCGGGATCTGTCTGGTCGGCGCAAAGAAAAATATGACGGATGTACTGGTCCAGGCCCAGGGCGCGTGCTGCGTTGATTAACTCGTCCGGCATGGCTGAACTCTACCGGAAAAAAAACGCCGCGCGACTAAAGTCCGCGGTCGGATGGTGACCAGATTATGCCCGGCAACCGGTCGGCCCGCTCGTCACGTATCGGGGTTCGATGCAGGAATTGATGCGAGCGTGTTGACAATTCAAGCAGGGCATCGGCGACAGCCTCCGGTGCTTCCAACGGCAACGCGTGCCCGGCATTGGCCACCTCGACGTAGTTCGAGCCGGGAATCAATTGGGACATCTGGCGCGCGCGCTCGGCCGGGATCAAAAGATCCTCCGCGCCGTGCAGGACGAGCGTCGGGATTTGCAGTGTGCGCAGCAACGGTGTTCGATCCGGCCGATTGGCCATGGCCTGGAGGGCCCAGCAGATTCCATCGATACCCGCCTTTTCAGCCCCGATCATGGGAAATTTCGCCAACGCCGCGTCGCTCCTGTTGCGCTCGGAGAACAATTTAGGAACCAACGCATCGGCGGCGACCTTGGATCCCTCCCGACGCACTCTTTCGATTAAATTCGTTCGCGCCTGTTTTATTTCGGCGGTGTCCGCTGCGGCCTGTGTGCTGATCAAGCCGAGACCTGCGATCCGGTCGGCGTGACGTTGAGCAAAAGCCAGCGCGACATATCCACCCATCGACATTCCAGCGACCACGGCCTGCCGAATGCCGTGGAGATCGAGCAGTTTCGCCAGACCATCCGCCATGAGATCGATGGAAGGCTCGGCGTTCTCCACCGGATTATCGCCGAAACCCGGAAGATCCGGCGCGATGATCTTGGTTTTGTTTTGTAACGAATCCACAACGGATTTCCACATCGTGTGATCGAACGGATACCCGTGAACGAGAATCAATAGAGGCATCTGCATAATCAGGGCGCGTGACTTCGATGGTTCGTAATTTTTTTCACCAGGTTTTATTTCGACGGGGAGATGATTTATGGGCGAGGTTGCCCAGGTCATTGCTCCACGCGTCCGCATCGCTCGGCGAAAAATCAAACGGGTCCAGCAAATGAAGCGATTCACCGCCATCGGCCCCAATAATTTCCCAGTCCACGTAATATTCAATGGACGTTTTGCGCAGGAATTGCATGGCACGGGAGCGCACCTGCGCGCGGGTGTTTGTCGGCGCCTTCAGCGTGGCCTCGGCAATGTCGTCAGCGGAGACCGCCCACGGGGAAGGGGTTTGGGCCAGGGCCAAGCCAAGACTGCGCGACGGATCCACGTGATGAAATTCCAGATCCTGCGACTTCAACCACGGGCTGCTCCAGTCTAGGTTTTCCTGTTCCCTGAATTGTTGGAGCAGCCAATGCTTGGTGATCCAATCGACCTTGCCCACGAGTTCTTCAGGCTTGCGCCCGAGCGAGTCGAGTGTCGCGGCCCAGATTTTCAGCAGGTCGTCAGTTTCCGGGTCGCGCCCGTGGAATTCTCGGCGTGCCGCTTCTTGATATTGCTGGAGCAGGTCCACCGCCTCCACGCACCGGCCATCGCTTAGCGGCACCAGCCACGGACCCTTCAATTGGTGCGCCAGCGTGCGAAAGGTCATCACTGCATCCGCCAGCATGATTTTCGGCAGGCAATCCCGTTCGAGCAAATCAAGCACCAGCGAAGTCGTGCCGACTTTCAACAGCAGCGTCGTGGGCAACACGTTCGTGTCCCCGTGCAGGAGATGGAGGCGGCGATATTTTCGCGCATCCGCGAGCGGTTCGTCGCGCGTGTTGATGATGGCGCGATTGAACTGCACCCACTCGAAGAGATCGTTGTTGATGTAGTCGGCGCGCTGGCTGATTTGAAAAACGTTGTCCGCGCCCGGACGCGCGAACTCGCCGCGGGATTCCGCCGCCAAGGTCGCCCCCACGCGTCCCGCGCTTACGTAGAGCAGGCGCAAGGTCAGAAACGCTAGTAGAGAATGCACGTTCATCTCCGTCAACGGCGCGGAACGGCGCACCAGGTAGTTCTCGTGGCAGCCAAACGTGGCGCCGGAGTAGTGATCAATGTTGTTGCGGATAAAACTGACCTCGCGATCCAGGTTCAAATCCTTCACGGCCTGGAGCAGCATGGAGTCGCCCGCCGAATCGTAGCGAAGCACGTCAATGAGTGACACGCATTCGGGCGTGCAATATTCCAGGTGACCCATGTCAATGTAAACGCGTCCGCCGTTGAACAGGAACCCGCCGTTGCCCGCCGGTTCATCCCAATCCCGCTGATGCACATCGATCAGGCCAAATCGTTGCTCGCGAAAGATCCAGTCGCGTACCCGCGAGACCGCGCTGGGGGTTCCAGGGAGATCGTTCGTCAAGCAGCCGTATTCAGTTTCAAGGCCAACGACTCGGTTCATATCCAGATTCCTAAACCAAAACTCTTTTACAAATCCAATTGCGCAAGTGTCAACGGCTCGTAGCGCGCCGGTCGGGTCGGCGTTCGCGCCAGCCAGCCGAGCTCAACAACTTTATCGCGAGCCAATTCACGCCAGCCCTGGCGCCGTTCTTCCTCGACGGGAACCGACTCAAACGATTTGTTCGCGGTCAGACACCACCATGCTTGCAGAAGCAGGTCCGCCATTTCCGTGCGGGAATTCTTTCCCTTCGCCGTTTCACTCAGCCATCGATGCACTGCCGGTTCGGCATCGGGCTGACTTGCGACCACCGAGATGCCTCCCTTTTGCGTTTCGAATGAACCATCGTAATGGAGGCGAACAAGCAGATCGTTTTCGGGCGTGCTGCCGATTTCCGCCAAAAGCAGCTCGACCAAAAAGGGCGCGCTGAAGATCTGTTCGAAGTTGGTTTTTAATTGCGGACTCAATCCGAAACTCACCAAACGCCGCAAACTGACATCTTCCGGCGCCCGGGTGAAGGCCTCCATATGCGCCGCATCGATTGCCGTCATGCGAATTTTCTCGATGTCCGCGGGATGGCCCAATCCGGCCAGTGCGTGACGATCGAACAATTCGAATACCTTCGATTGCCCTCCGCCCACTCCGAGCAAAAGGATTCCATCGGGCAGGCTCGCGGCAAAAACCGGGGAGCCGCCTTTGAGTTGTTCGCGCACATATTCGCGGCGGTTGCCCACCGCTTCCAGCCAACGATACGGTTCTTCAGTCATGGCTAATCTCGGTTCTTGCTCCTGATCTTAATCTCACTCGTAATCTCTCCATCACCCTCATCGGCTTAACATTAATATTATGATCAACGATACTCTTAAGAATTCAAAAATTGTTTCTGCTGCTGTTCCGTGATGGTTTCCACGCCAGACGAACGCAATAGTTTTATCGTCGCAAATGTTTCGGTGGCCGGATTTACTCCACCCGTGGCCGAGTCGAATTCCGATGCGGTCATTAAAAGCCGCAGCCCGAACTGCACGGCCTGCTTCAAATTCATTTCCGACGGACGAGGCGTTCCATGGCTTTCCTGGAAACTAAGAATGCTGCGGATCGTTCCCGACCCCGAACCGGATGCCGCATATCCGACCGCCTGGAACTGCGCGCCCAGCGGATCGTAAAAATAAACCTGCGGTTTCGCGGGAGAAACGGAATGGTCCAATCCGGCGAAAAGCGGGACAACGATCCCGACCCCCTGCATGGTCATCGGCAAATTCTCGCGTAGCAGACGGGCCAGGGCGCGAACCTTTGCCGACAGGCTGAGGGACTGCAGTTGGCTTCGGCGATAATACTCAAAGGAAGTTTGCAATACCCGCGCCATTTCGAACGCAGTCGCCGGCACTCCCGCGATGGCCAGCAACGACGTTGCGTCGATCTCGATCACCTTGTCCACCCGGTCGGTCACGATGACATTTCCCGCTGTGGCGCGCCGATCGCCCGCCATCAGGATTCCTTCCGCAAAATGGAAAGCAAAAACGGTTGTCGCCTGGGTTTCAATGGGAGCGCCCGCCGTCGCATTGGGCCGAAATGGCGGCAGTTTGTGCTCGGTGAGCAGAGACAGAAAATCCCCGGCGATCGAAGGCATTCGACTCATTGGCCGGTGCGTTGTCGATAGCGTTTGGCCTGGTCTGGATCCACTTTGCGCATGCGCTTGAGAAGTTCTTCCGTGTTGGGTTTCTCAACCTTGGGGGCGCTGGGTCCATCGCCTCCGCCGCTGGGGCCGGGCGTCATGGGCCGATTTTTTTGAGCTTGGTCAGGCATAATTTTGTTTGGTGAAACTGCCGTCGAAATTCTCTAAACCAAGCTCGCAGAAAAATAAAATCTGACAAGGGCGTTTGCGAGAAAGCTTTTTCACCGGACGCATTTCAGTTTTGTCCCCGATTGGCGGCGACAATCTGTCATTCGCAACTGGCGTGATGGGATCGATCAATGGAATACCGGAGTTAGCCCCTTTTCGGATTATTGACTTTTCGAGGAAAGCCTTTTTACTCACGGGCAATGTTTTCAAACGCTTCGTTCGCGGGATCGGTCGAATTTGCCCCGGGGTTCGCGCCCCGACCCAAGGTCAGCCATGTGCTGTTTGATTTCGACGGCACGCTTTCGTTGATCCGGCAGGGCTGGCCGGAGGTCATGATCCCGATGTTCATGGAAATGCTCCCGCGCCGCGCCGACGAGACGGATGAAGCGGTCCGCACGCTCATGACGGACGACATCATGCGACTGAACGGCAAGCAGACCATCTACCAGATGATCCAACTGGCCGATCGTATCAAGGAACGGGGCGGCCAGCCGCGCGAGGCCCTTTGGTATAAGCACGAGTATCTCCAGCGCCTCAACGAGCTGATCCGTTCGCGAACCGATGGCTTGGGTGCGGGGACAGTGCAACCTGTGGAATGGCTCGTGCATGGTTCGCGCGAGCTTCTCGAGAACCTGCGCCAGCGCGGCCTCGCCATTTATCTGGCCAGCGGCACCGACGAAGTGTTCGTGAAGCAAGAGGCCGGGTTGCTCGGGCTGACTGAATTTTTCGGAAAACATATTTACGGCGCCCAGGATGACTATAAACAGTTTTCCAAGAAAATGGTGATCGAACGGATTCTGCGCGAGAACGCCATCAGCGGCGAACAATTGCTCTCTTTTGGCGACGGCTATGTGGAAATCCAGAACACGAAGGAAGCGGGTGGCCTCGCGGTGGCGGTGGCGACCGACGAAGCGCACAACGGCTCGGGCAATGTGGATCAATGGAAGCGACAACGCCTGCTCGGCGTGGGCGCGGATGTGGTGATACCCGATTACCGGGACGCCGCCCCGTTGCTCGAATGCATTTTGGGGAAATAAAATGGCCGGCGGTTCTCCCTGCGCATGAAGCCCGCGAGATTTAGCGAAATCACTTCCCAATACGCGTCGCTGCGAATCGGCGTCGTCGGCGATTTTTGTCTCGACCGGTATTTGGAGATTGATCCGGCGAAGAAGGAGAAATCGATTGAGACGGGCCTGGCGGTTCACAACGTCGTGAATGTGCGCAGCCAGCCCGGTGGGGCGGGAACCATCGTCAACAATCTCGCCGCGCTGGGCGTCGGGAAAATTTTCGTGGCCGGATTTTGTGGCGAGGATGGCGAGGGCTACGAACTTCAGAAATCCCTGGGCAAGGTTTCCCACGTGTCCACGGAGTTTTTTTTCGCTTCGCCGCTGCGACGGACGTTCACCTACACGAAACCGCTGGTTCTCCATCGTGGAAAGGCCCCGCAGGAACTAAATCGTCTGGATCTGAAAAACTGGACCCCGACACCCGCTCCGGTCCGGCAGGCATTGGCGGGTGCTGTCCGCGCCCTGGCGTCTCACGTGGACGCCGTCATTGTGCTCGACCAGACGGACATCGCTGGAACCGGCGTTGTCACGCGCGAAGTTTTGAACGCGCTCCATGGGGCCGCGCGAAAAAATCCGAAGTTATTTATTCTGGCAGACAGCCGGCGCGGGTTGCGGGATTTCCCTCCGTTCGCCTTCAAGGTCAACCGGGCGGAAATGGCGGCGTCGGTGGGATCGAAACGAAAGTTGAATCTGGCCCAGATCAAGTCTGCAGCGGCGGCCCTTGCGCGAAAGAATCGACAACCCATTTTTGTGACACTGGCCGAAGAAGGTCTCGTTGCCGCGGCATCCGATGGGAAAATTGAACACGTCGCGGCTTTTCCCGTGCGCGGAGAAATCGACATCGTCGGGGCAGGGGACTCGGTGACCGCCAACCTGACCGCCGCGTTATCCGGGGGCGCCGGTCTGCGGGAAGCGTTGGAGATTGCGATGGCCGCCGCCTCGGTCGTCATCCACAAGCTGGGCACGACGGGCACGGCGAGCATCCGCGAAGTGAAAAAACTCGCGACCTGACCCGGTCGCAGCGCCAGTGCGTCGCCTGAATCGCTGGCGTCTGTCTCAAAAAGGTGGAACAAGCCGGTGGCTTGGGCGTTCCCCATTCAGCATCCTCGGACAGGCTCTGAGCCGGAACTTTTCGTATGCGGCGGTGCCGTTGGGCACCGGAGCGCGGAATTTATTCCGCTTCGGTTTGATTGAGTCACGCGATTTTCGCACGCCAGGCGGTGTTTGCGTTGAAGCGGCCTGAAGACCGCGCTCCTTTCCTCCGTCAACCGTGTTTTTACCCTTGGGAGCGAATCGAATTGTATCGTTCCGACGAGATTTCATTTCGACAAACGGCTGGTCGCTTCGTCTCGCTCCGTCGTCCAGAAGATGGCGTTGACGAGCAACCGGCGGAAATTCTCGTTGGCAAAATCCTCCGGCGCGCCGAGAGACGTGTAGAAGACGCGGCCTTGAGCGCGGTCTCGAACCCACGCCACCGGCTCGCTGTAATTTGTCGTCGAGCCGATCAGGAGCACGGACACGTCCTCGGCAAGCGTCGGGTTTTTGTAGAGCTTGCGCGACGCGAACGGAGCCACGCCGAGCAACACTGGATGATTGCTTTTGCCGGGAACGAGGCTGACCTGCGCGGGATCGTTCGCGTAATGCCCTTTGTAGCCGCCACCCAGAATTTCGCGATCCAGTTCCATGAAATTCTCGAAAGCGTGGCTCGCCGTTCGAATCCCGATAATGGGCCTGCCCGATTCAATGTATTTCTTGACGAGTTCCAACTGATCGGGAGCCAATTTTACCCGGCGCGTAAAGACGATCATCAGGTCGGAGGATTTGAGCGCATCCAAGCCGGGGAGGCGTTCGCCCTTGTCCTTCCCGAAGGCGCGATGACAGGTCACTGAATAATTTGTTTCCAGGTATTTTTGAAATTCAGTGAGCGATTTTTCCGACTCGTATTCCGCGGAGGCGGACAGGAGACAGATTTTCAAAGGGGGTTCCGGAGCGGCGAGGACAGGGAACGTGAGAAATAAAACCAGGCAGGGCAGGAACCGGATCACCCTGGGTATCCCGGAGCTGAAACGTGATAAAGAGAATTTCATGAGAAAGAGTTTTGCGCGGCTGTTGGGCTTGCCCCGGTTTGATCGACACCTGGGGCAAGCCCAAAATAACAAACAAGTTCGGATTTGGCCAACCGCATTGTTAGCTCGAAAATATATCAGTCCTTCTTTCTCGGCCCAGTGCTCCGAACTTGCTGCGACGCCTGGGACGAATGGCCTGGTGGAGAAACAGAAATGACAGAGGAATTGTGGCGGAGGAATGGGGTGCGGGAGTTCTCATTCCTCTGCCACAATTCCTCTGTCAAAATTCAACGGCAAAGATGGTTTCATGGCGTCGGGTGTGTGCTGCCGCCTGGCGACCTGGCATGGCCAGGCTCATCCGGGAGAAATTCCGCAGCGCCGGAGCCTTCGCCAGTTGGCTGGGGTTGTGTCCGGACAGCCGGATCAGCGGCGGGCGCATCCGCAAGGCCGGCACGCGCAAAGTGGCCAACCGCATCGCCACCATCCTGCGCCTGGCCGCCAACTCACTGAGCCGGGCCGAAGGGCGGATGGGAGATTTTGTGGGGCGCTTCAAAGGCCGGCTGGGCAAGGCCGAAGGGATCGTGGCCAGCGCGCACAAACTGGCGCGAGTCATCTGGGCGATGATCGTCAGCGGCCAGCCCTACGACGAAGCCAAGGCGTTTGACGCCACCCCCGCCGCGACGGCGCGCCGCCTCAAAAACCTCCAAAACCAGGCCAAAGCCTTGAACATGAAACTCGTTCCCGTCTAACACAATCCAAGTTCTGTTACTCAGGAGGCGTCATCACTGTTGAATCCATCCTTTCTTCTGCCCATCGGCAAAGAGACGTGCTGCATAATCGAGTGCCGACAGGCCGAACGAATCGCTGTCGCGTGTGACCTCTCCTCGCTCCTCTGCCTCGGCGTACGCGCGAACAATCCGCGCCTCGTCTCCCCTGTGCTCCCGGTAAAGCTCTCGCATCTTGTCTCGCTGAGACATGCTGCGCGCCCGTGGCTGCATCTTTCCGAGCCTTTCCAAGCGCGACTGAATCGCGCCGCGTGTTCGTTTGTGTAACTGGACCAACTCAGCAACGGACCTGCCAGCGTCGAACTCCCGACAAAGCTGCTCGTCCTCGGCAACGTCCCATGACTTCCCAGCGTGCTCTGGTAACGACGTGGCTCGCACCTCCTGTCGCTCTGCGCGCTCCAACGCCCTGCAAGAAATGAGTAGCGCACGGACAGCATCTGCGCTCTGATAAAGGCTGTCTGCTGGTAAGACCTGACCAGTCTGCGGACACCGACCGTCTGCCAGTGATTGGATGATTTGTCGTGCTTCGTTAGTGTTCATTGGATGCACGGTGTGCGCTGCCGCCAACGACCCAAGCTCAGCAACGGCGGCCACGAGACGCGTCGATTGCAACCGCGACGCGATGCCGCCGTTAGATGCAGCGCATGGTTAGCAGCAGAACAGGGAGGAACCTTTGCCGGCGCGGGATTAACAGAAAAGATCGCGGCGCTGATTTTCAAGAGTTTACAGTTCCTGTTACTCAGGAGGCGACGTTGTGCTCATGCCGGAATGAAGGAAGTAGTGAAACGAGCCAGCCAAGGAAAAGCCCGACGCATAGAGTGGCAATGCAATAGAATGGAATGAAGATAAACGCAATGACGGCTGTGGAAGACATGTGCCCAGGACCGTAGAGCGGATACCATACAGCGATGTGACCGGGAACCATCAATGCGAGAATGCCGAGCAAGCCGCCAACAGCGACGCAGGCGAGGCGAGATGAATGCAAACGCCGAGCGGCCAGGAAACACACTGCCGATAGCAGCGCAAACGGGATGAGGCCGAATAGTGCGATGAGAAAGAGGTTGTCGCCCTCGGCAAACTGACGCCGCAGGATGTCTGCAATCGACGTGATCGGGCCTATGTGACCGACGAATACCTCCAAGCAGAAAATGATTGCGGACGGGCTGACGAGTCCGATAGCGAAACCGATGAGTGACCAATTCAGAGCTTGTTTTGTGTTCGTGCTCATAGCGTGCTGAGTCGCCTAACATTTAAGTGAGCCTCGAAAATGAGGCTTTATTGCGAGGTTGGTTTTCATTAAAAACGACCATAGATGTCTGAGGGCCAAAGACAAGATGAAAATTTGCCGGGTTCAGGACCGCCGGAAAACGCCTCACCGGGCCCGAAGCGGCCGATGCTGACGGAGGTGTTGCGGGAACATCTGCGGGTGCGCGGTTATGCCCGTCGCGCCCGATTACCAACTGCGGTTCTGTTAGGAGGCCGTGCCAGCCGGTTATTCGCTCCGCCGACATTTACGCGGGCGGGATTTTAAATGGGAGGTGGTGGTGCCTTCGCTCAGCCCAGGCAGCGTAACCCGATTGTTTCCGTCGAATTTCGATCCCGCGTGGGTTCGATCTTCCATTTTTCGCGGCGCACGTTTAGCGTCCGGGCATCATGCGTGTTGAAATTTGTGTGGATTCCGTGGAGAGCGCCCTGGCTGCCGAGCGTGGCGGGGCGGATCGAGTGGAGCTTTGCGACAACCTCCTGGAAGGCGGCACCACGCCCAGCGCCGGTGCCATCGAGGTGGCGCGGCGCCTGTTGAAGATCGGTTTGCAGGTCATCATTCGGCCTCGCGGCGGGGATTTTCTGTTCAGCGATGTCGAAATGGAGGTCATGCGCGAGGACGTTCGGATGGCGAAGGATTTGGGCGCAAACGGTGTTGTCATCGGCATTCTGACCGCGGACGGCGATATCGATCAACCGCGCACAGCCGACCTGATCCAACTGGCGCGGCCCTTGAACGTGACGTTCCATCGTGCCTTCGACATGTGCCGAGATCCGAGGCAGGGTCTGGAGGATTTGATCGCGCTCGGGGTGAATCGCGTGCTGACTTCGGGCCAGGAAGCCGGATGCATGGAGGGGATGGAACTCATCGCTGCGCTTCAAAAGCAGGCGGCGGGGCGCGTCATCATTCTGCCCGGCGGCGGAATCACGCCGGAGAACGTGCGGCGGATCGTCGATGGCACGGGCGTGGGCGAGGTCCATCTGAGCGCGCGCAAGCGGGTGGAGAGCCCGATGCGCCACCGCAACCTGCGTTGCTTTATGGGCGATGCCACGCGCGACGCGGAGTTTGCGACCAAAGCGACGGACGAACAGGCCGTGCGCAGCGTGGTGGAGACCTTGCGAACGATCTAAAAATCCGTTGCGACGCCTGGATGGGGCGCGTTTTTTTGGGGACTGCGGCGCCGATTGGAGACCGTGCAGTGCGCTGCGTCCGCCGCATTTCTGCGTGCAACGATTCTTTTTTGCCATAGGGAAGTGGCCGCAATTCATTTCCCTGCTGAAAAACGTTGCCGAAAAAAGCCTTGCAATTATTCGAGGAGAATTAACAATTTCCTAAATCCATTTGTCCCAACTCAAACCAACAAAAAGAAAGAATTCAGTTACAACATGAAAATTCCACGTCATTTGATAAAAATAGCTGCGTGCCTTCTTGGCATGCTCAGCTTGCCCCTCGCGGGTAGTGCTGCCCCGGTCCTGCTTCCGGCCAGCGCCGCCCTGCCGACGAACTCCGTTAGCAACCGCGGCTTCGTCATCCGCACCGCGCAAGCCAGCACAAACTTCGTCGTCGCCAACAGCCTGATCCGGGCTTCGCGCCAGATCAATGGCCTGCTCACGGACGGGGGCGGGACGACCATCAGCAACATCGCCATTCCCGGACCCAACCCCCTGGGCGCTTACTATACGGACTTCACCGTGGGTTTTGAAATCAACAGCAGCTTTGTTGATATCCGGGACAAGGACGGCAATGTCTTTTTCAGCCAGTTTCCCTCGGAACCGTTTTTCGGCATTCCTGGCGACGAAGGTGAAACCACCCAATTCGCGGATGAAAACGTGGCCCTCGTGGTCTTGACTGCGGGCACGCACACGCTGGCCATCAGCACGGGTGCGGATCGGACCGACGTCAACGATGACGACGGATACGCGGTGTTTGTCGGGGCGAATCCTCGCGATGCTTTCGCAACGAAAATAGCCGAGTTCCAGCGCGCCGGAGCGGCTGCATTCTCCAGCGGCCAGCATGTCGAGAATATCATCGAAGTCACCGCCCCGGTTACTGGAGCCTATCCGTTCCGCATCCTGCATTGGCAGCAGGGCCGAGGATCAAGTTTGCATTTTTACACGGTCGATACCAACACCTCGACCCGTGTCTTGATCAACGATATTTCCTTCCCGTCGTTGCCTCAGGCCTACCGCAACTCGACGAACGCAGTTTTCAGTTCATCCTATGTCGGTGACATCAGTCCGGTTCCCGGTTCAGCCGGCAACAGTTCGGCTGCACCGATTATCGTGTCTCTGCTCGATGGCGCGACCACGACTGTCAACACGAATAGCATCCAGCTTTCCTTGAATGGCTCATTGGTCGCGGCGACGAAGACCAAGACGGGCAACAGAAGCGTCATTCGTTTCAATCCGGACCCGGGCCGCGCGGATGTGAATAACGCGATGCGCTTGGTTTACAGCGATTCTGCAGGAGCCTCTTACACGAACACCTGGGCTTTTAGCATTGTGACGGCTGGGGGGTCTTCCACGATGGTCACCGGGCAATGGGATTTTGAATTCGGCAGCCTGGGAGCTACTGTTGGTTCCGCGTTGCAATATTTTGATCCGACATTTGACGGCCCCTCGGGCAACAGTGGCAACAAAACATTGTTTGGCACGACGGCCTCGCTCGGAGTTCCCGATATCAATGGCCAGATCGCAAATGTCATGCGTGTTCCGGGTGACCTCACCCGCAAGATTGGTTACGTCATGAACCATGGCATTTCTCCCAACGGTGGTGGCACCCGCGTCAATCAATACACATTGATCATGGACGTTTTTGTCGATACGACCGGGCCGGGCGCCGCCTCGCTGCTGAATATTAGTGATCCCGTGAATAATGCCGATGACGGCGACCTCTTCTGGCAGGGGAACAACTTCGGCCAGGGAGGCGGTGGGTATAACGGCACGGGCCAGTTCACGGCCGGTGCATGGCATCGTGTCGTGGCGGCTTACGACGAGGCGGCGACGCCTCCGGTGGTCACCAAATACGTGGATGGCATCAAACAGGACGATTGGACTGCCAATCAGGGCTTGGATGCCGCGCGCCGCGCGTTGCTCCCGACGGCCATTCTGTTCGGTGACGGCGACCAAGACGAGCGTCGCACGATGTGGGTGAACAGTATTCAGATTCGCGCCGGCAAGCTCTCGGATGCGGAAATGGTGGCTTTGGGCGGACCTGAAGCTTGCGGAATCCCGGCCGTCATCCCGCAAAGCACGGTCACGGGCCAGTGGGATTTCGAACGCGGCAATTTGTCGGCCTCGGTTGGCAAGGCCTTGCAGTATTTTGATCCTGCGTTTGACGGCCCGACTGGCACCAACGCAAACCTCACCGCGTTCGGAACCTGCTCTTCCCTGGGCATCGCGCTCATCAACGGTGTGGATGCGAACATCATGCAGGTACCGGGAGACCTGACGCGCAAGATTGGCTACGTCATGACCCACGGGATTTCTCCCAATGGTGGCGGCACGAGGGTTAATCAGTTCACGCTGATCATGGACGTTTTTGTCAATACCTCCGGACCGGGCGCCGCCTCGCTGATCAATATCAGCGATCCGGTGAACAATGCGGATGACGGCGACCTCTTCTGGCAGGGCAACAACTTCGGCCAGGGAGGCGGCGGGTATAACGGCACGGGCCAGTTCACGGCGGGCGCATGG
>Ga0163152_10006495_pt1 | contig 13186 bp, 7 predicted proteins | sample OliLakLV19MP8IB2_FD_148635 | JGI IMG/M metagenome (GOLD analysis project Ga0163152, IMG submission 148635) | Freshwater microbial mat bacterial communities from Lake Vanda, McMurdo Dry Valleys, Antarctica - Oligotrophic Lake LV.19.MP8.IB-2 | ecosystem: Environmental > Aquatic > Freshwater > Lake... | reverse complement strand
CGCCGCCGACCTCTCCGGCATCTCGCTCATCATCGACCCGAAGGTCAACCCCGGCGTCGTGCAGGCCTGGCCGCGCGAAAGCGCCATGCGCGTGCAAGGCGACAAGCACCTCGACAAACTTCTCGGTGCCGACCTCGCACGCGAAAAAGGCGCGCTCCCCGCCGGCGCGACCGTCGCCCACATGGCCTACTACTTCGCCCGCCATCTGGGCTGCGACCCCGTCGCCTTCATCGGCCAGGATCTCGGCTTCACCGACGGCCAGTACTACGCCCCCGGCGCCGCCATCCACACCACCTGGGCCTGCGAGCTCAACGAGTTCAACACGCTCGAAATGCTCGAGTGGCAGCGCATCCTCCGCATGGGCCAGCATCTGCGCAAGACCGAGGACGTGCTCGGCCGGCCCATCTACACCGATGAGCAGATGGCCACCTACCTCATGCAGTTCGAGCGCGACTTCAAGGCCGATGCCGACCGCGGCCTCACGACCATCGACGCGACCGAGGGCGGCGTCCGCAAACAGCACTCGACCCCGACCACGCTCCGACACTTCATCGGCGAACACCGCCAGCGCGGCGGCTCCCAGCACATCGACGATCTGCTCTCGCACGCCGCGCCCGCCGCGAGCAAGCGGACCCAGCCGGTGTCGCTCCGCCGCGTAGAAGACCGCGTCGTAAGGTTGCACGCCGACACGGCCGCGATCGCCGATCTGTCCCGCAACGCCGGTATCGTCATCGCCGAGATGCTGGAACACCACGCCGATCAGCCGCGCGTCAACCGCCTGATCGGCAACCTCGAAGGTCTGCGCGACAGCGCGGTCGCGCTGCAACCCGCATTCGACCTCACCCAGACGCTCAACCAAACCGGCATGTTCAACCGCCTGCGCGCCGATCGCGCGCTCCAGGTCGAGAGCAACGCGGGCGGAGCGACCGCCTTCGATCGACAGCGGAAGCAGCTCGACCGCGATGCCGAAAACGTTCGTGCCCTCGCGGACGCCGCCGACGACCTGCACGGATTGCTCGGCGATTCCCTCGTCATGCTGCGCACCGGCAAGCGGGTGGTGCGTGAGCAAGGCAGCACATCGGCAAAGCAGCAAGGCACCACGCAAGAGCCGGAGTCGCGGACATTGAGATTGGCTGCGGTCGTGCCGGTCTATGCCGATCACTCGGGTCTCGATGCCCCGATGCAGGATGGCCGGTCGGTCTTCGAGACGACTCTCTCGAGGCTCGCGGAATGTCGAGCATTGGGTGATAGACAAGCCGGTGGTGAAAACCCGGCGACTCATTCGCGGGCACGGATCATCCTGCTGACGGATGTCCCCGACCGCGTCGAATCTCTACGGTCGGTTTGCCGAAACGCGCCACCGATTGAAATCGTTCGCGTTGAGCCTGCGACCCGCTTCGCCGCGCGCCGCACGGCCGTGCAGGCCGCGCGCCTCTTCGCACGCGACTGCTGGCGCGGCGGCATCGGCAACCAGAGCATCTACGACGAGGTCTTCGATCCGGCCGCACTGCGCGAGCTCGCCCACGCGATGGCGCTCGATGCCATTCTGCTCGTCGGCCCCGACTGGTGCGCTCTCGATCCCTCTCTCTGCGATCGCGTGATCGAGCGACACCTCGGAAACCCCGGCCAGGGCCGCTTCGCCTTTACGCAAGCGCCGCCCGGACTCTGCGGCTGCGTGCTCTCCCGCACGCTTCTCGACGACTTCGCCGCCGCCGAAGCCCACGCCGGCGCCCTCGCCAGCATCGGCGGCCTGCTTGGCTACATCCCGCAGACACCCATCGTCGACCTCATCAACCTGCGCGAATGCGTGGAAGTCGAGCCGCGCCTGCGCGACATGGGTGAGCGTGTGGTCGGCGATTCGCCCCGCGGCCGCGCGATCGCGCACGAAATCGCCGGCGGTGTTCCACAGCGCTCCGAATCGCCGCCCGCTTCCACCACCGAGTTGGTGCTGCACCTGGGCATCGGTGACATCGGACGCGAGCAGTGGCTCGATGCCGAGTCTGCGACCGCAGAGATGAATCGAATGGCCGCGGCCTTGAATGGTGAGCGGGGCGCAATCACGCTTCGCGGCGGCGATCCCCTTCGTGGCGTCGATGTGCTGGCGCACCCATCGTTCTGGCCGCTCGTCGAACGCGCTCGCGACCTCGGGCTGGGTATCCATGTGCGATCTTCGCTGACGTGCCGTGAAGGTTGCTTCGATCCGCAACGCCTCGCCGCTGCCGCTTCCGGGATAAGCATCCTGAGCGTCGATCTGCTCGCCGAATCGGATGTCGGCTACCGAGCTATCACCTCGCGCGGCGACTGGCCCCGCGTGCGCGACCGACTGCACCGCCTTATCCAGACCCGCGCGAGCGCGTGGAGCCTGCCGTGGATCGTGCCGCGCCTCACCCGCTGCGATGCGGCCTACACCGAAGTCGATCCGTTCTTCCGTCAACGAATCATCCAGTGCGGTTGGGCCGTCATCGATCCGCTCGAAGCCGCCCGAACCGGCGAACGAATCGCACCGTTACCGATGCCGTCGCACGCGCGGATGCGCCTGGCGGCCAAGCGCCGCGTGGTGCATCCGTGACCGCATCGCATACGCAGAGCAAATGCGCGGTCGTGATCGTGCTCGCTCGCGGCGGCAGCAAGGGCCTCCCGCGCAAGAACGCGCTGCTCGTCGCCGGCCGACCGTGCCTCGAGTGGACCCTCCAGCACGCGTGCGACGCGGAGACGGTAGCCGCGGTGGTGCTCAGCACGGATGATGCGGAGTTGATGGCCATCGGCCGGGCTTGGGGAAATCGCGTCCGCACGATCGAGCGGAGCGCCGAACTGGCGAGCGACCACGCGACCGTCGATTCCGCTGCCCGCGAAGCTCTCGTGCGCTTCGACGCGCAAGCAACTTCCCCGATCGACGATGCCGACTCAAACCCTCTCCCTCTTGGAGGGGCAATCGGAACACCCATCGTTATCCTCTATGGCAATGTCCCCGTGCGCCCGCCGGGGTTGATCGACCGCGCCGTGCGCTTGCTGGTCGAGTCGCGCGCCGACTCGGTGCAGTCATATGCCCCCGTCGGCAAGCATCACCCCTGGTGGACCGCGCGCGTCGACGAAGGCACCGGCGCCGTTCGACCCTGGCAAGGCGAAGTGCTCAACCACGGCGTCTTTCGCAGGCAGGAGTTGCCGCCCGCGTTCATCCCCGATGGCGGCGTGATCGCCCTTACGCGCGAAGCCCTCATGCTCCAGATCGCGGGTGTTGCGCCCGGCCCACACGCCTTCTTCGGGCGCGACGATCGCCGCCGCGGCCTCGTCAACCGCGAGGGCGACGTGGTGGACATCGACACCGAGATCGATCGCATGGTTGCGGAATCGGTATTGAGCAGACAAGACCGCATCGAGGCGAGGTCCGCATGAACATCGGCGGACGAGAAATCGGACTGCGGCACCCTCCGTATGTGATCGCCGAGCTGGGTGTCAACCACGACGGCTCGGTCGAGCGTGCCCTCGAACTGACCCGCGCGGCCGCATCCGCCGGGGCCGATGCCGTAAAGCTCCAACTCTTCGAGACCGACCGGCTGATGAGCCAGGCCGCCAAGCTCGCGGCCTATCAGAGGGCCGCGGGCGAGACCGACCCCCTGGCGATGCTGCGCCGCCTCGAACTCGGCATCGACGATATGGCGCGGGTCGTAGACCTCTCGCAGCAGCTCGGTATCCATGCGATCGTCACGGTCTTCAGCGTCGAGCTTGTCAAAGTCGCCGAACTCTTGCCGTGGGACGCCTACAAAACCGCCAGCCCCGACATCGTGCATCGTCCGCTCCTCGATGCGCTCGCGTCCACCGGCAAGCCGCTGATCGTCAGCACGGGCGCGAGCACGATGGAGGAGATCGTGCGCGCCGTCGCGTGGTTGACCGCCGCTCGCGCCGAAGGCCGCTTCGCGCTCTTGCAGTGCGTGAGCTGCTACCCCACCCCCGACGATCGCGCCGAACTCGGCGTCATCCGGCAGATGATCGACACGTTTCACCGACCGATCGGATACAGCGACCACACGGTGGGAATAGCCGCCGCCATGCACGCGGCCTTCGCCGGGGCGTCCATCCTCGAAAAGCACTTCACCTACGATCCGCACGCCGCCGGGCCCGACCACCGCGCCTCGCTGACGCGAACGATGTTCGAGGAGTATGTGAAATCCGCACACCGCGGCGCGGCCAAGCGCCTCGATCCGGGTGCGCCCGAAGCCGTGGCCATGCTGCTTCAGCATCAGGGCCGCACCAAACATGTGCTGGACATCGAACGCGACGTGCGCGAAGTCTCGCGGCAATCCATCGTGACCGCACAAGCCATGAAGAGAGGCACCATCCTCACGCGCGCCGACCTCACCTTCAAGCGCCCCGGCACCGGTTTGCTCCCATACCAGATCGACGAAGTCATCGGCGAGCAACTCGCGCAAGATGTCCTCGCCGATGTGCCTTTGACCACCGGCGATCTTGTCGCATGACCTGCTCCCATTTACTTCATGCCTTTCCGATACATCCTTCCAAAAGCCGCGGCGCGGTGCCGGTTCGTTGCCGGATGCGCAAGCCCCCGCTAGGCGGCGGGCGAACCGGCAAGCCCCGGTGCCGCGACCGATGGCGCTGCGGGCAAACACTCATCCAACCCCCGCCACTCCGCAGCTTTGCAAGTCCGCACCCATGAAGCCTCGCCCCCGCACCGTATGCATCGTCACCGGCTCCCGAGCCGAGTTCGGCCTGCTGCGCCCCGTGATGCTCGCGGTGCAAAACCACAAGCAGCTCAAACTCCAGGTCGTGGCCGCCGGTGCCCACTTGCTCCCACCCGCACGCACCATCCGCGAGGTTGAATCCGAGTTCCACTTGGCCGCGACCGTGCCCATGCAGCGCCCGCGCGAAAGCGGACGCATCGCCGACGCCGCCGCCGCGGGTCGCGGAATCTCCGGCTTCGCACGCGCCTTCGCCGACCTCAAGCCCGACTGGGTCGTCGTGCTCGGCGACCGCATCGAAGCCTTCGCTGCGGCCGCCGCGGCAAGTATCGGCGGAATCGCCGTCGCGCACATCCACGGGGGCGACCGGGCCGAAGGCATCGCCGACGAGGCCTTGCGTCATGCGATCACGAAGCTGTCCCACCTGCACTGCGCGGCGAGCGCGCAATCGGCGCGCCGCATCGCGCGCATGGGTGAGAACCCCGCGAGCATCCACATGACGGGCTCGCCCGCGATCGATTGCCTTCGCGGGATCAAGGCGATGAGCGACCGCGATGCGCGGCAGTTGGGCGATCCCCAGGCTGTTCTGCTGCTTCACCCATCCGGGCTGGGCGATGACGGCGATGCACATCTCGCGTCCGGCATCACGCTCGCCATCGCCGCCGCGGGGCCTGAGCGGGTTCTTACCCTCGCCCCCAACCACGATGCCGGACGCGACGCGATCGCCCGCATTCTCGCAAGGGATGCCCGGCTTTTCGGCGGGCCGATGATCGATCACCTGCCGCGGGCGACCTTCGTTTCATTGCTCAAGCGGCTTCGGACCCGCGGCGGAATGCTCATCGGCAACTCGTCGGCGGGTCTGATCGAGTGCGCCGCCCTCGGCGTGACGGCGATCAACATCGGGCCGCGGCAGGACGGGCGCGAGCGCCGCGACAACGTCATCCATGTGCCGCTCGATACGGGCCAGTTGGTGGTGGATCGCGTCATCGCGGCCTTCCGCGTCGGCCGTCGCCGACGATCGCGCCCCGACCAAGGTTTCGGCGACGGCCGCACCGGCCCCCGCATCGCTTCGCTGCTCGCCCGGGTCGATCCACAGGCCCGCGAGTTCACGCGCAAGCACAACATGTACTGAACTTCCGGCGCCTCGTGCCTCTCCGCCCGGATCGGCAATCAAACGCGCATCGCCCGATAACGGCCGACGCCGGGCCGTCTTCCTCGCGCCGCCCAAAGTCGGACGCACCACGGCCCGATACCTGCCTCTGAACGTCCCCAACCTTGGAGTGAGGCACCCCCATGACGACGACGCAAACCGGCTCGCGTGAACTCGCGGTGAACTCGGCAATCCGCGAGATCAGCCACATCGCCACCCTCCCCGAGATCACCCTCAAGATCATCGAGTTGGTCGAGAGCCCCTCATCCACGGCGCAGGATCTGCACAAGGTCATCGCCCACGACCCGGCTCTCTGCTCACGCATCCTCAAAGTCGTCAACTCCGCCTTCTACGGCCTGCCCGGACAGATCGGCTCCATCAACCGCGCCATCGTCCTGCTCGGCCTCAACGCCGTCAAGAACATCGCCATCGCCGCCAGCCTCGCAAAGCTCTTCCGCGGCGGCTCGCTCACGCCCGAGTTCAGCGCCAAGGATCTCTGGTCGCACTCCATCGCCACCGCGGCCGGATGCAAGATGATCGCCGACTCGCTCAAGCTCGGCCTCGGCGATGAAGCTTTCCTCGCCGGACTCATCCACGACATCGGCGTCATCGTCGAGATTCAGTTCGACCGGCACAAGCTCATCGAGACCATCGGCAAGCTGGGCGTCGACAAGGCTGGCATCCCCGCCAACAGCATGCTCGACGTAGAGACCGAAGTCTTCGGGGCCAATCACCAGGACTTCGGTCAGGGTCTCTGCGAAAAGTGGAAGTTCCCCCGCACTTTCGCACTGGTAACCGGCTTTCACCACCGCCCGCTCGAACTGGGCGACGACCAGCGCACGCTCGTCACCATCGTGAGCATCGCCGACAAGCTCGCCGGCGATGTCAAGCCCGGCTTCAGGCTCGACCAGCCCAGCCTCGAAGTGCCCGGCGACTACATGGATGTGCTGAAGATCAGCCGCGATCAGCTCACCGAGATCGCTGGCAAGCTCCCCGCCGCCATCGACGGCGTGAGCCAGATGCTCTCGACCTGAGTACGTTCTTGCACGCACACACTTGAGACCGCGAAGCCTCGTCGCACGGCGACGGGGCTTTTCTCTATCGACGCGCAAACCCTTCACGACCCACGGTTCGGGCGTGGTTGATCTGAGAATGTCTCCCACCGTGTTGCGGCCCGCCGGGAAGTGCCTTGCACAGAGTCATTCTTCGCGACCTCGTTCCGATTCCGCCCCCTCTCCCCCGGCGTTCAACGCCCTGCATCTCTTCAGACTTCACCGCGCTTCCATCCGCAATCGCCACCGCTCCATCGTGCTCTTCTTCGTCAGGTCGTACCGCAGTGGCGTCACCGTGATGTTCCGCTTCCACAGCAGTTGCACATCCGAGTCGTCGTCCGTGCCGCGAAAGTCCAGCCCATGCCCCGCGGCCCAGTAATACACCTCACCGCCCGGCGAAACTCGGCGCTCGTATTTGTCGTTGAGTCCGTGGGTGTTCATCGGGCAGACGCGAATCGGGTAGTCGCCGGGTTTCGCGCACGCGCTGTCCGGTCCTTCCGTAATCGGGATGTTGATGCTCAGGCAGGAGTGGGGTTCGGGAAGCGCGAAGGCGGGTTGCACGACCGAACCGGAGTGGACCCCCGCCTCGGCCCACTCCTTCGCGGAGACCAGGTCTTTCGCCGCGCCGACGAGCACCCGCTCGATCGCCCATCGCGCGTGCCGCGCCGCGATCTTGAAGTTCGTTGGCCCGGTCGCGCCGCTCTCGCCCTTGCCCAGATGCAGGCTGACGGCGATGGAGGGGATGCCCAGAAATGCCCCCTCGATCGCCGCGGCCACCGTACCCGAGTAAATCACGTTGATGCCGACGTTGGTCCCGGCGTTCATTCCCGAGACGATGAGATCGGGCTTGGTCCCCGCGCCGAATTGATCGGGCCACAAGTGGGCGACCGCGAGCTTCACGCAGTCTGCCGGTCGCGCATCCACGGCGATTCCGCTCATGCGCTCGTTCGTGCGCACCGGCTTGACCATGAGCGGAGAGTGGAAGGTGATGCCGTGGCTCGTGGCGGACTGCACCGTCAGCGGCGCGATCGTGTGTACCAGCGAGCCTCGTCCGCCGAGCGGCCCGCCGAAAAAGCCATCGGTGTCGGCGAGCGAGTCGAACATCGCCTCGATTCCCGGCGCGCGGATGCCGTCGTCATTGGTGAGCAGAATGCGCATGCGCCAGTGTATCCGAGCGCCGCTCAGAGCCGAACAGCGCAAGCGATCGCTGACTCCCGGATTCCATGGATATGCACGCTTCGCACCCATCCGCCGACGAAAGCGGCCCGCGCTAGTCAGCGCGGGCCGCAGAGGTCGTTTGGTCGGGCGCTCTGTTGGGCGTCGCCCGCGAGCGCTCGATCAGCACCCGCTGAAGTATCCACCCAGGAAGTCGAATATGTCCTGCACCGTCACCGTGCCCGAGTTGTTGTAATCGGCCGCGGCCAGATTGGCGAAGTACGCCGCCAGGAAGTCGAAGATGTCCTGCACCGTCACAGTGCCCGAGTTGTTGAAGTCGGCACGGCACGGAATGCTCAGTGTGAACGTGCCGCCTTGCGAAATCCACTGGCCCTGTTGCGCCCCGATCCGCACGATGTATGACTGGCCCGCCTGCACCGGGAACGAGAACGAATCCAGCGGAGCATCCCCGCATTCCAGGGCACACGCGATGGGCAGCGTCCCGCACTGCGACAGAATCGCGATCGTCGCGCCGCCGAAGGGATACACCTCGCCGTCATCGACGCTCATGCTCGCCGTCCCCGTCTTGCCCGCCGCAAACCGGTAGAAGATGTCCTCGAAAATCGCCGTCGTGCAGGCGTCCGTGTCGCAGTCGCTGGGATAGCACGGCGGAGGGCTGATGGTCGCGTTCACCACGCTGAACGCCCGCGTGCCGGGCCCGATCAGCGTCGCGTTCGCGCAGGTGTCGTTGACGGGCGGTGCCGGACTGCGAACGGCCCCTGCATACACCCGACCGTTCGTCGGGCTGGGAAATCCGATCGAGGCGGCGACGCGGAACAGCACGCTCTGTCCCGTCGTCGCTTGGAAGATCAGGCGGGTAAATCGTGCCCCCGTCATCGTATCGTACGCTTCGCTCCCAACCGTTCGTGGCAGTGAACCATTGCAGTCGGTTTCCAGCGTGACTTCTGCCGACTGAATCGCAAGTCCCTCTTCCGCCACCAGCCCGAACTCCGCCGATCCGGTGAACGACGGCGTGTACAGGTACCACAGGTCGCCCACGGGATCCGCCCCGGCGCACGCGGGAGCGCCGTCGGCAGAAAGATCGCGGATATCGAACGCAAACTCGCCCGCCCCGATCGCTCGGGCATTGACGCACAGGTCGTTGGTCGGCGGAACCACCCGGCGAACATTCAGCCGGATATCGCCGCGCGAGATCGGCGTGCCATCCACGAGTCGGCCCGAGCCCGCCACCCGCACGATGTACGGAGTTCCGCCCGAGAGCGCCAGGCGGAAGTAGTTCCCGGAAAACCCGGCGTTGTCGCATGCGAGCGGCGCACCGCCGCAGCCGGTCAGGAGTTCCAGAGCGATTCCGCCCGAGATCGGAACCGGAAGCCCACCAAGGTCATACGTCGAAAAGTCAAAGCTCGCGCTCACCGCGGGCGTGAACTCGAACCACAGATCCTTGCCCCCGTCGAAAAACTCACCGCACGAATCCACGCCGTCGGTGGTGGCAAACGTGTTGTCCATCGTCGTGTCGCCCTCGCCGATCGCGATCGCGTTCTCGCAGTCGTCGTTCGCGGGCCGGCCCCCGGGGCTGAACGACAGCGTGAACTGTGCCGCCCGCACGCACTCGAACGCCGTCACGCGGATGTACACCGGCGCGCCGCCCTGAACCAGCGCTTTCGCTCGGCACGGCGGATACGCAAAGTCGTCATCGTTGAAGTTGCCGCAGTCCAGCGCGCCTTCGGGCAGGCACGAGCTGTACAGGCCGATAGTGTCTCCCGCGCCCGACTGCCCGCACAGGCTCGCCGTCACGCTGCCCGTCACCGACGGAACGTGTACGAACCACACATCGTCGAATCCCAGACAACCGCCCGGCGATGCGTTGTCCACCGAGCCCGACGCGTTGTACGACACCGTCCCGGTTGCTGTCGGCGCGGCCGAGCCACAATTGTCGCCGCCGACGAGCGGCGGCGTCGCGCTGATCCTGATCGATCCGAACGGCTGGCCCGCGCCTACACCGTGTACGCGAATCAAAATCGGCGTACCGACCGTCGCGCTCAGCTTGATCGTCCGGCATCCGGCCGTCGATGCGCACGCCGTCGAAAATCCGTCGCAACTGTCGAACACCGCGATCCACGCATCGCCCCCCTGAATCATCCCCTGAAAAGCGATCGTCACGATGCCGTCCGCCGTCGGAACGAATCGCGTCCACTGGTCGTAGTCGGGCTCTTCAAAGGAACAGAATGAGAACTCGGCGGGATTGTTGATCGCGGCCGTCCGCAAATCGAAGGCCCGGTTTCCGGCCGCGACGGTCGGTGCGCTCTCGCATGTGTTTGCGAACTGCGCCTGCGCAGCGCCGGCCGCGAGAAGGCTCGTCGCACACGCGACCAAGCGGAGAACCCTGGCTGAGAATGGAACCATTTCTTTCGCTCCAAGTTGGGGTGGGAACAGACAGTTTGAGGGATTGGCCGTGCAAGCGGCTAAATGGACTCTACCCTCACTTCTGTATTCGGCAAACGATTTTGGGAAATATTGGCAAAATCGTTCTTGGGACCTTTCCATGACTCCCGATCTCGTGTACTTTTCCACCATGTCTACGGCCAATCTCCCACTCACAGCTCCGCCCGGGGGCGGGCTCGAACTCGAAGCCCAGGATGTACTCGCCGGTGTCCGCCGGTCGATCCGGGGTGTGCTCGAACAGCTCCGCGGCCCGTCGGCCCGGCCACGCGACCTCGAGCAGGCCCTCGGTCTCCATAAGACCTTGGCGTGGCGGGTCTTGCGCGTTGCCTACGGACGCGATCCTCTCGCCGATGTTCAGCACATCCCCGGTGGCGAAGGCATCGAGAAATTCCTCTCCGCGGCCGAAGTGGCGGGAGTGGAGAAAGTCCGGCTGGTTACGGTTCGCGAGTCGGTCGCCCGCTTTCGCGCGCTGGTCGACACCCATGCCGGCGATCGGCCCTCGCTGGAAGTCATGCTGCGGAGCATGACCGATGCGCCCGAGCCAGCCGCGGATTTGCGGGCCACGCGGCGGGCCGCGTTCCGCTGCGCCAGCTACACATGGGGGACGCAGACCAAGGCCCGCATTCTGTCGGGCATCTTCACACCGTGCGGCGGCGGCCTCGCGGATGTCGCCACCGTGCGGGCCCACGTCGCGATGCGCCGCGTCCGCCGCGAGGGACAACTTGGCCTGTCGCGCACCGTCGAGAGCGCGACGGACAAGCCCGGTCCGCGCTCGGCGCGGGTCGAAGCGGTGGAGCCGGAAGGGTTGCTCGGAGGTGTGCCGCTGCTGAGAGACTGCTGCACCCGGCCGTTGCCGGAGGTCGAGGCGGTGCCGGCCGCGGGCAACAACATCGACTACCGCTTCGTCGATCAGCGAATCGGCGCACGCGGCGCCGTGACGGCGTACACCGCGGAGATTCGTCGCGGGCTTCCCGGCTGTCTGAAGCGGGATGAGTCCAACACCATGAACGCGCTGTTTCTGGGGGTGCGTCGGCCGATCGAGATGGGCATCGTGGATCTGTGGGCACCGGTCGGCTTGTTCGGCACGGCACGCCCGCGCGGCCTGTCCGCGTGCGCGATGTTCGCGGATCCTGCGCGCGAGCCGCCGACGCGCTGGCGTCCGTTGCCGATGGCCGAGACGGCCGAACGCCTCGGACGCGGCCTCGACGCCTGCCCGATCGCGGGCGCGCCCGAATACTCCGGTGCCATGGAGAGAGTCTTCGCTCGCCTGGGATGGGATCCGAGCGCGTACGAGCTGCATCGCTTGTGCGTCGAGTATCCCGTGATGGGCACGAGCCTCGCGCTGGTGGTCGATCTGCCGGAGTGACGAGGGAGCGGTCGCGCTCATCCCATGAGCGCGACCGGCAAGAGCGCTGCCGGGCAGTTCTGCCAGCACACCGGCCGGCACCAGCGCTCGATGGCGCGGGGGCCGACCGCGGTGGTGTGGGCGCTGTTGCTGGATGGGAATGGTCCGCCATGCACCATCGCCTCGGCGACGCGCACGCCGGTGGGGACGCCGTTAAAGATAATGCGCCCGGCACCCGTGCTGTTGAGTGCGTAAGCGCTGAGCAACCGGCGGGCGAGCTCGAGGTCGGCCGCGTCATCGCTTTGGAAGTAGATCGAGAACGTCAGGCTTGGCGGCAGCGGCAACGCGGCGAGCGCATCGGGATCGGCGGGCGCATCTACGATGATCGCGGCCGGACCGAAGATCTCCTCCCGCAGCTCGGGCGACCACGCGAATCGGTCGGCAGTGGTGAGCAGGAGCGCGGACGAAGCCGATCGGCCACCCGCGGCCTGGTGGGACGGGTCGCCGCTCAGGCGCTCTATGTCTGTCCGGCCCGCGACCATGCACTCCTGCAGTCTCCGCAGGTACGCATCGCGTATCCACACCGCGAGCATGTCGCGCGGCGGCGCGGCCATGCGCTCAGCCATCGACTGCACCACCGTCCGTCCCGCGCCGCGCGCGTCGGGGACGACGATGATGCCCGGGCAGGTGCATTGCTGGCCGAAGCGGGAGAGAATGGAGTCGGCCAGTTGCGCGCCGATCTCCGCCCCCCGCGAAACGGCCGCGGCCGGTGTAATCACGACCGGGTTGGTGCTGCCCATCTCGGCGAAGATGGGAATCGGATCGGGTCGCGTGGCCGCGAGCGATTGCAGCGCCAGTCCACCGCGCCGCGAACCGGTGAAGCCGACGGCCTTGATGGCGGGGTGGGTGACAAGCGATTGCGCCGGGGCGAAGTCGGTCGGGTTCTCGTTGGCGATGTAGCCGAGAAGGTGCTCGTCGCCGGTGGCCGCGTGGATAGCGTTTCTTGCCAACCGATGGAGCAGTCGGCCGGTCTTGATGTGCGCCGGGTGTTCCTTGACGACGACCGGGCAGCCGGCGGCGAGAGCGCTGGCGGTGTCGCCGCCGCAGACGCCGTACGCGAATGGAAAGTTGCTCGCGCCGAATACGGCGATGGGTCCAAGCGGGACGAGTGTGGAGCGAAGATCGTGGTTGGGGCCGACGGTGGCGGTGGCGGGCGGATCGATGGCAACTCTGGCCCAGGATCCCTCGCGGACGGCGGACGCGAACATGCTAAACGTGCCGGTCATTCGCTCGAACTCGGGTTCGAGCTCGGCGGGGGTGAGGGCGG
>Ga0163152_10006493_pt1 | contig 13191 bp, 11 predicted proteins | sample OliLakLV19MP8IB2_FD_148635 | JGI IMG/M metagenome (GOLD analysis project Ga0163152, IMG submission 148635) | Freshwater microbial mat bacterial communities from Lake Vanda, McMurdo Dry Valleys, Antarctica - Oligotrophic Lake LV.19.MP8.IB-2 | ecosystem: Environmental > Aquatic > Freshwater >... | reverse complement strand
AGATCGCGAACGAGCTCGCCCAGGACATCCGGGAGGAAGACGAAGCGACCCGCGTCGCGGCGAAGGGATGACGAGCGCATTGGTTGCGCCGCGGTGGCCAAGCAACGATTGATACGTCGCGCGGCGGGGCGTGTCAGTTCCGTTCCGTGAAAACGGATTTCCCCAGCAGGATGTAGCGGCCCGCACCTTGCGTCTGGAAGCGTCATGAAACCTTCCACGACGTTCCTCCGGACTTCTGCCGCTGCCCTTCTGCTTTCTCTCGCCGTGGGCTGCTCCGGTAACGGCGGCGGCGACGACGACGATGACGACGGCCAGGCGTCGACGCCGACCATCGTTTCGACGAGCCCGGCCGACGACGCGCTCGACGTCGCGCGCAACGCGCCGATCTCCGCGCTCTTCAGCGAAGCGATGGATCCCTCTTCGCTGACGGGCAGCACGTTCATGGTGACGTCCGGCGCCGCGGCTGTCCCGGTTCCGGGAACCATCATCTATGCGGATTCGACCGCGACGTTCTGGCCGTCGGCCCACCTCGCGAGCAACGGCACGTTCACCGCGACGATCACGACCGCCGTGCTCAGCTCGCCCGGCGTCGCGCTCGCCTCCGGCCTCGAGTGGAGCTTCCAGACCGGCACCACGCTGGCCTCGGGATTCCCCGTCAACCTCCGTACGGCGGGTGACTTCGCGGTCCTCGCGAAGACCGGCATCTCGACCGGTCCCGCGTCCGACATCACCGGTGACATCGGCGTCAGTCCGGTTGCCGCCACCTACATCACCGGCTTCAGCCTGACGGCCGACGCGTCGAACGAGTTCTCGACGACGCCGCAGGTCGCCGGAAACGTCTTCGCGTCCGACTACGCGCCGCCGACGCCGAGCAAGATGACCACAGCGATCAGCGACATGGAAACGGCGTTTACGGACGCGGCGAGCCGCGCACCGGACGTCACGGAGCTGGGCGCCGGCGATGTCGGCGGCATGACGCTTCCGGCCGGCGTCTACAAGTGGAGCAGCGGGCTCCTCATTCCTACGGACCTCACGCTCACCGGTAGCGCGACGGACGTCTGGATCTTCCAGATTGCCGGCGACCTCACGATGGCCAGCTCGACCGACGTCGTCCTCGCCGGTGCGGCGCTTCCGAAGAACATCTTCTGGCAGGTTGCCGGCTTCGTGGAGCTCGGCACCACCTCGCATCTCGAAGGCGTCGTCCTCAGCCAGACCGCGATCCATCTCCGCACGGGCGCGACGGTCGACGGCCGCCTCCTGGCACAGTCGGCGGTCACCCTCGAAGCGGCCACGGTCGTCGAGCCGGCCCCCTAAGGCCGCCCGACCTCCGAAAGGCCGCCAGAGTCCCCGAGAGATCGGGGACTCTGGCGTTTCGGCGTATCCGGCGGATCACATTTTCCCGTGCCGGGCGTGATGTATTTGTCACGTTTCGTTTCGGATCGAGCGAGACTCGCAGCTCACACGACCATGATGTTGCTATCGATTTCAGACATTTGGTGGATGCGGCACACCGGGTGCTAGCGTTGATCGGCAGATGGATATCGTGACGACCGACAGTGAGGGAGTCCTGGATTGCTTGCTGGTCGAGGACGATCCCCTCATTCGTCTTTGTCTGGAGACGATGGTTCGCACGGCCGGTCATCGAGTGACCAGTGCGGCGGACGGACTGCTTGCTGTGGGCCTTCTTTCGAAGCACACCTACGACGTGGTGATCAGCGACATCCGCATGCCGAACCTGGACGGGTGGGGAGTCTTTGCGCACGTTCGTCTCTCCTCGCCCGACACCGCGGTCATCCTGATGACGGCGTACGCGACGCTCCCCGACGCGACCAAAGCGCTGGCGCTGGGTGCTTGTGAATACATGCCGAAGCCGGTCCACGCGGAGGAGCTCACGATGTATCTCGACGAAATCGTCGAGCGTCGCACCGGAAAGAAGCCCGCGTGACGACCAACGCCCTCACGCGCGAAGTCGCCCTCGCCGAGAAGTCGCTCGCTCTCGACTGTCTCGTCGTCGACGACGACACCACGATTCGTCTCTGTCTCGAGCACATGATCCGCGACGCGAAGCATCGCGTCTCGTCCACCTCGGACGGTGACTCGGCGCTCAAGCTCGTGGCGGAGCATCGGTACGATGTCGTCATCAGCGACATCCGGATGCCGAAGGTCGACGGCCTCACGCTCTTCCAGCACATCCAGACGGTCTCGCCGGGCACGGCCGTCATCCTCATGACGGCGTATGCGACGGTGCCCGACGCCGTGTCGGCGCTGAAGCTCGGTGTCTACGAGTACATCGGGAAGCCGATCAACGGCGACGAGCTCACCGCGCACCTCGAGCACATCTCGGAGAAGCGCGCGCTCGAGCTCGGCCTGGCGCAAGCCCGCGCGAAGCTCGCGGGTCGCGACGCCGGGCCGTACCTCATCATCGGGCACTCACCGCCGATCCTGCGGATGCTGGAAATGGTCGACACGCTCGCGCCGACCAACGCGTCGGTCCTCATCACGGGCGAGAGCGGCACTGGCAAGGAGCTGCTCGCTCGTGCGCTGCAGAGCTCCAGCTCGCGTCGAAACAAACCGTTCGTTTCGGTGAACTGCGCCGCGTTTCCCGAGAGCCTCCTCGAAGCGGAGCTCTTCGGTCACGAGAAGGGCGCTTTCACCGGCGCCGTCGGAAAGCGCGACGGCCGCTTCATGGCGGCCGATGGCGGCACGCTGCTCCTCGACGAGATCGGCGAGATGCCGCTTCCGGCACAGGCGAAGCTGCTCCGCGTCCTCCAGGACGGCACCTTCGAGCCGCTCGGCACGAACACCACGAAGAAGGTGGACGTGCGCATCCTCTCGGCGACGAACCGCGATCTGAAGAAGCTGATCGCCGAGAAGAAGTTCCGGGAGGATCTCTACTACAGGCTCAAGGTCATCGAGATCCCGATTCCGCCGCTGCGAGATCACAAGAGCGATCTCCCGCTGCTGTTCTCGTATTTCGCGCGCCGGAACGCGCAGCCGGGCAAGGCCCCGAGCGGGATCTCTCCGCGCGCGTGGGCCGTGCTCGCCGACTATTCGTTCCCCGGAAACATCCGCGAGTTCGCACACGCCGTGGAGCACGCCTGCATCCTTGCGCAGGGCAAGGAGATCGACGTTACGCATCTCCCGCCCGACATCGTCGGCGGTTCCGCCACGGCCTCGGTCGCGACGCCGCTCGTCTCGGGCGAAGTTCGCGCGCTGGGCATCGCGGCGGACGAGTTCGAGCGCGAGTACATCCTGCGGGCGTTGAACGTCACGAAGGGCAAGCGCCTCAAGACGGCCGAGCTCCTCGGAATCTCGCGCCGGAATCTATGGCTGAAGCTGCGCAAGCACGGGATCTCCGACGGCGAGCTGGAGGATTGATGGGCGCGGCGAGCATTCGTGCGCTGATCGACGAGAACGCGGATCGGATCATCGAAGCGTGGGAAACGGAGGCCCGGAAGTCGGTCGCCGGTTCCGGCCTGAGCCGGCCCGAGCTCGTGAATCGCCTCCCCGCGTTTCTCGCGACCCTGTTGCGCGGCGGCGACGCGTCGACGGACCCCGACCTCGTCAGCCAGCGGTGGCTCATCGACTCGCATCTCGCCGATCGCCTGCGCCAGGGTTTCGAGCTGCCGGAGATGGTGGAGGAGTTCCATATCCTCGGCCGTTGCATCGAGGCGGTGTGGTCCGGTTCCGACGCCGGACGCCCGGACGCCGCGCAGATCGAGCGGATGCACGAGGAGCTTCGGGGCGCGACCAGTGCCGCGATGGGGCTCTTCGGCGAAAACCTGATCCAGTATCAGCAGTCGGAAAAGCGATTCCTGCGGCGCCTGCAGAAGGTCGCTGCGGAGTGCATGGCGAATCCCGCCGCCCCCTTGCGGATGCGACTCCACGAGATTCTCCAGGTGATCTCGGACGCGTTGCGTGCCGAGACGACGGGTCTCTACTTCTACGAGCCCGAGGGAAAGCAGCTTCGGCTCGTCGCGTCGACCGGTCTCGAAGACGACTTGATGGACCAGTATGTGACGCCGCTCGGCGCACCGTCATTGGCGTCACGGCTCGCGGACACGCGTGGCGGTCTCTACGTTCCAGACGTGGCGAAGAGCGGCCTCGAGCTCCCGGAGCCTATCCGCAAGAAGGCGCGCTCGATTCTCGGCATGCCGCTGCTTCCGCGCGGAGAGCTCTTCGGCACGCTCTACGTCGGCGTCGGCGAAAGCCGCCTTTTCGAGCCGCGCGAGGTGCGGCTCTTCGAATCGCTCGGCGAGAAGCTCGGACTTCTCCTCGACGACGCGCGCGTTCACAGCGACCTCACGGCGATCAACGCGCAGCTGCGCACCGAGCGCGAGCTTCGCGAGCGCTTCGTTGCCGTGCTCGCACACGATCTTCTCGGGCCGCTCGCCGCCGCGACGATGGGCATGCAGCTCCTCCAGGCGCATCCGGAGCTCCTGAGCGAGAAGAGCACCGTCCCCGCTCGCATCATCGCCGATCTCGCACGGACGGACGGCATGGTCCGCGACATGCTCGACGTCCACCAGATCCGCGCCGGTCACCGGCTCACGCTGCGTGTCGGCAAGACCGACCTCGTCGCGGTGACGCGTGACGTCGCCCAGGAGCTCAAGTTGCTCTACGGCGATCGCTTCGTCCTCGTGTCGAACGATCAGGAGTGGGGGTTCTGGAGCGCGCGCGACATGCGCCGCACGATGTGGAACCTTCTCTCCAACGCGATCAAATACGGAAACAAGTCGACGCCGATCGACATCCGCATCGCGTCTACCGACGGCAATGTCGAGGTTGTCGTTCACAACCAGGGCGTTCCGATTTCCGCCGGGGATCGCGCGACGCTTTTCGACCCTTTCGCGCGCGCGATCACCGCCCAGGCGGCGGCAGAGCGCGGTTGGGGCCTCGGTCTCACACTCGTGAAGGGTTGCGTCGAAGCGCACGGCGGATCCGTCGTCGTGCAAAGCGAGGCCGAGAGCGGCACCAGGTTCACGCTCCGGTTCCCCGCGGATGCGCGCCCGTTCCAGCAGCGCGCAAATTCCGCGGCGTGACGCGACGTATCCGGCGCATCACGCGCGCCGCTGCATGGAACCGTTCGTTCACGTGCGGGCGGGAAGACCGCCGGAATGCGGTGTACGCAACGCGGTCCGTGCGTTGCAAATGCGGATCTCATGAGGATCGATCCCGAAGTATCTCGCAAGGTCTCCGCACTCGCGCTGGTCCTGATGACCCTTCCGATGTCGGCCTTCGGCGGCGACATCACGCTCCACGTCGAACCGGGTCTCTCGGTACCCCTCACAGAACCGCAGACGGACGAGTTTGGCGCCGGCGGCTCGCAGCAGGTGAAGGTGCTCTACGGGCTCACGCCGTACCTCTCCGTCGGCCCGACCGGCTCGTTCATGTTCTTGTCGGCGGACGACGATCAGACCGAATCCGGCGTTGCATGGGGATTCGGTGGCGGCGCGCGTCTCGTGCGTCCCGCGGATGAGCGCTACTACGGGATCAAGCCGTGGGTCGACGCGGACCTGCTCTACGTCCGCACCGGCGAGCTGAGCCGCCCCGGCTTTGACGCGGCGCTCGGCTTCGGCGTACCGCTCGACGAGGAGCAGCGGTACTGGCTCGGACCTTTCGTCCGCTATCTCCACATCCTGCAGACGCCCAAGCGAAACGGGTACGACAACGGGGACGCGCAGATCCTGACGGTCGGTCTCAGCTTCGAGATCGGCCCCGGCATCGAGAAGAAGAAGGAAACAGCGGTCGCAGCGGCGGCGCCCACCGCGACACCATTCGTTTCGACCTCTCTCGACGAGGATGGCGACGGCACGCTGGACGCGGACGATCGCTGCCCGCTCGTCGCGGGGCCGAAGGAGAACGGCGGCTGCCCGGAGTACAAGAAGCTCGTCGTCAAGAAGGACAAGCTCGAGCTCAAGGAGAAGCTCTACTTCGCCTGGAACGACTCCATTCTCCAGGAGGTGTCCTACCCGGTGCTCGACGAGGTCGTTCAGGCGCTGACGGAGAACCGGAACTTCCGCGTGCAGGTCGAAGGGCACACCTCCTCCGAAGGCGGCGATGACCACAACCAGACGCTCTCCGAAAAGCGCGCGGAAGCCGTCCTCGACTACCTCGTCGCGCATGGCGTCGGCAAAGAGCGCCTCGTCTCGAAGGGGTTTGCGTCGTCCGTTCCGATCGACACGAACAAGACCTCCGAAGGTCGTGAGAACAACCGCCGCGTCGAGTTCGTCGTCAGCTTCATCCTCCTCAATGACGGGAAAATGTAATGAACGCCTCCAGAATCGCCGCCGCGTTGTTGACGCTTTCCCTCCTTCCTGCGTGTGGAGGGCAGCTCGTCGAGTTCGATCGCGACCGCAACGCGCCGGATGACGGTCCGCCGACCGTGATTGCCGTGGTTCCGCTCGACGACGCCGTCGGTGTTCCGGGCGGCACGTCGATCTCGGCGACGTTCAGCCGCGCGATGAACGCGACGACGATCGACGAAAACACGTTCACCGTGATGCACGGAACGACGAGTCTCGCCGGTGCGGTCAGCTACGACGCGAGCGACGAGACCGCGACGTTCGAGCCCGCGGCGAACCTTCCGCTCAGTCGCGTCTACATCGCGACGATCACGACGGGCGCCCAGGACACCGAAGGCGTGCCTCTGGGCGCGACCTTCACGTGGAGCTTCACGACCGGTGGCAGCTCCGTCGAGGCGCCGATCGTCGAGTCGACGTCGCCGCTCAACCTCGCCGACAACGTCTCTCTCGGGAGGAAGCTGACGGCGACGTTCAGCGAGCCGATGAACCCGGACTCGATCAGCTTCCTCACGTTCACGCTGACGTCCGGAGGGCTGCCGATCCCGGGCACCGTCACGCTCGACAGCGCGACGCACCTGGTCGCGACCTTCGTTCCTGACGAGCTTCTTGGGCTCGACGTGATGTATACGGCGAGGATCACGACGGGTGCGGAGGACGAAGCGAACACCTCGCTCGAAGAGGACTACATCTGGACGTTCTCGACGGGCGCGTGCGGCATGGAGCCGGTCGACCTCGGATCCGCGGCGAACTTCGCGGTGCTGGCGGGACAGACGGTCACCAACACCGGTCTCACGGTCGTCACCGGCGATGTGGGCACCAGCCCGGGCAACGCGGTCACCGGTTTCGGTCTCGGCGAAGGAACGGTCGTCGGCGCGATTCACGCGGGAGACGGCGTCTCCGCAACGGCGGCAGGCGAACTGAGCGCGGCCTACGTCGAGGTGGCCGGACGGTCGCTCTGTGCGATCAGCGTCGCGGACAACATCGGTGGAACGACGCTGGCGCCTGGTCTCTACAAGTCGACGTCGACTCTGGCGATCTCGTCCGGCGAGCTCACGCTCGACGCAGGGGGCGATGGCGAGGCGATCTGGATCTTCCAGATGGCGTCCTCCTTGACCGTCACGTCGGGCCGCAAGGTGATCCTCACCAACGGCGCAAAGGCCTCCAACGTCTATTGGCAGGTCGGCAGCGCGGCAACGCTCGGCACGACGGTGGAGTTCCACGGAACAATCATGGCCGAGGCGGCCGTGACGCTCGAGACGGGTGCGACGCTGGACGGGCGAGCCCTCGTGATGAGCGACGCGGTGACCCTCGACGCGAACATCATCAACCTGCCGTAACAGGACGAACACGCGAGGCCCTCGGTCCCCTTCGGGACCGGGGGCTTTTCGCGTGTTTGGTGCGGATCGATCCGGTTCCGCCATGACCGAAACGACACGTCCGGTCGCGCCGACGCTGAGGATTTCGTTCGAAAGCGACGGTCCGGTGGTTGCACCAGCTCCGGTATGTTCGCATGCGTCGTCTCGACCGTTCTTCTCACGCTCCTCGCCCCTGTACGCACGCCGATGACGAGCGAGTTCGTGATGAACGTGCAGGGACGCTACGCGTTCGAGCGGCCCTACGAGCGCGCGGCAGGCCTGCAGCGGAACCAACACTCGCTCGCCATCTCCGACGAGCTGCAGTCGAACGTGCTCGAGGGTAAAGCGCCCGAGCACGACATCTTCGATCACGCGGTCGGCGCCGGGAAGACGACCGGACACGTGTGCGCGGTCAATCCGGGTGCGCTCGTGCGGCTCGAGCTTTTGCGCGAGCTCTTCATCTCGGCGGACCTTCGCCAGATGCTGGTGGGCCATTCGAGCTCCAACCGGCGGAACGGCGGCGCCGACTACCCAACGACCGGCGGCGTCACCTTTCGCGGCACCTTCTCGCACGAGCAGAAGAACGACACCGGCGCGCTGATGCTCGGCGGCGGACTTCACTTCTGAGGCGTGGCGGCCGGACTCAAACGTGGTAATCGGTATTCGTGGCGGCCAAGAAGAAGACCCGGAAGTCGAAGCGCGCGGCGAGATCGGCAACGCGGAAACCTGCGGCGCGAAAGAAGGCGGCGCCCCGGAAGGCCCGCGCCGTGCGCGTCCCGGCGATTCCCGTCGAGTGGCAGGCCGCGTCGCGACTGATCGTCGGCTTCGACGGCACCGAGATGACGCCCGAGCTCGGCGCGCTCATCGACACCGGGATTTCCGGCGTCATCCTCTTCCGCCGCAATGTACAGAGCCCGGAGCAGGTCGCGCGCCTCAATGCCGCGATCGTCGAGCGCGCCGCACGCCCGTTTTTCGTGAGCGTCGACCAGGAGGGCGGCCCCGTTCAGCGCATGCGGACTCCGTTCACGGAGTTCCCGCCGCACGGCGTGCTCGGCGCCATCGACGACGCGGATCTCACCGCGAAGGTCGCGAGCGTCATGGCGCGCGAGCTGAAAGCGATCGGCTTCAACGTCGACTACGCGCCGGTCGCCGACGTGAACACGAACCCGTCGAACCCCGTGATCGGCATCCGGTCGTTCGGCGCGGACCCGGAGCGCGTCGCGTGCCACGTGCGTGCGTGGATCCGCGGCATGCAGGGCGCCGGCGTGATGGCGTGCGCGAAACATTTCCCCGGGCACGGCGACACGTCGCTCGACAGCCACTACGCGCTGCCGTCGCTTCCGCACGGGCGCAAGCGCATCGACGAGATCGAGCTCGTCCCGTTCCGTGCGTCGATCAAGGAGCGCGTCGGCTCGATCATGACCGCGCACGTCGTCTTCCAGGCGCTCGACGCGAAAGTGCCGGCGACCCTCTCGAAAACGGTGCTCGCCGGTCTCCTCCGCAAGGAGCTGAAATATCCGGGACTCGTGATCAGCGACGACCTGGAGATGAAGGCGGTCGCCGATCACTGGGGTGTTCCCGAAGCGGCGGTGCTGTCGCTCGAAGCGGGTGCCGATGTGGTGCTCGTCTGCAAGACGCGCGACCTCGTGTTCGGGTCGATCGAGGCGATCGCAGAGGCGATCGAGTCGAAGCGCCTGGACGCGAAAAGTTCCGCCGCGGTCGACGAGCGCCTCGCCGCCGCGCGAACGCGTTTCTTGCGGAAGCAGCTGCCCGCCGACCCCGCGGAAGTGACGCGCGTCGTCGGCTGTCCGCTGCACAAGGACGTCGCCGCGGAAGTTGCGCGTCGGGCGTCCGCTGCCGGAATCGCCTGGGCTCCGCCGACGCCGGCGTCGTCGTCGCCGGTCTCCACGACCTGACGCCCGGATCGGCCCGGCTGACTCGCCGGCCCACGTGCGCATGGTTTCGGCCATGGCACGTTGGCAACGCACTCAGGTCCCCGGAACGAGGCGCCGCCGCATGGGCGGCCGTCTTCTCATCGCGGCGGCACTCGCGATCATGGCGGTCGCCGGCTACGTCGGGCAGAAGTCGGAGAACGAGATTACGGGCGAGACGCAATACGTCGCGCTCACACACGAGCAGGAAGTCGCACTCGGTCTCGAAGCCGTTCCGCAGATCGCGGCGGAGTTCGGTGGCCTCGTCGATCACCCGATCGCGGACTACGTCGCGGACGTCGGGAAGCGCGTCGCGCTCGGCGTTGGCGAGAAGTCGAACCTTTACGACTACGAGTTCCACGTCCTCGCGGACGACCAGACCGTGAACGCGTTTGCGCTTCCTGGCGGCCAGATCTTCGTAACGGTCGCGATGCTGAAGTCACTCGAGAGCGAGGCGGAGCTCGCGGGCGTCCTCGGCCACGAGGTCGGTCACGTCGTGGGGCGGCACGGCGCCGAGCATCTCGCCAAACAGCAGCTCGGGCAGGGGCTCGTCGGCGCGGCGGGCGCCGCCTCCTGGGATCCCGATAGCCCCGGCTCCGCGCAGCAAGCCGCGATGGTCGCGGCCGCCGTGAACCAGCTCGTGCAGCTCAAATACTCGCGCAGCGACGAGCTCGAATCCGACGCGCTCGGCGTGAAGTTCCTGAAGGAGTCGAAGTACGACCCCGGAGCCATGATCGGCGTGATGCAGGCCCTCCAGCGTGCGTCGAAGGGCCGCGGTGGGGAGCCCGAGTTCTTCCAGACGCATCCCGATCCCGAGAACCGGATCGCGCGCCTGCGCGAGCTCGTCGGCGACGACTCCGGACACGGCGATCTCGGCGAGGACCGCTACCGCGACCGCGTGCTCTTCCCGCTCGGCGAGCGCGCCGACGTTCGCGGCAAAGACTGAGCGCGCGTCGTGATCCTTCGCGGCGACTTCGTCACGGCGTCTTGGTGGGAGAGGCCGCGGGCGTCGGCGCGGGCGTGCTCCTCTTCGGCCCGACGCCGGATTTGTCGAGGTAGAGGCGCACCTTCGTGTCGAGCCACTGGCGCAGCGGCTTGATGTCCGTCGTCGCCTGGTTCGCCGGGTTCTCCATGACCTCGTGCTTCGCGCCGCCCATCTCCCGCACGACGAGCGTCTGGCCGATGTCCATCACGCGCACCTTGCGAGGCGCGGTCTTCACCTCGTCGAACTTCACCATCGCGAAGAGGCCCATCAGCTCCTTCACCTGGTCCGCGTCGAGCGTGTCCTGCACGGTGACTTCGTCCTGCCGCATCGGCTTCACCCTGAAGACGACCTTCGCGGTCTCGGCGCCTTCGATCGCGAGCTCGTAGTGGTGATAGATCGAGAGGCCGCCGCTCCACGTGTAGCGAACGGAGAAAGGCGCCGTCGCGGCGGTCGCCGTCGATGCGGTCGCGGTCGCCATCGGACTCGCGGCCGGCGTCTCCATCGCCATCGGTGATCCGGAAGCGGCCGGCGAGGCGACGGGCGTCGTCGCGGTGGTGGTCGTGTCGTCCTTGGGACAGCCGGAAACGGCGAGGACGACGGCGGCGAGGAGGAGGGCAGAGCGAGTGCGGATCATGCCCGCGTTGTAGCGGTACTACGGCGACCGAGCTACATCGCTTTCGCGCGCGGCTTCGCGGCGGCGGCCCGCACGAGCTCCGCGAAGAGCGTGCGGCTGCCGGCGTGCGTCGGAATCAGCTCGGGATGCCACTGCACGCCGATCGCAAACGGCTGCGAGGGATCCTCGATCGCCTCGACGATGCCGTCGGCCTCGGAGATCGCAGCGACCACGAGCCCGTTTCCAACATCTCGCACGGCCTGGTGATGCGACGAGTTCACGTCAGCGCGTTTCGCGCCGATGAGCAGGTGCAACTTCGTGCCGGCCTCGAGCGTCACGCCGTGACACGGCTGCGTCGCGTCGTCGGTCTCGTGTTTGACGCCCTTCTCCGAGGGGAGATCCTGATACAGCGTGCCGCCATACGCGACGTTCATGACCTGCATCCCGTTGCAGATGCCGAGGTAGGGAAGGGTGCGGCTGCATGCGCGCTGGATGAGGCGCACCTCGAACTCGGACTTCGCGGGAAGCAGCCGGCCCGTCTTGGGGTGGCGCTCGTGGCCGTACATCTCACCGGGAACGTCGATGCCGCTGCCGGTCACGATCAGTCCGTCGATCGAGTCGAGATACGCGTCGACGATCGACTCGTCGTGCGTCGGCGGCAGGAGGAAGGGGATGCCGCCGGCCTCGATGACGCGTTCCACGTACGCGCTCTTGAGGAAGACGAAGGGACTCTTCTCCTTCGTGGCGCGAGGACCGCTTCCGTCCTCGACGTCCATCGCCAATCCGATGCGGGGCTTGCTCATCGTCGTCGTTCGGGGCGCCGCATCCGGGTCGTCTGCGGGGTTCGTTTCGTTTCCCTCGCCGCGGGACGGCCGGGCTCCACGGACTTGCCGCGGACCCACACCGCCTTCGGCCGGAGGTCTCCGTCCAGAAGTAGCACGTCCGCGTCGAAGCCGGGGGCGAGCTGTCCTTTCCGTGAGCCGAGCCCGAGGACGCGCGCGGGGGTCGCGCTCGCCATGCGGACGGCATCGAGCAGGGGTATCCCGGCGCCGTGGACGGCAAAGCGGACGCACTCGGAGAGCGGCACGGCGGCTCCCGCGAGTACGCCCGCGCCGTTGACGAACCGGGGAAGCGGGCTGGGCCCGGCGCGAAGCGTCTGAAGCGCTTCGGTGCCGCCGCGCTTGAGCGTCACCTTGCCGAGGCCCGAGTCGAGACGCACCGTCGTCCCGTCCGCGAGCGGGAGTCCCGCAGGCGCGAGCGCGTCGGAAACGAGACACATGCGATCGGAGCCGAGCGCACGCCACGCAAGCGCGATCATCCAGCGATCGACGTGGTGCCCATCGGCGATCACTTCCGCGGTCACTTCCGACGAGCCGAGCGCGAAACCCGCGAGACCGGGCGAGCGATGGTGCATCGGCCCCATCGCGTTGAAGAGGTGGACGACGTGTCGCGCGCCCGCGGCGGCCGCGAGGCGGCACGTCTCGGCGTCCGCGTTGCTGTGGCCGAGCGCGATGACCGCGCCGGCGTGAGCGAACGCGCGGATCGCGTCCATCGCGCCGGGCAGCTCCGGTGCGAGCGCGACAATCGTCGGCCGTGTGCCCGTGGGGAACAGCTCGGCGAGCTGCTTCACGCTCTCGTGCCGCGGCTGGCGGAGATCCTGCGAAGGGTGCGCGCCGCGCTTCGACTCGGAGAGGAACGGCCCTTCGACGTAAAGCCCGATCGCTTCGGCGCATCCGGCCACCGGCGCCAGCGCGACGGCGGCCGAGAGACGCGCGAGCGATCGGCAGAGCGAGGGGAAGGGCGACGTGACGAGCGTCGGCACGAACGACGTAACGCCGGCGCGTGCGAGCGCCGCTCCCATGCGAGCGAGCTCCTTTGGGCCGGCGCTGAAGGCGTCGACGCCGCCGAAGCCGTTGATGTGCAGGTCGACGAGTCCGGGCGCGACGACGCAGCCGCGCGCGTCGATGCGGGTCGCGCCGCGAGGAATCGGCGTCGTGGCACG
>Ga0163152_10006491_pt1 | contig 13192 bp, 12 predicted proteins | sample OliLakLV19MP8IB2_FD_148635 | JGI IMG/M metagenome (GOLD analysis project Ga0163152, IMG submission 148635) | Freshwater microbial mat bacterial communities from Lake Vanda, McMurdo Dry Valleys, Antarctica - Oligotrophic Lake LV.19.MP8.IB-2 | ecosystem: Environmental > Aquatic > Freshwater >... | reverse complement strand
CGTGTTGTGGCGACTTGACGAAGTCCGCGTATTCAACGACTGTCGCCAGGTCCGCGACTTCTTCGGTCGTCTTCTCGACAAGCTTCTTCAGCCAGACGAGCGTGTCCACGTGGTTTTTTTCTTTAACCGATACAAGGATTCGACTCCAGTAAGCGGCCGACAATGTGGGTTCCTGCTCGATGGCTTTGTCCGAAGCTGCAAGAGCCTCCTTGTAGCGATTGGCCTCAATGAGCACATTCGCGCGCATCACATGCAGGTAAGGATCGCCGCCGACGGCCATTTCGGTCTTGTCGATGCCACGAAGGGCATTCTCGTACTGTTTCTTCAGTCTAAAATAATCGATTGACAACAAGTCCAGGGCCGGGTCGGCGGGGAACATTTTGCGATAGAGTTCGAAGGCATTTGTAGTTTCGATATCGTCCCCTTCCGCGGCTGACAGGTAAAGAAACACCATCACTTTCTGCTCGCGGAACTCGACGGGCAAGGCTTTATAAATCTTGACGGCTTCCGGTTTGTTCCCCGCCTGGATGGCCTCGCCCATGGCCAAGAATTTTGGCATGTTGTCCAGGAAAGTCCGGTCGGCGCCACGTAGATTCGCGACGCTGCCCTTGTTCAACTCCGCCACGGCGGGGAGGAGGATCCGTCGCAACGATTGAGAAATCAACTCCCCGTTCGTGAACAAGTGGATGTCTTCCGAAATCACGCGGCCATCCGGGGAACGTGCGAGAATGAAGTCGTGATAAGTTACCCCGGAGTCTGACCCGATCAAACGAAACAAGGCACGGAATCGTCCATCGACTTCGCGAACTCGCAGGAGCTTGAAGCTCCCACCTCGTTCAACGTCGGCAAGTATCTGTGCCGCCAAGGTGCTTTTCCGAGCTTGCTCCTTCACACCCTGAACGATCGATTGCCGCTGGCTGCCGGTCATCGACAAATCACTCAGGCACCGAATAACGAGATCCTCCAAAGCGAAGAGTTGGTCGAGGCTAGCACGATTCCTCTGTACCACTGCTAATTCCATCTTTCGCGCAAATTCCTTGCATTCATCTTCGGTTGCAGGAGTTCCGTTTACGACCGCCGGGGCCGGCGTCGCAGCCGGGACTTCAGTCGGCTTCGGCTTGCATCCGCCGACCAGGACGCAAATGACAATCACCGAGGCCGCATAGGGCAAACGAGACATGGTCACGGTCGACTCCAGAGCAGGAGAGAACACCGAATCAATGGGAGAGTATGGAAACGCATAGTACGGACCCAACTCAAGTCCGAGAACAGATTGATTCTTGTTGCGGTCGGAGAAAAGGTGTGATACAACTCAATCCGCTTTCCTCATCACCTACTTCGTGTCTTCCATGCTCAACCACCGACGTTCCGCGTTCACCCTCATCGAATTACTCGTTGTCATCGCCATTATTGCGATCCTGATTGGGCTGCTGCTGCCGGCCGTACAAAAAGTTCGCGAGGCCGCCAATCGAATGAAATGTACGAACAACATCAAGCAACTCGGCGTTGCCGTACATTCCTACAACGATGCAGTCGGTTTCATGCCTCGCAACGGATTGGCCGGTGTGTTCAACTCCGGAACCTGCTGCACTCCGCAATCGTGGGGCTGGCTCGGTCGAATCCTGCCGTACATCGAGCAGGACAATCTTTATCGACAGGCCGGCATCGCCAACGACGCCACGATCACCAATAACCCGGCCGCAGCCGCAATCGTCTCGACATTCAATTGCCCGTCGGACAACGCGAAGGCATTCGGCTCGACGCGTGCCAATCCCTGGATTTATGGCTCGATTCAGGGAGGCCCGACCAACTACAAGGGCGTTTCCGGCTCGAACTGGTGCTGGGGAGATTTTCCGAATAATGGGACCGCCGGCACCTGCGACGTCTTCTACCAAAATGGAACTGGCAAGGGCGATGGCGTCTTTTTCCGCACCGACGTGATCTTTCCGATTCGCATCACGGACATCACCGATGGCACCAGCAACACCTACATCATCGGCGAGGATGTACCCCAACTCAGCGGCTGGTGCGCATGGCCCTATGCGAACCACACGACCGGCACTTGCTCGATTCCGCTGAATACAAACATGGACAAGAAGTACGGCATCGCAAACGGAGAGGACGGCTCCTGGCCGAACACCTACTCGTTCCGCAGCCGCCACACGCAAGGGGCCAACTTCGCACTCGGCGATGGCTCGGTCCGCTTCGTGCGGCAATCCATCAATCTTGCCACATATCGGGCACTTTCAACGATGGCAGGGGGCGAAGCGGTCAGCCCGGATTAGTTCACCCCTTCATGGCGTCCCGCGTACGCCGCACCAGGTCCGTGTCTTTGTCGCCGGAACCTTTGAGCCAATAAACGCTCGCCGCAATATATCGGTCCCGCCAGCCCGGCGAGACGTGGGCATAATCCTCCAAAACAGCCGCGCTGAACTTGTAGTCGTGTGCATCGCTTCCCTTGCGGAAGATCAGCCTGCGGGCCGCATCGGTGATTAGCCTCGCGTCCGGGTTGGCTTTCAAGTAGCCGAGAACCTTGCGGGCCGCGAGCGACTTATCCTTCGTTACGTCGGCAAAGATCTCTTCGACTCCCATTACACCCGATTCCTTCGTGGCAAGCGGCTCCAGCTTGTCGAACGAAACATCGGCAAGCGTTTCTTTTCGACTTGCCAGTTCGCCTCGGAAAAGTGTCACGAACGAGGCAGACTGAAGCAACAACCAGCGGCGTGTCTCATCGTTCGCGCTGGTCTCGAAGGCAAATCGCAGGGCATTGTTCGTCGTCAATGAGTGAAGCGACACGATCCCCGGACGGCGCATGAGCAACTCGCTCGAAGCGGCAAAGATGGCGTCCCAGATCGATTGAACGCCAAGCCCTTTGTTCAAAAAAGAAACCACGGTTTTACTGGCATCCTCCGCTGACGCCTGGCGAAACATCGCCAGCAATTCGGTCGCCGCAGCCTGATCCGGTTTGCCTTCGAGCCAGGTCTCTCGAATCTCCTTGACAAGTTCATGATTCTTGCGGCCAGGCCGATCGGCGGGGTCATCGCTCTTGGCCGGATTCATGCTGCCGCTCGACATCATGGCGTAGGTGAGTGATCGAAGGACCGGCTCCGCGTGCTGCCAGCCGATCACGCCGAGCGTTCGCCGTGTATTGGCGGCAAAGATCGCCTTGTGGCCGATGGCCCGGAAATCGCGTGGGGCATATTGCCAGAGCAATTCCGTCACTTCATCAGCGCCGGCACTTCGAGTCAGGCTGGCGATCGCGACGTCGGCCGCTTCGGCGTCCCATTTCTCCATCGCATCGACGAACGCTTTCCTGGCGTGTCGAGCTGGGGGAAGGCTCGATTCCTTCACTGGAGGCATCCTCCATCCCGCACGTTCTTTCTGGTTCTGTGCCTGTGCAACCTTAAAGTGGTCGAGTGCCCAAAAGATCGGCAACCATCGTTCCGCATCGGGGGCTGCCAGGCTAGACAGGTGGGCCGCATTCACGACCAGAACTGCGTGGAACTTGAAGCCCACGCTTGGCCGAGGTTCCACGTTGCGAACGCCGGCAAGGAACAACGCGGCAAGAAGGCGATCGCGTGAAGTTTCCTCAATGAGCCGAACCAGCGGCTCAACATCCGAATCGAGCCGCACGACTTTCGAATCGAGCTTTGCTTCTTCCGCTGAAACGAGCGGAAGCCGGCCCACCAGGCCTAGGCTGCCAAGCGCCGCACCGCACAGAAATTGTCGCCGATCGTTGGAGAGAGACATGACCGACCTCCGGGAGAGGGGCAAGGTCATTGTGGGCGAGAAGGGGAAGACTTGCCAGGGGAATCTTTCAGACGTGGTTTATTGCCGCGGAGCCCGAAGCGGAGCGAGGCAACACTCAGCCTCGCTTCGCTTCGAGCTCCACGTGTTTAGCTCCCCGGCTGCCAAATCAGAACCTCTCCTTTGCCCGGCACCGAACTATCGCCCGTAAATCGCTGATAGAATCCGTCTTTCACATCGCAAGGCAGCGAAAACCCAAGCGTATTTAGGTGCTTGACATACACTTGCAAAAACGTGGGCACGTAAGCACACGCCTGGCCGAAGGTCGGCATCAGTTTGATGGGCTTGAGCGAAATGATCGTGCCGCGAGTCATCCACGCCCCGGTGCGGAGTTCGGCACCGCTCATCAAGACGATGGTGCCTCCTTTCATCTGCAAACCGGCGAAATCGCGCACGGCCCCGCCGATGACGATGGTGCCTCGCTTCATCCGCATGCCGATCTCGGTTCCCGCGATTCCGCCAATCAAGATGGTGCCACCGCTCATGCCGGTCACGCTGCCACGATAGGCCGCGCCGATCAGGCCTCCCGCACCACCAGCCACGCGGATGAATCCCCCCTTCATTTCGCCGCCGACCCAGTCGGAAGCATTTCCCGTGACCTCGATTGTCCCGCCCTTCATGTAGGCACCGAGGTGCATGCCCGCGTTGCCGTGAACCTTGATGCTGCCACGGGTCATGGTCTTGCCGATCCACTTGACACGAGCAGCATCGCCATGAATCTCGATGTTGTCGCTACCGGGGCCTTCTACTTCGAAGAACTCGTCGAGTCGCAGTTGGCGTTTGCCGAGAAACACCGTCAGCGAACGCACAGCATCGTGCGAAAGTGATGCGAAAACGTCGGGCGAGATCACCTCCGCTTCGAGCGGAACGTGCGGTGCTTTTTTCAGCCTGAGTACGGTCTTGGTCATGAAGGAATCCAGCGTACCTATGCGTTAGCGTTTGAATGCCGATGATTTTTCGATCGCGAAGTTAAATGCAGCCATTGAGTCTTCATAGCTCGTGTCGTGCCCGCCCGATTCGCGGTGAATCAGCAGGACTGGGCGTTTGAGTTGCTGCAAAACGCCGTGCAGCCGAATCGCACTTTCGGGCGGAACCGCCTTGTCCTTTCCACCGGTCGTGAAGGCAATCGGCATCGTGAGACGTTCGGGCCAATACTCGGCACTTCGGGCTTTATACTCCTCCGGAATCTTGGATTTCTCGCCCCCAAACGATTCGGCGATCGCTTCGCTGAACTGAGCATATTCCAGCAGGTTCGCTGTGCCATTCAATGCCACGACGCCATGCACAAGCGTCGGTTGACGTGCGGCGAACGTTAGTGCGCCAGTACCGCCCATCGAGCCGCCGCTGATGAACACTCGCTGGATCGTGTATTTCTTTCGCAAGTCCTCAATGATCTGCACGACGTCCGCTTCAGCCTTCGGCCCCATCCAGGAAGTCTTTGCCCGATAGTCCGGCGAAGCGAGTAGCATCTGATGCTTGGATGCCGTATCTCGTGCTGCCTTGCATTCGCCGCGAGTTTGGCGAACGAACTGCCAGCGGTCGGAACCGTGTCCATGCAAGGCGATTAACAGGTCACGCGACGATTCAGCCTTGAAATCAGTGGGAAAGATCACGACGTATCGCTGCTCGGACTTATCCAGATGTGATGTGAAGGCGACATCTTCCACACGCGGCTCGGCGGCACTCGTCGGGCCGAGAAACGCGAGAATGATCGAGATCGCCAACCATCGATGCATGATGGACTCTTGTGGGACAGTCGGCACACGGAGTGTGCCGACTACTATGTTCCAGGTGCCAAGCATGGTTGTACATCGGGATGCACGATCCTTGACATCTCGACAGGATAGTTGTCGAACGACATCGTGTAAACCTGCTGAAACAGCGGTCGGATGTAGTCCTCGATCTTGGGATCATAGTGGGGCTTCACGAGAAAGCCTTTGCCATCGACCGTCTTGCGAATCTCGCCTTCCTCGATGACCACTTCGCCCCCCTTGATGACATAACGCGGATACGAGAACATTCGTTTCACGTCCTTGCCCGCATTGAAGATGGCCACGTCCCCGTCTGCACCGATGCCGAGCTGGCCTTTCTGCTTCAGGCCCAACGCCCGAGCGGGACCAGCCGAGGTGATGATCGCGATTTCCGAGAGCGTGTACTCGCGAGTCAGTTCCGGAAGAATGATTCGCTTGAGCGATTTCGGTGCGAGCTTCTTGAGTTCCTCTTTGCGGAACTCGGAACTCATGAGCAGTTGAATGATCTCCGGGTATCGCCAGAAGGCCGCACCGTTGGGATGATCGGTCGTCAAGGACACGCGCCAGGGGTCGTTGATCAGCAGAAGTAGTTCCAAACCAACCGCCCACTGCACGGCATTAACGAGGTTCTTTTCCTTGTAGACGTAGGGGACGACACCGCAACCCGTTTCGTTTTCAACATCGATGTTCCCCCACTTCTTACCGGTGAGTTTGTAAAGCAAGTGCTGCCAGGGGCCGTCGGCCGTAATGGTCACGGTGTCGCCGAACAACACCGCACCGGCATCGGTCGTGAGATTGGGATGGGCGTTGAAGTACTCGGCAATCGCGGCCGACTCGGACTTCATCGTGTACCAATCGTCGCCACCGTAGGAGTGATATTGCAAGTGGGCCATGTGTGCTCGATTGCCTTCGAGCAGCTTCATTGTTTCGAGCGTGGTCGTGTAATTGCCCGGCGCACCGAGATTATTGCAATGCAGATGCAGCGGGTGCGGCAGGCCGAGATCGTCCACGATCTTCGCGAGGGCAGAGATGATCGTTGCGGGAGTGACCTTATTGTAGCCCGGTACGACATCGCGTAGGCCTTTGCAGTCTTTGCCCCACTTCCAGCCGGTCACGCCACCGGGATTCACTGCTTTCACGCCATAGGCCTTCGCGGCATAAATGAGCCAGGCCGTCACTTCGCGAGCTTTTTCGAACTCCCCAGCCTCGAAGAGATCGAGCAACAACTCGTTGTTCGCCATCAGCGCACAACACGATTTATCGAGAATCGGGGTATCGTGCAGTTCTTCGTGTGTGTGTCGAGCGGATAAAATCGGCACCGCCGCTTCGTTCACCGTGGTGTAGCCGAGCCCCGCGTAGAGGTAGCCCGTCGCGAACGTGGTCGGCGTCGAGCCACCGATGCCGGCCCGCTGCACTTTGGTGCGCGTGATCGCCCGAGCCATCCGCTGCTGCTCAGGTATCATGCCGCGAGCGAAATTCAGCGCGGCCCCGGCCACGTGCGTGTGAACGTCGACCCCGCCGGGGAAGACGATCATCCCCGAAGCGTCGATAGTTCGGCCACCCGAAACATCGGCGACCACACGGCCATCCTGGATGCAAAGGTCCCGCACCACGCCATGGACGTTGTTAGCGGGATCGAAAATTTGACCGCCGGTGATACGAAGCATTGAAGTTCCGTTGAGACTCGTTCAGTATTGGTACGGATTGGAAACAGGCGAGAATTAGGCCATCGCCCTCACGTTGAGGATAGGTGCTTTTACTTCTGTGGGGAAGTCGGAGGCTCGGCGATCCTAACAACTTTTCTCAAGGTGCCAGTATTTTCACTCCATGAACTCCCATCGCGGCAAGTGCAGAGAGAAAGGCCTGGCGATCAACGCGATTGATGCGCGAGTGATACCAGTACTCATAGTAGACCTCGTCGTGCCCTGGCAGAATGTGCACTTCCTCCGAAGTGTCGTCTTTCCTTCGCATCGTGATCGTGCCTGAGGCCCCACAATTGTGCGATTCTGCCCGCTTGGCTCCACGAAAGACATCGAGTAAGGCACGAATCTGTTCTGAATCGGTCGTCGAGACTCGTGTATCGACCTGTAGCCTTCCTGGTTCGTCAACGTTAAAACGATGGAGGTGAACCTCCACAGACTCGACCTTCGCAACCGAGGTAGTTGGACGGTTTGGCAAGTAGTACCAATCGAGTCCGAGACCGATCGGAATAGCAAGGACCACTAGCACGATGCAGATGATGGGATGGCGACGGATCCAGCGGATGACGGGCATGTCGTTTCAATCTTCTGGACTAAGCTGCCGGCGGACTCGTAAACCCCACGGTGAGCGATTTCCCCAATGCTCGCGCCAGTCGAAACATCGTCGCGGCGGTTGGATTGAAATTCTGTGCCGATTCCAATCGTGCCAATGCCGCGGGATCGACACCTGCCCGTTCAGCTAGTTGCTCTACGCTCAACCCTTGGGCCTCTCGCTCACGACGAATCAAGCTCACGAACTTGAGAAGCTGGGCCACATCGGCACCGTCGATCGTATCCGTTGGCACTACGCGAACGGGATTCTCACGATGCATCACGCGAATGCATCGTTCTTCTGCCCGCTGCTCGGGAGTTCGCTCGAATCGAGGTCGATCATTCATTGTGAACACACTACTCTTAAGCGATCTCTGTCACGCCGCCGCGTGTACGCCATTCATCCCCGGCATCCAGTCCTCTTTCTTCGCAACAGCCTCGCGAATCCGGCGAATGACTTCCTCGTCGGTGGGGTAGGGGCCTTTCAGTGGCGGCCGCAACGGCAATGGGATTTCGTCCATGCGATAGACGGTGCCGCCGGCGGAGATGCCCGTGGCGGCCGTAGTGATGTGAACCCTGGCCAGCCGGCTCGTGTGCGTCACTTTCGGGTCGAGCACGATGGTCGGGATTCGGGCCAGATGATCGATGGCCGGCTGTGGCATCGTGGCACCCGGATCGGCACCGAGGATCAATGCGGCATCGCAGTCGCCGCGAATGAGCAAATCGATCGTCGAGAATTCGCCCGGATTGAAACGCGGGTAACCGCGAGTCAGGCTGATGCCAAACGGATAGCCGGTGGTGTAACGCAGGATGACGTCGCCGCCGGTCACGTTGCCATGGCCGCGCATCGGCATGGCCACGAACTTGGTGAAGGTGTTCATCTCAGCCGCGAGGGTCAAAAGTGCGGCGGAGTTCATGTGCTTGCCGCGTGTCATCGACAGGCCCATGCCGAAGAACATTACGCCGAACTTGCACGTCTTCATTCGATGAACGAGATCGCGCATTTGCTCCAAAGTCAGGCCGGTTTCCGCGACGGCGGCCTCATCGACCTGCTGATCCTTGATCATCGCCCGCAACAGGGTGATGACTTCGAAATCCTTCGTGGGTCGGACTTGCAGGAAGATGTCGGCGGCTTTTGCGCTCGGCGTCTCGCGGATATCGACCAGAACCATCGTGCGGTCCTTGCGGCCGTTGGGCACGTACTTGCCCTTCTGCATGATGGTGTACTTGGTGAAATGGCGCGGATGGCATTCGGCCGGGTTGCCGCCCCAGTAGATGATGAGGTCCGCTCGATTCTTGACCTCGCCCAGAGTGCAGGAGACTTTGCCACCCAACTGGGCGGCGATTTCGGTTGGACCGTGTCAGAGAGAGGTGTGACTATCGATCACGCCTCCGATCAGTTCCGCGAGCGACACCGCTTCTCGCGTGGCTTCGCAGGTGATGTTGCTCAAGCCATAAACCAGCGGCATGTCGGCAGCATGAAGCAATTCGGCCGCAAAGTGAACGGCTTCGTCCACCGTGGCGGGCTTGCCGTCGATCAACGCCTCCGGAAAGAGTTTCTCGACCGTGTGATTCTTGAACCACGCGGTACCCAGGACACAGGCCGCCTTCGTGTGCGTGATCCGCACGCCATCGGAGTGCAACTCGATGTCATCACACACGCAGCCGCAAAAGGTGCAGGTCGCGTTCTTGGTTACCGTCAGTTCCATTCGTGAGCCCTGATTATGTCTTGCGAGTCTTTGTAGCTCAGGTTTTCAACCTGAGCAGAACTGGCACGCTCAGGTTGAAAACCTGAGCTACTTGTGCTTCATCTGACCGTCCGAACCGGACGGAATCGAGAATGTTCACCCGAGCGCACGGCCCTTGCAACTGCCGCGAGTTCGACGTGGCATGTAGCGGCCGGGCTCGATTTCGGTCCAGGCCACGGCTCGGCCCTCGTCCTCGACCGACTCGGTCGGTGCGATTGGATTAGCAGGAACGACTTCTTGCAATAGCTCGACCATATCCACGCTCGTTAATTCCGGTTTATCTTCATGTAGGGTGGGTGAAGTCTTCGGAACCCACCATGTCGCGCTGGTGGGTTCCGAAGACTCCACCCACCCTACAAAACCTTAAACCTTCTCCACTTCCACTTCCCAACCCTTGGAGGTCGGCATACCCGTGCCATCCGTCTCGCCACCCATCAGTCGACACGTTGGCGGGCCATAGGGAACGAAGATCATCCCCACCGGCACTTTGCCTTCCTGACACTGGAAGGTTGTCTCGCCCCATTCCGTTCGGACGCGGATCGTTCCGCCGGCCGCGACGCCCAGGTCTTTCAGATCGTCCGGGTGCATGGTGACCGTGTTCACGATCGCCTGGTATTCCGGATAATCCTTGCCGACGTTGATCTGCACGCCCTGCTTGCTGGTTCGGCCCGCGTTCATCAAAAATCGCCGCGTCGTCATGAATCGTGTGCCCGCTTTAGGTGGAAGTGTAAATTCTACGGGATGAGGGCAAGAGCCACAACCAAAAGCCTGATAGAACCTTGTGAATTGCTTCAGTAGAACGAGATCAAGGGAGGATCAATCATGTCTCGCATGTTTGCCGTCACCGTTTCCATTGTCCTTGCAAGCCTGGCATCTGCTGCCGAAGTCAAGATCGGCACCAAGATCGACGACCTTCGCTTCAAGGACATTCGCTTCGTTTCGCGATCGCTGAAGGATCTTGGCGAAAAGAAGGCATACGTTTTTGTCTTCGTGGAATCGTCATGCCCGCTCGTGGCCAAGTACATGCCCGCGTTGATCCGCCTGGAAAGCATGTATCGCGACAAAGGCGTCCAGTTCGTGGCCGTCAATTCTGGGCCGAATGACACAATCACCGTAATGGCGAACCAGGCCGTGGAACACGGCGCGGAGTTTCCCTTCGTGAAAGACATCGATTGCAAAGTGGCCGACGCTCTCGGTGTAACCCGCACGCCGGAAGTGGCCGTGCTCGATGGCAAACGAATCCTGCGTTATCGGGGGCGGATTGACGATCAGTATCGTCCAGGCGGCCAGCGCGACAAACCTAGCCGAAACGATTTGATGGAAGCACTCGATGAGTTGCTGGCCGGAAAAGAAATCAGCACGAGCACAACGCCTGTCGATGGCTGCGTGATCGCCCGGCCACTCGACAAGGGCGATAACCCGGTCAACTATGCCGATCATGTCGCGCCGATTTTCGCCAAGCACTGCAACTCCTGTCACAAGCCGAACACGGCCGCCCCGTTCGCTCTTCAGACTTTCGAGCAAGCGAAAGCGAAAGCTCGCACCGTTGCCGAGGTCGTGAGTGAGGGCCGGATGCCGCCGTGGTTCGCCCCGAAACGCGATGGCGATCTCATCCAACATCACAGTCTTTCCCTTGCGGAACGTGAGACAATTGTCGCCTGGGTGAAATCGGGCCTGGCACGCGGCGACGACTCCAAGTTGCCGAAACCTGCCGAAGAGAAGCCCGCGAAATGGCTGATTGGCGAGCCCGACATGGTGCAAACGACCCCGCCGTTCGAACTGCCGACCGAAGGGGACATCCCCTACAAATACGTGATTTTGCCGCACGTTTTCGCTCACGACACCTGGGTGACCGGCGTGCAAATCCTTCCCTCCTTGCCGAAAGCCGTCCATCACGCGAACCTGGCGACCTTCAAGTTAGGCGAAGCATTCAAGGAATCGAATTTCATTACCGGCGTGGTTCCCGGTGGCGAACCGATGACCGTCGAAGCCGGGATCGCCTATCGCATTCCCAAGGGCAGCATGTTGGGCATCCAGATTCACTACGTGACCACGGGCAAGGCCGAAAAGGTCACGCTCAGCATCGGTCTGCGATATGCATCGGGAAGGATTGACCGGCAGATGAAGCACACGCTATTCGTGGACACCAAGTACAGCATCCCGGCCGCGGCATCCGCTCATCCGGTCAAGGTTACACGGACTCTCACGCACGATATCGAAGGCATCGGCCTGTTCGCACATATGCACGTTCGCGGCAAATCCATGAGTTTCATCGCCCACACACCCGACGGCAAAAGCGAACGCCTCCTAGACATTCCCAATTTTAGCTTCGACTGGCAAATCCCTTATCGCTGGGAGCCCGGAAAGAAGATCCTGCCGAAAGGCACGCGCATCGACTGCGTGGCCCTCTACGACAATTCATCTTTCAACCCGTTCAATCCGGATTCAACCAAGATCGTCAAGGACGGTCCACAAACGTACCAGGAAATGATGAACGGCTTCATGTTCTATATCGATGCAAATGAGAAATTGGGGATGGAGATCGATGGGAAGACAGGGGGCGTGAAAAGCAAATAAGGCGAGCGGAGATGCGTAAGCATCCCGATTTTGTCTTTGCATTGTGCCAGCATCATCGGGCTCCTTACGGAGCACCGCTCGCCATGGAGCTTGTCATGGATCACTACTGGCTAACCACTTGGACGACATACGGAACCTGGGTGGCCGGCGATTCACGAGGATTTGTGAGCAATGTTTCTTCCCAGGATGGAGGCCCCGAGGTTCGGCATAATGTCCCTGGCACCGAGTGCGATGCGAACATTCCCGCTCTGGAAATCCATGTTCGCGATCGGATGATTGCCGAGCCATGTTACTTGGAACAACAGCAGGCTGAGATCGTGATTCAGCAATTTCAGGACACGACGCGCGATCGCAAATTCGAGCTTTGTGCAGCCAGTGTAATGAAAGATCACACGCACCTGGTCGTTGGCGTTCCAGGCGACCCCGATGCCCATCAACTGCGAGAGTTGTTCAAGTCTTGGGCGACCCACACTGGCCACTGCCGGCGAACGGCACTTATTGGACAGCGAAAGGTTCCGTGCGAAAGAAACAAGGCGATGCAATTCCCTCCGCAGTTATTTACGTTGCACGTAAGCAACCAAATCCGTTGGCAACGTGTGGAAATCGCTGGTGAAAGAATATGAGAGGCGAGCGGTGCTCCGTAAGGAGCCCGATGTTTTTTAGTGTTCCGTCGCCATCATCGGGCTCCTTACGGAGCACCGCTCGCCTGCCTTTGCCGTGCCAGCCGCACAATCAGCCGTTCCATCTGCATCTTGTCCGGCAACGGATTGCCGCCTTTCATGCCCGAATCGATTTCGAGCAGCCAGTCGTAAAGCTTGTCCAGGCGATTCCAGCCGAGGTGTTTCATCTGTTGATGGGCGGAGGCGCGGGCTTGTGGCCAGTTGGCTATACCTGCGATTGAGAATGCTTCATCGAGATTCATGCCTTGCTTGTGCATTCTTGCCGCTCGGGCCAGCTTGCGCAACTGCGAGCCGAGTGCCCCCAGCACGGCCAGCGGCACTTCGCCTTCTTCGAATAA
>Ga0163152_10006487_pt1 | contig 13194 bp, 6 predicted proteins | sample OliLakLV19MP8IB2_FD_148635 | JGI IMG/M metagenome (GOLD analysis project Ga0163152, IMG submission 148635) | Freshwater microbial mat bacterial communities from Lake Vanda, McMurdo Dry Valleys, Antarctica - Oligotrophic Lake LV.19.MP8.IB-2 | ecosystem: Environmental > Aquatic > Freshwater > Lake... | reverse complement strand
CGCTGGCGGCCCCTGAACGGTGCCAAGCTGCTACCCGACGTAATTCAAGGTCTCAAATTCACCGACGGAATCAAAACCCAAGCCGCCGCCTGAAAAATCCTCATCCACAACTTTTGACAATAACTCAGCACTTGCTGAGCCGTTGACTGCCGAACATAAACGATGGCCGAGCGCTCGAAGTGATCTGGCTTCAGCTTCGACGACCAGGCGGCGGACGACGCGCTGCCTTGAAAAGCGCCCTTGCCCACAGAGGAGCCGAGTTCGCATTCAGGTTTCATCAGACGCCTCCCCCGAAAGAGGAAGCATCCGCCGAGCAATCATCTGAGCGATGACCTGCGCCACCTCCTGGCGGTCGCTGATCGGCACTCGTTCCCACAACTGGCTCAGAGCAACCTGCTGTGCGCCCCTTTTTTACTTGTCGCTTCGTTTCGCTTGTCAAACATGGTTCCCCTCCTTGAGAATCATTGCCGAGTCGCTGCTTGCACCAGCCTGCTAGCTCAAGCAACGCGGCGACGGAAATCTTAGGAGGTGCCACCGTCTCTGGATAGGCGGAATGGTCAGACGCATTGTGTTCGGCCGTTGGAGAATTGGACGGAAGTACTCGGGAGCGAGCGTTTGACCGGCGCCGCGCTTGACCGCCCGATGACACGCAGCAAAACGCGGCAAAGATACGACTACCGCTTGCCAATCGTAGAGGTTCCAGCAATCATCACACCGGCTGCCCAATTCCGCCCACACGTGGCGGTATTTGAACCGCCCGATGACAGTTCTCGCCCAAGTACTCGAGGTTGCCGAGCGCGTCGTACCAGAACGCGCGCGTCGGCTGGCCTGACTCGAAGACGCTCGCCACCCGGCCGAGCTTGTCGTACTCGTAAATCGTCAACAGGCTTTGTGGGGCGTGGACTTCGAGCACGCGGCCCAGCAGATCGCGGGTGTAGGTGGTCTCGGGGCCGCCGGTGGCGCTGCCGTTGGTTTTGTTGGGGAGCGTCTCCTTGGCCAGGCGGCCAAGGTTGTCGTACTGATAGCTGGTGATGGCGGCGTTGTAGGCGCTACCGGCGGCGCCGTCGGCGTCGGGCGCTTTGACGCTCGTGAGCCGGTTGGAGCTGTCGTAGGCGTACTCGGTGACCGCGCCGCCGCCCCCCAGCGTGGTCGGATCGGGGGCGATCAGGCGGATGCGCCGCCCCAGCGGTACGGGCAAGTCTCACCTCGCTACGGCGCTGGGGGTGGCCGCTTGCGCTCAAGGGCGCAAAGTCCGCTTCTTTCGCGTCGCCGAGCTGATCACGCTCCTCTTGGAAGCCAAAGACGAACGACAGCTCTTGCGGCTACGGCAGCAATTGGGCAAGCTGGATCTCTTGATCCTCGACGAGTTGGGCTATGTGCCGGCCAGCAAGGTGGGCGCCGAGTTGCTCTTCGACGTGATCGCCACCGCCTGCGAGCGGAATAGCCTGATCGTGACGACCAACCTGCCGTTCGAGAATTGGACGGAAGTACTCGGGAGCGAGCGCTTGACCGGCGCCGCGCTGGACCGCCTGACTCATCGCTGTCACATCCTGGAGACCAAGGGGGAAAGCTACCGACTCCAGGACGCCAAACGTCGCAGACGGACCGGCTAACCCGGCTGGTCCCATCGCTGTGATCTCTGCCGCGACACAACCTCAGTAACTTGGGAGACCCTCAACCACCTAGCGCCACCAAATTCGGCCGCCCGGCGCCGCCACTTTGGAACGCCGTCAACACTTTGACCCAGACTTCACCGCCACTTGCCGAGGCTAGCCAGCAGATTCATGCCCAACCCCAACTCGAGCGCGATGGTGACCCAGCCTTCCTGGAATCCAGTCCCCCGTGCCCGCGAAACCATTGGCTGTGACGCGTTTTCCACGCGGTTAACCGGTCTTTCAATACCGCAGATCTCCGCGTTACTGAATGCGGAAGTCGTGAATCGATCAGACGACGACTTGGTCGTTGTTTCCATCCCTACTACGGAAGTCGAGTTGGGTGTGAGGCTCCAGTCTGGAGGTTTTCAGCCTGTCGGTATCCGATCAGAAATGACGGCCGTCCTGCGCGGGATCAATCGCGATGATCAGCAACTCACAACCGAAGCAATCACGAGTACGATGAATGACCGACCGCAGTTAGTTTCGTTATTGGCCTGCGCATTTTCAGACGACGAACTCCAGCGGGCTGTCGGCGTGTCGCCTTCGATAGCCGAGCAGCGTGCAGAAGACTGGATCCTGCATGCCCGGCGGTTTGATCAAGAGCTGTGGGTGGTGCGGAATGCTGGTGGCGATGCGGTTGGCTGTTTTGCGTCAGCACGCGTATCGAGCATGAATGCAACGATTGATCGCATCGGAATCCGACGGACGGCGGATAATTCCTTGAAGGCGGCCGCATTAACCACGATGTTGCAACAGCTTCGTCAGACCGGATTCCAGGTGGCTCGAGTTGAAGTCCCCGTTGAGCGCTATGATTTGATCAACGCCGCCTTCCTGGCTGGTTTTAGATTACGAACTTCATGGACCTTCTTTCACCGTAGTCGCGTGCGAAGGGCGATGGGATGATCGGAACACAGCTCACGGCAGTCCGACATGCCCACTTGCCCGAGACGGAATAACCATGGCCACCGCTCTCGAATTTACAAGCTTTCCAAATGCGACCGGACCGATTGAATTTGCCTGGGTGTCGTGGGACAGCGAACCGCTCGGGTTCCCAGTATACGAACTTCGGCTTAAACCCGATCAGCATGGCGAGTGGGAAGCAGCGCTTGCAAGTTGGCTTCCGACACTGACGGACTCGGCCATGGTCACCTGCAAGATCACCGACGACTCCGCGTCTGCCGTATTGCACCGACAACGGTTTTTTTTGGCCGAGGCGAACCTCTTGCTGCAGCTTGATTTGGAACAACTCGTCTCGCTCTCGCTCCAGGCAGATTCCGCTGGATGCCTTCGCGAAGCGTCAGCTGCCGATCTTAGCAAGCTCACGGAGATCCTAATTTCGTCGATGCGGACTGATCGATTTCATTCCGATCCGTGGATTCCCAACGAATTGGCTGATCAGCGGATGCAGCAGTGGATCGCGCGGAGCTTCGCTGCGCAGAATGTCATCTTGGTTTACCAGGAACAAGAGCAGAATCAAATCGTGGGATTTGTGGATTTTCGGCCGATCGATCCCAAGACAACTTACGTTAGCCTCGCTGCGGTGCATCCCGACTATCAAGCATCCGGCCTAGTGCTGCCAATGTTCGACGCGGTCTTTAACGAATGGACTAGGCGGGGTTTCCGCACCGCAGTTGCTTCTGTGTCTGGAAACAACCCCGCAAGTTTCAATCTTGCAAGTGCGTTGGGCTTTCGAGCCTACAGCTTTGCATACACGTACCAGTGGCATGCGACACAACCGGACTCGAACAACGATCGCCCTGTGCCCGTTGATCGCGATGTGCAGGTTTGACTCAGAACACCGCGCATGCGGAATTGATCGGTGTCACGCCGCTAACTTTCGTCACGGAGAATGCGTAGCGCTTCGTCGTCGGAAAGGCGGGCGATTTCCGCGGTGTTGGTAGCGACGGGAACAGCAACTATGGGTCGGTCGGCCGTCGTGGGCATCGTCGCCGGAAAGATTTGCACTAATAAGAAGTCAACTAACTGAGTGAGCGTCGGATACTCGAGCCCGACCGTCACGGGCAATCTCAACCGCAACGATCGCTGTACCCGATCAGCAAGTTCAACCAGTCCGTGGGACGTGATTCCCAGGTCGATAAACCCGGTGTTCGAAGCGACCTCATTCGCGGGCATGCCAGGAGCAAGCGAGCTCAATTGTTCCCGAAGAAAACTCTCTAATCGCGAAGCGCGACTTTCAGCTGGCAGCGCACGTAATTCGTCGAGCAGTTCGAGGTTTGCGCTTTCAGGTTCCCGATGCCACATCTCTAGTCCTCCATCGGGTGTTGCTGGAGGATGTAACGCAGTGCCGGTATCCTTGCGTTGGGTCGGCGATTCATCGAGATCAAGCCAATACCGCTTGCGTTCAAACGGGTAAGTCGGCAATGAAATACGACTCGGCTGAGCCGGATACAGTCCACGCCAGTCAATTCGATATCCAGACTGCCACAGCCGGCCGAGTGCCCCAATGTACTTCGGCTCCAGTGCGCCATGGTCAGACGCGATGGCTAATTGCGAAGCCTTGACCTCTGCCGAGTCAATCAGCAATCCTGCATCGATCAACAACCTGATATCGGCGGCTATCTTCGAGTCGTTCGCCGTCGACAGCAAGTGAGGCTGCACAGCGCGAGTAAAATCGGCGGCGCCTTCATTTTCCAGTTTTTGTACCGCTTCAAGCACGCCACTTACCACCGCAGTCCAGCGATAGTCAAGTTCGCGTCGGCCGATTTGCAGGGTGAAAGCCAAATTCGCTAACACAGTGGCCGGATGCGCCATCAGAAAGCGCCGTAGGTTCGTTCGCTGTTCGGCCAATGCTTGTGGCGTACGTGCCGACAGCACGAGCAACTGACTGTCAGAGCCCGATTGGGGTTTCGGTAGTGAATCGGCCTCTTCAAGCACCAAATGAACGTTGGTCCCGCCCAATCCAAACGAACTCACCCCTGCCCGGCGCACGTTGTCTGTGGATACCCAATCAACTAACTCGGTATTCACGAAGAACTGCGATCCACGAGCCGCGAGTTGGGGGTTTGGCTTTTCGAATCTCGGCATCGGTGGCACCTGTCGATGCTGCAGCGCCAACACGGTCTTGATCAGCCCGGCGATTCCACAGGCGGCTCCCATGTGACCGATTGACGCCTTGGCGGAACCAAGGGGACACCGGATCGTATCGACTCCGACAGCGCGAAACGCGTTCTGAAGCGCGGTTACCTCGATGGCATCACCCAGTAAGGTACCGGTGCCGTGACACTCGATGTAACCGATCGACTTAGGATCGACGCCAGATCGTCGAATTGCCGATGCGATGACGTTGGCCTGGCCTTCCATTCCCGTCGCCAAGAATCCGGCCTTGCTCGAACCGTCGTTATTGATTGCCGAGCCGCGGATAATTGCATGGATGGTGTCCCCGGCGGCGCGAGCCTGTTCAACCGGTTTGAGGACAACGAACCCGGCGCCATTACCAAACACCATCCCCTGCGCTCGCGCGTCAAACGCCCGACAGTGACCATCCGGCGAAACCAGTCCACCGTCGACAAAAAGATAGCCCTGTCTCCTAAGAAACCAAATCGAGGCGGCTCCTGCCAGCGCCATCTCGCACGTGCCATCGTAAAGCGCCTGACACGCAAGATGAACGGCGGCCAATGAACTTGAGCATGCCGCGAGCACGGTCATCGCCGGGCCGCGCAGATTGAGCTTGTACGACGCTCGCGTCGCCAGAAAGTCCGGTGCGCTGGTCAACAAATCCGCTGTGAAGTTGCCGGCCAGATCGGGCAATGTGTGCGTGAGTGCGGCATATAGGTTCAAGCCCACACTGCCGAAAAGTCCAATCCGTTGCGAAACACGCGCCGAATCGTAGCCGGCATCTTCGAGTGCTGCCCAGGCACCCTCGAGGAACAACCGCTGCTGTGGATCGAGAGCATGCGATTCGTGCTCCGAAATGCCAAACAGTTTGGCATCGAAGCAATCGAAGTGATCAAGCCATCCCGCGGCGGGAACGTAACGCGGATCGTTCAAACGCTCGGTCGATTCTCCGGCCGCCAATAGTTCCTCGCGTGTAAACCGCGTAATCGTTTCCCGGCCATCACGCAGCACCTGCCAGTACTCCTCGATACTGGGGGCCCCTGGAAATCGGGCTGACATTCCAATGATCGCAATTCCGGTCGATCGAGCGTGCCGCGCCGGGCCGATCGCAAACAACGCGTCGGACATGTCCGGCCTGACCGACGGACCGTCACCTAGAAATGCCGACAATGTCCGCACGCTGGGATAGGCAAGCAGATCTGTGGTTTGCAAACTTAGACTGAGGTCATCGCGTATTCGGCTCTCGATTTCGGCAAGTAGCATCGAGGTTGCGCCAAGGTCAAAAAAGTTCTCATCCAGTCCGAATGATTCGATGTTCAAGACCTGACTTACAATTCGATACAGACTGAGTTGCAGGCCGATTGAATCAACGACAGATGACGCGCCCTTTAGGGTCCCCGGTGCGATCGAGTGCTTTATGACCGATGCTGCGCTCGTGTCTAAGACACGCGCTTCGCGAAGCTCGCCAGCCTCGAATCGGCGTCGCAAATGATCGCGTTGGATCTTGCCGATAGCTGTCTTCGGAATGTCTTCCTTTTCGACGGCGATCAAAACGTCAGGGCGGATCCCCAGTTTCTGGCTGACCTGCGTTCGAATCGAACGCACAACCGCGGGAGGACAAGTTGCAAGCCCACCTTGTGGATGAAAAAAGATCGCCAATGAGTCGGTATCACTACCGGCCTGGCGAATCGCACATGCCGCTGTGTACGTTGCCTCAACTCCCAGAACCTGTTCCACAACGGCTTCGATCGCATGGCTTTGATAGTGCACACCGTTCACGATGACAGTATTCTTGCTTCGTCCGGTAATCCTGAGCCGTCCGGCGGTGAGCGATCCAAGATCACCGGTTCGAAACCAACCATCTTCGGTGAACGTGCTTCGATCGATTCCCGTCGGTGACCAATAGCCTCTGAAGACGGACTCACCCGTCAACTGCAGTTCACCCTCGGTAGCCTCCGGGACGATTTCGCCTTGCTCATCGACGATTCGCAATTTCATACCGGGAATCGGTCGCCCGAGATCGACCATGTCGAACTTGCTCAACGAACTCGGTTCAAAGCCAGCCGACCAGGTAGCCCCCGAGCATGTTTCCGACATTCCAAATGCCGGTCGTATGGAATTCGGCAAAAAGCCATGGGGTGAGAGCCGCTCGCAAAACGCCTGCAGTGTCTGTTGGACGACAGCCTCGCCGGCATTGACCAGGAATCGTAGCCGCGTGAGATCCAAGTCTTGGCTGCCGGAGGCTGTCTCTCGATCTACGATAAGGCGAAATGCGAAATTCGGCGCCCAACTGATCGTCGCCCTGAATTCACTCAACAAGTCGAGCCACCGGCGAATATCTCGCATCACCAGGTGCGGACTGACATGCACTTGTTGACAACCAAGAAAAGTAGGCAGCAGGTGCAAAAACGAGATCGCGCCAACGTGATCGAGCGGTAGCCAATTCAGCGTGATTTCCGCGGGCGTGAATTGCTGCTGCAACACAGTGCCTGCCGCCATCGACAGCAGATTTCGATGCGATAGCGGCACAACCTTAGGCTGGCCGGTGCTGCCAGAGGTCAGCAAAAGGATGGCGTGATCATCCGGTCGAGCCTGATGAAAATTCAACGCTGGTTCATTGTCGACTAACTCCTCGAACACCAGCCGCTTAGCGACAAGTCCCGCATCGTCGGGAAGGCTCATATTGCCATCCAGGCTGGGCATGACCAACCGTGGCGAACCGAGGGCTTGAAATGCGCCAGCAACCTGTGCGCGACGGGCCGACGTGGAGCGATACGCCTCTTCAACGGATACGCCTGCCGGCAAGAAGCCGCCGAGAACGCAACCCCACCACGTCAAGAGAAAATCGTCGCCACGGTCAAACGCAATTAGAACGCGCTCGCCAGCAACCAGACCAGCTCGCCGCAGGCCCGTCAGGATGCGGGCGGCACGAGTCAGAAAATCCTTATACGAGTACGCTCGACGTTCGTTCGCTTTCAAGACAAACGTCACCCCACCTTTCAACGCTGCCGCCTGGGTCAAGGCCTCGACAAGCGTGCGCGGCCAATCACGGTTCCAGGCCAGTGGTCCCCCGTCGCTCAGCGAAACACCTTCCGGGTCTGTGGCGGACGACTCGCTGCGGATTGGTGCGGACCCGTGCATTGTGTCGGCGGCTCAATTCAACAGGTTCGAATTGGGAACGAGGCGAACCGCGGGCGGAACTCGCCTGTAGATCAGCAATTCCCGGTGAAGCGTCGTCAGCAGAAAAGCAGAAAACTGATACTTCAGTTTAACTTGCCCTACGGGCGTGTGCTAGCGAAGGAAGGTCTTGGGGCAAGTGGCCTAGCGAGAGTTGGTTCGTCGAGGTGACTAGTGCTCTGTCAACTCAAAGAATTAGGGTTGCCGATCGGAATTCGTACGGAGAAAACCGTGACAATCTGCACCGCCGACCCTAGTTTCTGAACGTGACGAAGCACTAGTTATTGGGCTGCTTCGCCAGGTAGTCCGCCAATGTTTGTACGCTTGCTTGTTTTGACAGCAGCGAAGCGGGCAACGGTCGGCCGAGATGGCTCGACAGAATCTTTACCAAGTCAACCGCCATCAGTGAATCGAGACCCAGATCGCGCAGCGGTACATCATTCTCAATCGCCTCGAGTTCCAAAATGCCTAGCACTCGGGCAACCTCACGCTTGACGTGGTCAATCAGTGCCATTTGCCGACGTTCGGGATTCAGATTCTTCAAGTCTGTCAGCGAAGTTCTGTCGTTGCTCAACTGATCGAGCGAGCTTTGCGTAGAGCGCGCCGGCACAGTCAAAAAGCCTGATTTTTCCAATCCGGAATCGTCCGCGGTGGTCAAAGCTACAACGCCCACCTGTGGCGCTCCCGAGTGGATCGCCTGCATGAATCCAGTGCGGGCTTGCGCAAGTGTGAGCTCCGCAAGATTAAATTGCCGCCAAGTATCTCTTACCCGTGCGTCGATTTGCGTGACCATCCCGCGATCTTTCCACGGCCCCCAATTGATCGATGTCGCCGGAAGCCCTAGATGACGTCGAAAGCTCGCGAATGCATCCATCCACGAATTCGCAGCAACATAGCTGGCCTGACCCGCAGGCGCGACAAGTGACGCGATCGACGAAAACATCACAAAAAAATCGAGCGCATCCTTGCGCGTCAAGTCGTGCAGATTCCAGGCACCATCGACCTTCGGTTGCAGCACCGCACTGAATCGCTGCGGATCTAGTTCTTCGATCAGGTCGTCGTCAAGGATTCCAGCCGCATGCACGATCCCCGCAAATGGCGGCATTGTCCCGCGAAGTTCAGTGAACAACTTCGACAACTGGCCGAGGCTGGTGACGTCCGCCTGGCGAAACTCGACGACCAGCCCCGATTGACGCCAACTGTTAAGTTTTTCTTGCAGTTCTTGATTGGCTGGACTCCGTCCAATCAGCACCAGGTGCGTACAACCCAGTTCGATCAGCCACTGAGCGACAATCATTCCGAGTGCGCCACCGCCCCCCGTGATAAGGTAGGTTACCTCTTTTCGCACTATCGGTTTCGGCACATTCGCTGCCGTGGCGTCCAGGTGCAACGCAATTTTGCCGATATGTTTCGCGGCCGACATGTATCGCAGGGCTTCCGTCGCCCGCGATGCAGCAAAGGTCGACACAGGCAATGGCCTCAGAGCCCCACGGGCGATGTCCTCCGCGACCTGCCGGAGCAGCGATTCGACCTGCGATGGTTGATTCTGGCACAATTCATTCAGATCGACCTGAAAATACTTGACGTCAGGTCGCACCCCGTTCATTTCGGCCGGCGACCATATGTCGGACTTGCCAATTTCGACGAAGCGGCCGCCGTCCCTGAGTAGCGACAAACTCGTCGGAACAAACTCGCCGGCCAGAGAATTGCAAATCACATCAACACATCCAGCGCCAAAGCGTTTTTCAATGTCCTTCGCGAAATCCAATGTGCGGGAGGACAGCACCGCGTCGACGCCAAGTGCTCGAAGGAATTCCTGCTTCGGCGCGCTCCCTGCCGTCGCTATGACCCGAGCGCCGATCCTTTGGGCCAACTGCACTTCCGCCAGGCCGACGCCGCCCGCTGCCGCATGAACCAACACTGTTTCTCCCGATTCGAGCCGGGCACACTCTTGGAGGACAAAAAGCGAAGTTAAGAACGCCCCGGGTATCCCCGCGGCGTCTTCCCACGCGAGTCTGCCTGGGATTGCTGCGGCCAGCCGCTCGTCGGCGATCACATAGTTCCGAAAAGCGGGATTTGCGATCGCCATGACCCGCTGACCAACCGAGAATCGTCGTACCGCTGAGCCGACGCGGGAAACGCGGCCTGCGCATTCCATTCCTAACCCGACTCGCGAGAATGGTAGCCGATCGAGTGCCTCCATCAGGTCCAAAAAGTTCAGTCCGGCCGCCGCGACTTGAATTTCAATTTCATGCTCGCGCGGCGCCATGCGTGCACAGGGCAGCCAGGTCAGTTCATCAAGACCACCGCATTCACTTTTGCGCAGTTCTCGCGGCGAATGCGCCTGCAAAGGCTCTGGCGATCCGTCTCGCCATCCGTCAGCTACCCAGCGTTGCCCCTGGCGATAGGCGATCTGTTGCTCCGTATTCTCGCCCATCAATTCGTCGATCAAAGTCTGTACCTGATCGCGCGCTTCCGCCGGATCCAAATCAATGATACGGACGCTGAGTTCTGGGTGTTCCCGTGCATACACCCGCGCTATAGCAGCCAATGCGGCCGCCACAGGATCGGCCGATGCAATTTGATCGGGCACCGTCAAGCCACCGCGCGTGACCACCACGAGGTCAATTTCCTGATGGCGAGACTCCTCCGAAAGCCACTGCAATCTCTTTAGAAGGCCGTCACACTGCTTGTATGTTTCCTTCACAAGGTCGTCAGTCGATGCGAGATATCGCTCCGCGAGCGAACGTGTCGCGACGTAGACCAGAATCGCTCTATTCCGCGAAATTTCGTGAGTAGCGACGGACGACGCTCGTTGGGAACCATCATCATCGAGTTCACCGCTTGACCGAGTTCGAGGCGCCGCGACTCCATGACCGAGTGCCGCGACGAGTTGAGTCTCCCATCTGGAATCAACAGCAGAGATGATCCAAGTCGAACTTGCTCGCTCATCGCTCCGCGGTATCAGGGGGCCGATCTCAAAACGTTGAACGACTCGGAAGTCGTGCGTCGTTGTAGCGGCCTGCCAGGTCGCATGATCGACAGCCTCGACTCGAATGCCTTGGAGAATGGCGATTGGTTCCCCGATCTCGTTGTACACACTTGCGTCCGCAGTCCAGCCACTAACGCCGAGCGTAAAATAAACGCTCAACTTTTGGGCTGGGCACGGAATGACGATCGCGCGATCGATGCTAACGGGAAGACAAGCCTTCGAAGATGCATGAACCCTTTGAATTAACAGTACTAGTGCATGCAGGCAGGCGTCGAGCACAGCCGGATGATCGCTGACGCAATCATTTAGCGTTAACGGCACCGCTAGGTCGATGGCGCCCCACCCGGCAGACTTCGTAAGCCGTGCTTCCCGCAGTCCATGATAGATCAATCCGTAGGCAAGACCGCGTTCCCGAAGTGCTTGGCGGACTACTGCACCAGACACTACCTCCGTCGTTAGGTGCGCTTCCAACTCGCTCTCAGCCACGCTTGGATTCTTGATGGCCGTGGCAAAGTCGATCGTCGCGATAGCATTAGCGATCCAACTCGATGGTGCTCGCTCGGTGTCCGTGCTGCTTCGAAACTCGAAGTCCCACTTTTGATCCGATGTGCGGTTTGCGATCAGTTGAAAAGCCAGCATTCCATCGCCCGGCGGCACTACTGGCGAGAGCATTTGCAAATTCGAAATGAGCGGTTCGGGTCCGATTTGTCGACCGACGGCGAGTGCCGCCGCTAGATACCCTGTCGCCGGCAATGTCGGTCGATCAAATATTCGATGTTGGTCCAATAGCAAGCGTAAGCGTTCATTTAAGTCGCACGCATAAACGTGACGCGTTTGGGACACCAACTGGGGAGTTAGGACAAACTCGTGCTCGGAGGAATCGTTGGAAAAATTACTGTCCTGCTGAACTCGAATCCCCCTGCTGGAGATCCAATGTTGTCGTCGCTGAAATGGATATGTCGGCAGTAAAACTCGTTGTTGATCGAACGGTGCATCGACCGCAGTCCAGTTGATGTCAGCGCCTAGCTCGTAGAGTTCGGCCAGCGTTTTGGTGAGCGTATCCCACAACGTGTGATCCAAAGCTTGAGCGCACAACCACTTCGGATAGGCATCGGACAGATCGTCCCAGAATTTCCCCTGCCAGTCACTTGCCGAGCCAACTTCCAGAATTGCCGAGCAGCTAAGATCTCTAAGCGTTGATAGTGCCACGCTCGATGCGATTGGTTGGGCAGTTCCTTTCATTAGTCGAGCTAAGTCGAACGTCTGGTCTTGCGGAACGGCAAATCCAGTATCGGATTCGATAAGAGGAATGAGAGGCCGATCGAAGACAGCACCAGCCGACTCGGCCAGAGGCTGCCTTTCATCTGTCCAGTGATCTGCATATTCCGCTACTAGCGCGAGCGCGTTGACGGCGTTCATGCAACCGGCGACACAACTGGCAGAAAACCTGCCGAGCCCTACGCCCAATGCGGCGACCGGCTGAATTCCCCACGACTTCCATTGGCGGGCCAAACCGATCTCAAGTAGGCAACGGAGCGCGGCATCTTCGCCTGGCGTGAGGGGCTGGCCGCCGCCCCAACGTACAATTGTTTCAATTGCGGACTCGCCGTGGCGCCGCCGCCATGATTCGACAACCTCGTGGCAGGTGAGTTGCAGCGCCGGCAATGATTGGACATCAAAGCCAAGGCCGGCAGCACGCTGCGCCGAGCCGCCGTGGAAGAACAGGGCCACCCGCGGGACTCGACGCATTGGGTGGACCGATCGATCCCCCGGTTCCAGATGTAACTCATCGACCAACTTAGCTAGTTGCTGACGAGCATGCTTCATCGACGTCACGGACAGTGCGGCACGATACTCGAAGTGTCGCCGGCCCGTCGCCAACGTGTGGCACAGATCGCCAATGTCAAGTTGACGATCATTCGCGAGGAGGGCCATCAAGCGATCAGCGGACTGCGCCAATGCCTTCCGCGAGCGACCCGATAGTGGCAGTACTTGCGAAGCTGGCTCGCATTTGGATTGAGATTGAGAGAGTTTCGGCGCTTCTTCCAAGACAACATGCACATTTCCGCCGCTCATACCAAACGCACTTACACCCGCCAATCGCGGTTTCCCCACTCGCGGCCAGCCTTCGATCGTTTGTGGAATCCGCCATCGGGAGTTCCGCGTGGAGACGTTCGGATTGACTGTCTCGAAGTGCAGGTGCGGTGGAATCTCGGCGTGCTGCATGGCCAGCACGACCTTGATCAATCCGGCGATCCCGGCCGCCGCTTCAAGATGCCCGATATTGGTTTTGAC
>Ga0163152_10006478_pt1 | contig 13210 bp, 12 predicted proteins | sample OliLakLV19MP8IB2_FD_148635 | JGI IMG/M metagenome (GOLD analysis project Ga0163152, IMG submission 148635) | Freshwater microbial mat bacterial communities from Lake Vanda, McMurdo Dry Valleys, Antarctica - Oligotrophic Lake LV.19.MP8.IB-2 | ecosystem: Environmental > Aquatic > Freshwater >... | reverse complement strand
ATATCTTGCCGGTGAGGATACGTTCAACGAGCGCTGCTTTCATGGCTGCGAGTTGGTAAGCGTGGTGGTTTTTCATGCCTCCACGGTAGACCGCTAATGTGTAAGGTTAATTGCTGCAATAAGAACAAGGGAGAGAAAGTGATCTTCGTACCAGCGGCATTCTTCGACCGTATGACGGTTATAGCGTTCCTCGTAAACAGAACGCTCATCGAGATGTTTGTAGCTCATAGGGGGTCGGCGTAAAAGAGATAAGGAATGGCAGGAACCATGCTGAGTTTGAAATGTTTTGTGCTCCAATCGTTCTCAGAGAGTTTCTGCATGTGCTCGATGATCTTGTAGTCTTTGAGGTGCTCGGCGGGATTCACGAAGCAGAACCATGGCTGGCTGTAGTACCCATCTTGGCCGTCTTTCATCTTCTCCTTCATAGATCGACTCTCTAGGAGAGACTTGGGCGGCAACGTGTCTTTGTGATCTTCAATAAGAAACAACTGCAAATGCACACTCTGTCCTCCGTTGCTCATGATAGTCCTTGGCTTTAAGACGCCCTCCTTTACCCATCGACGCACAACTTTCGATTTCACATCGAATGAATGCTCGATGTCGAAGGCTGAGTACCAGCTCTCCTTATCACTTGCAACAGAGGGAGGGATTTCTCCACGGTCGATAGCGCCCTGACAGATCTGACACTTAATTCCGTGCTCATCGCACCAATACTGCTCGTCCTCCGAGGCATGTTTGTCGCAAATGGCGCATGGGTATCGTCCATCAATGGGAAACCCCTTCGGAGACTCCTTGAGTTTGTGCTTTCTGTAGATGTCTTCCTTCCAGGTATCGAAGCACAGCTCTGAGAGCCTAAGGGTGCCATCGGCGAACTGATACGCTTTTTCCCAATCAAATTCTCGTTCGGGATCTCTTGTTGGTGGTTGTTTGGGTATGTGTTGTGTGCCGTCATCAGATGACTGCATAAAAAATAGGGGGAAATAATAAAGTCAAACTTTATCATTTCTCCTTTCTGCATTTCACGTTTGCGAGACGGCCTTTGTCCTCTTCCTGCTCCTTTTCAAAGTTACCGCTGAAGACATGATGGAGCGTCACCTGTACGTGCGCGAGCCACCTGAGGTACGTTTCTCGGTCGTGGTGCGTCCAACAGTACAGCTTCTTGTCGCGTTCATAGCGATGGCGCTCTATCTCTGTTTCCTGCGGTTTTGGCTTGTCCTCGATGACGGTACGTTCAGCATGGCCGCAACGGATGCACGTATCGATGAACACCGTTATGTTTTCGTTCTCTTCGATGGAGGAATGCGTGGTCTTTTTACACTTCACGCATGTGATCCTCTTCTGAGGAAAGATGTAGCCTGTCTCACTCATTCGAAATGTCTTATGACAGGGCAGGCAACCCATGCGGAAGATAACGCCATTGGCATCGGGTGAAAAATCGCGGTCAAAGCAATCGAGGCGGGAATTACACTTCGGACACATCACTCGTGGTTCCGACGTCTTCTCAATAGCCTCATCGCGTTTCTGATCCCGTTTCATCCACTCGCTGATCGTCTTTTCTCGCTCATCGAAGCGATGGAGCAGAACTTCCTTGAGGAAGGGGTTTGGCATCACCGCGTGCATCGTGAGCTCATTCCGTCGTCCTTTCCTGGGAATCACCTTTGTCCCGAGATCGATGTCATGGTCGTAGTCCCGTCCAAGATCGACGGTGAAGCGGTCGTAGCGCTCCTCGTAGACTGAGCGGTCTTTGAGGTATGTGTGGGGTTGCATAAGGCGCAAAAGGAGGAGATAAAGCTCCATCATGCCCGAATTTCCATTGCACAGAAGATATGTACTGCGCAATGGGATAGGATTGGAGCTGAGTTATAGATTCCCTTTCATTAGCTCATAATTTCTGATAATATGAGCTATAGAATCTTCCCCTATAGCTCACCATGTCTTGGAATTGGCAGCAGAAACATTGGCCGAACTTCACCTATGATGCAGGCAAACTAGAGCCCTTAGAGCGGGAGTATGCCCGTCTTCTGGGCACAGTGACGGGAGCAATGAAGCATTTGAAAGAAGACGACAAAGATCAGATCGTCGTGCAGCTCCTCAGTACGGAAGGGGTGAAAACCGCAGAGATCGAAGGAGAGCTGCTTGATCGAGATAGCGTACAGTCATCCATACGGCGCAAACTAGGACTCTCAACCGTTAAGAGGAACGTGCAGCCTGCTGAAGCTGGTATGGCGGAGATGATGGTAGCGGTGTACCGCGAGTATGCTTCTCCGCTGACGAAGCGTGAACTCAATAGTTGGAATGCTGCGCTAATGCAGGGAAGAACAGATCTGGAGTGCATCGGTGCCTATCGCACGCACGAAGATCCTATGCAGATCGTGTCAGGAGGAATCGGAATTGAGACGGTACATTTCGAGGCACCGCCATCGAAGGACGTGCCACGGCACATGAACGCCTTCATCCAGTGGTTCAATGATTCCCTTATGATGACGCCTCCGCTGACGAGAGCGGGCATCGCACATCTGCATGCTGTCTCCATTCACCCCTATGAAGATGGCAACGGACGCATGGTGAGAGCTCTCGTCGAGAAAGCGCTCTCGCAATCTCTCGGAGAACCAGCGCTCAGTGGACTCTCCCGACAAATCGCCGTGAAGAAATCTCTGTACTACGATGCACTTGAGCGAAACAATCAGAATCTGGAGATCACTGAGTGGCTCGTTTACTTTGGCAAGGCTCTCATTGAAGCGAAGTTGTATGTACTTGCCTCTGTTGAACGCGTTCTGCAAAAGGCTGCACTCTTTAGCAAATTTGCTTCAGAATTGAATGAACGCCAAAAAAAGGCAATCGACAGGCTCTTCGAGGCAGAGCCGGAGGGATTCGTTGGAGGACTCAGCGCCGGGAAGTACATCACTCTCACGAAAGCGAAACGCGCGACTGCCACGCGAGACCTGCAGAAACTGGTGAACATCGGGATTCTCCGTAAGACTGGGGAGCGACGCCATGCGCGGTACTGGCTGCCTGAAGTAGTGCGTTAGGAAAGAATATTGCTCTCTTTCAGCGCACGATATGAATAAAATATCATTGATCCGTCCACAGTCTTGAAACAAAAATGAATCCCTTCCGCAAAACGGTGACGGCACAAACCATCACCGCTGCATTTAAAACTCCATCAATGGGCTATAGCTTGCTCTTCATGCACCGCTCCATGCTCCCACTTGTATTTTGCTGCAGCGCGGATGAGCGCTTTTCTGCCCAGGAGATAGAAGAGTCCAGGGTGAACAACCATTTCCACCACTAATGACACCAGCAAACCACCAAACATTGTGACAGCCAATGGATACAGGATTTCCTTCCCTGGCTCGCCTGCTCCAAGCATAAGAGGAATGAGCGCGAGCATTGCCGTGAGCGATGTCATGAGCATCGGCGTAATACGATTGAGTGAACCCATGACGATAAGATCTTCACTGAACGGGATACCTTCCTCCGTGGCCTTGTGTACCCAGTGTTCGATCAGCAGGAGGCCATTTCTTGCGGCCAGCCCCAGAAGAGAGATGAGTCCTACAAGGTGTGCGAGGTTGATGACGTTGCCCGTGATAAAGATCGCAGTCATCGCGCCAAGGTAGGTGACGGGAATAATAATCAGCACCTGTAAGACGAACGAGAAAGATCGGAACTTGAAATAGAGTGCGGCAATGATACCGAGGAATGAAAGGAAGCTGAAAATCGCCAGATTACGAGAAGACTCTTGTTGGCTCTGATAGGTTCCCTCGTAACTGATGAAGTACCCTTGCGGCAAAGTAAGGTCTTTCGCAATTTTCTTTTTCAGTTCCTCAATAATTGTCACGCTGTCCCCGTCAAGAATGCCTGAAGAAATGACGATACGTCTCTGACCGTTATCATGACTGATACTGTTGCGGCCTTCGCTCACAGTTATATCTGCTATCGCCGAGAGCGGCACTGTTGTTCCGCGAGGCGAGCGAATGAGCAGACTGCCGATCTGCTTGGGATCTTGCAGTGACTGCTCATCGAGACGCAACACAAGTGGAAAAGAGCGTGACCCTTCGAGGATTTGGCCGATCTTCTCTCCTGCGAGCTGCACTTCCAGCATGTCTGTAAGTTCACCGAAGACAAACCCGTTCTGCGCGGCACGGTCACGGTTGGGAGTGATTGCAATCTGCGGAATTTTCACTTCCTGCTCCACGACTGGATTGAGTGTGCCTGGAATAGTGGCGAGCATACCGCGTATCTTTTCGGCGTAGGTATTGAGTTCTTCCAAATCCGAGCCGAAGAGCTTGATCACGAGCGGCGCACGTACACCGGAGAGAATGTGCTCGATGCGATGGGAAATCGGCTGGCCAATGCTCACGTTCGCTCCCTGCAAATTTATCTCGGTCAGCTTCTCCTTGATGGCAGCGATGACCTCATCTTTCTCTGCATTGACGTCGATATCCACTTCCATCTCCGATGCGTTCACGCCGTTGGCATGCTCATCATCTTCAGCACGGCCTGTGCGTCGAGCGACGGACTTGATACCGTTTACCTGCAAAATGGCCTTTTCGATCCGTGTTCCCAGCTGATTGGATTCTTTCAGCGATGTCCCTGGAGGAAGCGAAACGCCGATGGTGAGCGTGCCTTCATTGAAGGGCGGTAGGAAATCTTTGCCTGCCCGCGTCACGAGTATTCCAGTTAATACCATAGAAACGGCGATGACAGTGAGTCCAACTTGCGGATGATGAATGTTCCAACGGATAATAGGTTCCACTTTCCGTTTGATGAAGCGGACAAGCCAAGTTTCTTTCTCCTCTTTAATGAGCTTGGAACCAGGGAGGAAGTAGTACGAAAGGATCACCGTGATCGTCATTGCCACAATCATTGAGCAGATGAGTGACACGATATACGCAAGTCCGAGTGGAGCCAGCAGCCGTCCTTCGATGTTGGAGAGCGCGAATAGCGGCAGGAAAACGAGCACGATGACAACCGTTGAGAATACGATAGATCCTCTCACCTCAGAACTTGCCCTCACGACAATTTCATAGTTGGAGAGCGGTATTGCTCGCTTCTTATTTTCCCGCAGCCATCGGATGATGTTTTCGACATCAACAAGTGCATCGTCCACTAGCTCGCCGACGGCAACTGCAAGTCCACCGAGTGTCATCACATTAATATCGATGCCCAGCGTTCGAAGGATAAGGATGGCCGTGACAAAGGAGAATGGGAGAGCCGTTAGCGTGATACCAATGGCGCGGAAATTTCCAAGGAAGAGGATGAGAATGATGATCACAAAGATCGCTGCATCGCGTGTCGCGCCGATGACGTTCTCAATGCCGTTTTCAATGAATTTTTCCTGCTTGAACAGGTCGGTGAGAATCTCGATGTCTTCACCGAGACTGGCGTGCAGATCCTCAAGCGCCTCTTCAATGCGTTCTGTCAGTTCCACGGTATTAACGCCTGGCTGTTTCGTAATGCTTATCAAGACTCCAGGCTTTCCATTGATGCTTGCGTCTCCGCGTGGTGCAATCTGTGATGCCTTGCGGATTTGCGCCACATCTCGAAGGTAGATGAGCGTTCCTTCGTGCTCGGCAATGACTGTGCTTCCCAGCACGTCCAGATCAGCGCTTCTCCCAATAATACGGATCGGGTACTCAAGCGTATCGGTGGCAATGAAGCCGCCGCTCTTGTTCTCCACAATAGAAAGCAGCTTTTCTTCCAGCTCGGTGATCGTCATCTGTAAATTTGCGAGTTTCACTGGATCGACTTTGATTTGGTATTCTTGGATCTTCCCGCCGAGGATCGTCACTGACGCAACCCCCGGTACAGTGAGCAGTTTCGGGCGCACAGTCCAGTCAGCCAGTGTCCTTAGTTCCTGCAGATCGGGGTCTTCTGCTTTGTTGGAAAGCCCGATCAACTGTATTTCTCCCATGATGGAGGAGATGGGTCCGAGCTTTGAATCCACTCCTTCGGGGAACGCAATCGCTTGCAGTTTCTCGCTCACGATCTGGCGGGCGAGATAGATGTCTTTCCCCCAGTCAAATTCGACGAAGACGAGGGATAATCCGGCTGAGGAGATGGAACGCACTCTTTCCACATCAGGAGCACCGTTCATCACGGACTCGATGGGAAAGGTCACCAGTGTTTCCACTTCCTCCGTCGCAAGTCCCTCTGCTTCCGAGAAGATAGTAACCGTTGGACGGTTCAGATCAGGAAGAATATCCACTGGAGATGTCACCGTGACGTATGTGCCATAGAAAAGCAGTCCTGATGCCGCAACCAGCACAAGGATGCGGTTCGTGAGTACCCAGCGAACGATGCGGTCAAAAAGATTCATAGATGAGGGGGTATCAGAGCTGCTTGGAATCGATCTCCAGTCCGGCTGAAAGTTCAACCGGAGACTTCACCACGATCCAGTCTTTTGCGGTGAGACCCGATTTTATGTAAGCGTATCCGCCGTTCACGAACATCACTTCAACCTTCTTTGCTTCAGCAGTCACATCAGGACTCACAACCCAAACGGTGTTGGATTCCTTGCTGAGTTGCAGCGCGGCTTCGGGAATAACAAGCAGGGAGGGGTCTTGCGTGACGGGAATTTGTACACGGATGGTCATCTGTGCCAGAACGCGATCAGCATTCTCTTGCGTGGGTACGTCTGCCTCCACTTGGATCGTCCTTGAATCGGGATCGACGGACTGCGCGATACGCTTAATGACGGCAGTAAATTTCTCGGATGGAGCCGATGTTGGTGAGAATGTGACCGTTGTACCGATTTTGACGAATGGAAGATCCGCTTCCGAAATATTGAAACGAACGTATTTGTTGCTGTCATCGATCAAATTGAAGACGGGCTTCTCTAGTGTGACGCTCTCTCCGGCATTCACATACCTCTTGGTGATCACGCCGGAAAACGGCGCGATAACGGTACGGCCAGCACCCATCTGCTGCTGGAGACGCACGATGTCTGCAGCAATGATTTCCGTGTCGAGGTCGGCATTCTTCCGTCCACCTTGGATCTCGACAATTTTCTGCTGCGTGGTCGCTTGGAGCTTCGTGCGCTCCGGCGCAAGCTGATCGATTTGGCTGTCGGTCGTTGCAAGTATCCTCAGCTTCTCCGCTTCCAAACTTTTCACATCGCTATCCGCTTCTGTGAGGTCTGTCGTGATCTCGAGCAGGTGATCCGTCACTTCCGCGACCTCTTTACGAATACGGTCTACATCTTCGGCATGGAATGCCGGTGATTCAGAGATGCTCAGCGAAATCTGACGCGCCTTCTGCCCCATCTCCGTCGCCTCTGCGATAAGGGTTAGTGAATCGGTTGCTCCAGCCTTCACCTTCCTCTCGAGCTCAATGATCTGGTACTCAAACTTCTGGCGATCCATGCCGCTTGGCATAACAATCTCCTTGCGACGGTAATAATCGTATGGCGAGTTATTGAAGTAGTTTGAGATGCCATCAGAGCGTGTAAAAAGCACTTCGTTGAGACTGTCGAGGAGATCATAGGCTGCACTGTTCACTGCACTGAGGCGCTGCTCCTTCACCTTCTGCAGTCCTGCGATCTCGGCATCGATTTTTTGCAACTCTGCGTCCTGCTCCTTTTGCAGTGATGTCGCTTGCACATCGAGCTTTTGGAATTCCGATTCCCGTTCCTGCTCCGCTGCTTTTATATGGGAATCAACTGAGATCGTCGCACGCCTCTTGGCGATCTCGAGTTCTTTCTGCTTGAAGTTGATCTCTGCAGCGAGCTGCTGCTGGCTTTGATCGGCTCGCAGTACCGCAAGGACTTGTCCTTGCCGCACGCGGCTGCCGAGGTTTACCGACAGTGACTGAATAACCCCATCTTGCGAAGGGTAGAGATCTGCTTGTTGCTGAGCGAAGACCTGTCCTGCTGCTTCAATGGTCACTTGGACCTTATCGGCGCTCTTTGGCTGTTCGACGGTGACAATGGGGAAATCTGAGGTCTTGCCGGTCACCTCTGAACCTTCATGGCCTCCCTCATGTCCGGCACTCGCGTTGGCATTACCTTGCGCAATGATAAAAGTAATGAAGATGCCAGTAATGCCGAATGCGATAACAGCGGAGGCTGTTTTGAGGTTAAGAAAACGAAAGACGGGAGGACGTTTCTCCCATACTTGCCTAAGGAGGGAAAGAAAAGATTCTATGGTCATGGTAAGTGGAGGAAAGAAATATCAATCGCGGTGAGGCGGCCTGTTGCTGTCATCGTGCGATGAGGAATGGCCGTGAGCAGGCTCATTCGGATCGTCTACATGATCAGTGGGTGCGGCTGCAGTATCATCGTGAGGCTGCACATCTGTTTCTCCTGCATGATGATCATCGGACGATGCTGTGTCTCCCGTGCTTGCAGAGGAAACAGCTGCAGCGGTTGGCTCTGTATCGTCTGTTTCTTGCGTTGTGGGACTTTTGCCAGCACAACCGGCAAGAGTGACTACCAGAAGGAGAGAGATGAAATGTTTCAGAGAAATCTTCATAAAAGAAAATGAAGGGAAATAAAAATATACGCAGCACAAGCAACACCCTATAGGTGCGCTTATGAACGTATCGAAGATGTTTTAGACCCTCATCGAGACCGTCGCCGCAAACAATGAGGCATGCTCAAAAAGCGGAACATTTCTTCCGATGAATAAGCGGGGTGTTTGTCCTTGGCACTCTCCACCTCCTGTAAAGACAATCGGCATTATTCCAACCGCTTCTATAAGCGAGAGCCGCTGTCCTGTCTGTGAGATGATGGTAGTCTGTGCTGTGGTGAGATGACATTCTCCCTCCCCTGCATCTGAGCCGAGCGCGTCGGAAATTGTATCTGCGTCCGTTGAGTCTATATGCGCTGCCAAGTGGTTCGATTCTTGTACTTCAGACCCCTTTTGTCCGTGGAAAAGACCGCCCAGCACGACGCTCGATACGAGCGAAATGGTCAGTACTCCGGCGAGTAGTCGAATGGGGCGCATTGGGAGCTTATTCTAGAAGAAAATAATACTTTTGCAAGGGCTGCCGCTATCGATCCAGTATGCTGAACCCGATTGCACATAATGTAAATTCTGTGAAATGAAACTCTATCACAGTCATGCACGTGAGTAGTAATTTTCTCCTGACTGTTGGTATGAGGAGGCTGTACTATTCATAGTATGTGTTTTTCAGCCACTGCAAGCTTTACGGCTGGAACAGCACTCAGCGCAGTTGGAGTCTTGGCCATGAGCAAAGTGAAGCGGAAATCAGACATTCTTTTTGCGACGGTCCCTTTGCTTTTTGGTATCCAGCAACTCAGCGAAGGGGTGATTTGGATTGCCTCACCCGCATCGACTCTCAATACGGTCATGACCTATTTCTTCTCGTTCTTTTCCCATGTTCTCTGGCCGACCTTCATCCCACTGGCAGTCCTTCTGATGGAAAAAGTTTCTTGGCGTCGAAAATTCCTTCAGGGTTTTGTTGTTATGGGTGCCATTGTCAGTCTGTATCTTCTCTATTTTCTCATCACCGAACCCATCAAAGCGGAGATCATCAATGAGAGTATTGCATACCTTTCCCCGCACTTTTATATCGTACCCATGCTCCTATTCTATTTCGCCGCCACTTGCATAAGTGCTCTTTTTTCCAGTCATCGATTCGTGAATATGTTTGGCATTTTTGCCTTTGCATCCGCAATCATTACGTACATATTTTGGGCAAATACATTCATTTCTGTTTGGTGCTTCTTCGCTGCGATCATGAGCATCTTCATCTATCTGCATTTGCAGTCGAAAGCTCATGCACTGGCATCACTCAAAACATAAAACCATTGTCCTTTAGACGGCCTTTGGAGCAAGCTGCGATTCCACACGCTTCAGGAGCACCGCATTCGTTGCAACGATAATGGATGAGACGGACATGAGCAGCGCCGCGATTTCCGGTGCGAGAGAGATTCCGAAAGAGGGATAAAACACCCCAGCAGCCACGGGAATGGCGAGTACGTTGTAGATTGCTGCCCAAAAAAGGTTTTGCTTCATCTTTCGGACAGTCGCCTTACTCAAGATGATGGCGCTGAGAATATCTGCCGGGTCGGATTTCATGAGCACGATATCGCCCGTCTCGATGGCTACATCCGTGCCAGCGCCAATGGCGATACCGATATCCGCCTGCGCGAGTGCGGGCGCATCGTTGATTCCGTCACCGACCATTGCGACGAACTTCCCTTCCTGCTGCAACTTCTTCACATACTCAGCCTTATTCTCTGGAAGCACCTGCGCAAAGACACGGTCAATGCCGAGTTCCTTTGCGACCACGTCTGCAACTTTCTGATGATCGCCCGTCATCATGACTACTTCGATGCCGAGAGCCTTGAGCCCGTCAATAGACCGCTTCGCGCTCGGTCTTGCCGTATCAGCAACACCGATGATGCCTTGGATCTTTCCATCGACGGAGAGAAGACTGAGGGTTTTTCCCGCAAGGCTCTCAAGCGCCTTTTCCGCACTGGAGATATCGACACCGTTGTCCCTCATCAGCTTCTCTGTCCCCACGAGGACGGTTTTGCCGTTGATGATCGCCTTGAGTCCGTGTCCGGCGATGGACTCGAATTTCTCGACGGGCAGGTTCTGCATCTTTTTCTCTTCTGCCTGACTGACAATGGATTTGGCAATTGGGTGGTTCGATCCGACTTCAATGCTCATCTCATATTGGAGAACATCCGATTCCGTGAAGCCATTGAGAGGAACGATATCCGTGACCTTCGGCTTCCCTTCCGTGAGAGTCCCCGTCTTATCCAGCACAATCGCTGTGATACGGGAGGTATTTTCGAGCGTGGCAGCGTTCTTGATGAGGATATTATGCTTCGCGCCGATGCCTGTTCCAACCGCAACAGCGGTAGGCGTTGCCAAACCGAGCGCATCGGGACAGGCGATGACTACTGCGGAAATAGCGAAGGTGAGCGCGGTGATGATCGAAGCGTTACCGAATAGATACCATGCAAAGAACGTCAAAATTCCTGAGCCAACAGCAACGACCACAAGGATGGCAGCGGCTTTGTCTGCAATGCGCTGTCCTGGAGCCTTGGAGTTCTGCGCTGTCTCAACGAGTTTAATGATTTGTGCGAGGACGGTATCTGATCCGACCTGCAGCGCCGTGAACTTTAAAGTTCCAGTGAGGTTTACTGAACCACCCACCACCTTCTCGCCTTTCGCCTTGGAGACAGGAATGGATTCACCTGTGACGAGGGATTCATCGATGGAAGATTCGCCCTCCGTAATCTCGCCATCCACCGGCACCTTATCTCCCGGTTTCAAGACAACAATATCGCCCTTTACAATCTCCGCACTCGGAATAGTCATTTCCTTCCCGTTGCGAAAGACAGTTGCCTGTGGCGGTATGAGATCAAAGAGTGCCCGGAGAGCTTCCGAGGTGCCCCGCCGCGATTTCATCTCCATCCAGTGGCCAAAGAGCACGAAGGTGACGAGCATCGCAGCTGCGTCGAAGAACGTCTCACCGCCGACGGTGAGGAGCAAGATGATACTGCCGACATATGCCGCCAGCACTCCGGTTGCGATGAGCACCGACATGTTGAGTTTCCGTGCCTTCAGCGAATAGTAGGTTCCCGTGAGGAAAATGGAACCAGCCCAGAGCACGACGGGAGTCGAGAGAATCAGAAGAAGCCAATTGACGGGAATAGATGTCGGCAATTCCAATCCCAGCAGCTTCTGTCCCAGAGGCGAATACAGGATGATCGGAATTGTCAGAATCAGCGACAGGAAGAAGCGTTTGCGCATGTCGGCTTCCATTTGCTTGGCCATGCTGGGATCGGTCATCGCTGCTTCGTGATCGTGATGGCTCCCACCTGCGCCAAGGCTACGGTGGGCAGGCATGGATTTCATGTCATGACCCTCGTTCGCCTTAGAGTCGCCATGACTTTTATGTGTCTCATGTCCTGTCTTCTCCTTCACTTTGTATTCGTATTGCTTCGCTTCCATATCACAGCCGGAGGAGATACAGAGGGCTTCTGCACTGCAGCTCAGACATGCCTTCCCGCAAGAGCAATGGGAATGTACATCTTTGGGAATGTCCTGTTCGGGCGCATGTGTGTGCTGTGTCATGGCTATACGAGGAAAAAGATGGAATGCCTCAATCTTTCTTGCAGTGGTTAAGGCAGAACGCGAGCGTACCGCCGAAAAGGAGTCCGATGACCCCGCTCCAGATCGTGCCGCAGATGAGCGTGAGCCAATTCATCCCCGCACCGCTCCAGCCGAAAAGGAAGGAACGGAGCAGATTACTGTGGAGATCCCGAAGGGCAGGATCGGTCTGCAGGAAGAGATAGCCATAGAGCATGCAACCAACAAAGAAAACGGCAGCAGTGCGACCGAAACCGTTTGCCCATTGGATAGGCGGGTAGGGCGTGAAGCGGAAAACTGACATAAAAGGTGGAGGAAGAAAATACTGTGGAGTCAGATCTCATCGTTGCTATCCATGATGCGCGGAAGAGTCGTCCTCCGATGCCTTATTCTTTTTCTCCGAATGAGAATGACTACCTCCATGGCCGCCATGCATCCCCATCATCATGAGCGGACAGAGAAGAATGAGCAGGAATGGCCAGTAAGCGTAAATCGCCTGCCACTGAAATAAGTAGACCATGACTGCGAGGCCGATGAGGATAGGGATAATGATGTAAAGCCAAGAGGTTTTCATGGATAGTGAAGGAAGGGCTGGGGGAGGCTGCCCGTATTTGCTTACGTTGAGGAGCATGCTTTGTTGAATTCTGAGGTTATATTTCTTTAAAAAAAGGGGCCCGAAGGCCCCTATTTTCATTTCTTCATTCCGGCAGTGGCACACCCATTGCACTTGTAACATTTAGTACAGACTTGGCCTTGTGCCTTGCAAACGGCACAGCCGCCTTCCTTCATTGGCGCTGGCGCTGGACAGGCGGGACAGTTCGTATTTTCCATAAAGATAGGGAGGGAACGAAGCAAAAAACAACGGTACATCCTATGACGATAGATTGACAGCAGCCTTACTTAATTGTCCTTGCGTATATAGATCTTTATACGTGGTCAGTATGGATGAATTTTAACATGGCCCCTTCTAGAGCTGACTACAGTTTATAAAGTCCTCAAAGTCCTACGCTTTGCAGCCCTAAAACTAGAAATGCAAGCAGTGTTAGGTTGCAGCATTAACCTTACACAAGAGGATTTGGAAATAAGGGCTTCGTAGACCACTTGGGCAGGGGTCTTTTTGTCCATGCCCATACCAAGGT
>Ga0163152_10006477_pt1 | contig 13211 bp, 10 predicted proteins | sample OliLakLV19MP8IB2_FD_148635 | JGI IMG/M metagenome (GOLD analysis project Ga0163152, IMG submission 148635) | Freshwater microbial mat bacterial communities from Lake Vanda, McMurdo Dry Valleys, Antarctica - Oligotrophic Lake LV.19.MP8.IB-2 | ecosystem: Environmental > Aquatic > Freshwater >... | reverse complement strand
AACGCATTTGAGGGGCAAGCTGCGATGGATGTCGAGTTTGCCGCCGACGCCGCGGTGACGGAAGAAGCCTACGAACTCGTCCTGTCCGGCGGCGTTCTGGACTGGGCGCCCATGCTGCGGGGCGTCCTGAGCGACATAACTGAGAATGTCCCGCCGGCTTTCATGGCGGCGAAGTTCCACCATGCGCTGGTAGAGGCCATCATCTCGGTCGCTCGTTCCGTTGGCGAGGAGCGCGTGGCGCTCACAGGCGGCTGTTTCCAAAACAAGTATCTCACCGAGCGCGCCGTGCGGCGTCTCGGCGAAGAAGGCTTCCTTCCGTATTGGCATCGGCGCGTGCCGCCCAACGACGGCGGCATTGCGCTCGGACAGATCGTCGCCGTCAGGTATGCTCGGATGGAAATGGAGCAACCATGTGCCTAGCCATTCCAGGAAAGGTCCTCAGCATCGCGGGTGATGAACCGTTGCAACGCGCGGGCCGCGTGAGCTTCGGTGGCATCGTGAAGGAGGTGAACCTCTCCTTCGTGCCGGAGGCGCAGGTCGGCGAGTACGTCATCGTCCATGTCGGCGTGGCCATCAGCCGGGTGGACGAAGCAGAGGCGCGCCGTGTCTTTGATTACCTGCGGCAGATGGGCGAACTCGAGGAGCTTGAACCGCCCAAAAACCAGACCGGTTGAGCCATGAAATTCCTCGATGAATACCGGGACGCAGCGCTGACAAGACAACTTGCCGCGAAGTTGGCGCAGCGAGTCACCCGCCCTTGGACTTTGATGGAAGTCTGCGGGGGCCAGACCCACGCCATCGTGAAGTTCGGGCTCGATACGCTTCTGCCGCCGGGTCTGGAACTTGTCCATGGCCCCGGCTGCCCCGTGTGTGTCACTCCAATTGAACTCATCGACAAGGCCCTCGAAATCGCGGCGCGACCCGAGGTCATTTTCTGTTCCTTCGGCGACATGCTGAGGGTACCGGGCTCGAAGATGGATTTGTTGTCGGTGAAGGCCCGCGGCGGCGACGTGCGCATTGTTTATTCCCCGATCGATGCCGTGAAACTGGCGCAGGACAAGCCTTCCCGTGAAGTGGTTTTCTTCGCAGTGGGTTTTGAAACAACTGCACCTGCCAATGCCATTGCGGTGGCTCAGGCGCGGCAGTTCGGACTTAAGAACTTTTCTCTGCTTGTCTCGCATGTGCTGGTGCCACCAGCAATGGAGGCCATTCTCGCTTCGCCGGATAATCGGGTGCAGGGCTTTCTCGCCGCCGGCCACGTTTGCGCGATCATGGGTTACACGGAATACGAACCTCTGGTGCGCAAGCATCGCGTGCCCATCGTGGTCACAGGCTTCGAACCGTTGGACATCTTGCAGGGATTACTGATGTGCGTGGACCTGTTGGAGTCTGGTCGTGCAGAAGTGGAGAACCAATACACTCGCGCCGTGCGCCGCGAAGGCAACAGGCCTGCGCTGGAACTTGTGCGCGAAGTGTTCCGCGTCGTACCCCGCAAGTGGCGCGGCATCGGCGAAATCCCGCAGAGCGGCCTGGGCTTGAGCGAGGCATACGCTGAGTTCGACGCGGAGATGCGCTTCGGCGTGGCCGGGGTTGGTGCTGAAGAATCAGGGGAATGCATCAGCGGCCTGATTCTGCAAGGAGTGCGGAAGCCGCACGAGTGTCCCGCCTTTGGCGCCCGCTGCACTCCCGATCATCCGCTCGGTGCGACGATGGTTTCCAGCGAAGGCGCGTGCGCGGCTTATCATCGCTACCGCCGCGTGCAGGCGGCGACGCATTGATGTTATGAAGACCAGCATTACTCCGAATTGTCCGTTACCGTTCTCCAATCATTCTAATGTGTTGCTGGCCCACGGTGGTGGCGGCCGGCTGATGAATGAGCTCATTGAGAAACTCTTCCTGCCCGCGTTCCGCAATCGATTGCTCGACCAGAGGCACGACGGAGCAGTGATCGAGGTGGGTGGTCAACGGCTTGCGTTCACCACTGATTCCTACGTGGTTCAACCTCTCTTTTTTCCGGGGGGCGACATCGGCACGCTTGCGATCAACGGCACGGTCAATGATCTGGCGATGTGCGGGGCGAGGCCAAAGTGGATGAGCGCCGGATTCATCATCGAGGAAGGTTTGGCGATGGAAACGCTCGCGCGGGTCGTTCGATCAATGGAGCAAGCCGCTGCAGTCGCCGGTGTGCATCTCGTCACCGGCGACACCAAGGTGGTGGACAAGGGAAAGGGTGACGGGCTTTTCATCAACACGGCGGGCCTGGGTGTATTGGAACACAATGTCGTCATTGCGCCTTCACGCGTCGTGGCAGGTGATGTCGTGCTGCTGAGCGGCGACGTGGGCCGGCACGGGATGGCCATCATGTCGGTTCGCGAAGGTTTGCAATTTGAGAGCGTGATCGAAAGTGATTGCGCGCCGCTGGTCGGCCCGGTGATGGCATTGCTGGATGCGGGCGTCGAGGTTCATTGCCTGCGCGACCTCACCCGGGGCGGTCTGGCCAGCGCGTTGAACGAAATCGCCGGTGTCGCCCGTGTCCAGGTGGACATCGACGAGTCGGCGGTGCCCGTGCGCGATGATGTGCGCGGCGCTTGCGAAATCCTCGGTCTCGACCCGCTCTACGTGGCCAACGAGGGCCGCTTGGTTGCTTTCATTTCCCCGCGGGATCTCCCGCTCGCACTGGACGTTCTCCACGCGCATCCACTGGGGGAGGGAGCCACGTTCATCGGCACCGTTGGTGCCGGCACGCCTGGTCTGGTCACGGTGAAGAACGGGCTTGGCGTGGCGCGGGTGCTGGATCTCCTGAGCGGCGAACAACTGCCAAGGATCTGCTGAGGACTTGCTGTCCGGATTTTTACCGATGCCCGGGTGAAAATGGCGTTGGCGTCATCAAGGGATCGGGGCCGTGCCTTTTCCTTGAGCTTGCACGGCGTTCGGGCAGTATCCCGTCATCCATTATGAATACCAGCAACCCAACTCCTCATCGTTCGCCTGTTACCCGCCGCAGCTTTCTCAAGACCGGTGTGATTGTCACCGCCGGCCTTGCGTCTCTGTCGTTTTCGGCCCGGGCGCAAACCAACAAGAACAGCAAGCTCCGCATCTACCAGATCGGCGTGGGTGGAATCGGCGGATTGGAGCGCAGCAATCTTAAGAATCATCCGAACGTCGAGTTCGCGGGCTTCTGCGATGTGGACCGCGTCGAGCTCGACAAGATGGCGAAGGAATTCCCCGCCGCCTGGCGGATCGCCGATTATCGCGAGGCCTTCGCCAACCGGGCGGACCAGTTCGATGCCGTCATTGTCGAGACGCCGGACTTCCATCACGCGCCGATGATGATTACGGCGCTCAAACACAACAAACATCTCTACGGCCAGAAACCGCTCGTGCATCAGTTGGACGAGTTGCGATTGATCCGCGACGCGCTCGCCGCCCGGCCGCAGTCCGTCACCCAGATGGGCAATCAACGCGCCTGCCTGAAGGGACGAATGCAGGCGGTGGAGATTCTTCGCAAGAACCAGCTTGGCAGACCGGTCGAAGCTTATGTCTGGACTGGCGGAATTTCCCGCGGTCATTACTTCGACGACCCCTGGAGCGAGTACAAGCCCGCAGCTCCGATTCCCGAAACGTTGAGCTGGGATCTCTGGAACGGCCCCTTGACCGCGACAATTCCATACAGCGACAACATCGCGCCGCGCCGTTGGCGGGCCTATTGGGAAACCGGCGGCGGGCAGCTCGCCGACTGGGGTTGTCACCTGCTCGACTTGCTTTATTTCGCCTACGATCTCCCTTCGCCCGAAGCGGTGCAGACGCACACGCCGCGCCCCTCAAACATCGGGCATACCGCGCACAACCTGAGCACCCTGACCTATCCCGGCGGCGGCAAGTTCGTGCGCGAGAAATTCGTCGTGCATTACAACGACGACGCGCTGCTTCCTTCCTTTGCCGCGCTGGGCCTGCCTCCGATGAAAGTGGACGCCAACCACACGATGGTGGTCTGCGAAGGGGGCACGTTGCTGCTCCAGGCAGACGGCAAGATGACAATCTTCCGCAACGGCAAAGTGGTGGAGAACGAGCCGATGCCGGAAGTCGAGCCGCGCAACCATTGGAAGGATTGGGCGGACAACTGCCTCGGCGCGAAGAAGCCGTTGTGGACTCCGCTCACCATCGGATGGCGCATCACCGAGCCGGCGTTGCTGGCGGTGAAGGCCACGCGCTTCCCGGGCCAGGATCTCCGTTGGGACGCGGCAAACTTCCGATTCTCCAACAGCGACGAGGCGAATAAGACGATCGTGTCGCGGGATTACCGCGATGGATTCGCGCCACCCAAGGTGGCCTGAGCCGGCTCGGCAAGGCGGCGTTCGGTAATCAGATTCAGAGGAGGGGTGACCGCGAGGTTGCCCCTTCTTGCGTTTACGGCTGGCGGGACGGGCGGGAGATTTCTCCAGTTTTACCACGTCCCAATGATGACAGGTAGAATGTTGCCGGAGCCCGATTGATCCTGGAAGGGGCGGTTGAATTGGTGCCAGGGATCAAGAGCCACGGATGGAACACGGACGAAACACGGATTTGGTCAGACAAGTTCGCTCACCCTGTGGGGGAGCCCAAAGCGCCGACCCAAGAACAGACAATCCGTGTTCCGTCCGTGTTTCATCTGTGGCTGAACTGCCCTTTCCAGGCTGACTTCAAATCCAATCTATTTCGCAGATGAGCCGTCGCCGTTGCCGGTGAGAATTTCGACGTTCGCCTCTTTCTTGATCTTTTCGAAATAGTCCGGCACCTGCTCCTGCGTTTGCTGTTTGGTCAGGCCCTCTTTCAAATCAGGAAGCACTTTCGCAAACTCGACTTTCTCCGGCGGAATATTCTGCAACAGTTTTATGATGTGGTAACCAAACCGGGTTTCAACGAGGTCACTCACTTGATCGGGCTTCAGGGAAAACGCAGCCGTCTCGAACTCCGGAACCATTTCGCCCCGTGCAAAAACATACTCGCCCCCTTTGTCCTTCGATCCCGGATCTTCCGAGAATTCCTTCGCGAGGGCGGCAAAATCGTCGCCCTTTTCAGCGCGTTCCTTCACCTTCCTGGCCAACTGCTCCTGTTCTTTTTTCTTCGACGGCGGCACCGGCTGTTGGGTGGCCTTGTCCACTGTGGAAAACAAAATATGGGCGGCGCGGACGGTTTCCGGCCGTTCAAACCGGGTGGGGTTTTCCTCGTAAAATTTTTTCGCGATCTCATCCGTGATGGTGATTTTTGATTTCACCTCGCGCTCGACCACAAATTCGCACAACGTCTGCTCCAGGGCGCGCGCGCGGAATTGTTCGGGCGACATGCCCGAGGCTTTCAATTGTTGCAGAAAGATGTCCTCGGTCGGGTATTGCAGCTTAGCGTCGGAGATGAGTTTTTCCGTGGCGGTGGCGGCCTTGGTTTTGTCCTGCTCGTTCGCGCGGCTGACCAGCACTTTGGTGATCACGAGGCGCTGCAAAAGGTTCGATTCCACCATGGGCCGTTGCGGCTCGGGAATCGTCTGCCCGCGCGTGGCCATGTTCGCCTTGTAATCGATAAACGCGTCTTCGACCTCGCTCTGTTTGATTTCAAAACCTTTGCCCTTGGCCACCACGGGATTGGCAAAAAGACGTTCTGATTTTTCAGGTGACGCAGCCGTGTTGGTCGCGGCGTTGACCGCAATGGTGAGGCTGACGATGAGGATTGGCGCGATGCAGCGCAGGTGTTTCATAATTTTTTGATGGTTTCGCGTTAGAGCTTTACGACGCGAACGTTGCTAATGTCGGGGTCTTTCCGGATTTCTTCCAACAAAGAAGTTGGGGGGACGCTATCGAGATTCAACACGGTCAACGCCTCGCCGCCCGCGGCGTCGCGGCTCAGGCTCATGCTCGCGATGTTGACGTTGTGTTTGGCCATCAGCGTTCCGATGTAGCCGACAATTCCGGGCCGGTCCTTGTTGTTCATCAGGAACACGACGCCGCTGGGCAAAATTTCTGTGGGCTGGCTGAACACGCGGACGATGCGCGGGTTGTTGGGCGACCCGAAGAATGTGCCGCCGGCGGACACCTTTTCCTTCCCGGCGGAAACCGAGACGTGCAGCCACTCGTTGAACGTGACCGGTTCGTCGGATTTTTTTTCCTCGACGGTGATTCCCGCCGCGGCCGCGACCGCCCGCACATTGACATTGTTGACGTCCTTCATTTCGGCCGCCTGCATGAACCCGAGCAGGATGGCGCGCGTGATCGGATCGACGTTGGGCAGTTTGCGCGCGTGCCCGCCGTAGGTGACATGGATGCGATCAACGTTTGGCGGCGCGAGCTGGCTGAGCAGCTTGCCCAGTTTTTCGCCCAGCAAAAGATATGGCTGCACCTCCTCGAATGTCTTCGCGTCGATGAAAGGGAGATTGACGGCGTTGCGCACCTCGCCGGTGAGCAGGTAGGCGGCGATGATCTCGGCGACTTCGATGCCGCATTTGACCTGCGCCTCGGACGTGCTGGCTCCGAGATGCGGCGTGAGCAGGATGTTCGGTGCAACCCGGAATGGGTGATCCGCGGGCAACGGTTCCTCCGCGAAAACATCCAGCGCGGCACCGGCGACCTTTTTGGAAACGAGCGCCGCGATCAGATCTTTTTCCTCGATGATCTCGCCGCGCGCACAATTGACGATGCGCACGCCCGGTTTCATTTTCGCGAACGCCTCGGCGTTGAGCATGCCGCGAGTTTGTTCCGTCACCGGCATGTGGACGGTGATAAAATCCGCCGCGCCGTAAACGGCGTCCGCTTCCGGCACCAGTTCCACTCCGATCTGGCGGGCCCGTGCCTCGGTCAGGAATGGATCATAGGCGAGCACGCGCATGTTAAAGGCGAGAGCGCGTTTGGCGACTTCGCCTCCGATCCGGCCCATTCCGAGAATTCCGAGTGTCTTTCCGCTTAGTTCGGTGCCCTGGTAAAGTTTCCGATCCCATTTGCCAGCGACCATCGAGCCATGGGCCGGACCCACGTGACGCGCGAGCGCTCCGAGCATGAAGAAGGTTAGTTCCGCGGTTGTGACCGTATTGCCGCCCGGGGTGTTCATGACCACCACGCCCCGCTGGGTTGCAGCTTCCACGTCCACGTTGTCCACGCCAACTCCGGCGCGGCCCACCACCCGCAATTTCGGCGCGGCCTCCAGAATCCTTTTTGTGATCTTGGTTTCCGAGCGGACCACCATGGCTTCGACTTCCGCGACGAGCGGGATCAATTCGGCTTCCGAGTGGCGTTTATCGAGCACGGTGACCTGGAATTCAGGGCGCTGCTTGAACAGCGCAATGCCCTTGGGCGAAATCGGGTCGCAAATCAGAACGTTCATAAAAAATGGAGGCGCAGTCTAGGGAAAGGGTCTGGGCGGGTCAAATACTCAATCCCTCGAACTTAAGTCCTGATGCCTTTCGGGAATTCGGGTGGGAACCTGTCCCGGAGGGACGTTCGACAATAGCCCAGCGTTTTAACGCTGGGTCGCGTGGTTGGAGCCCTCCCAGAGTCCCGGAGGGACGGCAGAAGCCCGAGATCGAGACCCAGCTTTCTGTCGTCCCTCCGGGACTCGCTTTCCCTCCTGCCTCAATCCAGCGTTGAAACGCTGGGCTAATCTCACGATGTCCCTCCGGGACAAGGACGCGGAATTCCCGAAAGGCATTGAACTTAGTCCCGATCCTTTGGAGATCGGAAAATCGTTGGCGGCCCGGCCTTATCCGTCTTGTTGGTTTTAAACGCCGAGCGGAGGAGCCAATGACGTTTCAAGCCCTGCATGAGTTCATCCGAGTGAACGACCGCCTCCGACACGTTGCTCAGAATGTTGGAGTTTGCCTGAACTTGCGCGTTGAGGTTGCTGGTCACGTTGGCGAGATTTTCTAGGGTGCGATTCAAGTTCGTGACGACCGAGGTCAGGTTGGTGTCGGTGTTGGCGAGTGTGGCGTCGGCTGTTTTCAACGTGCGGATGAGCTGTTGGTTGAGGTTGGTCGGGATCAACCATTCGCCGAGCGAGCCTTGGGGATCGCGGATGTTGCCGGTGATCGTGGTCAGATTGGTCAGGAGCGGCCGCGCGGAGGTCAGCAGGGAATCAAGGTTTTCCGTGGCTTGGGCGGCGTTGGCCAAAACGGCCGCAAGCTGGTTGGTCAGGTTGAGAATATTCGGGAGCGCGCCCTCCACACCGCTGACCAGTGTCTCCAGGCGTTCCGTCAGCGCCGGCGATTCGAGCGGCTCAATCCAATAGGGCTTCGCGTTGGCCTGGTTCGCGTAAAAACTGCCCGGATTCGCCTTGATCGCCCGGTTCAGCTCGCCCTCCAATTGCAGTTCAAGTTCGGTCTGCACCGCGTGCGGATTGAAGCCGGGATTCTCCGCGCTGACGGCCGCGGCGCGCGCGGGCCAGGTCGCCTTGATTTCCTCCGACTTTCGTTTCACGGCCTCCCCGTCCAGGACGAGGATGGCCTTTTTATCCTTGTCGATGACCGTGGCGGCGCCGTCGTAGCCCTTGATAATTTCCAAACTCCGTTTGCCGAGGAAATCCGCCGGAGCGACACGCACTTTCGAATCCCTCCAGATGTAGCCGTAGTAAGGCTCGATGATTCTGAAGAACACCGTCACGCCATAATAGACATCGCCCGGATCGTTCGCCTCGATGCGGGTCAGCGTACCGACCGTAAAACCCATGAGCTTCACCGGATCGCCCTCCTTCAAGCCGGCCGCGTTGTTCAGCCCGGTGTTGTATTCGATCTTGGTTTTGAACCAGCCTTTGCGTTCGGCTGTGTGGTAGAAGTAGTAAAGGAAACCGCCGAGCAGGAGCAACGTCGCCAAGGTCACAAAAACACCGACGGCCCGCTCGACCCGGCTCAAGCGTGTTCGCAACTGCGGTGTAAGATCCTGCAAGCCCATATCAAATATTCTCCGTCCAATTCTCCTGGAGCAGTTCTGCGCCGCCCGCCTCCAGTTCTGCCCGCCCGCCGATTTCCTGCCACCGGTGGTTTTTCAAGAGCGCAAATTGTCGCGCCGCCTTCTTCCACGGCGGGAGGTCTTCCGTCGTCGCGACAATTGTCACCGGCTTGCCATCGTAGTAGGCGCAACCTTCGGAGAGTTTCGCCAAAAAATCGAGCGTCCATCGCTGGTGGCGAAAGTCCAGCCCTTCGAGCGGTTTGTCCAACAGCAATATTTCGGGCTTCAAAATCAGGGCGCGAGCGAGCGCGGCGCGATGTTGCCAGTTCGCACTGAGGGAGCCGGGAACCTGTTGGGCCAGCGGGATCAGCTCCAGGAGTTCGAGAACCTCACGGATCGAATCTTCCGCCTCGTTTTCCGTCCAGTTCCGATGGTAGCGCAAGGGCAATGCGACATTCCCGGCGACGGTCATTCGATTGAACAAGCGCCCGCCGCCCTCAAACACGATTCCGATCCGGCGGCGCTGTTCGACGAGGGCGGCTTCGGAGACGGTGAATGTTTCGTTGCCAAAAAGTTTGACCTGTCCGCGCAAGGGTCGCTGCAGCCCGCCGGCGGTGGCCAGGAAGTCGCTTTTGCCGGAGCCAGATTCCCCCGCGACCACCCAAAAATTCTCCGGAAAAATACGCCAGTTCACCCCCTCCACTTCGACACCCCCCCCGCGGGGCGGGGCCACGGCGGCGTCCACCATTTCGATCAGCGGAGTCGCCGCGTTGGATTGGAAAGGATTATCCACGATCACATGACAAGATAAACGATGATGAAGAGGGCATCGAGCAGAACACAGGCAACCACACTTCGGCCCACGGCGCGCGTGGTGGCGGTGGCCACTTCCTCGATCCGGAGCGGCTGCGCCAGGCCCTGGTAACAGGTGACCAGGGCGATGATGGCTCCAAACAGACTGGTCTTGAGCGCGAGCAAGACAAAATCCTGCCAGGTCAACGCCGCAGTGATTTGTTTGAAATATTCTGACGGATACAGCGGCACGTCCTGCAGGAATGCGAAGAGATATCCGCTGAGCAATGCGATGATGATCAAATAAATCGTCAGCGCAAAAATCGAAAGCGCGAGGCCGATCACGCGCGGCACGACAAAAAAATGAACGGGATCGATCCCCAGCGCTTCCATCGCTTCGACCTCGCCCAGCGCCCGGGAGGTCCCCAGTTCGATGACGATGGCTGTTCCGACCCGGGCGAGCACCACCAGCGCGGCGATCATCGGTCCGAGTTCCCGCACCACCACCGTGACCATGATGGTGCCGGTAAAATTCTGGACGCCGATCTGATCCAGGAGAAATACCGCCTGCCCGATGATGACGAGGCCCAGCGCCGCGGCCAGATAGCTGGTCATGGGCAACAGGCGCAGGCCGGCGCGTTCGATCTGGCCGCGGATCAGCGGATGAATGACACGACGGGCGTGGCGATTTTTTTTGAACAACACCACGAGTGTGATCAACGCAAAGGCGCTGATTCCATGCACGGCATCCGTAAAGGCAAAGAGTTTCCGGCTGACGAATCCCAAATACGCGCGGTGCCAATTGAGAATTCCGGCAGGCGCCTCTTGAGGTGCGTCGTCCGGAGTTGTCAGTGCGTTTGCCACGCGGGAAAACTAGGTTGCGCGGTGACGGCGGTCAAAGGCGATTTTCACGGACGTTTTTTGATCGCGGGACATTTCTCTTCCAACGCTTCCCTGCCGGCCGGCAGAGGGTGCTCGCGGATTCGAGGGCGTCCTCACTCAGGCCGACTGGGAAAAAGTAGCGGCGGGCATTCGTGCCTGACGTAGAGGGCGGTCTCTCGCCGCGTGGCTGCCGCTATCGCACTGCGCAAGGCCGGTGGCATTCGCTTGTCGGGCGACCAGGCAAAGAGGCTCTCATCGAGATTCGCTGGGTGAATGGAATCCGGTTTGTTGCCTGGGAATTAAAGGACGTTCCGGCAGCGAATTAAAAGGAGCGGAGAACCCGGCCTTCGAGCCATCCGCTCGCGGGTTCGCAGCGGTGGGAAACCCGCGATTCATTCTACTGGCAGTTTTTAATATACGAGCAGCGGTTCGTATATCTATAGTTGCTACGCCGTAACCAATTCGCACGAAGCGGCGTCATCAGCGAAACACATCACATGAAGCATCTTCTCCTTACCGTCGCCCTCACGTTGGTTTTCCTAGCGACCGGGTGCTCGGATGACGCACCGGGACGCGAGCAGACTCGCCGCGACATGGCTGCCGCTCAACGCAACAAGAACGTCGAAGAGGTCGAGCGCCTGAGCCGCGAATACACGCGTCTCCTCGGCTCCAAGGCTGGCGTGCCTGACAGCGAAGCGAAATTCTCTCCCATCCCGCGCGATGCCACGCGGCTGACTTCCGAAGAAGCCAAGCGAGCCTTCACCCCGATGCTCGAACGACTGGAGAAGGAGTCATGGTGGACGCAGCGCCCCAAGACGCAAGATATGCCTTACCCGCTTCGCATGGTAGCCTCCGTGGTGGAGGGCTGTCTGGCAGCACATCGGGCGGGCTGCGAGCACCCCGACCGCCTGCTCAAAGTCGCCCGCGAGGCGGCGGATTTCTTGCTTTGGGCGCAGGAGCAGGGCGGGCACGGTTGTTTTCCCTTCCCGGCCATGCGCGGCAAGGATGGCCGCTCAGGCGAGCTTGCGGAGCAAGGGATCGCCAAGGCAACTGCGCAGGGACGGCTGGGCGAGGTGCTTCAGAACGGCTGGTTTATCACCGACGATGGCAACGGGGACTTGCAGTTCGACAACGGTCTCGCAGGTGTGGCCGTGCTGCGATGCTACGAGGCAACCCATGATGAGAAATACCTTCGCTCCGCTCGCGTGGCGGCAGATTGGGCCGCGGCTGAACCGGCGGTGAGGAATTGGAATTACAACAGCTTCGCTGTTTTCCTGCTCTCAGAGATGTTCCGGGTCACCGGCGAGCACAAGTATCTCGACGCCGCAAAAGAAAAGGCGCGGCTGGGAATTTATCCGGGCCAGCTCACGGAGGGGCCGTATCGCGGGCGGTGGAACGACCAACACAACGCCCGCCTCGTTTATCACTACATCTTGCTGCGCGGCTTGGCGTCGTTAGTCGCCGTCTTGCCGGATGACGATGCGGATTTACCCCGCGCCCGCGAAGCGCTCGTGCTCGGCTTGCGCGTCCGCAACGCGGAGATTGTCAGGCAAGGCGTCGCGAATCCCGAGACGGTGCTGGATACGCTTTCCCGCATTGTGCTTGCCCCACGGCTGGCGTCGCTGCCGACGGACGCAGGTGTCGTCGCCGCGTATAGCTCGGTTGTCCGTCTGGTCAGCGCGAAGTCCCGCCGCGAGAGTATGCCGATTGCGCCGGGTGCATGGGGTCTCGCCTTGGAGTCGCTCAGAAAAGCATCAATGATTTTGCGATGACTCCAACGAACCAAGCCGCAACGCCTAACCTTGAAAGCTGGAGCGAGCAGTCCTATTTTAAAAGCACTCATTGCCCTCCGTTGAAACCCTGACGAAAGCAGGGAGTTATTCACCAAAAAGAAAGCGGTTGAAGAAGGTTCTTCAAAACCGGTTGATGCGGAAAAATTGCGCGTCCGCAGAAAGGTTGGTTGCGAACGTGGTGTTGGTTCCCGTCGCTGTGATCGTGGACGAAACGGGAACCCAATTCGTGAATGTGTCCGAAGCTTCGACGCGAAATTGTTGACCGGTTGACGACTGCCAAATCAGGGTGACGAGCAGGTTGCTCACGCTGAGCGATGAAATCCTGAATGGGGTTGCGTCCGGATTGCTGAACACCATCATCACCGGCAAATGGTCGGACGCGATTTTGTCGTCATCGCTCTGCAGCCCCGGAGGCGTCGGGTTCAGCGAGCTGGTGCGGAAAACTTGGCTGCTGAGAATATTTGAGAAGAGCGATCCGCCTGGCAAAATATAATCGTAACGCCGGGTCAGGCTGGCCGCCTGAATGGAAAAGGTGAGTTCGTTCGCGGTGATTGGATTCAACGGTTTGGTGAGGCGCAGGCCGGTCTGGGAGTTGGCGAGGCGTTGGATGGGTTGCTGGCTGCCGGTGGAGGGACGATCGATATCCTCATTCAGGTCTCCGGTCAGAAGATAGGGACGCGCCGCATTCGTGGTCAGAAAGCTGGTGACGAAGAAGTTTGAAATGGCGCTGGCCTCAGCCGCCCGTTTGGCGCTGTCGGCGGAACTGCTGGCGCCCGATTTCAGGTGGGTGGTGAAGACATGGACCGGCAGTGCGAAACCGGGAACGTTGATCTGTGCTTCGAAG
>Ga0163152_10006468_pt1 | contig 13219 bp, 12 predicted proteins | sample OliLakLV19MP8IB2_FD_148635 | JGI IMG/M metagenome (GOLD analysis project Ga0163152, IMG submission 148635) | Freshwater microbial mat bacterial communities from Lake Vanda, McMurdo Dry Valleys, Antarctica - Oligotrophic Lake LV.19.MP8.IB-2 | ecosystem: Environmental > Aquatic > Freshwater >... | reverse complement strand
GAGTTCGAATGCGAACGGACCATTCGCGCTGCTTGATCCAGTTCCGGTGCAATCGCCGAGCTTCGCCGATTTCGCCGTGACCAACGGACAGAATTATTTTTATTCGGTGCGTGCGCTCAATGAATCCGGGGAGGAAAGTTCCGATTCAGTCGTCGTAAACGCGACGTCTCACGATTTCGCGGACGACGCGGAGTTCCTCGAATATCTGCAACAGACGGCGTTCGATTTTTTCTGGTACGAGGCGAATCCCACGAACGGGCTGGTCCGGGATCGCAGTCAGCCGAACTCGGCGGCCAGCATCGCGGGAGTGGGATTTGGGCTCACCGGGATCGGAATTGCGATTGATCGCGGCTGGATCACTCGTGAGCAGGGCCGCCAACGCGTGCTGACGACACTGGGCACCTTTTACAACGGCCCGCAGGGCACGAACGCCAGCGGAGTGATCGGTTACAAAGGTTGGTTTTATCACTTTCTCGGGCTGAACACGGCAACGCGAGCAGGGACTTCCGAGCTTTCATCGATCGACACGGGTTTATTGCTGGCAGGGGTGCTTTACGTGAAGCAATACTTCGACGCCGACCACCCTGACGAGACGTCCATCCGTTCGTTGGCCGACGCAATTTTCAATCGAGTGGATTGGCTGTGGATGGCGAATGGCGGCAATTCGCTCACTCACGGATGGAAACCAGAGTCGGGATTTCTTCCCTGGCGTTGGATTGGCTACAACGAAGCGATGGTGCTCTACATCTTCGGACTCGGCGCGGCGACGAACCCTTTGCCGGCCACGCAGTGGAACAGTTGGACCAACGGATACATCTGGCGCACCAATTACGGCTACGCGTACGTCGAATTTCCCCCGCTGTTCGGCCATCAATATTCCCATTGCTGGATCGATTTCCGCCACATCGCCGACGGCTATATGCTGGGCCGCGGGATCAGTTATTTTGAAAATTCGCGGCGCGCAACGTTGGCGCAACGGACGTATGGCATCGCGAACCCGGGCGGGTTTACCGGCTACGGCTCGAACGTGTGGGGGTTCACCGCGTGTGATGGGCCAGGTTTTGGCAGCTTCGCCGGTTACAACGCCAGAGGCGCACCGCCCGCTCAGAATGATGACGGCACGATCGCACCAACGGCAGTGGGCGGTTCCCTTCCGTTCGCACCCGAGGTCTGCCTTCCGACGCTCCGGCACCTCTACACGCAATACCGGACCAACATCTGGACCGGCTACGGGTTCCGCGACGCGTTCAACCTTACGGCGAACTGGTGGGATTTGGATGTGTTGAGCATCGACCAGGGGGCGATCCTTTTGATGGCGGAGAATTATCGCTCGCAAAATGTCTGGCGAAAATTCATGCGAAACCCGGAGGTCCAGCGCGGCCTGACGGCGGCTGGCTTTGTGAATCTGGCCTTCGTTCCGCTCCAAATTCAACGCGGAACACAAGCCAACACGTTCACGTTAGCCTGGCCAACGGTCGGTAATCGGTCGTACCAAGTTGAATATTCGGACGAGTTCCCAAATTGGAAGCTCTCACCCACAGGCTTCCTGACCGGGTCCGGAGCAATAATGAATTGGATGGACGCCGGACCGCCCGCAACCGATTCCAGCCCGGGCAACGTTCGCCAGCGTTTCTATCGAGCCTTTCAATACGGGCCACCGTGAACAACTCAGTGATTCCGTGATCGTGCTACCGCGCGCGAATTTCCAAAACCGCCAGGGTTGGGACTCAACCAGGATCACGAAGTAATTCCAGGATAACTTTGCGCCACCCGTCCGTTAACCCACTCCGACTGCCCAAACATTCAAGCATCGTCGAGATCCGACAGCATATAGGCGATAACAACTTGACCCATTCATCCGGCAATCCGGATTCCCGTCGTTAGCGGCGAACGGTCATGCGAGTCGTGATCCATTCGGCATCTCTGGCGCCGTTGGGCGGGTCGCTGCTGAACGGGAACTGCTGGAATCCACCCGTGAACCTCACCGAAAGGATGGTGACGCGCTTGCTCTTCCATTTGTGGATCTCAGAATGGCCATCGGCAAACGAGAAACCGGCGGCGCCATTGTGATAGGAAGCCGGGAGATCGCCCCAGTTCCCAAAACTTGGACGGTCGGCGTTGTTCAGGAAATACCCGTCGTTGATACTGTCGGGATGTTCGTCCAGCGTCACAAAGAAATTCGCTGGATTCGGCGTCGTGGCTAATTTCAAAAACTGGCGGAAGGCTGGGAAGAAATTGTTCCCGGCTGCAGTCGAACCTGGGTTATAGGGACCAAAATAAGCGTTCATTGAATAGGAGCGGGCGCGTGAGGTCCAACCAACGCTCTTCTGCAGGCCGCTCAGATAAATGTCCGCCGGGCACTTGTAAACGGCGACACTGCCCCCGACGTATTTGTTGAACGGCGCCTGCACGATGCCCTCAATGTTTGTGACCTGCGCCGACGTGCTCCAGTCCATGTTGTTGTTTACCCAGTTGCGGTAGGTCTTGGCCGCGATCTCCGATGCCGTTTCCTGCACGCCAAAGTTGTTCACGACCCGGTCATCGTTATCGAGAGCGTATTGAAGCCAGCCGTACATGAGTTGCCTCCCGTTGTTCATGCACATGGTGGCCTGAGCCTTCACCTTCGCCTTGGAAAGCGCTGGCAAGAGCAGTCCCGCCAAAATCGCAATGATCGCAATGACCACCAACAATTCTATCAGCGTGAAGCCGCAGACAAGTCGGGCTACTCGTCCACCGGCAAGCGCGCGTCCATTTCTGCCGTCACGTAAGTTCAATTTTTTAGTTACATTCATATTTTTGATGGCCAGTCAAGATACCAGTCGAGGCCGCGCCGAACAACCATCAAGGCTTAAATTCGAGCCATGCGACGAATCTGATGGCGGCGGCCCGGAATTAGTCAGCGGGAATCCGAGAGCATCCGACTGAACATTTATTCGGGCAACGAAAGATTTCGAGCCTGGTCAACCGCTCTAAAAATCCAAACGCGCCTCTCGTTAAGCCACGAGCCGTCAGTCAGCCCAAAAAACCGTTGCTAATCCGACCTCCATTAAATATAATTCATATTACTCATCCCGAACAGGATATTTAATCAATCATATTAACCAAACACGAACATGAAGAATAAATACGTATCAAATCTGGTCATGGCACTGAGCCTCGCGACATTGAGCGCAGGAATCGCAAATGCCAACGAACTTTTCAACCCAAATCTGGATGCCGTCGCAATCGGGCCCCAACTCGGAAACACGCCGATCGGCTGGGTTATCGACGCATCAAAGTCCATCAGTGGACAGAATTTTGATGGGGCTGCGTCCGCGACGTTTGCAAACGTAAGGGCCGCGGGAGGATTTGGCCTGTTCTTGAAGCCGTTTCAGGGAAATGCGGGGGCCATGGATCTCCTGACCGTGAATTTCTACCAGGATAACCCGGGTAGCCCCGGTACAAAATACACATTTTCCGGATTTTCTTCTGCAGAGGCAAACTATAGCGGGCGCCGCACCACCAACAGCCCGCTGCCGGCGACCATGTTTGTTCTGCAGTTCATTGATTCCGTAGGCTCAGTGATTTCCAGCAATGAATTCGATCTGGTAGCCAATGGTTTACCGACCGGCGGCGGAGGCTCCATGATCCAGTTGACCATGCCGCAGTTGACCGCGCCTGCTGGCACCGTGACCGTGCGGGCGGGAATGTCCATGCGCAATGTTTACAACACCTCTGGAGCACAATCAATCTTTGTGGATGCATTTGACCTCGCGGCAGAACCGCCGGCCGGCTCGCCGGTGATCAGCACCCAGCCCGTCCCAACGACGGTTTCACCGGGCGGAAACGCGAGCTTCACCGTCGCCGTCTCCAACCCTTCGGGGGTTTCCTACGAATGGAAGAAGGACGGCGTTGCCCTTGTTGACGGTGGCACAATTTCTGGCGCAGCCACAGCAACTCTCAACATTACAGGCGCATCCTCAGCCGACGTCGGCCAATACCGGGTGCGGGTTTCGAATAGCAACGGCTCACTCCATAGCGATAATGCCCCGCTCGCCATCTTGGGTCTGGCGATCAACCCGGTCATCACCGTGACGGGTAACTTGGTTGACACCTACCGGGTGGATTACGCCACCGCTCTCGCTCCGACCACGTGGATTCCGCTTGTCACGAATCGGCTCACATCCACGTCGTTTCAGGTAATCGACCCTGCGTCGGGCACGAGCGGCCAACGGTTCTATCGCGCGGTATTCCTGCCTTGAGTTGAGGGCATTCTCCCTGGCTTGAATCGGGGAGAGATGCTTTCTTCGGAATCAGGGACACCGGCTGGAAACGGCCGGTGTCCATTTTCTTTTAGCACGAGTCTCTCGCGACAATGCCGATCCCTTTCCATCGCCCTGTTAGCGAAACGCGCGAGTTGAAATCTGAGCTTTGCGGGTTCTGAAACGCGAGATTACAAAGAACACCATGCCGCCCAAGCCGAATAGGGACCATCTCGCGGGTTCCGGGATCGAGACAACTACAGTAAGGCCGGAAAAACGCCCGGCGAGACTGACTGGAGTCGGAGGAGGATCACCCGGATTCTGCATGCTGGTGTTTGACGCGAACACCTCGGACTGCGAACGATAGGATCCGGCGCCAACGGCATCCGCATACGTGGCGAATTCACTCGACCAGGCTCTCACTTGGAAAAATGCGAGTTGGCCGTTCGGAGCGAAAGGAATATAGATGATTTTACTCGCGATCCGTCCTGGAAAGACCGCACTGGCTCCAGCCGTCGGCGATAATGGGGCCAACGAGCTTGCATTCGACCCCGAAAAAAAGTTGAAACGTCACAGGACTGCTCAGCGGCATCGGTTGCCCATCCACTCGGTTGATGATAAGAGTTGCCGCATTGTTCGCGAGAAGCACCTGCCCCTGCCCGTACGCGCTGGATGCCAAGGCCGCCAGCATTACCCCAACCATGAATCGTGTTTTCATAATCGCGATTAGACGCCGCGATAGGATAAATGCAAGAAGAAATACCCTCCTAAATGTAATGCATTTCCGGAGTTCGGTGTCATTGTCCCGGAGGGACATCGTGAGAATAGCCCAGCGTTTCAACGCAGGGTTGAGGCAGGAAGGAAAGCGAGTCCCGACGGGACGGCAGAAGCCCGAGATCGAAACCCAGTTTTCTGTCGTCCCTTCGGGACTCCTGGGGACTCCAACCACGCGACCCAGCGTTAAAACGCTGGGCTATTGTCGAATGTCCATCCCGGACAGACTTCTACCCGAATTCACGAAAAGCATTAAACCAAAATGCTGTCCTCACGAACGGCTGCGAAGGGACCCCGACGGATGAGATATTGAATCCCAAAACTCAAACCGGTCTCGGATCAGATGGAGCAGAAGACCGATCAATCCGGAGAATTATTCCTTTCCTGCTTCGATGCCATACGGACCCAGCCCCAACCACACCTCTTCTGCAAATTGATCACGATCAGATTTTCACGCAGATCAACAGGAAAGGATTGAAAACTCGCCGCCGGTTTCCTAGCTTGAGCGCCATGAACCCGATCTTTCGCCGGCTCCCTGCTCTCTTAACCCTGTTGTGCGCGACCATAACCATGGCTGCGGACCCGACCTACACCATCGCCGTGATTCCAAAGGGGACCACGCACGAATTCTGGAAATCGATCAACGCGGGCGCGGTCAAGGCCCAACGCGAACTGGCCGAGAAGGGAATCAAAGTTGAAATCATCTGGAAAGGGCCGTTGCGCGAAGATGATCGCGATCAGCAGATTCAGGTGGTCGAGAATTTCACCACGCGCCGTGTCAGCGGCATCGTGCTCGCGCCTCTCGATTCTCAAGCGTTGGTCCGCCCTGTAAACTTCGCGACTCGATCCAAGGTTCCAGTCGTGATCATGGATTCGGGATTGAAGTCGGACAATTACGTGAGCTTCGTCGCCACGGATAATTTCAAGGGCGGCCAGCTCGCGGGCGAGCAGATGGGGAAAATCCTCAACGGAAAAGGCAACGTGATCCTGCTGCGCTACGCGGTGGGTTCGGCCAGCACGGAGGAACGCGAATCGGGCTTTCTCGACGCGTTGAAAAAATTTCCAGACATCAAACTGATTTCGTCGGACCAATACGCCGGCGCGACGCGCGAGCTGGCTTATGCCGCATCGCAGAATCTATTGAACCGTTTTGGACGCGAGGTTGATGGAATTTTTGTGCCGTGCGAACCGCCGACCATCGCCATGACCAAGGCGTTGCGCGACATCGGACGCGCCGGGGGAAAAGTCAAGGTGATCGGGTTTGATGCCGGTTCGCAGGAAGTGGCTGATTTGAAGAACGGCGACGTGCAGGCGTTGATCGTCCAGAATCCAATGAAGATGGGTTATCTCGGCGTCACTACGATGGTCAAACATTTGCGCGGCGAAAAGGTCGATAAACGAATCGACACCGGCGTGGTCGTTGTCACGAAAGAGAACATGGATACCCCGGAAATGAAGGAACTCCTTTATCCCCCGCTCGACAAGTACCTGAATTGAGCATCATGGGGGGTAAATCCAAACTCTGGACGATCTTCAATCTGCTGGGACCGTTCCTGGGTTTATTGGTGGTGATCGGACTCTTCTCTTTGAGCGCCGAGGTGCGCCCCTTCTTTCTGTCCGGCGGCAACTTCAAAATCATTTTAACCCAAACGGTCATCGTGGCGATCGGCGCCCTGGGAATGACCATGATCATTGTCAGCGGCGGCATCGACCTGAGCGTCGGCTCCACCGTGGCCTTGACGAGCGTGGTCGCCGCGACCTTGCTGGTCGAGAATTTCTCACCCGCCGACGCGGCCCTGCTGACGATCCTGGCCGGAAGCGCGATCGGTTTGCTGAACGGGCTTTTGATCTCGGGCCTGCGCATGATGCCATTCATCGTGACTCTGGGAATGATGGGCGTGGCGCGCGGCACGGCCAAATGGCTTTCCAAAAGCCAGACCGTGAATCCGCCGGAAAACCCGATCAACCACCTCATGGCGTCGCCCGGGGATCCAACCCAATTTCTGCCGCTCCCGATTGGAGTCTGGATCGCCATTGCGTTGGCAATCTTCCTGGCAATCATCCTGCGCAAGACCGTGTTTGGCCGTTACGTGTTTGCCATCGGCGGCAACGAAATCGCCACCCGCTACTCCGGCGTGCGCGTCTCGCTTCAGAAAACTGTTATCTACGCTTTTGCCGGGATTTTCTTCGGGGTCGCGGGTTTGATGCAGTTTGCACGGTTGACGCAAGGCGACCCGAGCGGCGCCAATGGTTTGGAGCTGGACATCATTGCGGCGGTGGTGATCGGGGGGGCGAGTTTGAGCGGCGGCACCGGCAGCGTGCTAGGCTCGATGATCGGGGCGCTGATCATGGCGGTTCTTCGCAATGGATCGAGCCAGATGGGCTGGCCAACTTACATGCAGGAAATCATCATTGGCGGCGTCATTGTTCTGGCAGTTGGCCTGGATAAACTCCGGCAACGGCGCGCCGGAAAGTAGGCCGCTCGATTATTGACGAATCCTTTCCGCTGATTAATCTTGGCTCCGTGCAGGCTGCCCATTTAATTTTATTGGCAGTGGAATGTTATTCCGCCGCCGAAATTTTCAAGCAATAAGCCACATTCAACAATTAGAATTATGTCTCACGCCATTTCTCCAACCGAATCCCAGCCCCTCGAGAATCTCGACGAAGTGGAAGATTTCATGAAGGAGCGCTATCCCGAGAACGAAAGCCTCGTCGGCACAAACCCAAATAAAAAAGAGGAACAGTTCCGCGACTACGAACACACCGCACGGCCCAGCGTCCGGGAGTTTTATCGCCTCAATCATCTCTACCAATCGTTTGACTTCGTGCAAGAGAAACGGCGCGAGTTTCTCCCCCGCAGCCGCCGCGAGATGAGCATCTGGGAAGCTCTGGAATTCCTGAACACACTGGTCGATGACAGTGATCCCGACACCGATCTTTCGCAACTCGACCACCTGCTCCAGACCGCAGAACAGATCCGCAAGGACGGACACCCCCGCTGGTTCATTTTAACCGGATTGATTCACGACCTCGGAAAAATTCTCTGCCTGTATGGCGAACCGCAATGGGCGGTGGTGGGCGACACGTTCCCGGTCGGTTGCGCCTACTCGGACAAAATTGTTTTCCCGAAATTCTTTGCCGAAAATCCAGACAGCCAAAATCCCCTTTACCAAACTCGATTGGGCATTTACGAGGAAAACAAGGGTCTGGACAGCGTCACCATGTCTTGGGGACACGACGAATATCTTTACCACGTCACCAAAGACTATTTGCCGGAAGAGGCGCTCTACATGATCCGCTATCATTCATTTTATCCCGCGCATCGCGACGGAGCCTATTCGTATTTGATGAATGACCAGGACCGGAAAATGTTCGATTGGGTGCGCAAATTCAATCCTTACGACCTCTACACGAAAAGCCACACCCGCCCCAATCTGAAAGAGCTTCGTCCGTTTTACGACGATCTCATCAGCGAGTATTTTCCGCCGACATTGAAATGGTAACTGTCGAAATACCTTTCCCGGCAGATCGGGAATTGGAACGGCTGGTCACTCATAAATAAGATGAAACTGCAACAAGGCCAGACGTGGAAAATCGGTGAGCAATACGTTCGAATCTCCCGCATCGAGCGGCTTGCGGTGGAGTATAAAACCATCACCGATCTCGTCACCAAGGCGGGCGAGAGACAACGCTCCACAAAGAAGGAGTTTTGCCGTTTAATCAAAGGTGCCGTCCTGCTCACGAGTCAGGATCTGGCAGCAGCGCGCGACACAAACAGCGAACTGCTTTCGCAATCTGAAATCGATGGCTCGTAGTTTTGCTTGATCCTTCGCGCCTCAGATCGTCTGACTCAAAAATCCGCCGTCCACACGAATGTCCGTGCCGGTCACGAAACCGCTCGCTTTGGCGCTCGCCAGAAAGACCGCCGCGCCAACCAGTTCCTCCGAGCTCCCAAACCGGTTCATCGGCGTATGACCGAGGATGGAGGCAGCACGAGCGGTAGGCGTTCCGTCGTCGTTAAAGAGCAGTTTGCGATTCTGTTCCGCTGGAAAGAATCCCGGCGTAATGGAATTGACCCGCACATTTTTTGTCGCCCACTCGCGGGACAAAAACTGCGTCAGGCTGAGGACTGCCGCTTTCGACGCAGAATAAGCCACGATCCGCGAAAGGGGCGTGTGCGCGGAAACACTGGCGATATTGATAATGCTTCCCTTGCCGCGCGCCACCATCCCGGGCCCGAATTCCTGGCAGGGCAACAAAACTCCGCCTACCAGATTCAAATCAAAATTGGCCCGCCAATCCTCCAGGGCGATGGTTTCAAATTTCTGGTCCCCAGTGAGTGTGACTTTCGGATCGTTGCCGCCTGCGGCGTTCACGAGAACGGTCGCCGGCCCAAAAGCCTTTTCGATCGATTCCCGGGCCTGCTGCAAACTGGCCCGGTCAATGGCGTCAGCCGGGAAAAACTGGGCCGTGCCTCCGGCGTCACAAATCTGTTTCGCGCGTTGCTCACCGCGATCCTTGTTTCGTCCCAACACGGCAACCTTCGCTCCCGCACCGGCCAGGCCCTCTGCTAAAGCACCGCCCAGGACACCCGTTCCGCCGAAGACCACCGCGACTTCATTTTTTAAATCGAATAAACTCATCTCAGAAATTTTGATGAGGAACCCAGGAACTCAAGGAAAAAACACCCGGCACTTCGGGTGTTCAGTGGGATCGGCTGTCAGTTCCCTCGGGAGCCGGCGAAATCGAACGCGGATCAACGCACCCGCCGGAGGCAGGTGCTACCCGGATTCAGAACGTCGCGAATTCGCTGCTGGATACGAGCGCGTGTGTCCTTTAGCGTTTCTCAATGGATGTTTTGCCCAAACCGGAAATAATTTTTACGCACGAGAGCGATCTCGACGGGTTCGTTTCAGGAATTCTTCTGCAACGCCTCGCGATGAAGCTTTTCGGGTTCGAACCGCGATTGGAGGCGCATCATTACAATGGCTGGAAAGTTCGCGATCTCCGGGAGAAATCCGCCTGGGTTTGCGATTTCACCTTCGAACTCCGAACCGACAAATCGAACTGGCTCGTGCTCGATCATCATGCCACTGACATCACGGCGAAGAATGCGAAACTGATCCACGACGCGGGCAAGTCGGCGAGTTTGCTCTGTTACGAATTGTGCAACCAGCACGGCATTGCTTCCCCGGAGTTGGACCGTCTGGTTCACCTGAGCAACGTCGCCGATCTGTTTCTCGAGGACGAACCGGATTTCGTCATCGCCAACGACTACGCGAACCTCGTCAAGACTTACGGCTTCTGGAATCTGCACGCGCTGATTGACGGCAACCTGGAGAGCCTGCTCGAACATCCGTTGCTCGAAGTCATGGCGGTGAAACGCCGCATCGAAGACCCGCTCGGTTTGGCGTGGAGTCGAAACAACGTTGCGGAAATTACCCCGACCCTTGGGTTTGTGGAGACCGTGGTGGGCAACACCAATCTGATCGTTCACCAAATGCTGGAACAAAAAGTGACACCGTATCCCGTTTTGATGACATTGTTTCGCAAAGCGAACGGGGCGGTCGTTGTCAGTTTTCGGAGCAAAAACGACGAGGCGTTGCCCATTGCAGTGAAACTTCAGGGCGGCGGCCATGCCAACGCCTGCGGCGCAACCCTGCCCCGTTCCGTGAAGTCAATTCCGGACGCCATTGATTATCTAAAGAAGGTTCTGAATCCCGCACCAAAGACGGAAGCGCCGCTAAACAATCTGGAGAGCCTGTTCGCCGGAATCGACACGAAAAACTAGGGCATCCGTCGCGCGACCCGCGGCGAACTGCGCGCAAGAAACGACGCGCCCTGCCCCCTTCCCCTCTTATAAATGGAGGTGCGCCCAAAGATCTACCGGAGAGAGACGCATGTTGACGTAGAACGGCCCGAACTCGCCGAAGCGCGCTGTCACTTCATCAAACCGCATTTCGTAAACGATGTCTTTCAGCGCATCCGCTTGATGCGCCATCAGCGTCACGCCCCATTCCCAATCGTCCAACCCGGTTGAACCGGTGATGAGTTGGGAAATGCGACCGGAAAACTTTCGCCCAACGCGGGCGTGCCCGCCCATCAGCTTCTTTCTCGTCGCAAAATCCTGCGAATACCAATTGTCTCCAGCGACGCGACGTTTGCTCATGGGATAAAAGCCCATCACTTCCCAATCCGGCAATTCAGGATAAAGACGATAATGCTCGTACTTCGCCATGCGGTCGCGGATTTCGGCGATGCGCTTTTTGAATTCGTCGGAATCAGGCTGCAACTTTTCTTCGTTGATGAGCATCTGCTGGTTTTCTTCGTCGCTCGACGTGTATTCAGAAAGTTCCGTGACGCTCAAATAATTGAAAACGGGAATCAACGTTCCCGGCGGGAAGCAGGCTTCAATGTCCCGGTGCAATTGGCTGGCCTGTGCCATCTCGGCCGCAAGCAGGAAAAAGACGAGGTCGGCTTTTCCGCCCACGTTGGTGTAGGTGCGCAGTTGCGGATGAGAGGCGGCCGCGTTGGCGGCGCAAAGTTTTTCCAGTTGTTCCCGGACTTTTTGCGATTGCCCGGCGGCGAGTTGCGCCCAGCGAACGTGATCAATCCGGTAAAATAAATGCATCGCATGGATGCCACGGTCCAGTTTGACGATCGGAAGAGACATAGTTGAGTGGAGAATTAATCGATACTTAACACTTGATCCAGCAATTCCGGCAATTGATCGAGTACACCGCGTTCACTCACGGTCAGGTTTGCGCCCGCAGCACGAGCGGCTTGTTGCAAAGCCGGTGTCGCTCCGGGGATGTAAACCAACACCGCAACATGGGAGGTATCCGGATTCTGTTTGATCGACGAAAGTGCGGCGCCCACATTGGGGTTTGTACCGGAAAACTCAGTCACCAGCAGCATTGGCAGTTTCTCGGCCACCTGCCCCGCCAGATTCGCCGCATTGGTCAGAACCTGGACCTTATAGCCAAGATCCTGCAAGCGGTTGGCCAATTGCTGTCCGGGAAGCGGCTTTTCATAAAATACCAGGGCCAACGGTTTCGTCATCGCGATCAGATTGAAAGAGGGTTGAGGAAAATGCAAAAATTTTCCGCGCGAATGATTTTTGTGGCGACAAAAAAGCCGTCATTGCTGACGGCTTTGTGGAAAAAGAGTTTGGATCGTTAATTGCCAAAACGTCGGCGAAGGAATAGAAAACCGGCACCGCCGAGCAGAGCCAATGCAATAGTGGAGGGTTCAGGAACCGGATTTACCGACACAATCACGTTGTCAAAATACGACTCGTTTCCAGCGTTGGACAAACCCGAACCGAGCCGGAGATGATCGTAACTGCGGAGCGTGCCTGCTTGAGAGACCGTTTTTGACAGGACCCCGTCAACGAAGAATGTAAAATTCAGATCGGTGATTTCCACCGCGAGATTGTGCCAGCCGGTACTGCGAAGCGGCGCCAAAACGTCGTTTAACTTGAAGAACGATCCTGCCGTCCCGCCGGTATCCGTGGGAGTATATCCAAGGATTCGGGCCATGTAATAATTTCCCCCATTTGCGACCGAGGTCTGGTTATTATTCAACCCCATGGCGATCAGTTGGCCGTATGAACCCGGGGCCGTCCCGTCCTGCAGGTTGACGTGTGAGCGATACGGAGAAACCCCATCATTGCTATCGTAAAAATCGAAGCTGAACCTGATTACATTTAACAGGGAGTTCGGGTTCCCTGATTCCGCGAAGCTCCGCTGGTTGCGCATGGCTTCCGCCGCCACGGCAGTTCCCACATTAAAAATCGAATTGGGAGCTGTGATTGATTGCGAGTTCGTCAACACGCCGCTGGGCAGGGTTCCTACAACGGGCCACGCCGCGAGAAACGCCGCTTGATTGGCATATCCGTCGAAATTGTCGTTCAAGAGATCCACTGCGTATGAATTTGCGCTCAAACCAATGACAACAGCGAATAAGGGGGCAATGATTTTTTTCATGGTCGGATCATCAATAGCTTGGTTGTTGCTTGTTTTGTATGAAAACCATCCGTAATGGTCAACCCCTTTTTACAGGTATTTGCTTTGCCGATTCTATTTAGTTTCTGGCCGAAAACGGGCGATTTGGAAAATGGCGCGCGACGTTGAGAGCTCTGGACAGGCGACAAACGGCTCATTTTTCCGCCGGACACGTTCAAACGGTGGTTTTTCTCC
>Ga0163152_10006467_pt1 | contig 13223 bp, 14 predicted proteins | sample OliLakLV19MP8IB2_FD_148635 | JGI IMG/M metagenome (GOLD analysis project Ga0163152, IMG submission 148635) | Freshwater microbial mat bacterial communities from Lake Vanda, McMurdo Dry Valleys, Antarctica - Oligotrophic Lake LV.19.MP8.IB-2 | ecosystem: Environmental > Aquatic > Freshwater >... | reverse complement strand
TGGTACTTGAGGCGAGCCTGAATTCAAAAAACGGATACACCGGATAAAACCCATGGAACTGCATTTGTTACCCAATCGCGTGGCGGGCGCCGCGGAAAACATGGCGGTCGATTTTCTGTTGCTGCAACGCTATCCGCAGCCGGCACACGCACGGTTCCGGCATTATGGCTGGCGCGGGCCAGCGGTGACCTTTGGCTACAGTCAGAAACTGGCATGGGTTCGCGAGCAGCTGGGACCGGTTGACGGAATTGAACTGTGTCGACGGGTCACGGGCGGTGGCATCGTGGATCATCAGGAGGATTGGACGTATGCGCTCGTGCTGCCACGCGGGCATCCGGCGGAGGAGCTGCGCGCGGCGCACAGTTATCGACTCGTGCATGAAGCCCTGGCGGCGGCCTTGGTTGAACAAGGCGTGCGAGCCTTGGTGAAGCCGTGTGCGGCTGATGAATGCGTCGCTGAACCGCTGGTTGCGGCCGGTGGGCGCGTTGGCCAAACGGGGATCAAGGACGCGATGGGGGGTATTTGTTTCCAGCGGGCCGAGGTCTTCGATGTCGTGATCGAGCAGACCGGCGCTAAAATCGCCGGGGCCGCGCAGAAGCGGAATAAGCATGGGCTGCTGCTTCAGGGATCGGTGGCCCGGCGGGTGGCGGGAGGAGACACCATCGATTGGGAACGCTTTCAGGACTGCTTTGTAGCGGGTCTGAGTGCGGCCTTGGACGTTCCAGCGGTGCCGACGCCGTGGCCTGAGTTCCGTGAGGAAGAAGTTGAAATGCTCACGCAGCAGTATGCGTCCCCTGAGTGGACCGGATACCGCTGACGACGATTTGAGGGTGGCGCGGCAATCATCCACGTGCCGGATAAGGGAGGGGTTTGACTTGGTCGGCGCGGCGCGGAAGCGTGGCCGGTTGAACATGCCGCGTCACCACGATACCATAGCCGCCCTGGCCACGCCGGCCGGCACTGCTGCGATCGCGCTTCTGCGCATCAGCGGTCCGGATACGCTGGCGCTGGTGGACCGGTTGGTCGGACGGAGTCCCCTGCCCCGGGTCGTGACGCATGTGGATTATCGGGATCGAGCCGGGGTGTTGTTGGACGATGTGTTGCTCACCTATTTTGCAGGCCCACGGAGCTACACTGGCGAAGATGCGGCGGAGGTGACGTGTCACGGGAATCCCTTTATCGCGCAAAAAATTCTCGAAGATCTTTTCACGCGGGGCTGTCGCCCAGCGGAGCCGGGAGAGTTTACGCAGCGGGCGTTTTTAAGTGGGCGGATGGATTTGAGTCAGGCCGAGGCGGTGATGGATCTGATCCATGCCCGCAGTGAGCGAGCGCTGGCGGCGGCGAATGATCAGTTGCGAGGCGCCTTGGGGCGGCGGCTGCAACATCTCATCGACACCCTCCTCGCCGCCTTGGCCCGGGTGGAAGCGTACATTGATTTCCCGGACGAGGATTTGCCTGCATCTGATAATCAATGGGTTGTGGATCAGGTTGACTGGCTGCTGAATGAGACGAGCCGCCTGATGGCGACGCAGCATTATGGAGTGTTGCTTCGGGATGGGATTAAGACGGTCATTGTAGGGGAGCCGAATGTGGGGAAAAGCAGCCTGCTTAATCGGCTACTCGGGAGCGAGCGGGCGTTGGTCAGCCCTGAGCCGGGCACGACGCGTGATTTCATCGAGGAACGTATGATGGTGGGCGCACATTGTCTCCGTCTGATCGATACTGCGGGCTTGAACCCCTCCCCTGCCCCGCTGGAGCGATTGGGAATGAAGCGGACGGTGGAGCGGTTGGAAGAAGCTGATTTAGTAATTGCTGTGGCCGATGCCTCTCGGCCGGATGTCGGGCTGCCGCCTGAGGTGGAGCACGCCTCAGGCCGGGGAATTCGAATTAACGTGTTGAACAAGTGTGACTTACTGAGTGAAACCTCTCCCGCTCCCACCTCTGCGCAGGGTACGATCCACATTTCAGCGCTCAACGGTTCTGGGATTGCGGAGCTGACCGCGGCGATTGGTGCGGCCGCCGATTCCTTTCGAACCGAACACGGGGAAGACGCGGTGGCGATCAGTGCGCGGCACGCCCATGCGTTAGCCGAAGCAACGGCCGCGTTGAGGCGTGCAAACAAGATCTTGGTTACGGCCGGGCCAGTTGAACTTGTGGCCAGTGAACTACGCTCGGCATTAGCAGCATACGGGGAGATTTCCGGAAAAGTCGACAATGAGCGGATGCTGGATCATCTGTTCGCAACCTTCTGTATCGGAAAATAGTCGGACGGGCGCCTTACTTCCGGTGGTATGGTGCCGGTTAACTACTTGTGATCTATAGCGACCAACATTTCGACGTAATCGTGTGTGGAGCCGGCCATGCCGGAGTTGAGGCTGCCTTGGCTGCAGCGCGAATGGGCGCCTCTACCCTACTGCTGACCGGCAACATCGATACCATTGCTCAGATGAGCTGTAATCCCGCCATCGGTGGCCAGGCTAAGGGACAGATTGTCCGGGAGATTGATGCCTTGGGCGGCGAGATGGCGATCAACACGGACGTCACCGGTATCCAGTTTCGGCTGCTTAACGAATCCAAAGGTCCGGCCGTACAATCGCCGCGTGCGCAGTGCGATAAGAAGGCCTACCAGTTCCGACTTAAGCACACGTTGGAGTTGCAAGAGAACCTGCAGGTATTTCAGGCCACCGTGACGGGATTGAAGTTCGAGGGCCAGTGTGTGGTTGGATGTGAGACGAACCTCGACATCGAGTTTCGCGGTAAGACGGTGGTGGTTACGACCGGCACGTTCTTGCGTGGCTTGATGCACATCGGCCAGAATAAGAACGAAGGTGGCCGCTTGGGCGACTTTAGCGCCAGAACGCTCTCAAGCAGTTTTCTGGCCGCGGGAATTGAGTTGCGGCGGCTAAAAACAGGAACCCCGCCGCGGCTGCTGGGCCGCTCGCTCGATTTCTCGCAGATGGAAGAACAACGGGGAGATCCGAACCCAACGTTCTTCGCGTTCCACGACACCCGCGACGAAACTGAATTGTTCCACGTGGAACAAACCGGCGAGCGCCGCCAGGGCTGGACGCCTGGAGTTGATCAGGTTTCGTGCTGGATGACGTATACGACGCCCGAAACCGCCCAACTGGTGCGCGATAATCTTCACTTGTCAGCCATGTACAGTGGTGAGATCAAGGGCGTCGGGCCGAGGTACTGTCCGAGCATCGAAGATAAGTTTGTCCGCTTCGCCGACAAGCCAAGACATTTGCTGTTCTTGGAGCCGGAAGGGCGCTCGACTAACGAGTACTATGTCAACGGTCTCTCAACCAGTTTACCCTTCGAGGTTCAGCTGCGGATGGTCCGAAGCATTCCAGGTCTGCAGAACGCTGTGTTGTTACGTCCGGCCTACGCGGTGGAATATGATTTCGCGCCGCCGACTCAGCTTTACGCTTCGTTGGAGTCGAAGAAAGTGGAGAATCTGTTTTTTGCCGGGCAAATCAATGGTACCTCGGGCTACGAGGAAGCTGCCTGCCAGGGATTGATTGCCGGGGTCAACGCCGTGAACAAGGTGAGGGGAGTGGCGCCGCTCTTGATCCAGCGGGATGAGGGCTACATCGGCGTGCTGATCGACGACCTGGTCACGAAGGGTACCAACGAACCCTATCGGATGTTCACGAGTCGCGCCGAACACCGCCTCCTTTTTAATCACGGCAGCGCTGAACTGCGACTCGCCCATCACGCTGAGGCGCACGGCTTGATATCCCGGGCACGTTTGGATCGAATCCAAGCTAAACGTAATAAGATCGCGGATTGGATCCGCATCTTGGAAACCCAGCGAATTGGGGGAGATACCTGGGCGGAGGTCATTCGCCGGCAGCGATATGAGGCTGAATTGCCGTCGAGTTTGTGCCTCGAGTCCGCGGCGATTCGCGACGAGGTGGTCTACCGAACCGCCTATCAAGGTTACCTGGAACGAGAAGAACGTCAGATTCAGAAGAGATTTTCCATTCATCAGTTGCGGCTTAATTCATCAATCAACTATCTTTCTATCAGAGGTTTACGCAAGGAAGGCGCGCTGAAGCTGGCAGACGTCAGGCCGTTGACGGTAGGGCAGGCTAGTCGAATCAGCGGCGTTAACCCCGCCGACATCAGTGTTCTGCTGGTTTGGCTGGAGTTGCAGTCGCAGCAGGGCTGATGCTGGTTGCCATGTCTTCTTCTCAGCCGGTACTCGGCGCCCGCTACCTTGAAGTGATTGCTGCGCGGAGACGTGACTTGGTGGACCTCTGTTCTCAAATCTTGCCTTGTCCGGGGACCCACGTGTTGGAAATTGGCAGCGGCCACGGGCACTTTCTCACTGCGTATGCCGCCCAGCATCGGGATCGCGTTTGTGTTGGAATCGACCTCCTGGGAGATCGGGTGGAGCGGGCAGAGCGCAAGCGAGTTCGGGCTAAACTGGATAACCTCCACTTTGTGCAGGCGGAATTGAGTCTATACCTAGAATGCTTGCCGGCCGGAGCTGGGTTGCGGGACATCTTTGTCCTTTTTCCAGACCCGTGGCCCAAACTACGGCACCATAAGCACCGGCTCATCAAGCCAAGTATCCTCCGGCTGCTTGCCCAACACGCCGCAGCCGATTGCCGCATCTATTTCCGGACGGATTTTCTTCCTTACTACGAAGCCTCCGTCGGGATATTTGGCGTAGCGGGGGACTGGCTGGTCGTTTCCGAGCCGTGGCCATTTGAGTTTGAGACGGTGTTTCAGAGTCGGGCTCCGGCTCATTATTCGCTCGCTGCCAAGCGGCGGGCATAAGAGACCGGCGCTAAAAATCTCCCGCGGCTAATTTATGCGAAGGACCCGCCGGTGGGAGATTTCGGAGTTTGACGCAGGGTAGGGCACTCGGCTCTATTGATTCTTTCATTTCATCTCACCTGTATCGATCGCATGTCACGAGGCATCCAACTCATCACCCTTTTCGCGAGTCTCCTGCTCGGTACTACGCTCGTGGCATCTGAAGGTGGCGGCGTATCGCCGAAGGCTTCGAGTTTGATCGATCTCGGTGCCGGATGGTCCATCACCAATAGCATGATTACCGGGTGGATCGTGTCCGCCCTATTGGTGACTTTGGTTCTCTGGCTGGTGGGTAAACCCTCCATTTTCCCGTCTAAAGGCCAAGCGGTCGTCGAATCACTTATTGAAGCGCTGCGTGGTTTGTTCGAACCGATTGTCGGCAAGGCCGCATTTCCTGCCGTGTTTCCGCTGCTGGTAACCTTGTTCGTCTTCATTCTGTTTCACAACTGGATGGGTCTCATCCCCGGGGTGGGTACGATCGGAAATGGCTTCTATGATGCGGCTGGTCAATTTCATCTAACCTCGCCCTTTATTCGTCCGCACAACGCCGACTTCAACGGCACGATCGCGCTGGCCCTGATCTCCTTCGGCGCCTGGGCCATCATCGTTTTCAAAATCGCAGGCCCCAAGATGATCATGTGGGACTTGTTCGGCAACAAGGCAGAGAAGAATGAAACTCCTGGCTGGCTGTACCCCATATTGTCGCTCGTCTTCATCGCCGTCGGCTTGATCGAAGTTTTCTCGATCGCGATCCGGCCGTTTACCCTTTCGGTTCGCCTGTTTGGTAACGTATTTGGTGGAGAAAATCTCCTTCACGGTACGGGCTTCTTTCCGGTATTTTATTTTATGGAGTTGATGGTCGGCCTGATTCAGGCGCTCGTCTTCACGCTCCTGACCTCAGTCTATATTGGCCTCCTCTGTAATCATGAAGGTGGCGATCACGGGCCTGCTGATGGCGGACACGGTGAAAAACCCGCAACCGGCGCCGCCCATCATTAACGATTCTCCCGCTGGGAGCGTGCCATGCTGCGCGCACAGCGGAAAAACCAACCACTGCAACTAGAACACCACATGATCGATATCCTCGCCCAAGCCGCCGCGGTTCCCGCCGGCATCACCGGCAATCTTACCAGCGCCATCGGCGTTCTCGGCGCCGCCATCGGCGTCGGACTGATCGGCTTCAAGGCCGCTGAGGCGGTTGGCCGTAATCCCGGGGCTTCCGGTAAGATCCTCGTTCAGGCCATCATCGGTATGGCGCTCGCCGAAGGTCTCGGCATTCTCGCGCTGTTCCTCGGCTAATTTTTTCCGGCAGCGCGGCACGTCCGCGCTGCCATTTCCTTTTCTATTCTCGCCATGACGCTGCCTCTTCTCCTCGCCGCCGCTGTTGAATCCGCTGCCAAGCCCGGCCCCTTGGACAAGTTCGGGGTGGAGTGGCACTATGTCGTCTGGCAGACCGTCAGTTTCCTGATCGTTCTGGTTGTTCTCTATAAATTCGGCATCAAGCCGGTGACCGCGACGATGGAAGAGCGCAATCGGAAGATTGAGCTCGGCCTCAAGCACGCGGAAGAAATGCAGGCGAAGCTTGCCGCCGCTCAGCAGGAGAGCGCCACGATCGTCAAGCAGGCCAACGCTGAGGCGACGCGGATTGTGGAAGAAGCGCGCAAGACCGCCAAAGATTTTCTTGATCGGCAAACGCAGGACGCCACCGCGCGCGCCAACGATCTTCTGACCAAAGCTCAGCAGGCCATCGAGCTCGAGCATAAGAAGATGCTGGCAGGCGCTCGAACGGAAATTGCCCGTCTGGTCGTCGCAACCACGGAGCGCGTTTTGGCCAAGCGTCTGACAGATTCAGATCGCGCTGCCTATAATGATACCGCTGCTCGTGAGCTGACGAACGCCTGAGGTCGCATCTGCTCGTTCCACGGCCATTCCGCTCTATAATTAAACTCTGCCATGGCGTCCGCCAAAAAACAAGCCCTGCAGCTCGCCCGTCAGCTCTTCAAGTTGAGCCTCGTTGACGGGAATGTGTCGGCGCCGCAAGTGGCAGGCGTGCTCGAATATATTGAGCGTCACCGCCCGGCGAATACGCTCGCGGTATTAAAGTGTTACCAGCGGCTGGTCGCGGCTGAAGTCGCGCGCGGCCAGGCCGTGGTGGAACACGCCGGACCGATTGGCGCCAACCTTTTGGCGAGCATCGCCGAGGGAATGACGCAAAAGTATCGCCGAAACGTGACGAGCGTGGCCCGTCGCAACGACGCGTTGCTCGCCGGACTTCGCGTTCGCGTGGGCGACGATGTATACGAATCCTCCGTTTCCGGCCAGCTGGCCAGTCTCGCAGCTGCAGTCTAACCTGGCCCAACCCCTTTCGTTTCGAAACCCACTTTCCCGATGAGCACCGTCCTCGAACAAATCGAACAACAGATCGCCAAGCTTTCCAGCAAAGCGATCAAGAAAAACACCGGCATCATTCGCACTGTCGCCGACGGCGTAGCGAAGATCGAGGGCCTGTCGGAAGTAATGTATAACGAGATGGTGCAGTTCTCGGGTGGCGCGATCGGCATCGCGCTCAATCTCGAAGAAGATGAGGTTGGTTGCGTTGTGCTGGGTGATATCTCCCAGCTCAAGGAAGGTGATGAGGTTCAGACCACGGGACGTCTGCTCTCCGTTCCCGTCGGCCGAGCGCTCCTCGGTCGCGCGGTCGACGCCTTGGGAAATCCCGTCGACGGCAAAGGCCCGATTGCCGCGACGGAATCCTATCCAGTCGAGAAGATCGCTCCCGGCATCATTGTCCGCAAATCCGTTTCCCAGCCGCTCTTCACCGGCATCATGGCGATCGATTCCATGATTCCGATCGGTCGTGGTCAGCGTGAGCTCATTATTGGTGACCGCGGTACCGGCAAGACGACGATCGCGATCGATACCATTATCAATCAAGCGAAGATTAATAAGGTCGGACTTGCGAGCGGGGATAAGAACTTCCGCCCGGTTTACTCGATCTACGTCGCAGTTGGACAAAAGAACTCCAATATCGTCCGCACCATGGCGGCCTTGGAAGCGGCGGGCGCGCTTGAATATAGTATTATCGTCGCCGCTCCAGCCGCTGACAATCCAGCTAACCAATATTTGGCCCCGTACTCCGGCGCCGCGATGGGCGAATGGTTCATGGAAAACGGCATGGACGCGCTGATCGTCTATGATGATCTCTCCAAGCACGCCGTCGCGTATCGCCAGATTTCGCTCATCCTAAAGCGGCCTTCGGGCCGCGAAGCTTATCCGGGTGACGTGTTCTATCTCCATTCGCGCTTGCTCGAGCGTTCAGCTCGTCTCGATGGCAAGGGCTCCCTCACAGCGCTGCCGATTATCGAGACCCTGGCAGGTGACGTCTCGGCTTACATTCCGACGAACGTAATCTCGATCACCGATGGTCAGATCTTCCTCGAAACCGATTTGTTCAACCAAGGCATTCGACCTGCCGTGTCGGTGGGGCTCTCCGTTTCACGCGTGGGCTCGGCGGCGCAAATCAAAGCGACCAAACAGGTCGGTGGTAAACTTAAGGGTGAGCTTGCTCAATTCCGCGAATTGGCCGCTTTTGCCCAATTCGGTTCTGACCTCGACGCCAAAACAAAGGCGCAACTGGAGCGTGGCGCTCGCATCGTTGAGCTGTTCAAGCAGCCCGCGTTCAGCCCGGTGCCAATCGAGCTTCAGGTCGCGATTCTCTTCGGCATGCAGAAAGGTGTTTTTGACCCGATTGATGTCCGCAAGGTTGTCGTCGCGGCCCAATCGATGAAGGATTTTTTCACCACGCGCAAAGACCCTCTCCTCACCGAAATCCGCACGAAGGCCGCTCTAGATAAAGACCTCGAGGCCAAATTGCAGACAGCCATGGATGAATGGAAGGCGAGCTTTGCCGGTTAAGCGAAGAATTCGGATCACTCCCTGAACCGAATCGTTGATCGCAACTCGTCCTTCGTAAATTTGCATGGCCTCAACCCGCGACATCCGCCGGCGCATCAAGTCGGTCAAGAACACTCGCCAGATCACCAGGGCGATGGAGCTCGTGGCCGCTTCCAAGATGAAGAAGGCCCAGCGGGCGGCGCTCGCTGGCCGGCCTTATGCCGAGTTGATGGCGCGCATGCTGTCCGCTCTCGGTGATCGGGTCGACGAGGCGCAACATCCGTTCCTCGCCCGCCGCGAAGTGAAGACGCGCGGCATTATACTCGTTACGTCCGACAAGGGACTGGCAGGTCCGCTCAACGCGAACTTGTTCAAGCTCGTGACGGAAATCAAAACTCCGGCGAAGTACGTCGTGATCGGGCGAAAGGGCTCGCAGTTTATTGCCCGGACCCGCCGTAATCTGCTGGCCGACTTCAGTGTCACCGACCGCGTCGCGTTTGCTGAAGTCAAGGTCGTGGCGGAGTACATGGTGAAACAATATACGGAAGGCGTCGTCGACACCGTCGAGATTCTCTGGCCGCGTTTCCGCAATACTCTCGTGCAGGTTCCCACATTGCTGCAGCTATTGCCGCTGGTGAGCGTCGCAGAGCTGGTGGCTGACCTCCGTTCGGATGCTGGCTTGGGCAGCGTCCCCGTTCTCAAGAACGCGGCCGATCAACAGATGTTGTTTGAGCCTGGTCCTCAGACCGTCCTCAACGCGTTGCTCCCGCTTTATATCAATCGCGAGATCCATCAGCAGGTGCTGGATGCCAAGGCTTCTGAACACAGCGCCCGCATGGTCGCTATGAAGACGGCCAAGGATAACGCCACCAAGCTGCTCGGCGACCTTACGCTCGAATTTAATAAGGCGCGCCAAGCTGCCATCACCCAGGAAATCCTCGAAATTGCCGCCGCGCAGTTCGCATCGACCTGAGGGTTCGTCCAACCCTCGCCTCACCTCACTCACCCAACACCAAGCATCGAACCGGCGGGTCCAAATACCCGCGTGAACGGCTTCGCTGCCAGATCCCTTTAGAAAATGAACACCGGCAAAATCGTCCAAGTCATCGGGCCCGTCGTTGACGTTCAGTTCGCGGAGAACGCGATTCCACCGATCTATCAAGCGCTGACCATCGAGTTTAGCGCGGGTGGTCGGAAGGAAAACCTCACGCTCGAAATTCAACAGCATCTCGGGGGTGGCGTGGCCCGCACGATTGCCATGTCGTCATCCGAGGGCCTGGTGCGCGGTATGACCGTTTTGGATACCGGCGCGCCGATCTCGGTCCCGGTCGGCGAGTGCGTCCTCGGACGTATTTTCGATGTCACCGGCAACGCGGTCGACGGTAAAGGCCCGGTCAATTTCACGAAGAAGTATCCCATTCACCGGGCTGCACCCACGCTCGTCGACCAGAACACGACGGCTGAAATCCTGGAAACCGGCATCAAGGTCATCGACCTGATCGCGCCGTTTACCAAGGGCGGCAAGGTTGGTGCGTTTGGTGGCGCCGGCGTCGGCAAGACGGTCGTCATCATGGAGCTCATTAACAACATCGCCAAGGCTCACGGCGGTTACTCCGTGTTTGCCGGGGTGGGAGAGCGCTCCCGTGAGGGCAATGACCTTTACCACGAAATGTCGGAAGCGGGCGTGATCGACCAGAAGGACCTCTCGAAGTCCAAGGTCGCGCTCGTGTACGGCCAGATGAACGAGCCGCCAGGTGCGCGTATGCGCGTCGCGCTGTCGGCTCTCGCGATGACGGAGTATTTCCGGGACGAAAAGAATCAGGACGTGCTGCTCTTCGTCGACAACATCTTCCGCTTCTCCCAGGCCGGCTCCGAAGTATCCGCTTTGTTGGGACGTTCGCCATCGGCGGTGGGTTATCAGCCAACGCTCGCCAACGAGATGGGACTGCTCCAGGAGCGCATCACCTCGACGAAGAAGGGTTCCATCACGTCGTTCCAAGCGGTTTACGTTCCGGCCGACGATCTCACCGATCCGGCCCCGGCGAATACGTTTGCGCACTTGGACTCCACAATCGTGTTGGAACGTTCCATCGCTGAACTCGGTATTTATCCCGCCGTCGATCCGCTTTCCTCAGTGTCCAAGGCTCTCCAGGCCGACATCGTGGGAGACGAACATTACCGGGTGGCCCGGGAAGTTCAGCGCGTGCTGCAACGCTATAAGGATCTCCAGGACATCATCGCCATCCTGGGCCTGGATGAGCTTTCGCCCGAAGATAAGCAGACCGTTTATCGCGCGCGTAAAATCCAGCGTTTCCTCTCCCAGCCGTTCCACGTGGCGGAAGTCTTCACGGGTTCGCCCGGCAAGTACGTCTCCGTCAAGGACACGGTGCGCGGCTTCAAGATGATCCTCGACGGTCAGCTCGACGACGTGGCCGAGAGCGATTTCTACATGAAGGGTGGCATCGACGAGGTGCTGGCCGCGGCGAAGAAGGCCTGATCTGGAATCGAAAATGATATCACTGGAAATGGAGTCGTGCGCGTTCATTCGCGCATGACTCAGGCCCAAACGACATGCCACTCACCCTCGAAATCGTCACTCCCGACGCCCGCGTCTATACCGACACCATCGACTCCGTCGTCATTCCGACGGTAGAAGGTGAAGTGGGCATTTTGCCGGGACATATTCCTTTGCTGACGCAGGTTGAGCCTGGGGAATTGCGCGTATCGAAGGGCACGGAAACTCTCCTCCTCGCGGTGAGCGGCGGGTTCGCGCAGGTTGAAGGCGACCGGGTCCATGTGTTGGCTGAGCATGCGATTACGGAGTCTGGAATCGACGAAAAGGCGGTCGAGGAAGCCCTCAAGCGGGCGCAGAAGGAACTCGAGGATGCCAAGCACCTTGATCCCCAAGCTTACGAGCATCTGCAGAACTTGGTCCGCTATTCGGGCGTTCAGCTGGCGGTGAAGCGGCGCAATCGTTGAGCGGTTACGTTCTGTCTGCATTCGAAGCCCGGTCCGAGCCGGGTTTTTTGTTTTCGAAACGGCCGCCGCCGAAATCGCTATCTCGAAATAGTTAGAAAGCGGAGGCATCGCGTTTGCGGGGCGATGGACGACAACGACCATTTTCGCAGAAGACGGAATTGATGGAGAGGGTACGCGACGTGATGGATTTGGGGCCAAGTCGTCACCCATCGGATACGCAAGTGACAGGCCGACCAATGCTGATTGGATTAGATTTTGGATCCTCGCTGTTTCCTGTGGATAGGTGGAGCGGATTGTCCCCAATCCGCTGACGCGACTCGCCCGCCCAGATGGTATTGGCTTTAAACCAGCGCGTTAGGGACAACCCGCTCCATCATAAACCCCACCTCTGGCAACCTGGGACCGCGGCCGCCCCCGGCCGCATCCGGGATCCGAAATGGAAGCCACGCCCCGTTCCGTCAGTGAAGATCAGTGGTTCGCCCGCTTGGGTCCGAGACGACGTTCTTCCTGTCATCGTGTCATCCTGTCATGATTGAGATCGGTCGCTGAAGAGGGGAGACAGGATAAACACGATTTACAGGATGGATTCGACGCCTCGCCGGCGAAATCCTCAACCCAGCGGTTTGGGCCAAGCCGCTCCATCTCGCGCATCCTTGAGGTCTTTCGTTGATGGGTACTTCGGCTTTTTACCGGCTGAAAACAGCGAGGAACCAAGATTTCCGTCACGAATAGGCCTGAAGGCGGTGGCGGTTCCGCCAATCTTGCGGAGCCTTCCGCAATAAGCGCGATGCGCAGGCAGGGAGTAATTTGGTAATTTCAGCCAAAACCTATGCCTGTTCTCCTCGATTTTCTTGCACCCGTTCTGAAACCGAGTCTCAATTCCAGTACAAGGCACTCAATGATTCCCTCGCCGATCAACCCACTACAACCGCTTTGTCAGCTTCCGGCTGGGACGATGGGACGCGTGCGTGAGCTGACGGGCAACGCCGATTTCTGCCAGCGCGTGCGCGAAATGGGGTTCGGTGAGTCCGCCATGGTGAGAAAAGTGGGAGGCAGTGGCCCTTTCATTTGTCAGGTGAACGGTACCCGAATCGCGCTGAGTCACGCGGCTGCCATGTGCATCCTGATCGAGCAGATCGGAGCCGGCGCGGGACCATCACCGCGATGAAACTTTCCGAGTTGGCGACCGGCGCTTCGGCGGTGGTCCGCGATTTTCCGAAGACCGGAACCGCCTTCCTTCGTCTCCGCGAAATGGGACTTTTGAACGGCACGCGCGTTACTCTGGTCCGGACTGCTCCCTTGGGGGATCCCATCGAGATCAAGGTCCGAGGCTATCATCTTACCCTGCGGAAATCCGAGGCGGAACACGTCGTCGTCGAGTTGGCCGTTTGACATGGCTCTGCCCGCGCACATTTCGGCCAGCCCGGTGGCGGCGCCGTCCCGCACGCTTGTCTATGCGCTGGTCGGAAACCCGAACTGCGGTAAGAGTACCCTGTTCAATGCCCTGACCGGGCTGAAGC
>Ga0163152_10006465_pt1 | contig 13225 bp, 8 predicted proteins | sample OliLakLV19MP8IB2_FD_148635 | JGI IMG/M metagenome (GOLD analysis project Ga0163152, IMG submission 148635) | Freshwater microbial mat bacterial communities from Lake Vanda, McMurdo Dry Valleys, Antarctica - Oligotrophic Lake LV.19.MP8.IB-2 | ecosystem: Environmental > Aquatic > Freshwater > Lake... | reverse complement strand
CGACGCAGCGCAGCTCGAGCCGGCCGACGCGCTCCTGCTCCGCCAGCTTCAGCGCGGCCTCGACCAGCGCCACGTCCGCGGCGGGCGTGCGCGACGCGGGACCGCCGTACACGCCGTAGGGCACCGACACGAGGTGCGGTGCGCCGACGATGGGACGGCACAGCGCCAGCGGCAGCACGCCGACGAGCTCGGTGCCCTCGAACGCGCCCAAAGTGCGCGGCTCGTGCCCGAAAACGCGCTCGACGGCGCGCTCCCAGCCCGCGAGATGGAAGATCGTGCCCGACGGCACGGCACGCACCAACGCATCGCGCTGCGCGTCGTGGTCGCGGCCCAGCTCGCGCACGGCGAGCGGCGATTGCGTCTCGATGGCTGGCACGGCTGCCGGCTCAGCGCTCGCGCGCGGAGCCTCCATCGCCGTCGCGCGGTTCATCGCCGGCCTCCCAGACCTTCTCGACGCGGTACTCGCGCAGGTTCTGCGCCTGCGTGTAGATGATGATCTCGCCGACGAGGCCGAAGCCGATCACCTGCACGCCCAGCACGAAGAGCAGCACGCCGAACTGGAACAGCGAGCGCGTCAGGATCGGACCACCATCGGGCATCAAGCCCTGCACGGTGGTCGTCAGGCACAGGACAGCGCCCAGGAACAGGAAAACCGCGCCGACGGTGCCGAAGAAGCGCAGCGGCTTGTGCGTGAACTTGGAGAGGAACACGACGCCCAGCACGTCGAGCGCGCGACGGCCGTACACGCCCAGCCCGAAGAATCCCTTGCCGCCCCATTCCTTCAGGTGTCGGACCCGGCGCTCCACGACCTTGAAGCCTTGTCGCGCCGCGATCGCCGGCAGGAAGCGGTACATGTCGCCGTGGATGGGCACGTCGCGCAGCACTTCGCGCCGCATCACGCGAAATGTGCAGTTCAGGTCGTGGAACTGCGCGTGCAGCATCCAGCGCATGACCTGGTTGAACATCGCCGACTGCAGTCGGTTCAGCACGGGATCGACGCGCGGGTGCCTCCAGGGCGACACGAGGTCGGCACCCGAATCGATCGCCACGAGCATGGGACCCAGCTCGAACGGGTCGATCTGCACGTACTGCGGCGTCGTCACGACGATGCGGCCGCGCGCGCGCTGCAGGCCGGCCGACAGGCACATCGACTCGCCGAACGCCTGCTGCAGGGCCATCGGCAGCACCCGGCCGGGCCGCTCGCGCGACAGCGCCTCGGCGTCGGCCCAGGCCGCGCCGCGCACGCCGTCGAACACGATGACGAACTCGTGGCTGCGACCCAGGCGGTCGAGCTCGGCCGACAGCGCCGTGACGACCTCGCGCACGCGGCCGTCGACGGTCGTGACGGGCACGATCACGCTGATCTCGGGCGGCTCGCCCGGCAGCGCGGAGGCCGCCGGCGCGACGTGCGGCGTGATCGCCAGCACCTCGGCCTGCGGCTTCTTCGGCGCGCGGCGCTTGGGCTGACGCAGGGCCAGCATCTCCGCCTCGCCTTCCAGCGCGGGCAAGGCTTCGGGCCGGAAAGTCTCCCCCACCTTCGCCAGCTCCCGCGCCTCCTCGTTGGGCCGCTCCTCCTGCGGCAGCGTCATCGCATCGGCTCCGACACGATCAGCCGCCGGCCGCGAGAGCCGTGGAGCCCGCTGGCCTTCACCGCCAGCTCGGCCAGGAAGCCCAGCATCAGCAGGTAGGCGCACACCATGAAAAACAGCATGAACGTGATCAGGACGGCACGACCCCAGGTGTTGTCGAGCTGGATCGTGTCGGCTTGGAACGCACAGTACACCAGGAACGCGCCGGCCATCGCGGCGAACGGCAGGGTGAGCAGCCCGAAGTACTGCATCGGCCTGTGCGAGAACGAGCTGATCATCTGGATCGACAAGAGGTCGAGCAGCACGCGCGTCGCCCGTCCGATCCCGTACTTGCTGTGCCCGAAACGCCGCGGCCGGTGGTTGACGACGAGCTCGCTGACGCGCGCGCCGCTCGCGGCCGACATCGCCGGCAGGAAGCGGTGCTGCTCGGCGTAGATCGGCAGGTTGCGCACGACCTCGCGCCGGAACGCCTTCAACGTGCAGCCCGTGTCGTGGATCGCGACGCCCGTGACAGAGGCGATCAGCCGATTCGCGACCAGGGACGGCAGGCGGCGCAGGACGAACCCGTCGTGCCGCTCCTTGCGCCACCCGGCCACGACGTCGTGCCCGCGGCGCAGCTCGGCGACGAGGGCCGGGATGTCGGCCGGATCGTTCTGCAGGTCGGCGTCGAGGGTCACGACCACGTCGCCCCGCGCATGGTCGAACCCGGCCGCCATGGCCGCGGTCTGCCCGTAGTTGCGTGAGAACTGCACGATGCGCACGTGGCGGTCCTGCGCGCGCAACTCGAGCAGCACGGCCAGGCTGCGGTCGCGCGAGCCGTCGTCGACGTAGACGACCTCCCACGGCTCTCCCAGGCTCTCGAGCGCCCGCGCGATCTCCGCCTGGAGCGGGCGCAGGTTCTCCTCCTCGTCGTAGACGGGGACGACGACCGAGATCGAGAGCGGGGACGCCATGTCAGCAAGGGGCGAGGATACCTCGCCCGAAACGTCAGCCGGACTCGAGAGCTTTCGGCCCGGTCAAACTTTCCGGGCGTTTCCACACAATGCACGTTCCTATTCGAGCCAAGCCTTGTGGCCGCCTTCGGGGTGGATAGGATCGATGCCAGAATGCCCCCCCCGTTTCCCCGGGACCCGCTCGCTCTGGCCGGAACCCTGCTCGTCGGCCCGGGCCCGCGCGGACGGGATCTGGCCGCGGTGCTGCGCGCGCTGGCCGAGCCGCGCGGCGTCGCCGTGCGCGCGTTCGAGGACGTCGCCGAGCTCGCGCCGAGCGCGGAGACGAGCGGCGTGTTCCTGCTCGACGTCGACGCCGTGCCGGTCGAGGACCTGGGCTACGTGCGTCGCTTCCTCGCGGCGCGCGCGGACATCGACGTCGTGTTGCTCGGCACGGACCCGCGCGTGCGCGCGGCGCGCTACCTGGGATCGCAACGATTCACGGCGTGGCCGCCCGACGTCGAGGAGCTGCTCGCGCTCGTGACGGCCGCCGCGGGAGGCGCGGAGCTGACGCCGGGTGCCGGGCGCGCCAGCGCCGCAGCCCCTGCGCCCGTCAGCACGCCGAGCCCGACGTCGACGCGTGCGCGCGCGACGGAAGTCGGCGCGCCGTCGTCGCGCGGGAGCGCGGCCGCGACGCTCGAGAGCGACGAGCTCGACCAGGTGCGCGCGATCCTCGAGCAGGAGACGACGTCGGAGGAGTTCGCGCCGCCCGCGGACTGGCCGCCCGCAGCTCAGGCGCCGGCGCCGGCAACGGGCAGCGAGAGGTCGCGCGGATCGTCGGCAGCGCGCGGCGAAGCGCAACCGCGTGAACCGCAAGCGCGTGAACCGCAAGCGCATGAAGCTCGAGCGCGCAACGAAGCCGAACCGCGCAGCGAATCGCGCCAGCGCAGCGAGCCGCGCCCGCGCGTCGAGCCGACGCCACACGAGCCGACGCCACACGAGCCCGAGCGCACGGGTGCGAGCGCGCTCGAGGCCGAAGGTCGCGTCGAGAGCCAGCTCGACAACCGCAACGATCCGTTCGCCGAGATGCCCGCCCCGACGTCCGAGTTCTCCGCGTCGCACGCGGCGGCGCCGGGCAAGCGCACGCTCGAAGCGCCGCCCTGGTGGCGCGCGCAGGTCGCGGACCTGGCCGATTCGGCGCAGCGCATCGACCTCTCCGTGCGCGCGCTGGCCGAAGCCGCGCCCGAAATCGACGAAGGTGACCTGGACGAGGCGCGCGATCGCCTGCGCGCGCTCGAAGGCGAGGTCGCGCGGCTCATGCAATTCACGCGCACGCTGGGTTACGTCGCCTCGCCGCCGCCGACCGGCTCGCAGACCTTCGACCTGGGCGAGATCGTCCACCTGTTCGCGGCCGGCCTCGCCCAGAGCGGGCCCGAGGCGCCGCGCTGCCAGTACAAGACGGTGCCGACGGCGATCGTGCGCTCGGACCGCCAGCTCCTGTCGCAGGCTCTCGACGCCGTGTTCTTCCTCGTGCGCTGCACGTCGCGCAAGGGCGACCTCGTGCGCGCGCAGGTGCAGCGCGTCGAGGATCCGGCCGGCGTCGTGATCGAGCTGTCGCTGGATTTCCCCAGCGGACCGCTGGAAGGCATCCCCGCGGACGAGATCGTCGAGCCCTACGCGTTGAGCGATCTCTTCCCCGAGCTGGGCCCCAACGCGCTGGCGGCCGCGGCCGGGATCGTCAGCGGTCAAGGCGGCAGCTTGAGCCTGTCGAGCAAGGCCGCCGGCCGCATGACGTGGCGCTTGCGCCTGCCGCGTCTGGAGACTTGAGAGCCCGTGTAGAAATGATCGTACGGGCTCTCCAATCTCGTTGGCGCCGCTCCGCGGCGCAGAGGCTGTGATTTCTTCACAGCCTCTGAGAGCCCGTGAAGAAATCGATCGTACGGGCTCTCTGATCTCGTTGGCGCCGCTCCGCGGCGCGAGAGGCTGTGATTTCTTCACAGCCTCTGAGAGGCCGAGAAAAAAATCGATCGTACGGCCTCTCCGATCCTGGTGGCGCCGCTCCGCGGCGCGAGAGACTTCGAATTCTTCTCAGTCTCTGAGCGCTCCGACGCGAGGATGAGCGCGCACATGCGCGTCCTCGTCCTGGGCTCGACCGGCTTCCTCGGACAGCTGCTCGTGGCCGAGCTGGTGCGCGCGGGTCACGCCGTCGAGGGCTGGAGCCGCGGCGAGGACGAAGCGCGCAGCGCGTACGCGGCGCGACGCGTCGACCTGGCCGGTACGGCGCCGCTGCCGGTTCCGCGCGAGCCCTGGGACGCGATCGTGCTGCTCGCCGCGCCGAGCGTGCCGGCGCGGTTCGACGCCGCGCGCGACACGGCCATCACGCTGGCGATCGCGCGCCGCGCGCTCGAGCACGCCGCGCACCGCGCGCCAAGCGCGCGCGTCGTTGTCGCGTCGAGCGCGCACGTGCTCGGCAGCTCCGAGGCCGCGCTCGACGAGCGCGCGCCCCTCGCTCCCGCCGGCGCGTACGGCCTCGCCAAGCTGAGGGTCGAGGTCCTGGCGCTGGAGGCGCTGCAACACGGCCTCGACGTGCGCATCGCACGACTCTTCGGGAGCCTCGGTCCCGGGCTGCCGCGCGGCCTGTTCGTGCCGGATCTGCTCGCGCAGCTCGAGGCGCGCCCCACCGCGATCCAGCTCGGCGGTCCCGACGCGCGCCGCGACCTGACCGACGGCCGCGACGTGGCACGCGCGCTGCGGGCCCTCGTCGAGCTGCCGGCCGCGCCCGAGCGGGTGTTCCACGTCGGCACGGGGCGCGGCGTGGCGCTCTCGCAGGTCGCGCGCGGGCTGGCGGCGCGCCGCGGGTTCGACGGACCGATCGCGTTCGCGCCCGGCATCGGCGCGAGCTGGATCGCCGACGCCGGCCGGCTCGAGCGCGCCACGGGCTGGCGCCCGCGCCACGACCTGGAGGCCAGCCTGGACTGGACCGCCGCGCTTGCGTTTCCGCGGCCTGCTTGAGAAGAAAGAGCCGCCCCGATCGTCCGGGCACCCGATGACACGCAGCGCGCTGATCACGGGCATCACCGGGCAGGACGGCAGCTACCTGGCAGAGTTCCTGCTGGCGCGCGGCTACCGCGTGCACGGGCTCGTGCGGCGCACGTCGGGCGGCTCGCTGGCGCGCATCCAGCACCTCGTCGAGGGACCGGGCGCGTCGGGCGACCTGGTGCTGCACGACGGCGACCTGGGCGACGCGCTCGCGCTGCGCACCGTCGTCGAGCACGCGCAGCCGGACGAGGTCTACCACCTGGCGGCGCAGAGCCACGTCGGCCAGAGCTTCACGCAACCCGAGACGACGACGGCGACGACGGGCCTCGGCGCCGTGCGCATGCTCGAGGCCGTGCGCGCCTGGCGCGACGCGACGCGGCGCGACGTGCGCTACTACCAGGCCGGCTCGAGCGAGATGTTCGGGGCCGCGCCCGCGCCGCAGAACGAGCGCACGCCGTTCCAGCCGCGCTCGCCCTACGGCTGCGCCAAGGTGCTGGCGCACCACGCCACCGTTCTCGCGCGCGACGCGCACGGGTTACACGCTTGCAACGGGATCCTCTTCAACCACGAGAGCCCGCGCCGCGGCGAGGAATTCGCGACGCGCAAGGTCACGCGTGCCGTTGCGCGCATCAAGCTGGGCCTGCAGGAGCGGCTGTCGCTCGGCAACCTCGACGCGCGCCGCGACTGGGGCTACGCGCCCGACTACGTCGAGGCGATGTGGGCGATCGTGCAGCACCCGCGGCCGGACGACTGGGTCGTGGCGACGGGCGTGTCGCACTCGATCCGCGACCTGCTCGACGTGGCCTTCGGCCGCGCCGGCCTCGAATGGCAGGATCACGTCGACGTCGACCCGCGCAACCTGCGGCCGCTGGACGTCGACGACCTGCGCGGCGATGCATCGCGCGCGCGCGCGCAGCTGGGCTGGACGCCGCGGACCGGATTCCAGGCCATGATCGAGGCGATGGTCGAGCACGATCTCGACCTGGCCGCGCTCGAGCTGGCCGGACGCCCTCAACGCGCGTAGACAACGGTGTCAGACACCTTGCACCGGGGCGAGCGCGCGGCGCGCCCAGGTGATGCAATCCCGCACATCGGTGCCTGGCTCAATTCTTCGGGATTCACTCTGAGCCGAATCCCGAAGAATTGAGCCAGGCACCGACTTCCGGCGTTCGTGAAGGTGTCTGACACCCTTGTCTACTTCGTCAGCAGCTTCTGCACGCAGGGGTCGGCCAGCAGCGCGTCGGCGATGCGGCGTGACTGCCAGCGGCAGCCTTCGTCGGTGAAGTGCACCGAGTCGGCGAAGTGCGTCGAGTCGGCCGGGATCGTGTCCTCGCCCTCGACCAGCGTGGCGCCGGTTGAGGCGGCGACGTCGCGGATCGCGCGATTGTAGGCCGCGAAGCCGGCCACGACGGCGGCGTGGCTCATGTAGGGCATGTAGTAGAAGTGCGTGATGCAGGCGTCGCGCTGCTCGTCCTCGTCCTGGCCCGGTCGCGCGCGCTGCGCGAACGTCGCGAGGAGCACGCACGGCGCGACATCGCGCGCGCGTCGCACGAGGCGCTCGAGACGATCGCGGAAGGGCGGCACGACGGCGGACTCGTCCATCGTGAGGCGGCCTTCGCTCTGCGCTGCCGCGTTCTGTCGCGCGCGCACGAGCAGGTTCTTTTCGACCAAGTGCCAGGCCAGCGAGATGCTCGCGAGCCAGCCCTCGCGGTCGGAGTGCTCGGTGTAGACGCCCTGCGCGCGCGCCAGCTCGCGCGACCACTTCGTCAGGTCGTTCGTGGCCTCGTAGATGACGATCACGTCGGGCTCGAGCGGCGCCACGCGCAGGTCGAGGCCCTTCTGCACGTCGTCGAGCACGTAGCCGGCCACCCCGGCGTTGACGAAGTCGACGTCGAGCCCGGGCCTCGCCGCGCGCAGTGCCGCGACGACCAGGCTGGGCCACGTCGCCTCGTCGCTCGAGGCCTCGGCGCAGAATGTGGTCGACGCGCCCAGGAAGCCGATGCGGATGCGGCCCGCGGGCTTCGGCACCTGCAGCTCGGGGTTGCGGAACCCGCGCGTATCGATGTGGATCGCGCCGGTCGAGCGCGAGGGCGGCGGGATGCGCAGGCCCGTGGCCGGATCGGTCTCGAAGGTGTGGACGCGGAAGAACGTGCCGTATTGCGAGTAGAAACGGATGCGCGCCACGGCCTCGATCGCCAGCGCTCCGAGGACGAGGACGCAGAGAGCCAGCAGGATTTTCTGTCGGATCGGCCGGCGCGCCATGGCGTGGGGAGCATCCACGCGCGGGCGCATGAGGGCAAGCAACGGAAAGGTTCAGATCCGGGGCTCCTCGGTCCGAAGCCTCTCGCGCGGGTGGGGCTGGCAGGTCCCCCCGCGAGAAGAGGAACCATGAACAGCGGCAGCGGTCTGGGCCTACATCGGGGCCCGGGCATGGATCGGATCGGGCGCACGCGCGCATTCCAGCTCACAGCGTGGTCGTTGGCCGCGAGCCTCGCGCTCGCGAGCTGCGCCCCGAACTCGTCACCGGACGGCAACGGCCCGGGCAGCGGCGAAGGCGTCATCGACGAACCACCGCCGCCCACGCTGGGCGATCTGGCCGAGGTCGGCGACCTGGTCGGCCTGTTCGAGGTCACCCTCCCCGCCGTGACGCCGTTCGTGCTTCACGGCACGATCCCCGTGCCGCCCGGAGCGCACGTCGATCCTCCGGCGGGGGTTCCGTTCCAGCTGCGCGGCCCCGACGGCGCGGTGTTCGCGGCGCAGATCGAGACCGTCACGCGCTGGCCGAAGTCGGAGGACGGCGCCGACGTCGTCGAGATCCTCGCGCGCGTCGACCGGCCGGCCGGGCTCGCGCCGGGCACGCGCACCAGCTACCAGGTCATGTACCAGCCGCACGGCGCAGGGCAGTGCCACCCCTCCGTCCACGTCGAGAACCTGCTGGCGCAGCCCGATGCGATCGTCCTGAGCTCGCGCGACGTGTTCGGGAACGAGTACCGCGCCGACGTGCTGACCGACGCGCGCAGCGGAACGGGATCGGCGCGCACGCTGAAGAGCGGCCGCGTCGTTGAAGAGGTCGCCACGCATGAAGTGCTGCGCCCCGTCACGCCGACCACCGGCGCGAACGCCACCTTGCCGCACTTGATGGGCATCCACTCGTACCTGACGCGCTACACCTCCGAGGACTACGTGTCGCTCGACCTGCGCGTGCACGCCGGATTCAGCGGGCTCGACCCGTCGACCACGGACGACGATCCGCTCGGCAAGGTCTACTTCGATGCGCTCGAGATCTCCGTGCCCACGGGCTGGACGATCCTCGAGTCGACCGAGAACCCCTACTCCGGCTCGGTCACCAGCTCCGACGGTCGCACGCGCAAGGCGCTCGTGCGCCCGATCACCGGTGGCGCGCTGCACGTCATGCCGGCGCTATCGCAGTTCGAGCGGCGCCTCATGATCGCCCGCGTGGGCTCCGAGGCGCGCGCGCTCTCGGCCCTGCGCGAGGAAGGCCTGGCCTTCTGCCGCGAGGGCACGAGCCGCGAAGGCCTCGAGCTGTTCTCGTGGTGGAACGGCGAGTTCGGCCGCTGGTTCTCGCAGCGTCACCCGCTTCCGAGCCTGGGCCACGAGAACGAGCCGGCCCTGCGCCAGGCGCTGGCCGACGGCTGGCACTCGCTCCAGAACCAGGTGACGAGCGGCGCGACCGGGACTTACCCGATCGAGTCGGGCAACCTCGGCTGGGCGCACCCGTTCGGCATCCAGCACGGCGGCATGGTCAGCGGCGCCGAGATCTTCCTGTACGACGGCGCCGACGTGGCGCAGACGGCGTCGGTCGAGGGCCTGCGCGCCGCGCAGCTGCGGCTGCGCATGTACACGGACCGGCAGCCGAACGTGTTGTTCAACGCCGACGGACGCCACGCGCGCTGGAACGAATGGGTCGTGCACGCGCCGGGCGGCGACTACCTGCCGGTGTGGTGGTACAACGCGCCGATGCTGTGGGCCTCCGATCCGTTCGGATACGGAGAGGCGTCCACGCACCAGACGACGGCGGTCGCCGCAGCAGGCCGGGCGCCTGAGTACGAGGCGGAACTCGAGGGCTACCAGCCGGTCGACTGGCAGCACCTCGTGCGCTACACGCGCAGCGCCAAGGTCTGCCTGTGGCTCGACAACGACACGCTGGCGAAGGAGGACCTGCGCGCGCAGGCCGAAGGCTTCCTGTTCGGCTACTCGAACCTGCCGCAGGACCTGTACGGCAACATCATCTCCACCGGCATGCTCTCGATGACGAACTACGCGGCGGGCAACCCCGGCATGGGCGTGGCCTATGGCCGCGGCGAATCGTGGGGACTCGACGCGGTCCTCTGCGCGTACTCCACGGCCGACGAGGGCTGGCGGCGCGCGCTGGTGCCGTGGGCGCGCAATCTCGTCAACCTGGTCGAGCGCGGCCAATCGTCGTGCAGCGGCGTCATCCAGGCGACTCCGCAGTACAACGTGTTCGACGGCCAGTACCGTTGCCGCCAGTCGATCGAGGCGGCGATCATGGAGAACGCGCTCGTCGGCCTGCGCGAGACCGTGTTCGAGGGCGAGGACGAGGCGATCGAGGGCCGTGTGAACGAGGTCCTGCGCCGCGCGTTCTACGCCATGGTCTCGCCCTACGTGTGGAGCGAGTCGCACCACGGGCCGTGGGCCATGATGGCCGTCGGGCCCTTCTCGATGGACGAGGCGCCGTTCTGCAACAGCATCCCGTCGGACGGGAACTACGGCTTCGCCGACCACTACCAGTGCTGGTCGAGCCTGGCCTACGCCTACGAGCTGACCCGCGATCCGCTCTTCCTGGCCAAGGCGCAGGAGATGCTGGGCAGCTCGAACCTGACGGCGGACTTGAACGCCGATCCGCTCACGAACTGGCAGAACCGGGCCGCGCTGATCCAGCTCATGCAGAGCCTGGAGACGCCGGACGAGACCGCCGGACCCTGACAAAAGCCGCACGAATCCGGCCAAATCGGCTAGTGCGCATTTCGGGGGCGGCCGCTACCATCGCGCCGTCCTCAGGGCGTGGCGCGTCGTCACGGGCAGATCCCTGAAGATCCTGCCACCGCGCCTTCCCGCGGTCGATGCCCTTGCCATGGAGGACGACCGCCGTGCGAAACCGGTGCGTCGCGGACTCGACGTTCGCTCTCAGCCCGCTGACCCGTGGGGTCTGCGCCGTGCTCTTCGCCGCGTCCGTGTGGGCTCCCGGCGTGCACGCCGCGGCCCAACCACCCAGCCCGTCGGGTGACAGCGAAATGCCGCCGAGCGTGGTCGCCCGGCTGGCCGTGGGCGCGCCCAGCGCGCGCGAGTTCGTCCTGCGCGGGACGATCCCCGTGCCGCGCGGCACGTTCCCGCGCGCGGACGGCCGCTCGCCCTTCCGCATCCGCGACGTGGACGGGACCCTGGCCCCGACCCAAACGGAGGTCGTGTCGCGCTACGCGGACGAGGCTTCCGGCGCGGACGTGATCGAGGTCCTCGCGCGCGTGCAGAAGCCGATCGACCCGCCGCCGGGCGCGATGCTCCATTACGACGTCGTCGCCTCGCCCCACGACCCCGGCGAGTTCGTGCGCAACGACCAGATCGACGAGGTGCTGCAGGCCTCGTCCCCGTTGCGGCTCACGGCGCGCGACGTGTTCGGGAACCGGTACACGGCCGAGCTGACCGGCGGGAACTCGAGCGTCGGGAGCCTGCGCGACGGTGTCGCTTGTCAGGAGTGGCGCACGCTCGCCAGCTTCCTGCCCGACAACCCGCATCCGGGCCCGCACGGCACGCTGCCGCACCTGATGAGCGTGCACGCATTCTTCCGCATCTGGACCGGCGAGCCCGTCGTGTCCCTCGACCTCGTGATCCACAACGGCGTGGACGGCCATGATCCGTCGACGAACCGCGACGATCCGGTCGGCACGATCTACTTCGATTCGATCGACCTGTGGCTGCCGGGCGGATGGGTCGCGCGGCAGGACCACCCCGACTCGTTCACGGGCGATCCGACCGAGCATCCGAACTACACGCGCGTCCCGCTCGTGAAGCCGCTCGAGGACGGGAAGCTGCACGTGATGCCGATCCAGTGCCAGACGCTTCGTCGCATCGCGCTGTCACCCAGCGCCGACGTGGAGCGCGCGGTCGATTACGTGCGCGACGCGAACCTGGGATTCGCGCGACGCGGCATCAACGGCCAGGGACAGGAGCTCTACTCGTGGTGGAATCCGGTAACGCCCGGGTTCTTCCCGCAGAAGCACGTGTTGCCGCGGCTCGACTACGTCAGCGCGGCGTCCATCATCACCGAACTCGACGGCGACTACGCGGTCAAGGCCTACGCGCTGCGGTCCGGCACCGCGACCGGGTATCCGATCCTCTCGCCCGCGCTGGGCTGGGCCCATCCGTGGGGCATCGAGGACGGCGGGATGGCCGGCGGCGACGAGATCTACCTGTACGAGGGTCTGCGCACGCTCGAGGTCGCGTCGCAGAAGGGCTATCGGACGCTGGCGATGCGCCTGCGCATGCTGACCGACCGCCAGCCCGTCGCGCTCTACGACGAGGACGGACGACCGGCCGACTACACGCGCTGGACCGTGCAGGGACAGAGCGGCACGTGGCTGCCGATCTGGTGCTTCCTGCGACCGCTCCTGTGGGCCGCGGATCCGTTCGGGTTCACGTCGGCGCCGACGTTCCAGGTCGACGCGGTCACGGCCCAGGGCCGCAAGCCCGACTACGAGGACGCGCTGCGGCGTCACGACCCGATCGACCTCGAGCACCTCGTGCGCTACACGGCACCCGCGAAGGCGCTGGCGTGGATCGGCAACGACACGCTGGCCAAGGAGGCGCTGGCGCTGCACGCCGAGCTCTTCCGCATGTCCTACAACGAGATGCCGAACAGCGACTACGGGCACTGGATCCCGACGGGCCTGGGCTCGGACGAGAACTACGTCGCGGCCAACCCGGGCATCGGCTTCACGTTCGGGCGCATGGAGGCCTGGGGCCTCGACGCAGCCACGGCGTGGTACGCGCTAGCTCCGCGCGGCTGGCGCGCGAGCACGCGCGACTGGTTCGCGCGCGTCGCCGACGTGGTCGGGGCCGGCCAGTCGCAGTGCAGCGGCTTCATCGAGGCGATGATCTACGAGCAGTTGTTCGACGGCCACTACCGCGCGCGGCAGTCGATCGAGCAGGCGATCACGGAGCACGCGCTCTTCGGGCTCGCGAACACGGTCTTCACCGAAGCGGATCCTGCGCGCGACCGCGCCCTCCACGACGTGTTGATGGACTCCTTCCGCGCGATGGTGACGCCGCCGGGCTGGAGCGAGCTGCACAACGCGCCCTGGGCCAAGCTCGCGGTCGGCGACGCGAACTTCTCGCACGACCCGTTCTGCGGCCCGCCGCCGGCCGACGGCTACGCCGACGGCGGAGACGAGTGGCAGGTCTGGTCCTCGTTCGCCTACGCGTACGAGCGCACGGAGGAGGACATCTTCCTGCAGCGCGCGAAGGAAATGCTGGGCACGAACGACCTCCTGCAAGGCCTCCAGGCGCAAGGCCTGTGGAACCTGGGCAACCGCGCGGCGCTGCTCGCGCTGGCGCAGCAGCTCGACCGCCCGTGACCGGCTTGGGGCGCGCGCTTGAACCGCGCGCCCCATTTTTCTGGGCGCGCGGTTCAAG
>Ga0163152_10006464_pt1 | contig 13226 bp, 12 predicted proteins | sample OliLakLV19MP8IB2_FD_148635 | JGI IMG/M metagenome (GOLD analysis project Ga0163152, IMG submission 148635) | Freshwater microbial mat bacterial communities from Lake Vanda, McMurdo Dry Valleys, Antarctica - Oligotrophic Lake LV.19.MP8.IB-2 | ecosystem: Environmental > Aquatic > Freshwater >... | reverse complement strand
GAGGGCTTCAAGGGCGAATGCAAACCCCGTACCGCGCTCCAAGTTGGAGGGTAACGACTCCGTGGGGCCATGGGACCGCGGACGCCCTCGTCCGCATGCTTTCAAACAGCGGCCGGGGGCGGCCGCGGTCCCATCGACGCACAAAGGCGGCCGTGGCGGCACAGGCATTCGTGCCTGTGTCGACTTGAGCGCCGGGCCAGGGTCCAAGCCACAGACAGGAATATGCGTGTCACCGGGGACTGACTTTACTTCCAATTGCCCCCGATGAGCCCGTAAACGCAGTTGAAGATCGGACCGGCGCGGGCAGCGTTAGGTGTTATGAAGCTACCCCGCTCTCCGTCGCGTCGTTCGTTTCTGGGTGGACTTTCCGTCGGGGCGGCGACGCTGGCGCTGGCCTCGCGGTCGAGGGCGCAGGTCACGGCGGAACCGCGAAAGCTGGGCGTGGCGTTGATTGGCTTGGGAGGTTACAGCCAGGGACAATTGGGGCCGGCGTTGCGTCTGACGCAGCACTGCAAGCTGGCGGGTGTTGTCACCGGTTCACGGGAAAAGGGTCTGCTGTGGGCGAAGGAGTTCGGTTTCCCGGAAAAAAATATCTATAATTACGACACCATGGCGCGGATGGTGGACAATCCCGAAATCGACATCGCGTATGTCGTCACGCCGAACTCACTCCATCCGCAGCACGCGATTGCGGCGGCGTGGGCGGGGAAGCACGTGATCTGTGAGAAGCCGATGGCGAACTCCGTCGCGGACTGTAACGCCATGCTAGCGGCGTGCCGCGTGGCGGGCGTGAAGTTGTCGATTGGATACCGACTGCATTTCGAACCGCAGCATCAGGAGATGATGCGGATGGCGCGTGATCCCGCGGTGGGGCCGTTTCGAACCATGAGTGGAGGCCTGGCCTTTCCGATTCGTCGGCGGGTCTGGCGCGTGGAGAAAAAAATGGCCGGTGGTGGGCCATTGATGGACGTGGGAATTTATTGTGTACAGGCCGCCTGCATGGCGGCGGGCGTGGGACACGGCGGCGATGCGACAATTGCGATCACGGCGCGGGAGCATCCGAAGACGCGGCCGGAATTCTTCCTCGATGTGGAAGAGGGGCTCGACTGGACGATGGAGTTCGCGAATGGGGCGCGGGCTGAACTGATGACGAGTTACGAGCAAGGCATGGACCGCTTCCGCGCGGAGGGGCCGAAGGGTTGGATCGAGTTCGCGCCCGCTTTTGCGTATGGCGGACTCAAGGTGACGACGCATCGCGGGCCGTTGAACGTACCTGTGCCCCAGAGTCAGCAGGCGGTGCAAATCGACGACTTTGCTCGGTGCGTGCTCGACGATAAACCGACGCGCGTTCCGGGTGAATTGGGCCGGCGCGACATGATCATTGTAGAGGCCATCTACAAATCGGCGGCGGCGCGCGGTCAACGGATTGAAGTGAAAGTGTAGAGACGCCGTAAACCGCCTGATCGGCGTTCCAGCGCGATAGGTCCGCTGTGACTACATAAAACTCCCACCGATTGAGTCAGTGAGAGGTAGCAGGGCTTACCTTGGCTTCTCGATTATGATCCTAAATCCGCAGCAGACGTGACCACTGATGAGCACTCATAAACACTGATCAAATAGATCCAGATCGATGGGATAGGATTTTCCCTTCACTTAGCGGGTGAACGGCCTCCATCGCACAACTCTGTTTGGATCAGTGGGCACCAGTGAAAATCAGTGGTTCAACTTCGTTTTTTAGGATGATCAGGGAAGCTCAGTGGTTCACCTGCCTGGTTTCCAGATGCCGTTCATCCTGTCATCTTGTCCCGGCTCGAGCTCGACCGGCCGAAGAGGAGAGACAGGATGAACACGATTTACAGGATGCATTCTACGCCTTGCGACGCCTCACCGCCGGGTCGTGAAGCAGGCATTTTTGCCTGCGCTTATTTGGGATCGGAGCGGACAGACAGGAAGGTCTGTGTCACCCTGGCGGCTGGCAACTCGTCACGTTCCGGAGTGCTGGATAAACTCGATCAGCTCACCGTTAGGGCCTTCGCAGAAGAAGAGCCGTAACAGCACGGCGCCTTGGCCGTTCGTGGTGGCGAGGGTCACGTCCTTGGGCTCGACGGTGATTTTCGCGCCAAATTCGCGGACGCGCGTCGCGACCTCATCGAGCCGCGTCGTGCGCAAAGCAAAGTGCGTGATGGCGCCTTTGGTCGTCGCGACGTAATCGGGGTCTTCGAACACCTCGATATAGTCGCCGGTTCCCACGTCGAGCATCACCGCGCGATGGCCCGTGTCGCGCAGGTTCCAGGTTATCTTCTCGGTGCAACCCAGCACATCCTGATAAAATTCCATGCTGCGGTCCCAATTCTGGGTCTTGATGGACACGTGGTGGAACCCGCCGAAGCCGAGAATGGGATTCATGACAACGAAAGGAGATCGGCGGTGGTTACCTCGGGCGCGGATCGTCGCGCACGATTTAGTTACGGAGCGAGCTGCTGCATAAACGCCATCAAGGGCTGGACCTCTTTCGGCGGCTGCACCCAATCGCTGTAGAGCAGCTCGGGCATCGCGTACTTAGTATCATAGAGGGTAAAGTTGGCCTGATCGTTCCGCGAGATGTGGCCGGCTTTGACGGTTGCGCCCGCGAAAACGCCCACCGTCTTGGAATAGGCGAGGATCGGAGTCTTGAGGATTTCCGAGTTCATGCGTTCCGCCTCGGCGGCGCGGGGACCGGCGACGGCGTTGGCATCAACGCCAATGTTTACGCGGTTGCGGAAGAGCATCCGCGGGGTGTTTTCGTCGGTGAGCACCATAACGCTTTCGACGGATTTCGCGCCAATTTGGAATCCGATGCTGGCCTGGCCGGCATTTACGAGGACGGGCAGGCTCCAGCGACCGTTGGCCTGCTTGACCATCAGAACGCCGTAGCCGTCTTGAATCCCGATAAACAGGCCGGCCTTGAATTGATTCACGATCAGCACGCCCTTCGCCCGCTGCCAGACCTGCGCGGGGACGGCGAGGTCCGGGCGAGCTTGGAATTCGCGGAGAATGGCCTCGCACGTTTCAATCCGCGTCACGAGTTCCGCACGCGTGGGCTGGGCGTACGCGAGCGCGGAGGCGAAAAGCGAAACGAGGAGAAGGAGGGAGAGTTTCTTCATAGCAATGAAAACCAAAAGTCGAGCGGAGTGTAGACAGGCGGCGGCGCGGTTGGAAAGCGCGGAGTGCGCTGTGTTCCGGAAACCTCTGGCCGACGCCGAGTCGGCCGTTACCGGAAGGCTGATACGTTTGCCTGCGCACTGCCGGTCGACGATGGGCCTCATCTTGGAAAACGCAGCAACCGAAGCCACTGAAAGGTTGAGCGGGTTGTCCCTAACCCGCTTTCGGATGTGCACTCTCACGTCAGCGGCTTGGGGACAAGCCGCTCCACCTTAAGCGTCGGGAGTCCCGCTTAGTCCAAGCCACGGGCGGTGAGATCGTCTTCGTCCCAGCCCAGGTAGTGTCCGAGCTCATGAAGGTAGGTCAGGCGAACTTCCTCGCGAAACACGTCCCGGTCACCTTCCGCGAAGTCCCAGAGGTTTTCGAGATAGAGGAGAATCTGGGGCGGAATTGGGTCGTTGTGGGCGAGTTCGCCCCCGTAGGGGACGCCCGTGAACAGCCCCAGGATATCGGGCTCGAAACCCTCAGCCAGGAGGTCGGCGGCGGGACGCGCCTCGTAGTGGACCGGCACATTTCGCGCGAGCGGGCGAATCTCAGGCGGCAGCCGACGGTGAGCAGCGCCGACCGTGTCCACCGCGATCTGGATCAGCTGCGTGAGAGTGGGGGGCGCGTCAGCCATGCGGGCTTGATTTGTTCAGGAGGTGCGAAGATCCATCGAAAGATCGAGTTGCTCGAAGCGTCGGCCGAGCAGCCACAACCCGCCGGCAACTTCCAAGGCCAGGACGGTGCCCACGGCCGCTACGGCTGAGATCACGGCCACGATCGGACCGAGGAAAACGTTGAGCGTGATGCCGAGGATTGAGCCGAGTCCGATCGCGGGGAGGAGCGCGAGGACCATGGTGACGAGCTGCGCAAAAAAGAAGATCATGCGCTGGCCCATGACTTCAGGGCCGCCGCCGCGGGTGCGGGTGGTCTGAAACCAGCCGGGAAACAGCAGTGCGGCGGCGTTGGGCACCAGGAGTTGCAACGTGATCAACACGGGCATCAGGGCTGCAAGTCCGAGGCCCGCGGTGATGCGCAACGGCAGGCTCAGCCACTCGCTGCTCGCGGCGAGGGGTTGCAGCGCGAGCGTGACGGTCAGGATGGCGAGCCAGAGCACGCCGGTGAGAATCACGATGGGCGTGAGCAACTCGCCGAGGACAATCTGCCAGCCGGCCAAGGGGTAAGTCTTCAGGATATCGGCGTGGCCCAGGTCGCTGCGGATATCCTGCCGCGCGAATTGAGGGCCAACAATGAGGGTGTAGAGGGCAAAGATGCCGACTCCCACGCCGACGGGCGGCAGCAGGTCACGCCAGACCGGTTGCGCCCCGAGCCAAAGGCCCGCCACCGTAATCGCCGCGGCACAACTAAGCCACGTGCGCAGGCTAAAGTAAGGCCAGGTCGACAAGAGGTTTTTCCAAAGAAAGGCCAACTCGGGGCGACCCGTGGCGAGTAGCGCAAAGGGGCCGGGCCGCGCTTTTTCTCCCGACGCCGTGGGTTGTGCCCGGCCCGCCTGCCAGGCCGCCAATCGTGCGGATCGTTTTTCGGCGTGCTCAATGGCGGAGTCTTCAAACGCGACCGCCGAACGCACAACCCACAGGTAGTGGAGCAGGATGACTGCCAACGCCGGAGCGAGCGTGAGTGCGAAGGCGGTACCCGTCGAAGCCAGGAAGGGTCCGAGTACCGTCTTGAGCGGGAACAGCAGCCAGGAAAACGGCGCGGTGTCCGTGACGTTAAGCAGCCACGTGGTGAAAGGGCGGGCGTCGAACGCCGCCGCCGCGGCCGGGAAACGTTCTGCTTCTGGCAGTCGGGCCAGCGTGATGACCACGATTGCAACCACGGTGCCGAGGATCAAAACGCGGCGCTTCCAAGCCCCGAAACCAAGGTCGTTGAGGCGCGTGAGGGTGAAGTTGGCGCCGCGAAAATGCAGGCCGAGGCCCGAAAAAATAAACCACCACCCGATCGCGTGGGTGAGAGCATTGCCACCCAGAAAAGCCCAGCGGTGCGAAAAGAGCATCATGACCGCGGCGCCCGTCAGGCTGCGAAACTGGGAGCTGAGGAGCTTGAAGTGAATCAAACCCCGGCGGCCAATCGGGGCCGGAAAGAGGAAGGCGATCTCGGCCTCGCTGAACCCCAAGGCGGCCCGCCGCGTCGGCACGATCCAGCTGAACAGGGTCAAAACGAGCAGGATAATGGCGCCCACGGCCGTAGTTAAGGGTAGCAGGTCCGCGGGCAACGCCGGGCCCGCAGCGCCAGTGGGATTGATCAGCGAGTCAGTGAAGGGGTTGCTGCCGCGTCCGGCGGGAGAGCGCTCCAGACTGCGGAAGAAGAAAAAGTAGAAGTACGCGCCGGCAACCAAGGCGCCAAAAGCGTACTTGGGTTGGCGGAGTCGCCGCGCGCGGGAACGCGCCCAGTTTTGAAACGACGTGAGTCGCAGGTAGAGGAGCGCGCGGAGCATTTCAGGTTACTTGCATTCGAATCCATGGGACCGCGACCGCCCCCGGCCGCCCTGAACCGGTCGAACCTACGTTCGGTCTTTCAGTCCCGGCTGAAGTCCGTCCCACGGCCCGCCAGGGTTCCGCTCCGCAGTCGAGATTCTGGCTCGTTCGAGACATTCGCGGTTGGAAGGTGTCGACTCCCGCTTCAATCCTCGGTGCCGCCCGTCGCCCGGATAAAGACTTCTTCGAGGTTTACCCCGGTTTCGCCCTGGCTGAACTGGGTCGCGACCTCCGCGAGCGTGCCGTGAGCGATCTTCTCTCCTTTTTTCAGGATGAGGACGTGCGAACAGACTTCCTCCAGCAGGTGAAGCAGATGGGAACTCAGGACGATCGTGGCGCCTTCCTTGGCGCGTCTGCGAATCGAGTTCTTCATGCGCCGAATGCCCAAGGGATCCAGCCCCGTCAGCGGCTCATCGAAGAACATCACTTGCGGGGAGTGCAGCAGCCCACAGGCGATGGCGAGTTTCTGCTTCATGCCCCGCGAAAGTTCGCCCGGCAACTGGTCCGCTTTTTCCATGATCTCAAACTCTTCCAGCAACGGCCCGGCAATCTGCTCGTGGTTGCGCACGCCGTAGATGCGGGCGACGAAGTTCAGGTGCTGGCGAACACTGAGGTAGTCAAACAAGCGGGGCTCGTCCGGGAAAAAGGCGAGCGCGCGCTTGGCGGTGACCGGATCCTTCGAGATATCATGACCGGCGATCCGGACTGCTCCCGACGAGGCCGGGATGATGCCGGCGAGGCACCGTAACGTGCTGGTTTTGCCCGCGCCATTGGGGCCGACCAAGCCAAGAACTTCACCTGGACGCACCACCAACGAGAGCTCGCGGACAGCAGTAAAGCTACCGTAGCGCTTGGTCAGGGCGTCGACCTCAATCATGGGCCGCGAACGTGCGGGGCTGAGCCCTCCCCCGCAAGCTTGTGCAGAAAACAAGTAACCACTTCGTCGCGCCTACGTCTTACACGGGGTCCGGCATCCGCCGGATTGCTTAAACCCAAAATTGTCAGGCTGTTTTTCGATGAATATCCGCAAAGTATTGCTTTCCGTTATCGCTGTCGCCGCGATCTCGTCCACTTCAATGGTTGTCGCCCAAGAGAAAAAGGGCGGCGGCACCGCAGCTCAAATCGCTCGTATTGACGAAGCGGTGGCGCTGAAGGCCGACCAAAAGACCAAGATCGAGGCCATTCTCAGCAAGGCCACGGCCGCCGTTGCCGCGCTTCCCCAGGACGAGCGTCAGGCCAAGGGTCGCGAACTCCGCGCCGCCGCCAACAAGGAAATCCGCGCCCTGCTGACGCCTGATCAGCAGAAGAAGTTCGACGCGATGCCCCCAGCCACGGGCGGCAAGAAGAAGAACTAAGATTTGTCGGGGTTGGTGTTAGTGGCCGCCGCGGATCGCAGCCCGCGGCGGCATTTTTTTGCCCGGCTGCCGAGGTTCGACCGCAAGCGTTGAACCACTGATTTTCACTGATCAACACTGATACAAGCAGAGTTGTGCGATATATCCGTTCACCTGGTAAGTGAACGGTGAGCTCTATTTCACCGATCTGCATATCCTTCATCAGTGTTTATTAGTGCTTATCAGTGGTTAACTCTTCTGCGGGATTTAGATTCATTTGCGTTAACGGCGCGACGACGAAATGGCTTCGACATGCGCGCCGGGCCACGCACGTTGCGCAGATGGCAGAGAAAATCCGCATCGTAGTCGTCGGCGGAGGAGCCGCGGGGTTCTTCGGGGCGATCGCCTGCGCTGAAATCCTGGGACCGGCGGCTGAGGTCGTGCTGTACGAAGCCACCGCCCATCCGTTGGCCAAAGTGCGCGTGTCCGGCGGCGGCCGGTGCAATGTCACTCATGCCTGTTTTGAACCCCGGGAGCTGGTCAAACGGTACCCGCGCGGGGGCCGCGAGTTGCTGGGAGCGTTTCACCGGTTTCAGCCGCGCGATACGGTCGCTTGGTTTGCGGCTCGTGGCGTGGAACTTAAAACGGAAGACGACGGACGCATGTTTCCTGTCACCGATGATTCCGCCACGATCGTCGATTGCCTGATGAGTGCCGCCGCCGCCGCGGGCGTGCGGATCGTCACGAGCATGGGTGTGCGGAAGATTGAGCGGGTAAACCGCGAAGGGGCCGCGCCGAGTTTCTGGATTACCCTGACAGATGGAAACGGTCTGCGGTGTGATCGCGTGATGCTGGCCACGGGCGGCAACCGGTCGTCGGCGGGCTTCACGATCGCGGAAGCGTTTGGCCACGGCATCGAGCCGCTCGTGCCGTCGCTCTTCACGTTCCACATCGATGATGCGCGGCTGATCGGCTTGTCCGGGGTGTCACTGGAAAACGCGGGCGCGAGCGTCCCCGGCACAAAGCTGAAGGAAAGTGGGCCGATGTTGATCACGCACTGGGGGCTCAGTGGGCCCGCGATTCTGAAGTTGTCCGCGTGGGGGGCGCGCGAACTGGCGACGCGCAATTATGAGTTTCCCCTGACGATCAATTTCGCTTTCCCGCATACGCGCGAGTCGCTGACGAAGGAACTCACCGCCGTCCGGGAGAAAAACCCGCGCAAGCAGATCACCACGTGGAGTCCTTTGCCGATGCCACAGCGGCTTTGGGAGCGCTTGGTAACGAGCTCCGGCCTGGTTGCGACCACCGCGTGGAATGGCGTGAGCAATGCCGCGTTGTCGCATCTGGCCGGTCAGCTCACGTCGGCCGAGCTCACGGTCGTAGGTAAGAGTTTGTTCAAGGATGAGTTTGTCACCTGCGGCGGCGTGCGCCTCAGCGAGGTCGATTTCAAGGCGATGGAAAGCCGCCTTTGTCCTGGTCTGCATTTTGGCGGTGAAGTGTTGGACATCGATGGGGTGACCGGCGGATTCAATTTTCAGTCGGCTTGGACCACCGGAATCCTCGCGGGCCGGGCCATGGCCGAAAAATGCGGGTCAGCGCCGGCGGAGGCGATGTGAGGGCCGAGGACAGGCAGGTTCGGAGACAGGCAGGAATGCCTGTTTCACGCGGAAGGATCGAAAGGGTCGGTGGTGAGACAAGCATTCCTGCCTGTACTTGTTTGCAACGGAGCTGGCCGGTGTTCCCGCTTGCCTGTGGTGCCGTCTGCCTTCCGGCTGCTCGGTTCCGATGCTGACCTACGTCCAACTGCTGCTGCTCGTAGTGCCCGTTTTTGCGCTGATCGGGATCGGCGTGCTGGTCCGCCGCGTCCACTGGATCGAAGGCGAAGCTGAAGCCAGTTTGATCCGGCTCGTGGTAAACGTTTGCTATCCCTGCCTGATTTTTGAGTCGGTCGCGGGCAACCCGGCGCTGCGTTCCCCCGGCAACCTCATCGTGCCGCCTCTCCTCGGCTTTGGCATTACGGCGCTCGGCATTCACGCCGGTCTGCTCGTCGCCAAAGCCATCGGCCTGCACGTCGGGACTGGCTTGCGCACGTTCGCCCTCGCCGTGGGAATCACCAATTACGGGTATCTGCCGTTGCCGATCATGGAGGGCCTTTGGGGCCCGGAGAGCCGGGGGGTTCTGCTCGTGCACAACGTGGGCGTGGAAGTGGCGATCTGGACCGTCGGTGTCCTGGTCTTGAGCGGGCAATCGCTGCGGGAAGGCTGGCGGCGGCTGGTAAGTCCCATCATCATCACCCTCGCGCTTGGGGTGGTGGTGAACGTGAGCGGCTGGTTCCCGTACCTCCCCACGGTCGTAACGAGTATTGTGCACGCGCTGGCGGCCTGCGCGATCCCGCTCGGGCTGATCATGACGGGCGTCAATCTCGCGAATTACCTGAACGAGCCGCGACAGTTGTTCGACCTCAAGGTCTCGGTCACGGCGATGGCGTTGCGGCTTGGATTGCTCCCGGTCGTGATTCTGCTGCTCGCGAATTACCTGCCGGTTTCGCTGGAATTGAAACGCGTGCTGGTCGTGCAAGCCGCGATGCCAGCGGCCGTGATCCCGATCATCATCGCGAAGCTTTATGGCGGCCATCCCCGGACCGCCGTGCAAATCGTGCTCGGCACCACCGCGCTCGGCGTGCTCGTCATCCCCTTGTGGCTCCGCGCGGGACTAGCCTGGGTCGGCGTCGCCGCGCCCTGATCGTGGTTTGGGGATCGAGGTAGGGACCGCTCTCCGCAGCGGTCCTCATCGTGGCTTCGAATCGGGCCTGGACTTCCGCATCGCGGCCATCGACTGCGTATCAACGACCCCAATAGGCCCTGGAGGCTCCTCAGCGCTTCTTATTCACCGCCGCACTAAACCAATCGCCGGTCAGCGATTGAGGCGGACGCGGCGCGGCCGGCGCGCTGCCCGGACGCGGGCCGGAGAAATTGGGACGCTGCCCGGGGCTCGTCCGCGGAGCTGCACCCGCGCCGCCAGGAACTTTCGGACCAATCTCCGGCTTGCTCCGCATGGAAAGCGCGATGCGATTCCGCGCGAGGTCGATCTCGGTCACGGTCACCATCACTTTTTGTTGCGGACGCACCACACTCGCGGGCTCCTTCACAAACGTGTCCGACAATTGGCTCACGTGCACCAGGCCGTCCTGGTGGACTCCTATGTCCACGAACGCCCCGAACGCGGTCACGTTCGTCACAATCCCCGGGAGTTTCATCCCGGGCTTAAGGTCTTCCGGCTTGTTGACGCCCTCGGCGAAACTGAAGGCCTCAAACTGCTGACGCGGATCGCGACCGGGCTTCGCCAATTCGGCCATGATGTCCGTCAGGGTCGGCAAGCCGACGTCAGCCGTGACATAACTCTCGAGCTTGATCTTCGCCCGCAGTTTGCCGTCGCGAATGATGTCCGCGACCGTGGCGCCGAGATCGGCGGCCATCTTTTCGACGACCGAATAACGCTCCGGATGGACCGCACTCGCGTCGAGCGGATGGGCGCTGTCGCGAATGCGGAGAAACCCAGCGGCCTGCTCAAAGGCCTTCGGTCCGAGGCGGGGAACGTCCTTCAGATCGGCGCGCGAGGCGAAGGGGCCCTGCTCGTTACGCCGCGTGACAATGGCCGCGGCGGTGGCCGAGTTCAAACCGGACACGTAGCTCAGCAGCTGTTTGGACGCGGTGTTGAGTTCGACGCCGACGCCGTTCACCGCGCTGACCACGGTGTCGTCGAGTGAGCGCTTGAGCGCGGACTGCTCGACATCGTGCTGGTACTGGCCGACGCCGATCGACTTCGGGTCCAGCTTCACCAACTCGGCCAAAGGATCCATCAGTCTCCGTCCAATGGATACGGCGCCACGAACGGTGAGATCGTGGTCGGGAAATTCTTCGCGCGCGACGTCGCTGGCGGAGTAGATCGAGGCGCCGGATTCGTTGACCATCACGATCTGAATCGTCGAGGGCAGGCCGAGCGCGCGGACAAAGGCTTCCGTTTCCCGGCCGGCGGTGCCGTTGCCGATGGCCACGGCCTCGACCTTGAAGAACTTCACGAAACCGAGCAGCTTTTCCTTGGCTTCCTCAGCGTGACGATCCGGGTAAATGACATCGTTGTGCAGGAGCTTGCCCTGGCGATCCAGCAGGACGGTTTTGCAACCGGTCCGGAAACCCGGATCGATGGCCATTACGGCGCGTTGGCCGAGGGGAGCGGAGAGCAGGAGATCGCGCAGGTTATCGGTGAAAACCTTGATGGCGGCTTCGTCGGCGCGCTTCTTCGACTCGAGGCGCATCTCTGTTTCCATCGCGGGGCCGAGCAGGCGTTTGCACGAGTCCTGCACCGCCAGCACGACGTGATCGGCGCAGGTGCGCGGTGCCACGGCGGCGCCGGGCGTGGCGGGTACGGCCGGGCGCGTTCCCGTTTTTACGAAGAGACTCTGCACCTCGGCATAGGCGGTGTTTTCGTCTGGCAGCTGCACGCGCATCATCAGGAACAGTTCCTTCTCGCCTCGACGCATGGCGAGGACGCGGTGCGACGGCGCTTTGGCGAGGGGCTCACTCCATTCGAAGTAGTCTTTGAACTTCGCCGCTTCGGGATCGTTTTCTTTTCCGAACATCACCTTCGAGGAAACGATCGCGTCCTTCTGGTAAACCGCGCGGAGTTTGGCGCGCGCGTCTTTATCGTCACTGACGCGTTCGGCGATGATATCGCGCGCGCCGGCGAAGGCCTCGTCGGCGGAGACGATTTTCGAATTCACGTTCTTCCCGTCATCGGCCACGTATTCTTTTCCTACATACGGCAGCGCGGCCGCGTTCGGGTCGGTGGCCGGATCCTGCGCGAAAAGCAGATCGGCGAGGGGCTCGAGGCCCTTTTCCTTCGCGATCGTGGCGCGGGTGCGTTTCTTCGGGCGAAACGGGAGATAGATGTCCTCGAGAACGGTGACCGAATCCGCGGCGTTGATCGCCTTCTCGAGGGCGGGCGTGAGGAGATTGCGTTCCTTGAGAGAGCTGAGGATCGAGGCGCGGCGCTCGTCGATGGCTTTCAGCTGCTCGAGCCGGTCACGAATCGTGGTGACCTGAACCTCATCGAGTTCGCCGGTGGCTTCCTTGCGGTAGCGGGCGATGAACGGGACCGTTGCGCCCTCGGCGAACAGTTGCGCCGTGGCGGCGACTTGGAAGACCTTCACGTTTAACTCCTGCGCGAGGCGGAGAACGTGGTCCGGATTCGGTTGCGTGGTGGGGACCGGCGAGGCGACAGCGGACATGCGATGAGCCGCCGAGAAGACCGGACCGGACGGCGCGCGCAATCCCGAAAATGACGCGTCCGGCGATTGCATGCGGAAGTCGCTGCGTTAGCGTGGCCGGATGCGACTGATCATTTTTTTTCTGACCTGCGTCGGTCTGATGGCGGCGGAGCAGGCGAAAGGCTGGCTGCCGGTCGAGCAAGAGGTGGCGGAAGCGGTGAAATCTGAGAAAGTCACAGTGGTGCACTTCTGGGCGCCGTGGTGTGCGAGCTGTAACGCTGAGCTGTCGAAGCAAGGGTGGAGCAATTTCATCGCGGCGAATCCGAAGGTGGAATTTATTTTTGTGACCATCTGGCACCGGGACGACCACGGGCGGGAATTGCTGGAGAAGAACGGAATCGGCGCGCAGAAAAACTTTCGACATTTGGTGCACCCGAACGGCGCGACCCGCGAAGACACCCGCGCGAACTCTTTCATGGGTGTGCCGCTGACTTGGATTCCCGCGACGTGGGTGTACCGGAAAGGGTATCTTTATTACGCGCTCAATTATGGCGAGCTGCGCTTCCCGGTCCTGCAGCAATTGATCACCGACAGCACGGCGAACTGGGATTGACGAGGAGGAGCCCGCGAAGTGCGCGAATGGGCGCGAATCGGCGGAAAAAACCGGAGGAGCCCGCGAATCACGCGAATGGGCGCGAATCAAAAACCAATCCCCGGAGAGCGCCCACGGAACACACGGAATACACGGAAAAAAGCCAGAGGAGCCCGCGAATTGCGCGAATGGGCGCGAATAGTCGGAACGAGGGGTCCCGGAAAACGGCAGCACCCGCTGGATGAAGGGATCGATGCATTCGGCTCGATTCGCGTAATTCGCGGGCCCTTGATTTGAATGCTCGGGGCTTGGGAGGCTCGTTGGCCGACTCCGTGTGTTCCGTGTGTTCCGTGGGC
>Ga0163152_10006461_pt1 | contig 13228 bp, 14 predicted proteins | sample OliLakLV19MP8IB2_FD_148635 | JGI IMG/M metagenome (GOLD analysis project Ga0163152, IMG submission 148635) | Freshwater microbial mat bacterial communities from Lake Vanda, McMurdo Dry Valleys, Antarctica - Oligotrophic Lake LV.19.MP8.IB-2 | ecosystem: Environmental > Aquatic > Freshwater >... | reverse complement strand
AGGTGATGTGATAGGTCATGAGTGCGTTCGCGTTTATTCCCGCCTGAACTGGTAAAGGAAAATTTAAAATCAGACAGCCGCCTTAAAAAAGCTTCACTCGGAGCAAAACCTTCAGCCAAATGTAAGAAAATTTTATCTCGTGAAGGCAATTGTTCATTTAGAAGATCAATTCTACGGTTCATCTCTTTAACATCAACAGCCAAAACTAAATCATATGCTCGATCCCCTTGAAGCCACTCAACGCCAATGACTTTGGCTAGCTTCGAACCAAGAGCTTGAACGGCCCACCGAGGATCACCTTGAAAACCTTCTTCACTACCGTGAGGGCCCCCATTTGAGACATCGATGGGTGTTTTCTTAACTCGAAACACATCAATCTTTACTGGGCGCCCTTGATCCACAGTATCGAGAGTTGAGATTATGTCGGTGTGTTTTTCTGTCATTACAGTTTCGTTGGCCTTACGCCACAATTCGCCAATTAGCTCACGACTTTCAAAAAGTTGGATGGGAGTTAAGGTCTCAGTTCGCGGCGAGCTGAAAAGAAGAGGACATATACTATTTGCAATACATTCATTGGCTGCTATGAGCGCCAAAAAAAATAATACACTTGAAAACCGATTATACACTTATTGAGCTCCTTCCGGTTTTTTTTTGAGCTCCTCTGTGAAGGCTGTCAAAGTTGTGATCACTATACAAAAAAAGGCAATAAATCGGGTCATGTGTTCCTCGACAATAGAAATAGTTAAACGCACTTCTGGTATTGCAAGGGAGGGGCCGTTTTTTCACTTCATTTGTATTTCATGACTGCAATTAGTCCATGGGCCTGGCCAACCGATCCTCGCATCGTACATGGTTTCATTGCCAAATTTCCCCAGATCTCACGTGGCATGAAGCGTACTTCACTCAAAAACATCTATACAGGTTGTAGGGAGATCCAAGATGCTGAGGTATTTTGCTGACAAAAAGTTGGGTGCGTCCGCGATAAACGTGGTCATCTGTGGAGCACTACAGCTAATTGCTGCCAACTCCGAGGTACACGAAAGCATTTTACCTATATCAAAAGTCAATTGGTTTGCCACTTCGTCGTTATAAACTTCTGTCAAAGTAAGATTGTTATAAGTGGCACCCAGCCCATATTTTGCAGGTGCGTTTTGAACGCCAAATGAAAATGACCTACAGCTAGAATCTGTCATGGCTGCTCCACACTCAATAAGTCTGTAGCAAAGTGCTAAGGTCAAGTCCTGTGAGGCGTAAAGCCGTTCATTGGCATTACCGGTGTCTGTACCATTGTATGAAATACAGCCAATAAATTGAAAGGTGCAAAGAATCAATACGACAACTCTCTGCAACTTACATTTTATTTCGCGTTTGATTTGCACGGGACCTCCTCAATTTTTTCTGAAATAGGAAATACTTGAAAGTTAAACTGGTAAATAGAGTATGCGCTATTTCCAGGTATCGGATGCACTTCGCGAAGCAAAGATTGGCGAAATTCCTGTACTAGCTGTTTGAGCCGATTAGATTCATCCTCGGACAGAAACAAAGTGGAGCTGGAAATTTCCCGCTTAGGCTTTGGTATGTCATCGATGGCTTCTTTAGCCAAGTCTAACATCTTTTTGTGAAAGGAGACTAAGGCCGACCCAGTAATTTCGTTCCCTGTCGTAATATTTTGGTCTCGAAGAGTTAGTTTTCCATTTTTGTCTTTTACAGCAAAGCCAAGTTCGAGAATTGAGGCAATCGCAGAGGCAGCTTGTCTGGGAGTAATTTTATTTCGAAGTACTTTAGCTATCCAGGTTGGATCGTTTCGAAAGTTTGGGTGGCCAATGAGTTCGCGAATAGGAATATTATACCAATTTTGATAAAAATCTAACTCAGCTGCTTTTAATGGACGAAGCGTTTTAAATACTTTGGATTTTGAAAGTTCTTTGGCAAAGCGATTTTTTTCAGATGGTTCACTTGCCTGATTTAAAAAAACCAGCGTCTTAAAAAACAATGTGTCTTCTTCGTTTAATCCAAAGCCTTTGGCAATTAACTTTATGCTGGGTGCGGTGAGATTTCTTTTGCCATTAATAATGAGTAATAAGAAATTTGGCGTGCTAAATCCAGCTCTTTGGGCGAACACTCTATGAGAGAATTTTTCATCTTGGGATTTTTCAAAAGCGAATAAATCTTTTAAAAAAACGCGGTAATCTTGGAAGTCGTACACCACTGGTTTCATATATAATAAGTGTATTCTATAATTGTTAATAATCAAATTCATTTCTGAATTTTTATCAAATTGAGACGATTTAAAGGCATTAAACTAGATTTAAAGGCATTCGGTGTATTCTGAAAGAATACATTCATGTGGTGAAAAACTTGACATTTTCGAGCACCAAAATCTGGCCCAAATCGAATTAAACAATCAAGCGCCTTGGACCGCATTTTGCAAATTAAAATCCGAGCGAAAGTTAAAAACTAAAAATGGAGTAAGAAAATGAGAAAAGAAAAAAATGTTAAAAAGTGCGTTTTAATATGCGCGCTTGCATTAGCAACTATAGGTTCAATTCGCTGTAGTAACGGCTTAAAATTTAAAGAGGGACAGAGAAATCAAGCTGCCAGCGGAATATTGCGAGAAAAATCTCTTATAATATCGCAGTCCAAGCTCGATGATCTCAATGCCTGTACATTTGACTCTAATTGCAGAAACCAAGAAGTTTGTGCGGTACTTGATTTAGTAAACGGCCCGGCAACCAAATGTATCGAGACAGCAAATATCTGTAGGGAGGCTTCGTGTGGGGCTGGCCTATGCTTACCGATTGGTGTTGCTATTGGTGTTGTTAGCTTTGCAGATTCGCCCAGTCAAAACACCACAGTTACTTGTGTCGAGGGTGGTGATCAGGCCGCTGGAGCAAATGGCAGTTACCCTGGCAATGTCGGTGACGGGACCTTGAATCCATCATACGAGTTAGTAACGAAAGATTTAACGAATCTTGTATCTAATGCCAATTCATTTAGTTTCGAAGCCAAAGTCGCATCATCTGGTGAAGTTATTCGTGTCGTGATTAATCAACCCATCGGCAGTTTATGTCAATCTGAGGCTGTCAGAGCAACAGCAGGAAGATTGAAGCTCGGAATTTTTGGCAACTGGAAGGCGCTCAGGTTAGCCGGCTTCTCCGGAAATACATATCAGTTTTCTCAAGCGGACTACTGTTATTCCGGCGAACTAAATACCATACTACCGGAAATTTAATTAAAGAACGTAATGCGGGGGGGGGCTTTGTGAAATCCAGGAATACAATCTTACTTATCGTGACCGCATTGTCACTTGCACCAATATTTTCTCAAGCCGAAGTGTGTTGGGATGACGAGATGGAGCAGGGGGGCCAGTGGGTTTAGTCCGGAATATATGTTGGATACCATAGGTCCACATTCTATTTCAGTTTTTGGATGGCTTGGGAGCTTGATAAAAAGTAATTATTGAAGCTTCTGTTCTTCATCAGTCATTTCGTATGTCACAATGCCTATGGGCTCTGCCGCAAACAACTGCGCCACAGCCATGCGTTTATTCACAATGTCATTAGGAAACTCCGCCCGAACTGCCTCATTTACCTGCTGCAGATCGATAGTAAGATTGCGGAACTTTACCGTACACTTAAAATATTTTTCAATGACTTCGCAAACACCAGAAACATTTTCACCAATCCAAGTCGTCGTATCATCAACTCTCACTATGGTAAAAACTCTCTTTTCCCCAATCAAACTTTGCGGCAACGGAAAAGTAAATATGTTCGGCCCCTTTTTATATGCGTCTTCCGTAATTACCATCTGATAAGTTGCATAAGGCTTTAAATTATCAGGCGCCGGGACTTCATAGGCGCCCATTCTTGACTGAGTCGCATGTCCAAAAGCCGCGACAAAACTAACAAACAAAAATAAAATTTTACAATTCATACAAATCTCCTACTAAAGCGTAACCGGTAGCTCGACCTCTTCCTATTCGTAATACACGTCCCGTTTTATGTAAATAACTTAAGTCACGGCATGCCGTCATACTGCTTACTTTGTATACCTTAGTATACTCTTTAACACTAATAAATTTACCCGGTTTCAACGAGTGAAGCACTCCAATTTGACGAGAATTGAGATCCACACCTGGGCTAACTTTACCCGCAGATTCCTGCGATTTTTTTTTCATTCTATCTTCCTGAAAGCGAAATTCATCATCTTTAGTAGGCGTTGCACTTGCAGTAAAAATAGAAATATGATCGGACAGCTTATAGCCTTTATTTGACCACTCCACCCACCCAGCACAATCACCTAAAAGATTCCTCAACTTCCCGATTGTGGCGTGCAAAAGGCTATCATGAATAGAAGAATCATAAGTATAGTTCCAAACCTTTTCGATTAAAAATTCCTTGGACTTATATTCGGGCCCGCAAAGGCAAAGTATGAGTTTTTTTATAGGACCAGTGATTCCATGATCAAGACAGATCACATCCCCACCACTAACAATCAACATCTCACCGCGACTCGGCCCCAAATAAATTCCCGATGATCCCAAAGTGATATTGAGTACCTGCGGCAAAAGTCCTAATAGGCCAAGTTTTTTTATTTCGTAAAACAGCGCACTTCCTTCAAGACGAATTCGATCTAAAATATCGCCAAGCGGATCTTCACCCAAATTATTTGAACTCAACCTATCAATAGAATGACGCCGCTCAATTCTGGCATCTATAAAATTTGCGGAAAATTTTGCCAAAGACTGTCCATTGGCATTATCACCGTTCAAATGTTCTCTAATCTTACGAGAAAGCCCTTCTGCTTGCTTTGAAATCAAAATATCAATTTTAGGATCTAAATTGCTACTCACTGCGCTTGTAAGAGCCAGGGCTGCTTGAGGATCACCTCGAAGCAGTAGAAGATGGGAATATCGCAGGTTAAAAACAGCTGATTGTCTTTTGTTCTGATGTTGATAGATTAAATGACTAACTTTTTCTATAAGTTTCTGTGCGGCTTTTCCCTGCCCGCGAAGAACCAACTGCCGAATAAGCTCGAGATAAAGTTCAGATCTTGAATACACATCCTCAGAAGAAAGTGAAGCCAGCGTACCACTCAGCTGTTGAATTGAATTTTGTATATCAAGTCCAAACTGAGCACGATATTTAACTAGAGAAACTGACAGAGCGGCAACGATACCGCCATTTCCTAGGCTCTTTGCAAGAGTCAAAGCCTTCTCAAGTTCAAAAGTGCCTCTCCTTATTGAGCCTAGCTGAAAAAATGAATGACCAAGTAAGTCCAATGCTAAAATCTGACCATACTTAAAGCGATCTTCGAATGCCACCGCATAAGCTCGCTCTGCTATAACTGCAGCTCTATTAAATTGACCTCTAAAAAATCTAAAAAATGCACTGCCCTGTAGGGCATAAAATGATATTTCTGCAATCCCTCGCTCTTTAGAGTTTAAACTTTTCTTTTTAGCTAATATGTTTTGCGCGAAGTACGTTCTAGCCGCTGCATAATCAGATCTGCGAACACTACCCACTCCGAGAAAAAACCGACAACGACAAATGAAAGCTAAGGTAGGATTTGTTAACTTAATCGCCCTCTCAAAAATAATTTTGGCCTCTTGAAACTCGCCCAAAAAAACCAAGGCACCAATTTGAAATGAGGTTTTGAGCTCGAACTCTTCGTCTTTTGGATCAAGAGGATTTCGCCCAACGAAAGCAAGGATTTCGCTATATTTTCCCTTGTAGTAAGTGTTAGCAATGTAGGTACGCAGATTTTTACTTTCCACGACAGAACCACAACATATCACATCAAAACTCTCAAGAATTTCTGAGTTAATTGCTGCAATGTATAATAAATCACAACAATACACCACATAAAAGACAAGATTTAACTATTGGATTTACTTTGCCCCCACATAGATATTGGCCTGGCGGAAACTAACAACAACAAAGGAGATAAAAATGAAAAAGATAGTAATGATCGGATTAGCAATAGTAGGTATGAGTTTTGAGACCCACGCCGATCCGGCTTTTCCACGTGATTTAACGTGCGTAACGAACTCAGGAGACCAGATTACTTTGAGTAGTAACAACGGTCAGTGGTCACAGGCACAAAATGGGCGCTACAACGTAAAACTGTTGGTGACTCAAGGTGGTCAAACAGAGACTTTAGCAGTGAGTTCGGTGAACAACAGAGCACAACATGTTCGTGGAAATGACGAAGGTCTAAGAGAGTATGTTTTCATATCCAAAAATGGTGAGGAAGTAAAACTCTCATTGGAGTTCAACGCTCCTTATGGTTTAGCGACAAGCATAAAAACATTTCTTGGAGTTACATCTGCTGGAGCAGTCTTAGTGGATGCCAAGCGGGATTCCTGCGAAGTGATTTTTTACGATAGAATCGAAATTTAACCGATCATTTCAATTTGCATTGGGTAGTTCTAATACACATTATCAACAAAATGGCAGAACTACCCAAAGTGCAGGCCCCTGGTCTTTAGCCTTATTGCAAAACAGTTCGAATTTGATCAGGACTGCCACGCCAGCAATAGAAATGAGATAATCATTTAGATGCTTTGGCTAAAAATCATGTTCCTTATAAGTATCGCCCATAGCGAGTGTCCACCTTCTCCTATTTTCACAAAGCCAGGCGTTGATTCCCTTAATGATACTTCTCAAATTACCAGCACACTACTTGACGGGGCCTATATCAACAGTGCGTCGCAATGTGCACAAAAAATTCTGGTCGGCGGCTGGGATGCCTCCGGGGGAGCGGCGATCAGCATTTATGAACAGGCCAGGAATTTTATTTTACATCCAGTTGAAGCAGTTAAAGACCGTCTCAATAACCCTCTCGTTATTTTGGGTTTAGCAATTAATCCTTTAACCAGCGTAATGGTTGCTCCACGAATTGCGGCTAAAACGGTTGAAGCCGTTCAAAAAAATACTGTCTTCTTAACTAAAAATATTTCGGAACTAAACCAGGAGTTAACTAATTACTTTGTGTTTTTTCAGAATGAAGCTAACAGAATTTATGAAAATTTTGAGAGTATTGATCCCCAAATCAAAGCGGAGATGGCGTGTGAGGGACTTGGTTATGTAGTAACAGCTGGGGGGCTAAGTTATTTCTTCAGCGGTTCCAGTAATGCGTTTGCCGAAAAAATTTTTGAAAAACTCAAAACACTTCCTAAGTACCAGAAGACACTGGCTTCGCTTAAGACTAAAAAGGTAATCCAACCCTCACAGACTAACACACAGAACGCACTTGTTTTCAAAGCAAAAAATGAAACCGAAGTGACGGAGTTTATGAAAGATCCCAGATATGATGGGTCCAAACCCATTCCTCAAAATGTGCGAATTACTGCCACAGTGAAATCAGTCGATGAAACGGCGGTAGTATCTTTTGATACCGCATCTATTGCGGCTCAATCAAAAAAAATGCGAAAACTACTGAAGGAAGTTAAAGAACAGTCTCTGGCTTCTAAGGCTGGACGCGAGAGAGAGTTTGGGTCTCTGATCGTTGATTACGATGACGGAACCTCAAGGGTTGTTAATTTTACGTCTGGTAATCTCGGTAGCATATCCGGCATGGATATGGATAAGGCCTACGACAATTCAAAAATTTTTTTACAGCCGGACAAAATAAGTAGAATTACACATGTGCATACCCACCCGTCCTTAGCCAATACAGTTGTGACTCCCTCCCTAACCGATTATAAGTACATGCAGGCTTTGAAAAACCAAGCTCAACAGTCCGAAAAAAAAACTGTGGAAGTTGAAGCCTTGGTGTTACCTAACTGTAAATATTGTGATGATTTATTTTTTCGATATAGACCTGAAGATCTTATGCCTATTCCTGCAAAATAAGCTGGTTTACTTTGTCTAAATGTTTTAATAGCAATGTCAAAAAAATCTGTAGTTTATATTTTGTATGGCTATTTATTCGGACTGAACCCAGAATTTTCCTTAACTTATTAGAAGCCTAAACAAAATCGATTAACCGACTCTCTTTTTTCAGTCATAAAAGGAACCTCTGTGGAACCTGTCTACATTTGGCTGATCTTTTAGCACTTTTGTGAATGGAGCTGCTGAATGCCTATCAAAATTCTTGAGAAATAATCCGCTATTCGTAGTTGAATTATTGAAATCCGGAGCTAATTACTTTCAGTTGCCAGAAAATCTCACTAAGAACTATGTATGGCTCTTGCTTATTATTTTCAATAAATCATTTATTGGAGCGTTGGATGTCCTCAAGCCTGTCTTTGCAAGAAATCGGACAAAAAATATTTTTTATTCGTGGGTGTCGGGTTTTGCTGGATGTCGACTTAGCAACTCTTTATGGCGTTGAGACAGGGGCATTTAATCGCGCCGTACGGCGCAACCAAAATCGGTTTCCTCAGGACTTTATGTTCCAACTATCTGAAAAAGAATGGGAATTTTTGAGATGCCAAATTGGCATCTCAAAAATAAGAACGGACCCAAGGGGAGGCAGACAGTACTTGCCTTTTGTGTTTACAGAGCAAGGAGTGGCAATGCTCTCAGGAGTTCTAAAGAGTGAGCGGGCAGCTTTAGTTAATATAGAAATCATGCGATCATTCGTAAAACTACGAGAAATACTTCTTTCTAATCATGACCTATCTAGCAAGCTAACCGAATTAGAGAAAAAGTACGACAGTCAGTTCAAGATAGTTTTTGATACTATTCGAGAACTAATGAAGCCAATTGTTACGTCAAAGCGTCGCATTGGCATAGTGAACGATGAAGACTGAATCAAAAACACTTCAAAAGTTCGCTGAAGCTGGTTAGTTTCGCATAGGCAAACAACAAGCGGCTTTGCCTTCTGACATTAAAAGCATGCGATTTGGGATGTGGGTCCTAAAAAATTCAAAAAAAATTGCCATCACTCTGGCCGGAAATTCGAAATTGACATTTTTAGGCCTAGTTCATTCGCACACTTTACGGCAGTGACGATATCTTCTTTTGTTTTAACTTCAAGGACGTCAAATACTTCGCTCGTTTGCAGGCGCCTCGTATCTTTAAAAACTATATGTTTGTCTTTTAAATTGAGTGGGCACGTGACAGCATAAGAAACGCTGCTTAAACCAAGAATGCTTAGTATTCCTATCTGTCGAAGCATGCCAAATGTTACTCTATCTTATTAAACTAGTGAAACAAAAAAAAGTTAGGACCAAAGTTGTGCACTATTGTGCATGTACAAATTTCATACCTTCTTATAAATTGAGGTCTAACAAGGAGACCCTATGAAACAGTTCGTTTTTTATATATTAGTTATTTTTAGTCTACCCGCTGGCGCCTTAGAGCTTTCCTTCAATCAGGAACAAGAAAGTCTAAAACATTTGAGGGACCTGGAATCCCAAGGTAACTATGAACAGGCCTACTTTGTGGGAATGAATCTATTCAATAGCATTTATTCAAAGGTCAGAGTTGAGGAAGTCATCGCCGAAACTGAATCTAAGCTCACAAAAATTTGGGATGAGAAAATAGTCGCCAAAATGCAGGGGTCGCTAGACCTGATTATACTTAAATTTAAATTTTCTCACGACATAACCAAGCGTGTCTTCAAATATTAAGTGCAATTTCTCCTTCGTGGTAGTTTTACAGTTGGCATAAAGCGCGAATTGCTTTTTTGGTGCTCGCCTCCAACGGAGTTTGAAAGCCAAGCTTTTTCCTTGGGCGAGTGTTAAGGATTTGTTCGATTCGTTTAACTTGCTCATCTGTTAACTCCTGCATGTTTTGGTTGTGTGAGAAATATTGTCTGATTAGACCGTTTAGGTTTTCACATGTTCCTTTTTCCCAGCTAGAATAAGGGTTTGTGAAATAAATGGGAATATTAAGTGCCTTGCTTTCCAGTTCGTGAAATCTAAATTCAAAACCATTATCGTTGGTTATACTTTTACACGACACTACACTCATAGTTTCAATAGTTTTCTTGGCCACCTCTTTTGGCGATTTGCTACTAACTTTTCTTATAATAGTTAATAGGGTCTTTCGATCAATGAAAGTTAAAAGTGCTGCTGATCTTGATTCTCCAAACATCAGATCCCTTTCCCAGTCTCCCTCTCGAATTCTTTCATTAATCACTTTTGGCCTCTTTGAAATGTGTAGACGGTTTAAAATATCCGCTCGCACTCTTGGCACGTGAAACCGCTTTTTGCGGCGGCGTTTTCCGTGGCGAAGGTGCAGATACAGATCGCCGCCTGAGTCTTTGTCAGCTTTAATATAGCTGTAGATTGTCTCGTGGCTTATTGATGCTCTGCCCTCAAGCTTAAGTCTTCCGGAGATCTGCTCGGGGCTCCAATCTTGTTTTATAAGTGCCACGATTAACTTACCAAGCTCACCACGGATCTTTGGCCATCTCCCTTTCTTAGTGCCCAGATCTCGCCGTCGGCTCTCGCCGAGATCCGCTCTGTAGCCAATTGCTAGCCAACCTGTTCTCCCTCTTTTTAACTCTCTAGAAATTGTAGAAGGATGTACTCCTAAGCGACTTGCCATATAACTCAAACTCTTACTTTCCCAACGCCAGACTTCAATGTAGACTCGGTCTTCGAAGGTCAGGTGACGATATTTTTTCATGTTGTTCCTTTCAGTGTGGTAACTAAAAGTGTGACATGACTTTGTTGCCTGGCCTTTATCTAATTCCTTTAACCTATTGCAGTAATATCTTGAATTCGGGAATGCGTGACTATTAAAACTAGATATATAATATTGCCCCAATGATAAAAACAAAACAATTGTCGTTTTTCAAAAAACAAACCCTTGAGCATGGTGGGACTTTAGGAAAGGGTAAGCGCAAAATAGCAAGGCCGATTTCGACGAAACATCCCATTCATCTTGTTTATCGGTCTTCTAAAGCCAGAGCGAGGCTCTCTCTTTTAAACTTCTCTCGACGAATAGAAAAAATACTTTCGCAACAAGCTAAAAAGTTTGGCGTTACGATTTACGAAAAGGCCAACTCTGGTAACCACCTTCACCTCTTAATTAGAGGCAAAACTCGCGTGGGAATTCAAAAGTTTTATATTTCTACGACGGCGCTAATAGCACGCCTCGTGACTGGTGCAAAAAAAGGTAAAAAATTTGGAAAGTTTTGGGATCATATAATGTATTCGCGTGTGCTTACATCTTGGAAGCGCGAGTTCCTTGGTGTGAAAGACTATCTATTGCAAAATACACTAGAGACTTTGGGCCTTGTACCTTATCGCGCCAGGAATCAGTATGGAAAACCGCTGCGTTCAAACTCAAGCTGAGACTCAAGCTACGACTTAGATTATAATGTCATAGCAGCGGCGACTTTGACGATCGCGGCGGCATTTAAGTTATCAGCACCCAAGATCCCCTAGAACTTTTAGTTGGAACCGACGAACGTCTAGTCCGCAAAATTTTGTGCCGGTTGAGAGGCTTACCACACTATAATCTGAAATATGCCCAACCATCGTAAAAACGCTATAGAAAACACCCTAAAAAATGCCAATGAAACCGCCAATGAAAGCGCCGAAGAAAAAGCAAAGGAATTTTTAAAAACCAAACACCTCTATCTTTTGGGTGACTTGGTCACTGAGCAACCGCATCCGTTAACCACCAACCTTTCACAGATGGCTAATGATAATCTTGCCGGCATTCTACCCATCATTCGGAAAATTGAATTAAAGCTTGTGGATAACGTCTTCACAATGCTCCCCGATATTTTGAAGCTTCAATCTGACATTGAGAGGACACTAAACGAAGGCCACCGAATTTTTATTTGCGGCTGTGGCGCGACGGGCCGCTTAGCGCTCACTCTTGAATTTCTTTGGAGAAAGTTGGCAACCAAAGACCAAAAAGACCGCGTTATTGGCTTTATGGCGGGCGGCGATGTGGCCCTCGTCAGATCCCTTGAACGCATCGAAGACTTGCCAGAAATGGGTGCTCAACATCTTATGAGTCTTGGTTTTCAGAAAAAAGACTTATTAATTTCAGTCACTGAAGGCGGAGAAACCCCCTATGTAATTGGGGCGACCGAAAAGGCTGCGCAGTATAGCGAACGCTTGCCTTATTTTTTATTCTGCAATCCTAAAGAACTTCTTATAAAAAAAGTGGAGCGGTCTAAAGGCGTTATAACTAATAAACAAATTCGCTCGATCTCGCTGCCAATTGACCCTATGGTTTTGGCTGGTAGCACCCGACTGCAAGCGACGACCGCGCTACTACTCGCAGTGGGTTCGGCATTGTTTCCCATGGTTACCACAGGCTCGCCTCAGTCTATTTTTCATGAATATGGGGAGGCCATCAAGAACTTGGAACTATTGGATCTCATAAACTTTATCGAAACAGAGTCAAAAATCTATATGGCTGGCGATAAACTGCAATACACCACCACTGAGTTCGGGATCACTATCTTAACCGACACAACTGAGCGCTCACCCACTTTTTCACTCGCGCCATTTGAAAATAGGCAAGAGCCCCTGGCCGAGATGAGCTTGTGCTATCTAAAAATCCTCCATACGAGTAGTGCAAAGGAAGCCTGGGAAAAACTTTTATTGAGGTCGCCGAAACTTAACGGCCGCCCCGACTGGATTGTTGAAAAGGGGGTTGATTGGATATTCGGCTACGACTTGAGTAGCGCCCAAAGTGATCTTATTGATAACCACCGAAAAAACTACAGAAACAAAACTTTCAATATTGAATTTAAGGACGGTGGCTTTTGTTTTGATCTTGATGGACAAAAAAAAACCTTTTTGGTAAACACTCAAAATTTATTTATTCAACATTTAGTATTAAAAATTCTTTTGAATACACATTCAACTTTACTCATGGGTCGTTTGAAGCGCTATCAAAATAATATTATGACTTACGTAAAACCTAGCTGCGGAAAACTCATAGATCGCGCCATCAGATGCGTCCAATATATTTTATTTCAAGAAAATCTCAAGCATGTCGATTATGATAAATTAGCGCATTTGGTTTTTGAAGCGATGGATGGACTCGGCCCCACAGAATCAATTGTTATGAAAGTTTTAGGTAAAATTAAACTCAACAAATGAAGTAATGATATATTTTTTGCTGGAAGTTGGAGTCTTGCCGCAATGAACGTGAGTCCAATGAGGGGGAAACAGCAAAAGTGTGCCCGCGGCCGGTTTAATTTTTAAATTTTGGTGAAAAAATTCTGTCTCTCCGCCGTCAATCACATTATTAAGATAAAATATAAGTGCAAGCTGCCGACTCCACGCACCCGGTCCTAAAGC
>Ga0163152_10006460_pt1 | contig 13229 bp, 12 predicted proteins | sample OliLakLV19MP8IB2_FD_148635 | JGI IMG/M metagenome (GOLD analysis project Ga0163152, IMG submission 148635) | Freshwater microbial mat bacterial communities from Lake Vanda, McMurdo Dry Valleys, Antarctica - Oligotrophic Lake LV.19.MP8.IB-2 | ecosystem: Environmental > Aquatic > Freshwater >... | reverse complement strand
CCGCCAGGCGCAGGAAGGTCGCCGCATCGACGTTGGCGCCGGTCCTCGACGGGACGTTGTAGACGACGATCGGCAGGTCGCCCTCGTCGGCGATGGCCCGGAAGTGGTGCTCGAGCATCCGGCTGTCCGGGCGGTTGTAGTACGGCGCGACGACGAGCGCCGCGTCGGCGCCGAGCTCCGCCGCTCGGCGCGTGGCGGCGATGGTCGCGGCCGTGTCGTTGGTGCCCGTGCCGGCGATGACCCGGACCCGATCGCGCGACGGCCGCTCCGCGGCGACCTCCACGGTCGTGCCGATGAGCCATTCGCGCTCAGTACTCGAGAGGGTGGGGGACTCGCCGGTGGTGCCGCACGGGACGAGCCCGTCGATGCCGGCCAGGATCTGCCAACGGACGAGCCGGCGGAACGCGGTCTCGTCCACGCGACCGTCGACGGTGAAGGGAGTGACGAGTGCCGTGAAGGCGCCACGGAGCATCGGTCGAGTCATCGGATTCGGTCCTTTCGCGTTGCGGGTCGGTGGGTCAGGCGGCGACGGCGCGACGAGCCAGGAGCTCGTCGACGACCGGGTCGAAGGTGTGGATGCCGGGAGCCCGCGGGGCACGTCGGAGCCAGTCGGTGGCAGCCAGGACGCCGGCGGCATAGGCCGACCGGTCCCGGGCGGTCAGCCGCAGCTCGACCGTCTCACCCGCGGCATCGAACCCGACCAGATGCATCCCGGGACTGGCGCCCGCCCGGATCGAGACGGTCTCGAGTTCGGCGGCGCTCGTCAGGCCGGGGTGGCGGGCCGCGATCCGTGACGCGAGGTCCAGGGCCGTTCCGCTGGGCCGGTCCGCCTTGGCTCGTCGGTGCCACTCGACGAGATAGGGATCGAAGCCCTCCACGGCGCCGTACAGGTCGGTCGCCACCTCCACCAAGCGGCCGAAGAGTGCCACCCCCAGGCTGAAGTTGGCGGCCACGACGGCGGCTGCGCCGTGCGCCCGCAGGGCGACATCCATGGCGTCACGCTCCGCAGACCAACCGGTCGTGGCGATCACGAAAAGACGGACACCGGCAGCAAGCGCCGCATCCACGTTGGCTGACACGCCATCCCCGCGCGAAGCGTCGACGACGAGATCGACGCTATCGAAGGTCACCGAGTCGTGGCGCCCCATCGTGGGACGCCCGACGATGGGGGTCCGCTCGCCGCGTTCCGACGCGGCCGCGGCGATCGCCCAGCCAAGGGGCCCGTCGCCAAGGATGATCGTGCGCATGTGGTGGTCCTCACTCGTGGGTGGGACCTCGCGGGATGCCGGAGCGCAAACGAAAAGCCGCGGTCACCGTTCGTGGTGCCGCGGCTCCTGCCTGGGGTCTCCGTTCCCTGGAGGCCCCGGTGTCCGTCGTTTCGCTCGACGCGCCGGGTTATCGCCCCAGGGCCCGTGCCTCCCGGCAGGGCCGCCAGAGCTTCTTCTTCGAGTCCATCGAGAAGGGTCGGCGGTTCATCGTTGCGAGACTATACGCATACTCGTGACTTCATGCAACGGTTTCGGCGGGGCAGGCTCGGGTCGCGCGCTGAGCGCGCCAGCTGGCCTACCATGGGCGACCCATGTCGACCCCGTCACGCCGACACGCACGACCGGCCGCGAGCGGCCGCTCCGAGGCCCACCCGCTGGCCAACCTGCCGCGACCCCTGAGCGAGCGCGAGCTCGGGACGCGGCGGTTCACGCCGATGCGCCTGGTGCTCCTGGCCGGAGCGATCGTCATCCTGGTCGGAGCCGGTCTGACGGCCGTGTCCATCGGCGGGTCGCCGCTGGATCCCGTCGGTGACGTGGCTGGTGCGGTCGAGTCCCACCCGGCATCGGCATCGGCATCGCCGTCGCCGTTCGTTGTGACCGATGGGCGTGCGACGCCGACGTCCCGGCCGACCCCCACGCCGCCCCCGACGCTGACTCCGCTCCCGACGCCGGCACCGGTCGCGTCCCTGACCGGCTACGTCTCGCCGTTGCCGCGCGGCCGTCTGACGTTGCCCTTCGGGCCGTCGCCGTGGGGCTCGCGCATCGTCGATGGCGAGCCGTTCCATGACGGCATGGACCTGGCCACGTTCTGTGGCGACCGGATCGTGGCCGCCCACGCCGGGACGGTCCTGGCCGCCGGGCGCAAGTACGACCAGCACATGGGCTGGCTCGGCGACCTCCAGCCGTACCTGGACCGGCTGGAGGCCAAGAGCCTGTGGATGACCCTGCCGATCGTGGTCGTCATCGATGACGGCAACGGCTATCGCAGCATCTACGCCCACTTCAGCAAGGCGGTCGTCAAACGTGGCGACGTCGTGGAGGCGGGTGACCTCATCGGCTACGAGGGCCAGACCGGGCGCGCGTCTGGCTGCCACCTGCACTACGGCCTGTTCAGTCCGTTGGAGACGGCCACGTTCAAGATCGACCCGGACGTGGTCAAGCGGATGAAGGTGCCGGATCTGCAGGTCGCCCGGGTCGACCCGCTGCTCGTCCTGCCGATGCATGCGCCCAGGCCCAAGCCGACGCCGACGCCGACGCCGACGCCGGCGCCGACCCCGAGCGACGACCCCGAGCCCTGACCGTCACAGCGGCCCGGAGATCCCGCCGTCCTTTCTGATGCGCCAGAAGTGGACGGCCAGGAAGGCGGCCGTGATCAGGGGCAAGGCCATGATGTGCAGCACGTAGAAGCGCAGCAGGGTGTTCTGGCCGACCTCCACGCCGCCCAGCAGGAGGCGGTTCACCGGTCCCGACACGATCGGGAAGTAGGACCCGAAGTTGGTCCCGATGGTGATCGCCCAGAACGCGATCTGGTCCCAGGGGAGGAGGTACCCGGAGAACGACAGCATGATGGTCAGGAACAGCAGGACCACGCCGACCACCCAGTTGAACTCGCGCGGGGGCTTGTAGGCGCCGTGGTAGAAGACCCGCATCATGTGCAGGAAGACGAAGAAGACCATGAGGTGCGCGCCCCAGCGATGGACGTTCCGGGTGAGCAGCCCGAAGGTCACCTCGCTCTGGATGTCCAGGATGTTCGTGTAGGCCTGGGTGGCCGAGGGCACGTAGAAGAACATCAGGTACACGCCGGTGACGGTCAGGACCAGGAACAGGAAGAAGCTCAGGCCGCCCAGGCAGAAGGTGTAGGCGAACTTCACGGCGTGCTGGCGGACGCGCACCGGGTGGATGTGCAGGAAGACGTTGTTCATCACCGCGTAGGCGCGGCTGCGCTCGTCGCGGGGATACGGCTGGCGGAAGATGGATCGCCAGACGGGGCTTCGGCGGATGGTCTGATCCACCCGCTCGAGGAAGCTCATGGCCGGGCTCCTCCTGCGACGCCGGGGGTCCCGGCGAGTTGGGCATCGCGATACGACTCCTTGTAGAGCCGACCGTCGGTCGAGATCTCCTGGAGTTCGAACCGCTCCATCGTAATGGCGTCGAAGGGGCAGCGCTTGACGCACAGGGCGCAGCGGATGCAGCGCTCCTCGTCAAGGATCATCGCCCCGCCGTTCTCCCAGCCGTAGGCCTCCTCGAGCTCGGGCAGCAGCCCCTCCGACTTGAGCGTGTTGATGTCGACCAGGTGGATGACGCCCTCCGGGCAGACATCCGCGCAGGCGCCGCACAGGACGCAGCGGAACGGGTCGAACCAGATGTTGTAGTTGCACATCAGGCAGCGCGTCGATTCGGCCACCGCGCCGTTGGCGTCGTAGCCCAACTCGACCGGGGTGTTGAAGTTGACCACCGGCTCCGTCGACGGCATGCGCGCCTCGAGCGGGGCCATCGGGATGTGCTGGCGCGGCAGCACGTCGTAGAACTCGGGCATCTCGAAGCGCCATGAGCTCGTGATCTTGACGTTGGCGCTGACCGAGACGTCGGTCCGGCCGGCCAGGTAGCGGTCGATGGCGTAGGCCGCCTTCTTGCCGTGCCCGGCGCTCTCGATGAGCGTCGTCGGGCCGGTCACGAAGTCGCCGCAGGCGAAGACGCCCTTGACGTTGGTCGCGTACGTGGCCGGATCGACCTTGACCCGGCCACGATTGATCTCGAACGACGCCTCGACCGGCAGGAAGGTGAGGTCCGCGGCCTGCGACACGGCCGGGATGACCGTCTGCGCCGGGATGACGAACTCGGACCCCTCGACCGGCACCGGCGAGCGACGGCCGGACGCATCGGGCTCGCCCAGGCGGTTGCGGATGAACTTGACGCCGCTGACCTTGCCGCCCTCGCCCAGGATCTCGATGGGGCTGGCGAGGAACTCCATGCGAACGCCCTCGCGCTCGGTCTCGCCGAGCTCCTCTTCGTCGACGACGAGTTCCGAGCGCGTCCGTCGGTAGGCGATCGTCACGTTCTGTGCCCCGTGGCGCAGGCTCGTGCGCGAGCAGTCCATCGCGGTGTAGCCGCCGCCGATGACGACGATGTCGGTGCTGACCTCCAGTGGCTGGCCGAGGTTCGCCTTCTTCATGAAGTCGACGCCGTAGTCGACCCCTTCGAGATCCGCGCCCGGGATGTCCAGGCCGACCGCGTCCATGGCGCCGGCGGTGATCGCGATCGCGTCGAAGTCCCGCTGGAGTTGCTCGAAGGTGATGTCCACCCCGATGGTCGTGTCGTAGTGGAAGGTCACGCCCAGGCGTTCGATGAGCCGGACATCCATCTCGATCGCTTCGCGCGGCAGGCGGAACGCGGGGACGCCGATGAGCATCGTCCCGCCGGCGAACGGCAGGCTATCGAAGACGGTGCACTGGTAGCCCTTCATCGCCAGTTCGCGGGCGACGGCCATGCCGGCCGGGCCCGCGCCGACGATGGCGACGCGCTCGGCGCGCGCGGTGATCTGGGGCATGACATCCGGGATGCCCGACGCCTCATGCCATTCGACCAGGAAGCGCTTCATGGCCCGGATGGCCAGCGGCCGATCGATGTCGCCACGGCGACAGGCCCGCTCGCACGGCGCCGAGCACACATACGAACACATCGCCGCGACCGGGTTCGTCTCGCGCGCCAGGATGTAGCCCTCCTCGAACCGCCCCTCGGCGGCCAGATTCAGGTACCCGCGGCAGTTCGTTCCGACCGGACACGCTTCCTGGCACTCGATGTTGCACTGCAACCAGGAGGCGTCGACGGGCTGGACGAGGAATTCCTGGGCTTGTTCGATAACCAAGCGGGGCGTGCCTTTCCCTGGGGAGTGGACGGGCTCGGGCGCGACAAGGGGATCGGCGAGTCGCCGACGCTCCCGAATCTACCATCGGAGTCTCCGGCCCTGCAAAGGGTGGTGCGAGCGCCACCCGAGGTTGACGCTCGCCGGGCTCGCAGCTACCCTGCCCGGAAGGATACGTGCCGCACCGGCCCGTCGGCGCGGCCGAGGGAGACACCAACCAGCGTGACCGCCAGCGAGTTCGCGTTCCTGGCCATGGGCCTGCTTCTGGGCCTGGCCGCCGGCGCCGCCCTGGTCGAGGTCGTGCGGGCCCGACCCCCGGCCCCGCGCGAAGTCCGCGTGACGATGTCCACCGACGCGGTCCCGCGGCGCTCCTCCACCCTGGCCGAGTCGACGCAGGCGATGCGTCACGCCGAACCGGCCCGCGGTGGACCCGCTGACCGCCGCGAGGACAGTGCCCCCGCCCCCGTCGGATCGGCCGACCGTCGAACAGCCGTTCTGTCGCCGAGTCTGTCGCCGAGGACCGGCGGGATCCCGATCAGCGGCGGGACGGATCCGTTGATGGGCGCCCTCCGCGCGAGCGCCGCCGCCGCCGCGACCGCGGCGCTGCGGACTCCGACCGCCACGGCCGTACTGGATCACGACCCGGCCATGGATGCGGGCCGTCAGGTGGGCGCCGGCGGAGGGAGCGGCCCGACTGGCCCCATCGTCGCGGGCGATCAGGCGGTCGCGCGCCTGCAGGACGGCGGTCACGACGCGGACGTCGGCGGCCATGCCATCGCCGACGGCCCGTGTGCCGAGGTCCGACGCGTCGCCGACGAGCGCTGCGAGCTCGCCACCAGATCACGCGACCAGGCGGGGGCAGCCGAGGCCTCGCTGCGTGCGGCCCAACGCGCCTATGACGACCACGAGGCCCGGAGCGATGCCGCCCAGCTCGCGGCCGACCCGCGGGCCATCCGCCAGGCCAAGGACGCCGCCCAGGAGCGATTCCGGGCGGCCCGCGATCGGGCCGCCACGACCGACGAGCTGGAGGCGGCGGCACGGACCTGGCTGAGCGAGGTCAACGACATCAATGCCGCGATGCGCGAGGCGACGAGCGCACTCGCCCGCGAGCGCGCGGCCGCCCAGGAGCTCGGCGCGAACCTGGAGCGCCTCGCTCTGGAGGCCGACGCGGCCCGGATCTCGGCCGAGACGGCGGAGGCCGCCTGCCTGGCCGCCCGTGAGGCCCTGGCGGCTTGCGACGAAGAGACGGCCGCCGGCACGGCCGTGCCCCACCTGCCGGCCGCGGTCCACAGGCCGGGCGGCCCATTCCCGCTCGACGATGCCGAGCCGGATGCGGAATCGCTCCCGGCCGCCCTGGCCGGCGACGGCGGCACCCCGCGCATCTTCCTGCTCCTCCGTGGCGACCGACTGGCGATGGCCACCGTGGTCGGGGCGCTGGCCGGCGACGACCCGGACGAGCGCCGGCGCTGGCAACTGGCCCTGGCCGGCCTCGTCGATGCGATCATCGCCGACGCCATCGAGGCGGGCACCCTGGAATTCCCGGACGAGCACAGCCTCTGGGGCCCGTTCACGGTCGCCCAGGACCGGGACATCGTGCGCGCCCTGGCCTCGCTGGGCTACCGCTTCGACGGCCTGGGCGGGTGGCTCGACGAGCGCTTCCCGTCGCAGCGTGATCTGTCCCTGGCCCTGGGCTATGCCGGCCTGGATCCGATGCGCCTGCGCCAATGGCCGAACGAGACGGAGATGGCGCGGCTGTTCGAGGCGGTCACGGTGGCCGCCGACGAGCATCTGGCCGGCGCGGCGGGTGACCTGACCCTGGGCGAACTCGTGTCGATGCTGGGCCGCCGCGCCGATGGCCTGGCGGACCTGTGGAACCAGTGGGGCCACGTCCGCCCGCTGCTCCTCGAGGACGCCTGACCGACCCCGGTGGCTACGCCGGCGGCTCCGCCTCCGGATCGGCCGCGTGCCCGCCCTCGTCCTCGTCGTCGTCGATGATCACCACCCGGAGGGCTTCCGCCGCGGCCACGCCGATGGCTGCGCCCTCCTCGGCCATCCACGCCCGGATGCGGCTCGCCAGGCCGTCGGGATCGCGGATCTGGCTGGCGTGGGCGCGCAGGGCGTCGAGCTTGCGCTCCAGCACGCCACCGATGTCGACCCAGGCGTCGGGCCGGTTCGACCAGAAGGCATAGAGCCGCCGGACCTTGTGCGGGGCCAGGCCCTCACGGACCAGCCAGGGAAACACCATCGGGTTGCGCGCGGCCGGGAAGACGGCATCGACCGCGGCCATGCCGGCTGCCCGGTGATCGGTGTGATTGATGCCACCGTCGCCGTGGAACAGCACCTCCGGATCGGAGGTCAGGACCGCGTCGGGTCGGAACGTGCGGATCTCGCGAACGAGCAGCTCGCGCAGGGCCAGGTCGTTGGCCAGGGCGCCGTCGGGCTGGTGCAGGAACGACACCCCGGCATAGCCGATGATCGCGGCCGCTGCGCGCTGCTCCGATTCGCGTACGGCGGCCAGCGCAAGCGGGTCCATCGACGCGTCCTCACCGCCCTGGTCGCCGCTCGTGCAGCACACCAGCCAGCCTTCCGACCCCTCGTCGATCCAGCGCGCGGCCGTGCCGGCCGGACCGAACTCGGCGTCGTCGGGATGGGCGGCGATGACCATGAACCGGCGCGGCCGCCAGGCGTGGTCGGTCGGCGCCGTCGCCGTCGCATCGGTCACGGTCTGGGCCGGATCTTCGGCGCAGGTGCGCACACTGCGTGCAATCTGTCGCGCTCGGGTTTACATTTCGCCCCGAGGCTTCGCTCGTCTCCCCCCACGAGCGAAGCCTCACTCGTGTTCGGCACTCGGCGCGTCATGCGCGGGCGGCCTGCGCTTCGTCGAGCGTGGCCAGCACGTCGGCGGCATGCCCCTCGGGCTTGACCTTGGCCCAGACGTGGGCGATCCGGCCATCCGGATCGATCAGGAATGTGGTCCGCGCCATGCCCCAGTACGTCTTCCCGTCGTTCTGCTTCTGCACCCACGAGCCATAGGCCTCGGCGACCTCGTGGGCCGCATCGGACAGGAGCACGAACCGCAGGTCGAACTTCTGGGCGAATGACGCCTTGCTCCGGGCGTCCTGCGGGCTGATCCCCCACACGTCGGCGCCGCGCTCGGCGATGGTCGCGTTGGCGTCGCGGAACTCGCAGGCCTCGATGGTGCAGCCGGGGGTGTCGTCCTTGGGGTAGAAGTACAGGATGGTCCATCGGCCGCGCTGCTCGGACAGGCGATGGACGGTGCCGGTGGCATCTGGCAGGGCGACCTCGGGAGCGGGGTCGCCGACGGCGGGCAGGCTCATGACGGGAATGTAGCAGGGGTCTCCACGACGAGCAGCCGACCCTGGCGCAGGCGGACTCGGGCACCCGCGGCAGCGATGACGTTGGACAGGCCGCGTGGCGTGCCGGCGGGCAGTGGCTCGTCCACGAGCGGGTAGACGAGCCCCTCGGTCATGACGCCCTCGACGGCGTCGCCGACCGGGAGCAGGGAGACGAGGTCGCCGACCCGACCCACGAGACGGATCTCGCCGGCCTCGCCGTCGGGCGTCGGGCCGACGAGCAGGCGCAGTCGCGACGTGGCATCGAGGATGACCGCGGGCCGACCGACCAGCGCCGGCAGGGACAGTAGCCCGATGTTGGCGAGCGTGTGGTCGATGCGCCCGCCGAGCGCGCCGAGGACGACGATCCCGTCGGCCCCCAGCCGGAGCGCGGCGAGGATGGCCAGTTCGGTGTCCGTCTCATCCTTGTCCGGCCGGGCCCGCTCGAGCGGGACGCCGGCCGCCTCGAGGTCCGCCAGCGCGGCTGCATCGAGCGAATCGCCATCGCCGACCCAGCGGTCCAGGGTCACGCCCAGGGCATCGGCGTGGCGAGCGCCGCCGTCGGCCGCCACGACCAGCCCGATCCCGGCATCCCAGCCCGGCCACGTCGAATCGAGCCGGGCGCGGCTGGGAACGTCTCCATCGGCCAGGATCAAGGCTCGTGTCACGGGGTCGATGCTAGCGCCCGATGCTAGACTCCGCGCCGTGCCTGCCGTGACCGACCATCCCGCCGTCCGCCGCGTCCTCGAGGCGGCCGCGCGCAAGGGCGTGACCCTGGACATCGTGGCCTTCGACGAATCGACCCACACGGCCGAGCAGGCGGCCGCCGCGGTCGGTGCCGACATCGGACAGATCGTCAAGTCGCTGGTCTTCGTGGCCAGCGGCGAGGACGGCGAGCTGGAGCCGGTCATCTGCCTCGTGTCGGGCGTGAATCGGGTGGACCTTGCCAGGCTGGCCGCGGTCTCCGGGGAGGCCGACATCCGACGCGCGACGGCCCGCGAGGCGAACGACCTGACCGGCTTCACCATCGGCGGGATCCCGCCCATCGGCCACATCCGGCCGGTGCGCGTGATCATGGATCCCGACCTGGGCCGCTACCCGACGGTGTGGGCGGCCGCCGGGCTGTCGACGGCCGTCTTCGAGACCCCGCCCAACACCCTGCGAGTGCTGGCCAACGCCACCGTCGCACCGATCGCCGAGGAGCGGCGCCAGGCCGACCGCGAGGCCGATGCCGCCGAGGCGGCCGAGGCGGCCGAGGCGGCGAACCCGACGCTCGCCCCCATGTCGCGGGCCAGCTCCGCCGGCGCGTGACCGCTCCCGTGTCCGGCGCAGGGTCCGGCCCGCGCGTCGCCCCCGAACCCCGCAACGCGACCATCACGTACCCGGGCGCTCTGCGCGCCCGCTGGCGATGGGGCGGGAGCGGCCAGGCCGCGGCGATCTTCGCCCTGTCGGAGGCGGGCGGGACGCTCCACGACCTGGGCCTTCGGACGAGCTCGGATCCCGACGCCCTGTGTCGGGCGGAGCTTCGACTGGAGGGACCGCGCGGCGCCTGGACCGCGCGCTTCGCCTCGACCATCTTCGACGAGCCGCGCGCGACGTACTGGGATACGGCCGGACTGCTGGTCGTGGCCTACGGCTTTCACACCTTCGGCCTGGATGCCGCGACCGGCGAGCTGCGCTTCGAGCACCGCTCGGCGACACCGATCATCGGCTTGCTCGGGACACCGCGGCTGGCCCATGTCGTCGTGCAGTCGGAGATCGAGACGTTCGCCATCGAGGCCGACGGGACGGTCGCCTGGCGGGTCGCCCACTCGGACGTGGTCACGGCCGTGGAGTTGCTGGGCGGGCGCCTGGTCCTGACCGGCTTCGACGGGCAGGTCAGCGCGCTGGATCCGTCGACCGGCCGCTCCGCCTGAGCGGCCGTCTCGCCGTCCGATGTGGACGGACTGTGGACAACCCGCGTCGATCGGCTCGAGATGGTGGATGAAGTCCGTTGACCGGCCCCGGCCGCGACCCGTACCGTTGGTGGCAGCCCGGAGGGGCCGAACGCCACTAACGGCAGCGATCGCATCAATGCCCACGTGTCGTGGAGGTTCCTTCGGGCCTTTTCATGCCCCGCGCGGCATGAGCGCGCCGGTCTCCGTGCGCTCCGCGGGTCGCGACGCGACGCGGCGCTAGAATCCCGCGGTGACCCCCCTCATCCTCATCGTGCCGGGCATCGCGGCGCTGGCCGTCGGCATCGCCATCCTGCGCAGCTTCGGTCCGGCCTATCGTGTCGCACGGCTGCTGGCCGCGACGCCGGTCCTGCCCCTCCCCGAGGTCGTGGCCATGGCCGATGGCCCGGAGCGCTACGTCGGGGTCCAGGGCCGGGTCGATGCCGAGGACCCCTTCGAGGACGAGCATCACCGGCCGCTGGTCCTGCGTCGGACGCGGCTGGCGATCCACGAAGGCCAGGCGTGGCGCACCGTCGACGAGCAACGCGAGGCGGTCCCATTCGAGATCCGCGAGGGCCTGGACGGCCTGGCCATCGACGGCGACGCGCTCGATGACGGGCTCGTGGTCATGCCCCGCGAATCCGTCGGGCGTGCCGCGGACGTGCCGGAACGGTTACCTGCCGACATCCCGGCCGAGCGCGAGGTGCGCCTGCGCGTGGAGCACGTCTCGGCGGTCGATCATGCGACCGTCATCGGCGTCCCGCGGCGAGGGGCCGACGGCACGGTGCGCATGACCGCCGGCCGCGGCCGACCGCTCATCCTGTCCACCCTCGGTCCCGACGAGGCGATGCGCGTCCTGGCCGGCGACGGTCGACGGCGCACGCTGGCCGCCGCCCTGGCCCTCAGCGGCGGACTCGTCCTGCTGACCGTGGGCCTCGCCTGGGCGGCCCTCGGGGCGATGACGTCCGTGGCCCTGGCCGCCTCGCCCTCCCCGAGCTCGGCGCCCGGCGGCGACCCGCGCAGCTCCGGACAGGGACCGGGCCTCGTGGGCGATCCCCTGCTGGCCATCGGCCTGGTCATCGTGATCGGGCTGGTCGCTGCGCTGGGGACCTACGCCTGGGTCCGGCTCACCCGGCCGCGCGCTCCCGACTGACGACCCGCGACGGGGTCGCTGAGCACGGGACCTTCGTCCTATTGGCAAGAAGTGTGAGGCTGGTAGCCTCGGCGAGTGGACTTCACAGTTCTTCCCGATTCGCGATGAGCGCATCGTTCACGCCACGCCCGCCCGACGCCACCCTGTCGGTCACCAAGGCGGCGCGGATGCTCGGCGTGCACCCGAACACGGTCCGCGCCTGGAGTGACGCCGGGCGGTTGCGCTACTACCGGATCAACCCGCGCGGCGATCGGCGCTACCGACCGATCGATCTGCAGCGCTTCCTGGCGGCCGCCGAGAACCCGCCGCTGGAGTCGACGGCGAACGGGGGCGGGACCGTCTTCGCCGGGGCCGTCAGGCGCCAGCTCGATCCAGTCGCCGTGGCCAACGCGATGGGCGCCTCACACCGGTCCACCCATTCGACGGAGTCCGAGCATCGGCGCGACCTCGCGCTGTTGGAGACCATCGCCCGGTCCTCGGTGGCTCGCGACGGGATCGATGAGGCCCTGGAACGCATCGCCGGGTCCATCGTCGCCTCGCTGGACCTTGCGCTCGTGGCGATCTGGGAGCTCCGCGAGGATCGCCTGTCGGTCCGGGCGACCGTCGCCGCCGACACACGGCTCCTGCGCCTGCTCGACGTGCCGCGCGGCTTCGGGATCCTGGGTCGAGCCATGGACGCCGGCCAGCGCATGGCTGAGGCGAAGACCGCCGTGCCCATCCGGACGGACGGCGCCGAGCGGGTCACGACGGCGTCGCTGCCTGGCGAACGCGCCGAGGTCGCCGTGGCCATCCCGGGTGTCAGCGGCCCATGGGGTGCGCTGCTCCTGGTCAGCCGCGATCCCATCGGTCTGACCGCCACGGACATGGACCTGGCCGCGGTCGTGGCCGTGAACATCGGCAGCGTCGTCGAGGCGGCCCGTCGGCACGACGAAGTGGAGCACCTGCTCCACCGCGCTGACGCCCTGCGACGCGTGGCGGGCGACATCGGCAGCCGCCTGGACCTCGATCGCATCCTGGCCGGTCTGGTCGACCACTCGATGGTGCTCTTCGAGGCCGATCGGGCGGCGGTCTTCCTGCGCCAACCGGACGGCCAGATCCAGGCGGAGGTCAGCCGTGGCCTGTCCAGCGCCTACTTGACCGCAGCCCGCGTGCCACTGACCAAGAGCCTGTCGGCCGCGGCCATCGCGGCCCGCCGGCCGCTCTATTCGGTCGGCTACCGCGATGACCCGCGCGGCGCTTCCGTCCGGGCGGCGGTCGTCCAGGAAGGCTTCGACACGAAGTGCACCGCGCCGCTGATGGACGGCCCGGAGGTCCTCGGCCTGCTCAACGTCTACCACGACGCGCCCCACGCCTGGACCGCGGATGAGCTGGAGACCGTGGCCGCCCTGGCGACCCAGGCGAGCGTCGCCATCCGGGCCGCGCAGGACTTCGGGCGGATGTCCACGTGGGCCGCCCAGCTCCAGTCGATCCAGCAGCTGGGCACGCGCCTCAATCGGCTGACCAGCGGCCGCGACATCGGTCATGCCATCGCGACCGAGCTGCGCCAGCTCATCGACTACCACAACGTGCGCGTCTACCGGCAGGTCGACGGGGAGCTCATCCCGATCGCCATGTCCGGCCAGGTCGGGGAGTACGTCGACGAGACGCCCGACCAGCTCA
>Ga0163152_10006455_pt1 | contig 13233 bp, 15 predicted proteins | sample OliLakLV19MP8IB2_FD_148635 | JGI IMG/M metagenome (GOLD analysis project Ga0163152, IMG submission 148635) | Freshwater microbial mat bacterial communities from Lake Vanda, McMurdo Dry Valleys, Antarctica - Oligotrophic Lake LV.19.MP8.IB-2 | ecosystem: Environmental > Aquatic > Freshwater >... | reverse complement strand
CTTGTTTGGTACAACTATCACAAGATCCACCTTGGTATGGGCATGGACAAAAAGACCCCTGCCCAAGTGGTCTACGAAGCCCTTATTTCCAAATCCTCTTGTGTAAGGTTAATGCTGCAACCTAACATCACTTTCTCTCCCTGAAGGTAGAAGGGTTCTCCCCAACAGATATACTGAAAGGCTCACAGCAAATGATGGTTCTCACACTCTTCCAGCTGACAAGTGATCGCTGCCTTGAGCGCGAGGAAACGATCAATAGTTGGATGGATCGTGACAGGCAGAGGGATGCCATGATGGAAAGTGCGAGGCCACCGCTCATTCGCTGTCCATCATGTGAGCGTGCGATGGAGTGCATCGATTCATATTTGAACATCGGGTTCGCACACAACGATCCTGACAGAGTCGAGTTCTTTCTCGCCTGCAAACCCTGCCAGCAATCCAGACATGTTTATGAGGACGGCAGGGAAATCATCCGTGACCCGATCCTGTGTACCAAGTGCAAGCGAGCAGTAGAAACTGATACCAAGGAGAAGGATGGCAAGCGCTACTACATCGAAACCTGTGCGCATTGTGGGCATGTAGAGGAGACCGCGAGTTCGCTCAATGAAAAGAAGGAAGCGCCTGCACAAGAAGAGGTTGAGAGGTTTAAGCGTGATAAGACGCGCTTCTGTATTTCTGATGAGCAAGCTGACAGATACGTGCGCTGGAAAGGGCGTGCGAAAGAACTTGATGACAAAAAGAGAGAGCACGAACTGAATCTGGAGCTCTTCGACAAACTCAAGGAGGTAACGAAACTCACGATTGCCGGTGTAGAAGAGCGGCTTACAGAAGCAGTGAAGAAGGCAGACTTCGTTGACCTACACATGACGATGCCAGCATCCCCACAGGATATTGTGCTGCATTTCTCCGTGCGCGACCTGAAAGTGAACCGTAAGGAACTCGATAGTCGGCAAACGCTGGAGAAGATGATCCATGACGTATTCAGCGAAACAAACTGGTCACTCACGTCCGAGGGTGTGAGCTATCGTCTTGGTCTCCTGAGCGGCCGCATAAGAGGATACGAGTCAGAGGAAGATCTCGAGAAACTCACGAGGTCACGCATGAAGAAGAAACCCAAGAAGAAAAAGTCTGAAGATGTACTGACAGAGTTTTGAGCACAGAGGTGTTGGTACAAGGTCTCGCGGGCAAACGAGACCTTTGCCATACATGCGCTTTCATGAGTTTTTGGCTTTTGATAGTGAAAGATACTGTATACGGATCTGGAGATCAGCGAAGTTTTTTCGCCGTTTTTCGTCGGTTTTCGACGGTCATGATTCGGGATCAAGCGAGAATGTTTTCTCTCAGCGAAGCGGTTTTCACCCCCTAAGGGGCATATTTTTCGGAGAGAGTTTCTCAATAAAGTGGAGAATTACTCTCCTGGAAGCCAAATAGCATGTTTTTTGAATTTTGTGAGATGGCATATTTTCTGCCGTTTTATGCCCATTTGTGCCCATTAAGATCTGCCGTTCTGCTGGTAATTTATGGCCGTTTCTGGCCGATTGTGGTCGGTCTCGACTCTGTTTTTTTGTATGAAAGTGTCCGCAATTGTCCGATTTTGTCCCCTTAAGTCCCATTAAAGATGGGGGTGTTTTATGTTCGTTTTGGTTCGATTATGTTCGATTGGAGGAGGCAATTTTCTTGTGAATCTTTGTGGATTCTTGTGGATTAGACCCCCTCATATTCTGGCGGATTTTGGCTGTTTTTGGCTGATCACGTAGGGTGTCCATCGGTGTGAAACCCCATTCTTCAATTTTTGTGAGTTTTACTATCAGGAAAGCCATAAAGCTCCTTTACCGCTGTCAGAGAAATAGGAATTTTATGGAAGCTTTGGGACGGGTTCATCATGGCGGTTTGTGGCTGTTTGTGGCGGGTGATTTATGTGCGATTTGGTGCGATGAACTGCAGGCTTTTTGGGTGCATTTGGGTGGATTGAGATGAATCCGCCACCGATCTGCCACACCAACCGCACCTCAAGACATTGGCTTGATGTAAATGTTGACTCGCAGTTGTGGCAGTAGTGGCGGTACTTCTAGAACGACTATGCTTGCGCCCATGCTGGAAGCGAATATGCGCGGATACGGGTCAGCATGCCCAGCCATGAACCACTCGCTGCGCTCGGGTTCATGGCGGCGCCAACCCATGTCCGAACGCCCCTTGGACTTGTTTTTTGGCAGTTTCATTCGAGAAACGAAGAATGTACTCGCGTGAGTGGTGTTGGACTGTTAACGACATCAACCATCCGATACTATGATCTGCTATGCAATTTTGGTATGTGTATGTTTTACGCAGCTTCAAAGATCACATGTTCTACATCGGCAGTACTAATAACCTGAAGCGAAGATTCCAGCAGCATCAACGCGGAGAGAATGTATCTGCTGCTAAAAGATTGCCGATGGAGTTGATATACTTTGAAGGTCACTGTTCCAAGAATGACGCGATCCGCAGAGAGAAGTATTTTAAGACAACAAAAGGGAAAGTGACGTTACGCCAAGTAATGAGGAATTATCTGACGGCAGAAGTCCATGGTCATCCACCAGCCCAGTCAGATACAATCGTGTTAGCATAGACTCGCCTGCCATTCCTCATGGAAAAACATTCACCTGAACGGCATCGCATACAAACAGGTGAAATTCCTGAGGCAATTTTTTTCAAAGCTCTGGGAGACCAAACACGTCTTTCTATCTTCTCTTATTCTCTTGCGCTGCATTCGTCACCCAGTGTATCTGAAATACAGAAACATTCCGGCCAAAAACTCACAACAGTTTCGGCTTGCCAAGCCTTCCATCAAACGCCCATCTGCAGAGCAGGAGCACCGACCCTCCACACCCGGGGATCACTGAAGTAGTGAGAATAATAGTGCCTGTCCACCCGCGAATCTTGCCATTACACCCTCCACAGATTAGGGTGTGCCCATGCCTACATTTTTTTGCAAACGTTCGGTGTCCATTGCTCTTACATCGTGCATGATGGCCGCATCTGCTGGTGTCGCCTACGCCAATCATTCATGGGGTGGGTACCACTGGGCGCGGACGAGTAATCCATTCACGCTGAAGTTGGGAGATAATGTGTCGACATCGTGGGACTCCGTTCTCGCCACTACGTCGAGCGACTGGAGCGCATCAGACGTACTCAACACTGCGATTGTCCCGGGTGCGAACAAACAACCGAAGAACTGCCGACCCAAGAGCGGTCAGGTGGAAGTCTGTAATGCCACCTACGGCAATAACGGCTGGCTTGGCATCGCCCAGGTCTGGGTGAGCGGCAGCCACATCACGCAAGGGGTGGTAAAACTCAATGACACTTACTTCAATACGCCGACGTATAATACGACGGCATGGAGGAACCTCGTCTCATGCCAAGAAGTAGGTCATGCCCTCGGGCTTGATCACCAAGACGAAGATTTTAGTAATCCCCCACTAGGGACGTGCATGGACTACACGAGCGACCCGACTCCTAACCAGCATCCAAGCGTGCATGACTACGAAGAATTGGACAGCATTTATGCGCATCTCGACAGCACGACGACTCTAAGTGCATCTCTCCCGCAGTCTGCCAGCGTTGCTGCTACGGATGTCTCGGACCCCCCAGCGTGGGGCAAGGTGGTGAAGAAGGATGCACATGGTCATCCATCGCTCTACGAACTTGATCTTGGCAAAGGACACAAAGTGTTCACCTTCATTACATGGGCAAAGTAAGACGAGTCCACAGCGAAAATTGATATAATTTGAAGGTCACTGCTCTATGAATGATGCGATCCGCAGAGAGAAGTATTTTAAGACAACAAAAGGGAAAGTGACGTTACGCCAAGTAATGAGAAATTATCTGACGGCAGAAGTCCATAGTTATGCACCAGTCCCAGTCAGCTAAAATCGTGTTAATAGACCACTAGCGTCGATTTTGAGTGTCTGCATTTTATGAGTTAAGGCATACTAAAGTTATGGAATTGCGATTGAGAAATAACATCAAGAGGAAATGGGTTTTGCTTATTATTCTCATTGGTCTTTGTATGTTTGCGTTGTTGCAACGAGAGTATGTACAAACCTTGGGACACCCTTTTCGTTGGGATGCGCCAACATCTGGAGAATATGACTGCTTCACGAATGATTGCCGCGGTCTCAATAGTGGTCCGACCGCCCCATAAGTCCATACACTGCTCATATTTGATTCACTTGCTCTATCCACCTCAGAACTGGGTGCCAGACCCATCCGCCCAGCCACTATTTCTGGCATTAATAGACCCATGTGCCTATTCAAGTGGAACCGCGCGTTGATCCACATGCTCTGATGAAGAACCGTGAAGTCTATCTCTAGGCTTGGATTGGCTCCATGGTCATTGGGATTCCGGCATCTGCCGTATATGCTATGATTATCGCCGATGAAGAAAAACGCATTCACTATTATCAGGTACTTTGCCAAGAACATCTCCATTGTTGTCGGGCTTGTTCTCGTCTGGCGTGGAATCTGGTATGTGCTGGATTTTATCGATCTCACTCTTTTTCAGGGCCAGCACATTGTCACGGCCATTGGCGGTATTTTTGTAGGAATTCTGATCTTATATCTGCCTGACAAAGATCTTAAAGAACTTGAAAAGCTGTAGTACAACATTCGTGCCTAACTGTGTAAGTGTTTCGACGTTTCGGTGACAATCAAAAGTGCAAGTCCTCTCCCTCCCGGTCGTCCCGCGATGCTTCAGCCATCAAGTCGGACTCCCTTGTATCTTTTCCAATACAGCCATCCGATAACCGCAACTCCCATAAGGACAAGCAGAAGTTTCAGGACGGTCTCCGCCGTATCGATTCCCTCCATAAGCGATCCAATAGCGCTAAGCCCCGTATAGCCCAACAGCATGAAGGTGAAATTGCGAATATAGAAGCCGATGTAGGTTGCGACAAAGAACGTGCGAAGATTAATTTTCAGAATGCCGCAGACAAGTGAAATAGGAGTACTTGGCATGACGGGAATGGAGCGCAAGACGAGGAGAATGACAGCATCTTTCCATGTCCCCTTAAAGTACCCGCCGAAACGCTCGAGATCCTCGTGTTTGACGCCGATGTACTTCCCGAAGCGGGGGACCGCCAGATCTTCCAATTTGTCGCCAAGCACATAGAAAAGCCAAGCACCGATAGTCTTCGCGAGCGTAGCGAGGGCGCAGATCCAGAGGAGATACGGGATGCCGAGTTGCTGGGTAGCGGTGATACTCCCGGCGAGAGTGGAGACCAGAGGAGAGGGAATGGGCGCGATGATTTCCTCCACAATCCCGCCGACCATGACAAAAATTGGTAGCGGCACCGCTTGCGCCGTCTGCTCCAGCCATACAATGATTCCCTCGAACATAGCCGATGAATGCTACAAGCTTTCGACATGTCGGCCAATGCTCTATAGGTTTTCGAGCCTTCGTTCGTTTGTGTATTTGCCATGATTGCTTTATAATACTACTGATGCGAACACTCAAACCTTCCGCAGGAGAAACAGAATCGCAACTTGCTGTAACGCAGGAACTGACGACAGGAGGCATCGAAAGCATGCTGCGCGTCGCGCTCGCCACGGAAGATGCTGCTATGCGCGACTATTGGACTGAACTCGAACCGCGCATTCTTCAGAATCTTGATCTTCTCTCCGCCGATCAACTCTCCAGCATATTGGCCGTACCGCACTGGCAGGAGAGGATATCGCATGCGTTCGAACAGCTGTCACCTGAAACGCAGTGGCGCATCGATGTCTTAAGCCCCCGTTCGGCCATCGGCCGCATCTGGCATGCCGTCCGTCGCAGACTCGCCTCTTGGAGCTTGCCGGAAGGAATTACCTTGGCAGAGGCTGACGCCGTGATTCGCGCGTACCGAGGAAGAATTGCACAGACAAATAATCCTCTCCACAGTGACGGACTCATCGCGCTGATGAATGAAATCATCAAAGAGAGATACCAAGATCTGGATGAACCCACGCAGCGGAATATCCGCTTCTACTTCTACGAGCGAGAGAATCTGATCGGCGCAGGGTGAAAATCCGGATTCTTTTTCTGCAGTTCACATGCGCTTGAGCTGATAGGCGAGAATGGGCGGCGTGAAGAGGGTCGTCAAAATGACGACAATGACGATCACGGAGAAGAGTTCATCGTTCACAACTCCAAGCCCGCGGCCAATGGTAGCAAAGATCAATCCCACTTCGCCGCGTGGCACCATACCCCATCCGACAAGCGACTTACGAACTTTACCTGCCGCAAGCCCCGCCACGATCTTTCCGACGAATGCCACGGCTGTGATGCCGAGAGCAACCAGGAGAATGGACGGGTCAAAGAGCGTAGCGAGATTGACGCTCATGCCGGTCATGACGAAGAAGATCGGCACGAAGAAATGCCCGAGCGGCTCGATGAGATATTCCACATGACGGTGGGCATGAGGTCCATGGCCTCATTCACGGAATGTTTGGTAGCCGCATCGGCACCCTTCACCGCTTCGCGAAGATCGTTAGCCATGTGATGGTCTTTGAAATATCGGAAATGCACAGGGTCCAGCACGAGCCCTGCCGCGAATGCGCCGACGATGGGAGCGAGCCCGATCGCTTGAGCACCGGCCGCCAGCAACAAACAAAAGACGATGGCAAGCGTGAATTTCATGCCGACTCCCGTGTGTATCAAAGACATCATGCGTCCGAGCCGCGGAGCGAGCAGGCCTCCCAGCACAATAGCCCCGACGAGGAATCCGAGCGCCTTTCCGGTAATGAGCGCGACGGTTACCGCACTGACAGCCCCTGCGGTGGCGATGGCCGATATGACGGCCAGAATAATCAAGCCGATGACGTCATCAATGACAGCCGCCCCCAGCACAATCTGCGCTTCGGGTGTTTGTAACTTCCCCAAATCCTTGAAAACACGCGCAGTGATGCCGACTGAGGTTGCAGTGAGTGCCGCCCCAAGGAACAGATACCCTGTCGATTCGAGGCCGGGCATCAAGTATGGACCCACGACGTAGGCACCCAAGACAAACGGCACGACGACGCCGACGAGCGCCACCAAAAGAGCCGGTACGCCCACCTTTGCCATCTTCTGGATGTTCGATTCGAGGCCGATCTGAAAGAGCAAGATGATGACACCCAATTCCGCGAGGAAACGGATAAGCGTATCCGTTTCAGCGCTCTCGAAGGCTGAAAAGCCGATGAGCGTGAGATTGCCCAACACGACGCCGATCACCAATTCCCCAAGAACCGATGGCTGCCCAAATCGCTCCACCAAACTCGCGAGCTTGGCGAATATCAGCAGTATGGCGATCCAGAAAAGCGTCCCCGCGTAGGAGTGGACAGCGCCTACCTCCTGCACTCCCGTGTCGCCGGACGCAAAGACACTGCCGGCAGCAACGGCGGCGATGAGAGCGAATTGCAGACTGCGTGGGCGGAGAAATCGGAGCATATAAGGGGGCAAAGAAATTTGGACCAGGGTACCGATATTTCACAAAGAAGAAAAGAGAGTGAACGCCGCGTAAATTACTCCCTTTTTCCCGCAGTTGGTCTGCGGTCAATGCTTCGCTACAGTGTCTGCATGATTTTCCTGTCAGTTGGATCATTGGCACTGGGTCTGTTGCTGCTTGTCAAAGGCGCAGATTGGCTAGTGGATGGCGCTTCCAGCATTGCCAAGCATATCGGCATCTCCGATCTGACCATCGGCCTCACTGTCGTCGCTTTCGGCACCTCCATGCCGGAACTGGTGGTGAATATTCTCAGCAGTGTCCGGGGAGCCAACGATATCGCCATCGGCAACATCGTCGGAAGCAACATTGCAAATATCCTCCTCATTCTTGGAATCTCCGCGACGATCACCAAGATTGCCGTGAAGACATCCACGGTCTGGAAGGAGATCCCGCTCGCGCTCTTGGCATCTGTCGTGCTGTTCTTGATGGCGAATGACGCGCTTGTCGATGGGTACCCAGTCTCGGAAATCGGACGCTCGGATGGCCTCGCGTTCTTGGCATTTTTTCTTATTTTCCTGTGGTACATCGCAGGGATGCGGCGAGATGATGCGGATGACGAAGCAGATGGCATTCGTTCGCGCGGGGTTTTGCCCTCCATTGGCTTCATTCTTCTGGGCTTAGCTCTGTTGATAGGAGGGGGAAAGCTGGCCGTGGACGGTGCCATGGCGATCGCTGTTGCACTGGGACTCTCACAGGCACTCATCGGTCTCACGGTCGTCGCCGTTGGGACATCGCTTCCCGAACTGGCAACATCTGTTGTCGCGGCAAGGCGCGGGAAGGCCGATATCGCCGTGGGCAATATCGTGGGAAGCAACATCTTCAACGTGTTCTGGATTCTGGGCGTGAGCGCGTTGATCACGCCGCTCAGGTTCCAACCCGCTATGAACATCGATCTGCTCGTAGCAATCGCTGCGACGGTGGTTCTATTTTTCGCCGTCCACACGGGCTATCTGCATCATCGCCTGTTCTTTTGGAAGCAGAAACAGAAACATGTCATCGAGCGCTTCGACGGCATTCTGATGCTACTGCTCTACGCCATTTATATTGGGTTTTTGGTGTGGAGAGGTTAATGATATCTCATTCAACACCGACCGTGTCGCTCGCACTCGGTTCCTGAAAGCCTTCTCTTAATAACGTTGTCTGTGACTCAACTAAAAGTTTCACGACCGTTCCGCCCAGCCAGAAAAAATGTTAATAGACCTATTTATCCAAAAAATTGCATATTTCCCCCTTCAAGGTAATCTTTTAGAAATGAGTATTTCTGGAGTAGACAATCAGACGGCCGTTCCAAATCAGGATGAACACACTGTGAGTCCGGATTCCACAGCATATCTCAATCAGTTGCTTACGAGGTTTGAAAACAAGCTTCAGTCACTTGAGAAGCTTACGGATACTGTGCCTCCTACCGATGTGCAACGTGCATGCGCCGACATACACTTCGCTAGCCGCTCTGCTTTTTCCGAATATACGGCACTGCAAATTGACCGGATTCCACTTGGGAATACTCAGGTCCTTCAAATACATAGTCTTCATAAGACTGCAATTGCTGCTTTGGAGAAAAGAATCGAGAAGGCTCCGCTTGTAAGCCTGTATTTAGATTCGGTTAGGCAGTGTCTCAAAGAACTGGGCTCTATAGAGTGAACCGCGTGAATTTCCATTCTGGTAATTAAGCGGCAGCCAATTCTTCTTCTCCGCCTTGCTGCTCGAGATCCTCTTCCAATTTTTGGAGTTCCTCAATAAGTTTTAAATTTGGTTTACCATGTGCGGACAAATTTTTTGCTGCATCTACATATCCTTTGGCATCTGAAAAACTTTCGACACTGAGAAGTAATTTCGCCAGTGATAATTTGCATTAGCCTTTTAAGACTCGCATCCATCCAGCAGCAGAAGTTCATCAACTTCCTCCACAAGAGTTATTAGGTATTGATCTAGTTTTGCAAATGCATCAAGACACTCATTGGATTCCAAATAATCCGATGATTCGGTTACATCTGATTTTGCATCTACTTTCATACTTATTTCACTCTGAATTTTTTCACATATTTTTACACCGATATCGATTTTTTTCATTAAAATTGGGCCCAGCGACAAAGGAATTGCCTTAAACCTTCGCAGAGTTGGCAAAACTTCTTCCAAAAGAGCATATGCATGTTCGGGCTGAAGATCTTTAGAAAAATTATGTGACGCTCTCCAAGTCAGTTGAACTACTTCAGAATCTAACTGCTCTTTTTTTGCACTCTCAATGTGTCTTCTCACCTCCACAATATCCATAGATAAAATACAACGAACGCGTCGAGCATAAATTTTTGTCAGCATCGAAGGATCCTCCGTCGCTTTCTCGGCGGCAATGAGAGCTTTCAATTCCATGTTTTCATTCCCTTGCACTTTGCGCCATAAAAAATCTGTGGCTATAAGTAGTTCCTGCTTGGTCGCAGTGATGTTTTGGATGTTCTGTATCGCTTGTTGAACTGAGACATCCTCAGCTTTATCCGCAAGCCCAAGGGCGCCATGAAACCCCAATCGTTGCCTTGCTGTCATTTCGCAGTTATTCAGTAAGAATTGTATGTGCTTTGCTACTGTATCTTTATCATTTTGTTTCGAGTTTTTAGCCAAAATACCTGTAGCATGATCAATAAACATCTCCGGAGTAAGTTCGGTCAGTTCAACTTTTTTTACCGATGGAAGACTAAAACTGGTCTGCGCGAAATTGTATTCCATGCTGGGCATTCTAGGCAAATTCCCACAAGTAAGCAATATATTACATCTGTATTTTTACCCCGAAAACTCATCAAATACCTGGGCTTAAGGCTAATTGAAACCCAATGGTCAGGAGATAACAAGTGAGCAAAATCATTCCTTCCAGTCGCGTAACGACGCGCTTTGTGAACACGAAAACGAAGAGCATCGTGCTCATCAGAACCATTACGGGAAGATCGAAGGTCAGCCATTGCGGGGGAATAACGATCGGAGCGATGAGCGCGGAAATGCCGAGTGTGACAAGAAGCGTGAAGATATTTGATCCGAATGTCTCGGTGACCGCAATTTCTCCTTTGCCTTTCATCGTCGCGTTCCATGCCGCCATGATGTTTGGAATGGACGGTCCGAGTGCGCCAAGCGTGAGACCTATCGCGAGATCTCCGATGCCGGAACGCTGCGCGAGAAAGATCAATTGATGACCAAAGAGAAAAGAGCCGATAAGGAGAACTGCGACACCCACCAGGAAGGACACGAGCCCGGGACGCATTTTTCCGAAATCAAAACCGATGAGCCGCATTTCAAGGGCGATCTCCCGCGCCTCTTCGCGCTTTTCTTTCCGAGAAACGCGCTTCTCCTGAAGATACACGTTCAACGCGTACGCCACAAAAAGCAGTAAGAACGCGAAGCCTTCAAAGCGACTGATGCCTCCGCTGCTGGCGACTGCGAAGATGAGAATCGGAATGACGATGGAAAAAATGCCATCGCGGAGAATCACCGTTGTATGAACATGGAGTGGCCGAACAATGGCACACAGCCCCGTCATCAAGCCGATATTGCAAATGATGGACCCGATGACGACGCCGAGACTGATGGCACTGTGCCCCTGAAGCGTCGCATAAATGGAAATTAAAATTTCCGGAAGACTGATGGTGACCGATACTAAAATCAGGCCCATGTATACGCCCGACACGCCGAGTTTGCGGGCGAGGGGGATCAATGAATCCGTCAGCCAATCGGAGCCCTTCCCGCAGAGAAGAATTCCAAGAATAAGCAGAAATGCGGACTGCAGAATGTCCATGGGCCAAAGTGTACACGCACTCGAATGCGCATGAAATAAGCAGTAAAAAGAGGGCACCTGCCCTCTTTTACTTCGTGATGATAGATATCAGTTCAGATGAAGTATCGCTTCGTTGCTCCCACACCAAGTCCGAGGAGCGAAACAAACATCGTTCCCCAAACGGTTGCTGCCGCAGCGGATGAGCCACCGGATGCAGATTCACCGTGCATGGAGCGCAGATACTTTTTGGAATTCTCGAAGGGGCGTGTGAAATCCATGATTCCCGTCTTTGGCAACTGCGTCACAATGTGAATATCATTGACGGCAATCTGACCACCCGGCAACACGGCTGTGTTACGAACCGTATCACCCGAGCGAAGAGCGGATGAAAGCTGCATGCGGTAGGAAATGACGCGCGTTTGATTGGCGGCAAGGCTGCCAATTTCCCAAGTGATCGTATTGCCGATCACAACACCACCGCCGAGGTCCAAGACGCTGACCTGAGAAGGATTGAACGTATCGATGATCGCCAGATTATTGACAGGAACGTTGTCGCCATTGCGAACGGTAAGCGTGTACGTCACCGTGTCGCCAGGGTTCGCTTCGCTTCGGTTGGCCTGCTTCTGCAGAGACAATCCGGTTCCGCTTGGCGTGTTGCCCACAATACGAGTGGACTCGGTGTCCGTTTGATCATCTGCTTTTACGCGAAGCGAAAGCATTTCTCCGTCGCGCAAGGACGCATCTGTGCGAACACGCAGTCGCAATACCATCGTATCGGAGCGGTTTATTTGGACATCGCGCCAAATGACTTCCCCGGCGCTGACTTCTCGGCCATTCAGTTCTGCGTTGATGAACACGGTCTTGCGATCAAGCGTTGCGCGGACATCGACGCGACGATCAACGTTTTCGTAGTTATGAATGCTGATTTCATACGTCAGTTCTTCGCCGGCACGAAGAGGATCCGGCGTGTCGCGGACTTCCAGTCCCAAGCGCTTAATTGTCTCATTCGTCGTCTGTCTGTTCTTGAAAGCCATACCCGCACAGGCGTCATCGGCGACAACCTGAATGATTCCATTCTGAGGCGTGACCGACATCAGTTCCCATCCCGAAGGCACCACTTCCGTTACCGTGTGCTGACCGACTGGAACACCCTGAATGGTCGCGATTCCGTTTTCATTTGTCTGAACGGTCTGGTTATTCTCCAGGCGGAACGTGAAGATCGGAGCCTTCATTTTATTATTCTGCGCATTAAACGCCTCCGCAAGAATGCTGATACAACCCAGTTGTCCTGACTGCTGCGTGTTTCCAGTACAGCTTACCGTAGTAGAAATTGTCTGGCTGGCTGTATTTGGAGCTTCAGCGGAAGTCACACCCGAAGCGATGACGTATCTCTTATTACAAGGAGCATTTGCTGGTACGCGGAATTGATACGATAATTCGAGTGCCTGATTGGCAGCCAGCGAATACGGACCGCAACGGATGATCCTGGACCCTGCCATTTGACATCCTGATCCCAGCCCTTCAGCGACGAGCTCGCTACTCAGTCCATACGAAGAAGCTCCGTTCGACGGATCCTGCGATCCGAGGAAAACATTAGTCAGAGGGGAGGATGTAAGGTTGGTGATTCGCATTGTATAGCGGATAACACCACCGGCTTCTACCGTAGCCGGACCAGACATCGTAACGGAAACCATGGGCACTTGAGCCCGAACCGTCAGGACGACACTAGTCAGTCCGATGGTGACTGCTGCCAAGAGGAGAAGAAAGCGAGCGCGCATACAGGAACGTGGGAAGAAAGAGGAGATAAGGTAGAAATGAATACGAAAAGGTTTTAGTGTAGTATTGTCAAGTGTTGTTAGGTTGCAGCATTAACCTTACACAAGAGGATTTGGAAATAAGGGCTTCGTAGACCACTTGGGCAGGGGTCTTTTTGTCCATGCCCATACCAAGGTGGATCTTGTGATAGTTGTACCAAACAAG
>Ga0163152_10006453_pt1 | contig 13235 bp, 9 predicted proteins | sample OliLakLV19MP8IB2_FD_148635 | JGI IMG/M metagenome (GOLD analysis project Ga0163152, IMG submission 148635) | Freshwater microbial mat bacterial communities from Lake Vanda, McMurdo Dry Valleys, Antarctica - Oligotrophic Lake LV.19.MP8.IB-2 | ecosystem: Environmental > Aquatic > Freshwater > Lake... | reverse complement strand
GTCTATGGCCGCTGGAATCGCATTCTTCGGGAAGCCCTGCACATACCGAGCCTGCGGCGTTTCCAGCTTTTTCCGATCACGTTGAATCAGGACAAGAAGGAATATTCCGTTTCCAGCGAGATGGAGATTACGTCGGTTGAGCAGCGCCGAGGAGATCACTGGCCGATCGTGCGAATCGGGGAAAAAGCCCAGACCGGTCGCATGGCTGCCATTGCCCAGGCAGAAGGGGACGCTGCGGTTCTCGAACAGGCCCTCCAGCGATTCCACCCGTCCCCGAAACGGCATTTCGGCACCGAGAGAGCCCCATTCAACGTCGTCTCTCCGGGGCGTACCCAACCGTTCGAAATTAGCGTCGATCAACTCATGCGGGCCGGGTGGGAAAAACTCCTGCAACTCGCCGACGAAGCCAGGAAAACAGGCGGCTTCTCTCCGGGAGCGTTCCGCAAGGCGATTATCACCTACCCGACGGTCGCTCCGCCTTCTGTGCGTCAGACGATTCAGCGGCTACTCAAGGATCTCGGAATTTCAGACGTCCGCACCGACTACGACGAGGCCATCGCCTCCGCCATTTTTTACTTCATGCGGGAATACACTGCCTATCCAGAACTGGGGCTCGAGTCGTTCAAGGCCCGCTCCCGGCTCCGCACGGAGAATTCTTGGGCTCAAAATGTCCTCGTGTTCGACATCGGTGGCGGAACCACGGACGTCGCACTGATTCGGCTCACCCTGACGGAAGAACAGGTCTTCGCCCCAGGCGAGGATTGCGGGGCCGGCGGACGCTATTACAAGATCTCACCGCAAATCATCAGTTCTTCCGGACACATGCAACTCGGTGGCGAGTTGATGACGCTGCGAATTTTTCGCCTCTTGAAGGCGAAGATCGCGGATCGGCTGCTCTGCATGGTGCGGGATGGCAAGTTGACTTGTGATCCGATCAAGCGAGAGCTGGAAACGATCCCACAGGAAGCTCGCAAGGATGGTAAGTACGAGACTGGTTATCTACCCCGAGTGGTGGAAAACGAAAATCCTGACATGTTATCTTCGCTTCTGAGGGCGGCCCTCGAGTTGGCCGAACGTGTATTGCCGACTCGTTGGGCCGATGCATCAGATAACCGCACGGCCCGCCTTCAGACCTTCTACATCCTTTGGCAGTATGCAGAAGAAGCCAAGAAAAAGCTCGGCTCCAAGGATCCGGGGAACAAGAATCGCACCATCGATGAGAACTATACCGTCACCGGCGAAAAGGTCGTCGAGTTGATTTCGACTCTCTTCCCTGGAGTGAACACGACGGGAAAGAGCAAAGAACTTGCCGTCAACATCGAGCCGAGGCAGATTGAAAAAGCGATCGATAAAGTGGTGGATGACGCAGTGAGAATTGCCTTGGGCACTCTCGAGCACCTCAAGACATCCGGTGAGAATCCGCAACCGGATAAACTCGACTGGCTGATTCTCTCCGGTCAGTCGTGCAATCTCGCCCTGGTCGATCAGGAAATTCGCAAGGCGTTCAAGGAATCGGATCGATTCATCTGGAACCCCGAACGTGTAACCTTCCTGCCGGAGTACGCGAAGCTCTCGACCTCCGTTGGGGCCTGTTACGCGGAAAATCAACGCCGCAATCGCCAAAGCCCCAAAGCATATAAGGGGGAGTTGCGTCGAGGGAGGAACGAACTCTTCTTCGACATCGATAATCTCTTCTCCTATTTGCCGGGGGCATTCCTGATCGCCCAGGCTGGCGGAAACCAGGAGATTTTCAAGTCCGGCACCGAACTGTTTGACATTCGAGGCGACAACACCGATGAAGAGCCGAGCGGCCAAGCCCGCAGTGCCACGCTGGGAGCCGCGCTCAACGTCTCGATTTTTCGCCAGGATTATAAAGGGGGCAAGCTCCTCACCTGGGGTGTACTTGATGGCCAGAGTATCGCGAACCAACTCGAGATCGCCGAGGATGTGTGGAGGCAGAAGATTGGGTTCATGTACGAAGTGGATCATCGGCTCAAAATCGTTGTTCTGCTCTTCCGAAAGGAGAACGAGAATGCTGGACCGGCCATCGTGGTGAGTTCCCTCGATAAAAACCTGGACCTCAAGACCGTTCTGCCGAGGGTGAAGGAAAAATACCTTCAGGACACCAAGAAGGCAGTCGTGCCGGCGGCACCGGGAACGCCACCGCCCGAACCGCCAACAGTTCCGGCACTCGTCGAGAATGGGCTCTTGAGCTGGTCCTTGGCGCTCGGAGATACCAGAAACCCCAATCTGGGAATCTTCGACCTGGGGCAGAAACTCAACACGACCATTCGGCGTCAAGACGAGCGGAGCGCGGATGTGTCCATGAAAGGGGCACTCTCCAAGAAGTGTCTCGAGTGGGACACCTTCATGGAAGATGGCAGCATTCAAGTCTGGGGCCAACCGCGAGGGGCGAAGGCCTGGTATCCGATCGGCAAACTCGAACGCCCCGGAACCAAGCCGGTCTTCCGGCGGCGTTACCGCTTGACCCTGGATGAAAACGGCATTCTTCGGCTACACAACGGCGAACCTGCATTTTGGGAATCGGCTGACCCGCAATGTTTGGTCAACGAACCGGGCCGGGTTTTCCGCAGAGATCTGCAAACTACGAAGCGTGAGACGGACGAAGACCGCAACCCCTTTACCGGGAAACACTGATGCGGGAGTTGGCCGAAATTCTGGCAAGCGATTCATCGACACTGCCACCCTTTGTGCGGGCGGCGGCTCTGGGTTTCCGCGCACAACTCAGCTATCTGCAGGGCAAGGCAAGCGACACGGATCCTGCTCAGGATGGATTGCGCGGGTTGCTCGCAACTCTCGATGAGGCATTGGCATTGCGCGGCGACTCTGGCACATCGAACGCTTCGATCGAAAGCCTGCCCACTGGACTGCCGGCACCACTGGTGTCAAGTGAAAGCCTGACGTCGCGTTGGTCCGCGACTAGCGAAGGAAAGAATCTCCTCGTCCCCGGCGGGAAAGAGCTTTCCCCCTCTACCCTTTACTTGCTCACCTGGAGGTTGACGCCTGCAGCGGCCAAAGCCTGGCGTGCGGAATGGCATGCCGAATATCCTGACGCGAGCGGTGGCGTGGACGTGGCAGGGCCTTTCGACGAGTCCCTGATTCCTGGCGTGGCTTCGAGTTCGACCGCAACCCCGTTGACCTTGAACCTCTCAACGGGAGGTCCGCTGACAGAACGCCTGGCGCGCATTGTCTCGACTGCCATCTGGTTTGCCGAGAATGATTCGTCCTTACGGTTCTGTTTGCAATCGGCCTATCGCTTTGGCTTCGCGCCCATGCAGGATATTCACAAGCAACGTTATGTGAGTACCGTGAGGGATCGCCTCGAGCGATTCTCGGAAGCGGAGCAAACCGGATCGTCCGAAGAGATGCTCCGTGCTTGCGTTGCCGTTGATGAAGCTGTTCATTCTCTGGTTCACCAGCCGCTCGCACATCCGCAATCGTCCTACGCGAAGATCGGTCTGGCAAGCCGGAATGTGCTATCCGAAGTGCGATCCATCGCGGACGAAGCAGGCTTGAGCCCGCATGTGCAAGTGATCGCCGGGAATTTCGCCGATGCTCTTCGCTTGACGGAGAACGCGGATATTGAGGGCCAGGGGAGCGGCACCCCCGGCGATGTGATTCACTGTTGCCGCGTGTATCTTTCCATTGGTGGAATGCCTTCTCCCGGCCGCGTTATTTATAAGCCCCGAAACGACCCCATGAGATCTTAATCGTGTCGACTTCTTCTTCTGCAAATTCGATTATCAAGGACGTGCTCCAGGGGCTCATCAACCTGCTTGTGGGTTGGCTTCTGCAAATTGGCCGGCTCATTCCCTTGCTGATCGCGAAAACTAAAGTCGCGAAAACCCGCAAGGAACAGTCGAAGGCGCTGGTCTCCCTGGGCGATGCCATGGCCGGTTCCAATATCGGGGACACGCACCTTGTCGATAAAATTAACTCGCTCAAGAGTTCCGACCCACGGGGTGAACTCGAAGTGGAAGAGGAGAAACTCGGCCTGTCGGGGATTCAGGCAGGAGTGCCGTTGTTAGTTCTCGAAGATGAGTACCAGGTTGGGCGTCGGGCTTACGAGGCGAATCAGAAGAACGAAAATAACTTCCAGTCCATTTCGTCTAAATTTTGGCCGCAAGGGCCCGTCAGTTGGTTTGGACTACTGGCAGGCTACGGGTTGTTGTTCTTCGGAGTCGCGTTGTTATTTGCGTACCTTGCTCCCGACTCGATGCCGAAGTTTCTGGTGAACATGGTTCACACGTCCAAGCCAACTTCCGTGCTGTTTGTCGAACACAAGGGCGTGAAGATCATCGTGAAGGACGCCACGATTGATCGCGGGTTTGAAACACAAGGCGCGACCCCAAGACGGGCGGACAGCGTGATGTTTCGAATTCGCCTGGAGATCATGAACACGACCAGCGAACCGGTGAAATACATCACCTGGCGAGGCCATCCATCGCGGCGATCGTCCCAAGCGTACCTGAACGACAGCAATGGCTTGAAACTAGACGGCTATACGAGCAATGACAAACTCATGCCGGTCGGTGCGGTTTATGAAGCAACGATTCCGCCCAACGGCTCGATTTTCGACTATTTGGATTTCGGCACCCCGGCCGATGGCTTCACGCATGTCGATATGTACTTGCCGTCTATCAATCTGAATCCGGACCTGCAAAGCAAGGAGACCTTGAAAATTCAATTGCTCCGCGATGATGTCAAGAAGCCCGGCGACGCAGTCAAACCCTAATCCTGCGTCAACGAGGAGTGAATGCCGCAATTGAGGTTCAGGTGGACGCACTAGATCCACGAAGGACACAAAAGAACACGAAGTAGCTGTGAATTTTGCCGCCAACTACAGACTTCGTGCCCCTTCGTGTGCTGAGTGGATTGTCACTCCCGTTACTCCCGACCCGATTGACTCCGCCAACGCGAAACGAAGGCGAAACAAGGCCCCTTGCAGTGGCTGAGATTCGAGTTCGAGTTTCGCCGAGTGGTGCTCCAGTACCACGGCCACGAAGGACAGGCCTAGTCCCATGCCGGCGTTGTACCCCTCGTATAAGGCATTGTCCCGCTTGGTGCTGAAGTGCGTTTGCATACAGCGCTCGCGAACATTTTCCGTCATGCCGATGCCGTTGTCCTGCACCTCCAGGATGGCGTAATCCCCGTCGCGTCGTCCGGTCATTCGTACCTCGCCGCGCCAGGATGCGGCATCAATCAACGCTTGTTTGCGCAAAGCGGGGTTGGTTTCCTCGCGGGCCGAATCGCGAACCTGATTGCGCATTTCGAACGTGGCATCGCGGGCATTGAAAACAAGATTTTCGATAGCCTGTTGTAGATGCGACAGATCGCCGCGAATAACGAGTGGTTCGGGAGCCGGCTGGCAATTGATGGTCATCTTCCATTTTTCACGTCCGATCACGGACCAGGTATGATCCGTCTCGCGGATCAAATCATTTACATCGAGGCGGGTCATTTCAGCTTTGTTCGGATCGCGGCGAACGGTTCGCAGGATCATTTGCAGGCGTTCCGTGACTGTCCCAAGTGTCGATTTCACCTCGTTCAACATGGTGGTTTGATCGGGCCGAAGTTGCTCGGACTCGATGCAGCGGTTTATCAAATCGTTCGGTCGAACGAGCAAGTTCTTGATGTTGTGGGCATAAGACCCGGCCATGATGCCGATACTGGCGTAGAGTTGCGAGCGCATTTCCAGGTTGCTGTGTTCCGCCTCGGCGGCTCGAGCATCGGCTTCTTTTTTCTCGATCCTGGCTTCCAGCATGAGTACCTCCGCGTGTTCGCGGGCGGTTTCCGCTTCGCGTTTTTCCAGTTCACGCGTTGTTTCCGCCTCGCGTTGCGTGCGCTCTTTGCGAAGATTTCTATAGCCAAGGAAGGCGGCGACCGAACTGACGAGAACCAGAATAATGCCGACGCCGAGATAGGCTCGCTGCCGCATGGATTCGTCGCGCTGAAGCTTATTGAACGCATGCATTCGATATTCGCAATGAACCACCGCTCCGGGCTTGCCGTCCGGTCCGTGAATAACATGGTCGAGCGTTCGGACGTGGGTTCGGTATTGAATTTTTGGTCGTGGTACGGGCGAGTCCCAAGAGATCGGTGCCAGCGTATCCGGCTGGTTCAGGAATCGGACTTCGAGTCGGTAGAACTCCGGGAACACCGGCAATTGCCCCTGATACAGACGCACCGGATCAACCATGGCTCGCAACTGAATGCCTAGCTCTTCCTTCTTGCTCGTGACGTCGCCGTTTTCTTCGACACGTTCCAGTAGCTCGCGAATGAGTTCGGGCAACGTTTTTCGGAAAGGCCGCCCCTCGTCGATCCATTCCCGAATGGAAGCTTCGTCGCTTTCCGCGGCTTGATCCGTTCGGTCGATCAGAAGATAGCCGAGAAGAGCAACGAGCGCCAGCCAGATGGCCACCGCGGGTGCCAGGGCCCGGATGAATTTCCAAAGCGGTAACGGTATTGCTTCTTTCATTCCCAACTATGCGGCAAGAGAATCGTGAGAGAGGAATATCCTTGGCGAATTATTCGTTTCTACGTGGTAGGCCGATCAGTCGCTCGACCAGTTCCCATCGTTTCTCTCGCCGGGTAAACACATCGTACACGGGTATCTGAGACACTCGGCCACCCTCCAGAAACTGAGGCCGAAGGACAATGACATATTCCCCTTTGCCTGTGAGCCGTTCCCCTTCGGCATTGAAATATTCTGGCTGCCCTGAGCGAAGCTTGTTCGCCAGTCCGTCGGCTTCCGTCACTCGAGGATCACTGTATATCCCTTTGGCGATCACCCGAATCATGTCCGCGAACAACAGCACGTCATCGGTACTGTTCGGCGGCTGCAACGAGTCGCTTCCCGCAGACTTGTCATCGGTGCCCCACGCGACTGGGTTCTGATGCGCGAACAGCACCAGGGGTATGGCCAATTCCCGGATGGGCCAGTTCACTTCCCCATCGCGGTAAATGAAATTGAACGAGACGCCATCGCCGTTCACGGCGACGAGCCGCTTGCCGATTAGCGGCGACTCGGCAGCGAAAGATCGAAGCATTCGCCGCGTCGGTTGTGTGACCGCGGGCAACACGAGCAAAGCCCGGTCGCCCGGGTTGGAGGCAAGGTCGGGCAGAATTCGCTCCATCACGGCACGTTCGGCGGGATTCGGCTCGGTGAACGTGCCCACGCTATAGCCGATCTTGTCGAGAAACATTCGCAACGGGACTTTCAAGTCCTTGCGTTCCTGTAAACGCTCCTTGAATTGCTCCGCGAGGTCAACTGAGTAGGGGTCATCTTTCCAGGCGAGAATGTAAGCACGGGCTTCGATGGCCCCCTTAGGTCGCAGGTCCTCCTGTTGCAGAATGAAATCGACCACGGCCCGTGCCATCGCTTCGTTCGTAAAACACCCGCGGAACGTGCGGCCAGGATAAAGCCCGATCAGGCTCTTCGGCTCCGACGTCTCCGGATCGATCACGGTGTTTGCCGTCGCCGTCGTGATGAACAACAGCGGACGGGAACCTTGCCAGTGCGTTTGTTCGTTCAACGCCTCCGCGAGTTCGATGGCTCGGTCGCTTGAGCCACCGCCCATGAATGCGATCGGCGCGGGCCGCCGTTCCGCAAGGGCCTTCACCCAGTCACGATTCCCGACCTCGCTCGATAACTTGTACCAGCGAACTCGCAGCTTGTCGGGGCGGCCATGTGCGGATAACACCACTTCGGGTACGGATGCCGTTTGATCGAGGAAGGCTCGGGAATCGTCGATCTCCACGCCCGGAAATTCGCGACGAATCTGGAACATGGCAGCTACCAGGCGTTCCCAAGTTTGCGGGCTGGTTGTCGTGTGAATCCAGGCGATTTCGTAATCGCCGGCGGGGAGTGGCGAGGGCTCGGCGGCGCGCGTGCGAAACATTTCGCGCAACACCAGCGCGACCGTCACGCCGAGCAAAACGACCAGAACGAAGGTGAAGATGCGACGCATTGACCAAGTTCCGTGTGCCGAACCATACAACAGGGCAGAGGGCCCCTACCCCCTTGTCGTATTCCGTTCCTCCTGAAACTCACCCCCGAAAACCATGCCAGTACCAACCATTATTATCTTTGGGGCCTCCGGCGACCTGACTTCGCGGAAGTTAATCCCAGCCCTATTTCGCCTCGATTCCACGGGATTGCTTCAAGAAGACTGCCAGGTCGTCGGGATGGCACGGACGGAACACACGTCGGACCAATTTCGGCAACTGGTCGAACCCAAGGTCAAGGAAGCGATTCTGGCCACGGGGGAAAGCTGGTATCCCGGGACTTGGGGCCGGTTCGCGAGGCGGCTTCACTATGTCGCGGGAGATGCGGCTCAGCCCGAGGGCGTTCGAGTGCTCAGCGAGTGGCTAAAGAAACGCGAAGGCGACGCGGGCGGCGACCGCCTGTACTATTTCGCCGTCGCACCCGAACTTTATACCACGATTGCCGCACGATTAGGGGAAGCCGGCCAAAGCCTGGAGAACGGCGGCTTCCGCAGGGTGGTGGTGGAGAAACCATTCGGCCAGGATTTGGCTTCCGCCCACGAGGTCAATCGGCAACTCAACGAGCACTTCCGCGAGAAGCAGATTTATCGCATCGACCATTATCTGGGCAAGGATACGGTCCAGAACATTTTGGTTTTTCGTTTGGGTAATTCGATGTTCGAGCCGTTGTGGAATCGGCGTTATATCGACCACATCCAGATCACGGTGGCCGAGAAAGTTACCGTCGGCAAACGGGCGGGCTATTACGATACGAGTGGCGTACTTCGCGATATGTTCCAGAGCCATCTACTTCAAGTCTTGGCACTCGTGGCCATGGAACCTCCCAGTCGGTTCTCCGCGGATCGATTGCGCAACGAGAAGGTGAAGGTTCTCGATTCGATCTTGATTCCTTCGCCCGAGGAGGCGCTGGCATCCATGGCGTTAGGGCAATACCAGGGCTACCACGATGAACCTGGAGTACCCAAGGATTCTCGCACACCAACGTGTGCGGCCGTTCGCCTACAAATCGAAAACTGGCGATGGAAGGGCGTGCCATTTTATCTGCGCAGCGGCAAGGCGATGACGAACCGGTACAGCGAGGTGACCATCCAGTTCCGCGAGCCGCCTTTTCGCTTGTTCCCTCAACCGCCGGGCCACGAGCCGGCCGCCAATCGCATTACCATCGTCCTCCAGCCCAACGAGGGAATCAAGCTTAGCTTCCAGACGAAAGTGCCCGCGATTGAAGGCACGTCCTTGCAATCCCGCGATTTGTTCTTCGATTACAAGGATGCGTATGGCTCGTTGCCAGAAGCTTATGAGCGTCTTCTCTTGGACGCGATGCAAGGGGATGCCTCGCTGTTTATGCGTGGCGATGAGATCGAACGATCGTGGGAAGTCATCGACCCTTTCGTGAAAGCCGTGGCAGCGGCCAATGCACCGCGACCGGAGACTTACGCCATCGGCAGCGATGGCCCGACGAGCGCGAAAGAACTGCTGGCCAAGGAGGGGAGGAGTTGGCAGAAGATCGGGTGAGTGTGATAGAATCATGGTAGAGGAGATTGCCTCATGAGCACGAGCAAGATCAAGGCCGTCTTTTTCATCCCCCTTTGGGACAACGACGGAAGAGGACTGCGGACCGAGATTACCGAACTGGAAACGGGACTGTACGCCACATTCGTGGGGTGGACACTTCTGGGGACCGTCAAGGGGATGTACCAGATGCGGGATCTCAGGCCCGCATTCGATGAGTGCAACTCATACATGGTGCTATTATCGGAAGAACGACTACCGGAACTTCTAGAACTCCTAACGGACTTCAAATCGAAGACGACGCAAGAAGCAATCTACCTTGAACTTCAAAGGGATGTAGAGGTAAGATTCATCTAGCTGCAAAGGGGAACCCTGCCATGGAACGAACAGTCGTCGAAGAACGCATTCGAGACCTCATCGCGACGGAGACTCGCGCGGTCGTGCTGAGCAATAAGCTCTTCACGCCAGACGGGCTTTTCAATCAAATCGCCCATAACGAGGCTGAACGTAGAGAAATCGTCAAGACCGAGCTTTGGCGAGACGCTCAGAACCGGTTGCGAGACCTTGAATACGAGGAAGCCGCGACGCTTGCGGAAGTCTCCAAGCTAGTTAACCAACGGTTACCGCATGGAGGGTATCGCATTCGTCTTGAACCGATCGATTCGAATTGAATTGTTACTCACGTCCGCCCGCCCAGGATCAAGTACACCGACGAGACAGCGTTAAACATGCCGTGAACGACAATCGGGCCGACCAGACTCCTTGTGCGGAGGTACAAGTAGCCCAGTCCCATTGCCAAAACCATCAACGGAATAGGCGACGGCCACACATGAGCGTGCATCGCGGCGAAGAGTGCGGAACTGGCCCAGATCGCTCGAACATCTTGTGAGGAGCGGATTCGTAAGAAACGACGAAGTCGATGCAGTTTCGGCAGCAAGAAATCGAAAGGTATCAGCAGCAAGAAGAAGCCCGACGGAATGAGGTACGTCGCGAAGGCGGCGGGAGGATCCTCTTTGAAAGCCGTCCGCACCTGAGCCGGTCCGATCAAATATTCCGATCCGAATGTAAACGCCACGCCGACGCCCAAAGCCCCCAGAAGGATCAGGATAGGTCGATGTCGCGGAAGAATTGTAAAGGGCGTATCGGGTAGAACGGGCTTTCTCTGAGCGAGCCACGGCAGCAGCACTCCACGAAAAAGCCATTCCTCGATCACGGCCGCGATGACGACCGTTTGCAGCACGAACAACCATTTCCATGGGCCTGAAAGATCGCCGATCTGCGTTAGCGGATGTGTTTCCGGATCCTTTCCAGTCAGTGCCGTGTGGCCAAGGCTGGCCAGGACGAACACGCAGAACGCGGCAGGAGTGATCATCAGCCACGTCAGATACCCGGCGACGAATCCCTGTGGCCAGGTGCTCAGCCGGGACGAAGAAGGCAAACGGACTGCCTTGCGAAGAAGATACATGGCCAAGATGGCGAATGGGAAGGCAATTGCGGAAGACCAGAGGAAGCGAACCGTTGCTGCACCTTTGTGAGCAGGCGAGGGGTTCTCCGGCAAATCGAGCGGAAAGCTTTCGCCATAGATTCTTGTGAAGAAACCGCTCTGGATCAAAATGGTCTGAATAAATCTAGCACCGACGGTGAATAGAAAGAAAACCCCAACTGCCGCAAGGACCCCGAACCCGGTCCACTTCGGTAGCGGCTGGCGAGGAGATGAATTCAGCTTCGTGTCGCGTAAGCGAAAGACGACGAACAGCAGGACGGCCAAGGCTGCCCCGCCGAGAGCGACGGAAAGCCCAGACGTTAGCATCAGGCGAACTGTCGGCGAATCTTCCCCCACACGATCCCCATTGGGAAGGAGCTATCGGGACAGTATGCTAATCCAAGCCTGAAGTGTGAAGGGCGATCTGAGTTCCAAAGTACATTCGCTTGTCGAGCTTCCCCCAGTGACAATCCTCGATACGATCGTTCAACACAAACGGATTGAGATCGAGGAAGCCCGTCGGTTCACTCCCGATATCGACCTGGAAAGATTGGTGGAGACACTTCCACCGGCACGCGACTTCACTGGCAATGTGCGAAAACCCGGCATGCGCGTCATTGCGGAAGTCAAGAAAGCATCCCCTTCCGCAGGCGTGATCCGTGAGGACTTCGACCCTGTCATCATCGCAGGGATCTATGAGAAGCATCGGGCCGATTGTATCAGCGTGCTGACGGATTCTCGGTTCTTTCAAGGCGAGTTGAGGTATCTCACCGCGATTCACGGTTCGGTCCAAGTTCCCCTTCTCCGCAAGGATTTCATCCTCGATCGCTACCAGCTGGTGGAATCCCGAATTGCCGGGGCCGATGCCGTGCTGCTCATCGCGGAGATCCTGCCCGGCGACCAATTGAAAACGCTTTTCCGGCAAGCAACCGACCTGGGCCTCCATGTCTTGGTTGAGTTACACGATGCCGATCAGTTGGACCGAGTCATCGGTTGCGGAGCAACTCTGATCGGCATCAACAATCGAGATTTGCGAACCTTCCAGATATGCCTCGAACACACACTTGAATTACTGCCAAAAATTCCCGCTCGATGTTTGGTCGTCAGCGAAAGCGGAATTCGCACTCGAGCGGATGTTGAACGCCTTGAAGAAGCCGGGGTGAAAGCAATTCTCGTGGGCGAGTCTCTCATGCGAGCCGACGACATTGGGGCCGCGCTGGATGCACTTCGCCGTTAAGAAATCGCGCAAGTATAAGTTACCGACTTTCACCGATCAAGAAGTGGCGATGCGAGGCGGAGCCTGAAGCGTCAGCGAAGCGATGCCTCGTAAGTTCGGGGAGAGGGAACGGCGTCCCTTCGCTCACGCTTCAGGCTCCGCCGTTCCCTCTCCCCGAAATCGGCAAGTTATTGCTGCGCGAGTCCATAGGAAAATCACGCCGCAGAACCCATGTCGGGCCTATCGTTCTCCTTGCTCTGAATCAGTGCTCGCCTGATTCCTCCTTCGTACCAGGCGTGCTCCACACCACGCCCATAACCAAATCACAACGACCGTATCCCAAGGGTAATAGTCGCCGCTGCCGACGTAGAATTTCGGTGCCACCTTCTCGGTCGTGTCATCGGCCGCGACTACCGTTCTCTTGAGCCCGCCAACGTTTGCCGTCACGTCGACGTTCAGCGGAGCAGTGGCATTCTCAACCAGCAACAGCATTCCCACGAGGATCGACGACCACGAAGCAAACGGCCACCAAGCCTTTCGGAAGAACGGACGTGGGTCCGCCATCAACACGATCGCGCCGAGAACCGCGATCATCGCGTCGTAATACATGAAGCGATAGGCGCAAAGGAATGCGCCGAGAAGAATCATCGCCGGGTAAATGCCTTCAAGTGATGTTCCTCGCCTTTTTCGGATGGCTAGCAGAATCGTTGTCCCAGCCACTACGCCCCACAATGCCCAACCGCTGTAGCCGGCAATCGGCTTGTTCTCGAGCGCACGGCCATCCTCAAAATCCAGAAACATGCGACGTGTGATGCCAAATAGATCGCGACTCAGAAAGATCCAGTTGCGATCTGTTTGGTATGCCTCCGCCGCCTGACTGCCGATATGAAGCCAATCGAACCACGACTGAATCCCGACGAAGGGTATCGTGAGAAGTACCAAGCCAGCTCCGGTTGCGCACATCGTCAGCGATGCCCGCCACTGTCTCAAAAGCAGGAG
>Ga0163152_10006450_pt1 | contig 13238 bp, 10 predicted proteins | sample OliLakLV19MP8IB2_FD_148635 | JGI IMG/M metagenome (GOLD analysis project Ga0163152, IMG submission 148635) | Freshwater microbial mat bacterial communities from Lake Vanda, McMurdo Dry Valleys, Antarctica - Oligotrophic Lake LV.19.MP8.IB-2 | ecosystem: Environmental > Aquatic > Freshwater >... | reverse complement strand
GCGGTGGGGGAAGCGGCTTGCGATTTGATTTCCCTGGCGGAGCGCCGGTTTGCAACCGGCTTTGCGTTGGTGCGGCGAGACTAAGCCGGTTGCAAACCGGCGCTCCGGTGTAGGTTCGGTTTTGCCGCACTTTGTCCTGGCGTCAATCTCATTTCCTTTTCCGCGACCTCGAGTTTTTCACACTCCAGCACGAAACCGAGACGCGCCCTCCTTCCCTCGGTTCGATTCAATCCTCTTGCGCTCAGTGTGGCGGATGTGTTGACTGGACGCATGATCGCGCCTCCAATCGTGTCACGGATTCTGACCGGGAAATGGCTCCCTGAGTGCCGCCAACTTTCCTTTCACTCCCCTGCTCCGTGGCGTGACGATCTTTCCCGCTGAATAAACTATGAACCGAGCGACCGCGCTGCTGAACCGATACGTCGTGCCGCCTCTGACGGCGTTAAGCGAAAACACCTACCTCTCCGCTATCCGCGCCGGAATGGTGTCCATCGTGCCACTGACCATCATCGGGGGGTTCTTCATGATCGTCGCCTATTTTCCGGTCACGGCCTGGGAAAAGATGGTCGCTCCCTATCTTCAGCTCCTCCAGATTCCGGTGACCGCCACGATGGGGCTCCTGGGCGTCTTCGCCTGCTTTGCCGTCGCCTACGACCTTGGGAAACAGTTGAAGCAGGAAGCCGCGATCAGTGCGTCCATGGCCACGCTGGTTTTTCTGATGATCCAGCTCAAACTCGGCGACAAGCCGGATGACATCACACTGATGATGGATCCGCTCGGCTCCAAGGGCCTCTTCACCGCCATCCTCGTCGCACTGATCACCGTCCGGGTTCAGAAATTTTTCACCGACAATAATTTCGTCATAAAAATGCCGGACACCGTTCCGTCGATCGTTTACGAGTCGTTCCTCTGCCTGTCGCCGTTGTTTTTCCTGGTCGTGGTCTTCTGGCTGATTCGATTCGTCCTCGGGGTCGATATCAATCACTTCGTGGAACTCGCGTTCAAGCCCCTGGTCTTTGCCCTGAACACGCTGCCCGGAATTCTCGTTTACGCGTTTCTGGTCACGATGCTCTGGTCGGTCGGCATCAACGGCGATAATGCGATGGACGCCGTCGTGGCACCCATTTTCCTCCAATACTTGGCTGCCAACGCCGAAGCGATGATCCAGGGCCAGCCGTTGCCCTACATCACTGCCTACGGATTTTTCACCTCCTTCGTCAACGTCGGCGGGACCGGCGCGACGCTCGCCTTGGCCTTGGTTCTCTATAACTCCAGGGACGCCGCCTTCCGGAAAGTCAGCCGCATTTCGCTCCCCACCCAGGTGTTTCAAATCAATGAGCCGATTTTTTTCGGTCTGCCAATCGTGCTGAATCCCATTTTCATGATTCCCTACATCCTGAGCGCTCTGATCCTGACGTCCGGCAGCTTCCTGTTGATGCACTGGAATTGGATCCACAAACCGTTCGTCAACGTGCCGTGGACGACGCCACCGATCATCGGACATTATTTGGTTTCCGGCGGAGATTGGCGGGCGGCGATCTGGGGTGCCGTCTCCATCGTCATCGCCATGATGGTTTATTATCCCTTCGCCAAAGCAGCCGAACGGCAGCGGGCAAATGCCGCCGCCAAAGCAGCCGCCACCAACAACCCTGAACCAGCAAAACCATGAGTTCGGACGAATTCATCTGCGGGGTCGCAGAAGGTTTTTACGGACGCCCGTGGGTTACCGCGCAGCGCCACCGGCTTTTCGACTGGATGCAGCGTTGGAAACTCAACACCTATCTCTACGCGCCGAAAGACGACCTCAAGCATCGCACCCGCTGGCGCGAACTCTACGACGAAACCGAAGTCGCCGAGTTGAAGAACCTGATCAACGAGTGCCACGCGCGAAAAATCAAATTCCTCTACGCCATCGCGCCCGGTTTGGATTTTCGAAGCGACGATCCGCGCGATCTCGAAGCGCTGCTTCAAAAAACAAAACAGGTTCTCGATCTGGGCTGCCACCATTTCGCGCTGCTTTACGATGACTTGGAAATCGTTCTGGCAACCCGATTGATCGAACATCCAGCCGCGGTCGCCAAAGACCAGGCCGCCACCGCGAATCAATTGTTCCATGCGCTCCGAAACTCCGTTCAGAGCGCCAGCCTGATTTTCTGCCCGACCGAATACTGTGCCCGCAAAGCCGTGCCGTCGGTCAAGGACTCCGCCTATTTGCGAACGTTGGGTGCCGAGCTTGATCCGCAGATTGGCTTTTTCTGGACCGGTCCGGAGATCGTTTCCGAGACCATCAGCGTCGAATCGATTCGCGAGCTGCGCGAAGTCATCCGGCGCAAACCGGTCCTCTGGGACAATCTTCACGCCAACGACTACGATCTGCGCCGGATTTATTTGGGGCCGTATTCGGGCCGCTCGCTCGAACTTCGCGGTGAGCTGGCCGGAATTATGAGCAACCCGAACTGCGAGTTCGAGGCAAACTTCGTTCCCCTCCACACCTTGGCCGCCTACGCACACGCCAAAGAGAGCTACGATCCACGCGCGGCGTATCTCGAAGCGCTGGCGGAATGGGAGCACGAGTGGAAAACCGCCGGCCCGGCCATCACGGCTCGGGAATTGGAAGTGCTGGCCGATTGTCTTTACCTTCCGCACGAGTTCGGGCCGCGCGGCCAGGCACCGCTTGCCGCGCTCGCTGAACATTTCCGCAACGCCTCCAACCCGGACAGCAAAGCGGCCAGATCGTTTCACGACTTCATCGCTGAATACGATTCCCTGTTCCAAAAGATGCCCGCGTTGATCAATCGCGATTTGTTCCACTCACTCCTGCGGCACGCGTGGGAGTTGAACGAGGAACTGCAATTGCTCAAGGCGTATCTCGCCTGGCTCGGCTCGAAACCGGCTCCCGGCGCGAAATTTTTCTCGGCCCATCATCGTCCCGGCATTTATCGCGGAGGTTTTGTTGCCGCACTGCAACGGCTTCTCCCGACGGACGACGAGGGCGTTCTGAGCCACCGTTCCTCCACCGATTCAAAAACCTGATCTATGATTCCCGCTCCATTCAAACTCCGCCGCGCCGAGCCTGCCGACGAACCGGCCGCCTACAATGTTTGTGTCGAGACCGGCGACAACGGTCGCGGCGCCACACATCTCTACTCCGACGACCCGCGCGCACTGGGCCGCATTTTTGTCGGGCCGTATCTGGCGCTGGAACCGGACCTGGCCTTCGTGCTTGAGGACGACCAGGGCGTATGCGGCTATTTGCTGGGCGCACTCGATTCGCATCGCTTTTTGGATGCCTACATGACGAAGTGGTTGCCTCCCATTCAAGCCGCGCATCCGGAACCGACAGGCGATCCGAAACAATGGACGCCGACCCAGAAAGTTCATTACGAATATTATCACCCGGACATGTTCCTGCCCGAACCTTACGCGCAATATCCGTCGCACTTGCACATCGACCTCCTGCCGCGCGCCCAGGGCCGCCGGCTGGGTGGCGACATGATGCGAGCGTTGATGGACGCCCTTGCCGCGAAAGGTTCGCCGGGAGTCCACCTTGGGCTGGGCGAGGACAACGCGCGCGCGGAAAAGTTTTATCGCAAACTAGGCTTCACGGAACTCGCCCGTAACAAGGGCGTGCTCTATCTCGGCCACAAACTGTCGGGAACATAGCGGGAACGATGGGGTTCAGGCGGGAGAATTGAGGAACGGAGCGCGGAATTTAGTCCGCTTCAACTGGACCAAGCCCTGCAATCTTCGCGCGCCCACTGACTCGCAGCATCGAAGCGGACTGAAGTCCGCGCTCCTTCGAAGAAACGACTCAATTGACAATTCCTCCAATTGAAACTATAAACTCTCTCAAATGAGCCTACCTGTTTCCGCAACCAAATCGAAGAAGATCGAGCCCCGCCGGGTCCGGCAAAATAAAGCGCCTCGAGTCGGCTCCGAGAAATCAGTCTGTGGTGTGGTTGATTATTGTGTCCACGGTTCTGGCAGCCAGGCCGCCGCCGCTGATTTCACGGCGGCCAAACTCGTCGTCGCGCTTCGGGCCGGTTTGCCTGTGGACGAACTGGACGCGCTGCAAAATAGTTTGGCGGTGCCGATGGACCGGCTCGGGCCGATGCTCGGCATCTCCAAGGCGACCCTGCATCGCCGCAAGGCGGAGGGGCGGCTGGGGGCGGCTGAATCCGATCGCGTGGTGCGATTTGCCAAACTCATGGGAAAGGCGGTTGAGGTTATGGAGTCCGAAGGCGATGCCAGAAAATGGCTGAACTCGCCCCAGTTCGGATTGGGCGGCGCGGTGCCTTTGGAATACGCGGAAACCGAAGTAGGCGCCCGCGAAGTGGAGGACTTGCTCGGCCGCATTGAGCAGGGAGTTTACTCCTGATGCCGCAAGCCTGGCGCATCGTGAAGGAGAAGCACGCGGACCTGGCCTTCTCGGGTCGAGGCGCAGCCGATTACGGCGGGCGGTGGAACTCGCGGGGCGTATCTGCTGTATATGTCAGCGGCACCAAATCGCTCGCCTCTTTAGAGATTCTCGTCCACCTGATTCCGCCAGTGCTTTTCAATTTCATCGTGTTTCCACTTCAGTTTGACGACGCGCTCGTGGAACGATTCCCGCCCAAGAATTTGCCCGCGGACTGGCAGCTCCTGCCGCCGCCGCGGTCCACTCAGCAAATCGGTGATGCCTGGGTTCGAGAGGCGCGGTCGTCCGTGCTCGCTTTGCCCAGCGTTATTATATCTGGTGAAACCAATTTTCTCCTCAATCCGGCGCATTCGGATTTTAAGAGAATCAAGGTCGGCAAACCCGAGCCGTTCACGTTTGATCCGCGGTTGCTTTGAGCCTCTCCTGCCTCATTTCAAATCCAACTGTTTCTCCCAATCGTCCAAGGACGTGCGCTCGCTGATATGGGTGATGCCAGCCTTGCGGGCGATGGCGAGGAACCGTTTGGCCAATTCGGTCCGGGCGTCACCCGCGATGCGGTCCGTGGCGATTTTCACATACCAGACCGGCAGGCGCGCCACCTGTACCCGAAGACGAATCTGGTCGTTCTCCGCCAACTGCTCGGCGTCATCCAGGATTTTCTCGGCGGCATCCAACACTTCGGCTTTCAAATAGGTCGAGGTCGGTTTGTCGAAGATGTGAATGTGCTGACCGTTCTCGCGCACCGGGCGATGGATGGCTTCGATGTAGGCGAGGATTTTCGGCGCGGCTTTGCCGTAGTAGGCGTTCACGAATTCGTCGATGTGCTTTTTCACGTCGGCGTCGGGATTCCAGAGCAGTTTCGCCAGGATGTAGGCGCGGAGCGGTTCCATTTCGCCCGCGCCGCCCTTGGAATAGTTTCCCTGTTCAAACAGACTTTTGACGCCGTGATTCACGTAGAATCGAACGTTGGATTGAAGCGAATCAAAGTTTGGAAACGGCTGCTGGTAGTGGCCGAAATCGGTTGTGTAATCCCAAACGTAAAGGAGCGGCGCAATCGGCCCCCAGGCCACGATGTCTTCTCGGAAGCGACGGTTCTTCTCCTCGGGACACGTCTCCAGCGGATGCGCAAAACAGCATTCGATGGAGCAGAGCCGGATGATCACGTTGCGGTGCGGACGGATCGTCCGGGGCGCTTTGCGGGTGTATTGATAAGCGAGCGTGTCGATGCGCACGTTCGGAAAATCGTTCTCAATCGCCGCCGCGACGGCGTTGACGAACGTCAGCAACGAACCGGCGGGACTGCCTTCCGCGTCGTCGATCGCCTTGCAGTTCTCGCACTGGCAATTGTTGAAGGTGTCGTTCTGCGAGACGCTGATGATCGTGGCCTCGGGGTGTTCCATGATCCACTGGCGCACCCGTTCGATGGAGATTTTCAACACGTCTGGGTTGGTCAGGCAACGTTGCACGTAGCCGCCTTTGCGCTCGCCCTTGATGAGAGGGAAATATTCCGGGTGCTCCTTGAACAGGTCTGGTGGCACGAGGCCATCGAAGCTGTGGACAAAGGGATGATAAACCGTGAAGGCGCCGCCATGTTTCTCCTGCAAGCCGTAATGCTGGCCGTTGACGCGATGGCGTGCGGCGAAATCCGGGTTGTGCATCAGCTCGCTCCAGAAGACATCGCGGTTCTCCAAAGCGGGCAGACGCGTCTCGTTCAAATTGGCGAGCTTGAGGCGAGTTTGTTTTGGGACGGTTTCTAGGTCGGGCGTGAACCAGCGCACGCCGAGTTGTTCTTCGAGCAAGGTGTAAACGCCGTTCAACGTGCCGCGCGGCCTGCCGCCGGCGATGATCAAACGATTGCCCTCCGTGCGCAGCGCAAAACCGTCCGGACCGAGTTTCGCAAAATCAATTTTCGCGCGCGACTTCGCCAGGCGGGTGGTGTCGCCCAGCAGGATTTCGCGCGACGCCGGTTTTTCCGAGTCGGTCACGATGGGGATTTTTGCACCGCTGATTTTCTCGAGGTAATGCTGCAACTCTTCGGCGGCGTAACGTTCGGACGGAATTGCGGCCGAAGGGATGACGATGCGGTAATCGCTCTTCCCCTTGTTAGCGAGGGTCACACCGGCCGAGGCGTTGGCGGGCAGCAAAAACGGGATGCAGCAGAGGCCAATTTCGAAGCATCGTCGCTTGAATAGTGAATTCATTTTCTTCAATCAATTGCTGATCCCACCCTTGGCAAGAACGCCTCCGCGATCGAAGCCGTTCGCAAACACAGCGGGAAACGACGACGCCGAACTCCAAGCCCAACGGAGATCAAACGCTTTAGCGCATGTCTCAAAAAGGGTGGAACAGGCGAGGCATCTGCTTTCATCGCAAATTAAAGTAAACTTCATCAGGTTCGTTTAAACCTCACCCTGTGGGCATGTATTTACCATCACCTGATTTTCTAAACCAGTTCATCCGCTTCTTTTGATCGCTGCGCTTTCGGCTTCTTCACTTTTGCGGCGTTGGCTTCTTCCGAGGCACGTTCAAGATTTAAGACCAGCAATTTCTCTAAAATTTGTTCGTCTGTCAGATCGGCGGGGAAGCCGTAGGCGGCGGCGACGGCGGCATCGAGTTTTTTGTGCGCCAGGTCGAGCCATGCGGGGCGCTCGTTGTAAAGTTTCGTCAGCGTGCGCGCTTTGAGTTTCGCGGCGCAATCGGCGTCGCGCGGTTCGAGGCGCGGATAACGCACCTGACCGATTTGCGATTGGGGATTTACGATTTTTGATTTGTCGATGTAACGATCCCACGGACCATTCACGCTGCCAGGGAATTCCAGGATTTTTTCCACCGTCCATTCCGGCGGATTGAGCCAGCGTTCGCGCAACGTGTTCAACTCCTTCGCGGCGGCGGCGATTGAGACGCGATGATTTTCTTTCGTAGCAGCCGAGGTGACAAGGCTCTGACTTTTTCCCGGAGCAGATGAATGAGGCTCCTCACGTCGGCTGCTACCAGAGGCTTGGTATGACGGCGATTCTTCTCGCAGAGTTAGAAACCGGCTTTCAATTGTGCCTTCCCAACCCGAGGCGGCTTCCGGCTTTGATTTTTTTGGCGCGGACAAATCATCCGGGAACGGAAACGGAAAAGTTTCAAAGCAAGTGGTCGGCGTGTAGCGCGGGCGCGTTTCAAGTCGTGTGCCTTGTTTCAACGCCCAAACTTCGTGAAAACGAGACTGTAAAACGCCAAAGAAATAATCATCGGCACGAGCAAAAGCGAAAACAGCGTGATCGGGCAAAGTTGGTGCTTCCATCCAAACAAAAAGCCGATGTTTTGAAACGGCCACGGTTGCCAGAAATCGCGGTAATTTTTCGAGAGCTGCAAGCATTCCGGGGCGCGCTTCAACATGACGCCACCAATATTTCGCATACATCGCCCGATTATTTGTGACGCGCTCAGGCTTTACTTTTTCCGTGATGAGCGCAAAAGGTTGCTGGTATCGGGCGCATTCTTCTTCATTGCGTTCGCTGCCGAAATCAACAATGAACATTTCGCGATGCCGCCGCGTAACATCCAAACCATTCACCCAAGGTAAAATCACATCCGAATTAGGCCGTCCGTTCGGATTTGTGTCGTGAATCATCGCTAGAGCTTCAGTTTCTGAAATATCAAACGCCCCGCCCTTGGTGTCGCCCATGTAGGCAATCTCCAAATTTTCCGTAAGACATTTTGCCGTTGTAGTATCAGAGGCCGTCGCAAGGTCGGCGTTTATCAGCTTAACAGGCTTACCATCTAATTGACGCTGGGTTTCGTTTCCGTCGTCAAAGCCAACCATGCTCACATGGACACTTGCGCCAGCGAGAACCCAATCTCTATCGCTTTCCGCAAAGAAAATGTCGCCAGTCTCTTTTATCCGTTTCAAAACTTCGCGGTTTGCTCCGCCGCGAATTCCCTGCGTCGCCAGCAAGCCAGCGCGCTTGCATTTTTTGCTTTCAATCAAATCACGCGCCTTTTCAAACCAGTAGCAACACAGGTCTGATTCTGGCGAGACGCGTTTTCCAAAAACTTCAAATAGCGCGTCAACGTAAGTATCACGCAATTCACGACGCAGAAATTTCCCACCGAGAAACGGCGGATTGCCGATGATGACATCACATTCCGGCCACGCCCGTTCAACATAGACTTTGAACAAATTGTCTTGCCCGGTGTGTTCTTCCTCGCGCGCAGCTTTCAGGTTCTTCGCCTTTTTCTTAAAGGTTTCGTGCATCAGCGCGTCTTTGTTTTCAAAGCCGTCCAGCACTTGCAAAACCGGCGTGCGGTCATTGTCAAAACCGTTGTCGCGCCGCCATTGCAGGAAACCGATCTGTACGGACACTTGCGCCAGTTCGTAGGCGTAAGGATTGATTTCAATAGCCTTGAGCTGTTGCACGCTGACTTCCAGCTCGAAGCGGAAGCCCAGTTGCAACGCGAAGGCGATGACTTCCTTTTCCAAGTCGAGAAGCATCTGGAGCGAGACATAAAGGAAGTTGCCGCTGCCGCACGCAGGGTCCATGACAATGATGGTGCGGAGCCGCTTGAGAAAGGCGGCAATGCGGGCGCGGTCATCAGTGGTGCCTTGGCCCCGCTTCAGCGCTGCGAGCAGGCTGGCCTTGAGAGTCGCCCATTCGCGGCGCAAGGGCGACATCAGCACGGGTTCAACCAGCGTGCGAATGTCCGTCTCGCTGGTGTATTGCGCGCCCAAGGCTGCGCGCTGGTTTTCATCCAGGGCGCGCTGGAACAGCGTGCCCATGATGCTTGGCTCGATGAATTGCCAGTCGGCTTCGGCGGCTTCAACAAGAATTTTCAATTCGGCTTCGTTCAGTTCAAAAACCGTGGCTTCCTCAAAAAGATGCCCGTTGAAGTGGCGGATTTTATGAACTCCAAACGCGCCGCCTTTCGCCATTGCTTCAAATAATCCTCCAAGCGTTTTCGCGAAATGCGCTGGATCATCAGCGGCCGTTCGCAAAATCTGAGAGAACAACTTTGACGGCAAAAGCTGCGTGTCCTCGGCGAACAGGCAAAACACAATGCGATTTAGAAATCGGGCGATGCGAAGGTTTTTGCGGGAAGCGAAGTTGAGTTCCTTGCGCGTTTTGGCGTCGGCAATTTCCACGCTCTCCCGCTTTTGCAACAATCGTGCAACGTCAGCAATTTTCTCGGCCAAAACCTCGGTGACTTCCGCGGTGGTTCGTTGCGGTTTGAGAAAATCGGGTTCGCAGAAAAGGGCGCGAAGAATTCTAAGATTTTCCGGTCGGTCGATTTGGTCGTTCGTAAATTCGTGAATTTCCTGAACCGTGCCGTTGAAATTCGTTTTGATGATGTAACGGTCGAAATCACAGACGACCAGCAACGGAGGATTCAGCAGCGATTCGCGGTAACGGAGCAACTGCTTGTAAGCCTCATCGAGATTCTTCTTTTTGCCTTTGTATTCCCACGCGAAACAATTCTTTTTCCAAACGTCGGCAAAGCCGCGCTCGTTCGGTTCGGTGGCGTCGGGTGTTTCGAGATCGAAAAGCTCCGCATCCTTCACCACGCGTTTTTGAAAGCAGAAAAAATCCGAGCCGCTGGGATCGGCTTCGGCGGGCGTCTGCTCTCCGAGCAAACGGCACAGGTCATTAAAATGCTCCGAGTAACCCGATGTTTCTTTGCCCTGATAACGCGACCATTTCTTTTTGAATTCTGCGGCGGTCATTTGAAGTTGTGCGCGGAGCGTAGCAAAAGAATGAGTCAGAGCAAGAGCAGCAAAAACTGGAATTTTCGCTTCGCAGTTCGAGGGATACAACGGGATATAATGCGCCCAGTGTCCGAGGACAAAATCCAGCAACGAGCGCTGAACCAGGAAGTGCGGCGATCGTTTTGGCGTTGATCCAGGCTGTCTAAGTGGGTTGGGTTGCGATGGTTGAGGTTGTGAACGTGCCAGCAAAAACTGTGGCTGAGATTCCGATGGCTACAGCGATAGGCGCGGCCTGAAGGGCATTGGCAGAAATCACCACCGCCAGTCCGCTTGCGCCGACGGTGACGCCGCGTTTGGAAAAGAATTCGCGCAATCGTTCGACCGCGCGGCTGACCCGTTTTTGCGCCGCGTCGTCGAAGGTGCCGAGAGTCTGGCCGACTTCGCGCAAACTTTTGTTTTCAAAGTAGCGCAACAAAATGCTGCTGCGGTCGGTTTCGTAGAGCGTGTCCATCGCTTCATCCAGCAACGGCTCGATTTGCGTCCAGTGCGTGTCGGGCGAGTTCATATTGGCAAGTTCCACGGCAATTTGTTCGCGAGCCTGGCGGCGCGATTCGCTGCGCACCACGTCGATGGCCGTGCGCCGCGCGACACGATAAAGCCATGCGGTCAAAATCGTATCAGGCGCGAGTTTGTCGGCGTCGCGGGAAAGATCGATGAAGACGGTTTGCGCGACATCCTGGGCGAGTTGCGGCGAACGGACCTGCCGCAACGCAGCGGAATAAAACAGATCGACGTGACGACTGACCAACGTCGCAAAAACCTGCTCCGAACGGTCGCGCGCGAATTGCTGGAGCAGTTCTGCATCGGACGTTGTCATCTTCACTGAATATATCGGCACCGGTTGGCGAAATCCGACAAAGTATTTTCCGTTCCCTGAAACACCCATATCGGCCCCATCTCGGATCCACCCGCATTTTCCACCTCAATCAACCTGCATTTTTCACTGTAGGAGCCGACGTGAGAAGGCTCTGTTTAGAAAAACCACACCGCCGAAGGCCGAAAAAGAGTCAGAGCCTCCTCACGTCGTCTCCTACAATGTCACGAAGCATTCAAGGGTGTTGGGAACTGGACACAACACAGCAGCGAGCGCAGGGGTTAAAGCGATGGCGAGCCGGACTTATTTCATCCAGGGAACACCATCGCGGCCTCCAAATCGGAAAACCAGACCCTCGGCCCCGGCGTCGCCCGATGCCTCAACGATGTTGGTGCCGCAGTCCATTGACTTTTGTCTCGCCGATGGCGGCGGCATCTGTGCTTAAATAGCCTCCGTTATGGCTCTCCTCATCAAAAACGGTGAAATCGTCACAGCCAGCGAACGTTATGTCGCCGACATTTTTTGCGAAGACGAAACCATCACCCGGATCGACAAGAATATTTCCGCGCCGCCGAACACGGAGGTGATCGACGCCGGCGGTAAATACGTTTTCCCCGGTTTCATTGATCCGCATGTTCACATCTACCTGCCGTTCATGGGCACATTCGCAAAGGACACGCACGAGACAGCCAGCCGCGCGGCGCTCGTCGGCGGGACCACAACGTTCATCGAAATGATCTGCCCCGGTCGTGACGAAAGGCCGCTGGAAGCGTTCGAGCTTTGGCTCGGCAAAGCGCAGGGAAACAGCGCGTGCGATTTCACATTTCACATGGGCGTGACCCGCTACGACGACGAAGCCGAACGCGACTTCAAGGAAATCGTCAAACGCGGTGTGAGCAGTTTCAAGATTTTCCTCGCCTACAAGGGCGCGCTTGGCGTGACGGATGAGGAACTTTACAAAACCCTTTCGCTGGCCAAGAAACTGGGGGTCATCACCACGGCGCATTGCGAGAACGCGGATTTGATTTTGGAGTTGCAGAAGAAACTTTTGGCCGAAGGGAAAACCGGCCCGGAATTTCATTACTGGAGCCGCCCACCCGTTGTGGAAGCCGAGGGCGTGCATCACTTGATGACGTTTGCCGAGATGACCGGCGCGCATGTTTACATCGTCCACCTGAGTTGCGAAGAGGCTTTGCGGGAAGCCATCCACGGCAAGCAGCGCGGCGTCAATGTCTGGGTCGAGACGCTGATTCAATATTTGCTCCTCGACCGCACCGACGCGGAGAAGCCGGACTTCGAAGGCGCGAAGAACGTCATGTCCCCTCCCCTTCGCGATAAAACCAACCAGGAGGTTTTGTGGAACGGTTTGCGGCAGGGTTTCGTATCCACGCTTGCGACCGACCATGCCCCGTTCGACTTCGCGACGCAAAAGCAGATGGGAAAAGGTGACTTCACGAAGATACCCAACGGCATTCCATCGCTCGAAGATCGCGTGAACCTTTTTTTCACGCACGGGGTTAAGGGCGGGCGAATTGATCTGCACCAGTTCGTCAACGCGGCCAGCACGGAGACGGCGAAGATCTTCGGTTTATTCCCGCGCAAAGGAACCATTCAGATTGGCGCCGACGCCGACCTGGTGGTTTACGACCCGAATTACCAAGGAACAATTTCGGCAAAGACGCACCAGATGAATCTCGATTACAATTCCTTCGAGGGATTTGCCATCGAAGGGCGCCCCCACGTTGTCACGGTCCGCGGAAAGGTGGCGGCGCGTGATGGAAAATTCTTTGGTGACAAAGCGCGGGGGCGATTCCTTCAGCGCCAGCCGAATCATTTTTGATCGCACCGGGTTTGACACCGCCGGACTAACCGGACTAAGGTTGCGGCGTGAAAACAATTAACGTCCACGAGGCCAAGACACATCTCTCCAGCCTTCTCGCAAGGATCGAATCGGCCCGTGAAGCGTTCGTCATTTGCCGCAATGGCCAGCCCGTCGCGGACCTGGTGCCTCACAAACAGAACACTCGGATCAAACCGCACCCGGAGTTAAGTGATATGACCATCGCCTTCGACCCGGTGGAACCGCTTTCCTCGGACGAATGGCCGAAAGCGAATCGATGATTTTGGATACTTGCGCTTTGCTCTGGCTCGCGGCCGGAACGAAAATTAGCAGGGCGATTCTCAAGAAAATCGAGGACGCGCCGGCCATTTACGTTTCCGCCATCAGCGCGTTTGAAATCAGCCTGAAAACTGCAAAA
>Ga0163152_10006448_pt1 | contig 13239 bp, 12 predicted proteins | sample OliLakLV19MP8IB2_FD_148635 | JGI IMG/M metagenome (GOLD analysis project Ga0163152, IMG submission 148635) | Freshwater microbial mat bacterial communities from Lake Vanda, McMurdo Dry Valleys, Antarctica - Oligotrophic Lake LV.19.MP8.IB-2 | ecosystem: Environmental > Aquatic > Freshwater >... | reverse complement strand
GGTCTGCCGGATCCTGCCGTCGCTCAAGCGGCTCGGGATCCCCGTGATCGCGGTGACGGGCAAGCCGTCCTCCACGCTCGGAACCGCGGGCGAAGTCTGCCTCGACGTGTCGGTCGCCGAGGAGGCGTGCCCGCTCGGTCTCGCTCCGACGTCGTCGACGACGGCGACGCTCGCGATGGGCGACGCGCTCGCGATCGCGGTTCTCGAAGCGCGCGGGTTTCGCGCGGAGGATTTCGCGGCGAATCATCCCGGCGGGAGCCTCGGCCGCAAGCTGCTGCTGCGTGTCGAGGACGTGATGCACTCGGGCGCCGCGATCCCGCTCGTGCCGGAAGCGATGGCGCTCGCCGACGCGATCTACGAGATCAGCTCGAAGAAGCTCGGCGTGACCGGCGTGCTCGACGACGCGGGCAATCTCTCCGGCGTGTTCACGGACGGCGACCTGCGCCGCACGATCCAGAACACGGCGAAAGGAAACACCGATCCGGCGAAGGCGGGCGCCGCGCTCTTCTCGCCGGTCCACAGCGTGATGACGCGCAACCCGAAGCGCATCACGCGGCAGCGGCTCGCGGTCGAGGCGCTGAACATCATGCAGAACCACAAGATCACCTCCCTCTTCGTCTTCGACGACGACCTCTCGGCCCGGCCGGCGGGCGTCGTCCACTTGCACGACCTCCTCAAGGCGGGACTTTCCTGATGGCTTCGCTCCGTGGGCGTAAACCGAAGAAGCAGAAACCACCGGAAGGTCCCGAGCGCCGCGCGCTCGCCGATCTCTTCGAGCGCGCACGCGAGATCAAGCTGCTCGTGCTCGACGTCGACGGCGTGCTCACCGACGGCACGATCCAGATCTCGCCCGACGGCTCCGTCAGCAAACGCTTCGACATTCGTGACGGGCACGCGTTGATCTACCTCCCGCGCGCGGGCGTCGAGCTCGCGATCCTCTCCGGCCGCACGGACACGGTGAACGAGATCCGCGCGCGCGAGCTGCGCTTCGGACACGTGCTGCAGGGCGTCCGCAACAAATTGCCGGCGCTGCAGGAGCTCGCGCGGCGGCTCCGCATCCCGCTCGACAAGGTCGCCTACATGGGTGACGACGTGAACGACGTGTCGGTGATCGAGGCGGTCGGACTCGGCGCCGCGCCGAAGAACGGCGTTCCCGAAGCGGTCGCGGCGGCGCGTTTCGTCTCGTCGAAGAACGGCGGACACGGTGCGGTGCGCGAGCTCGCGGAGCTCATCCTGAAGGCACGTGGGGCGTGGCAGGAAATCCTCGAGGGAATGAAGTAGCCACCACCGGGATCGCGGTGCGGCCGGCGAAGGTCGTCGTCCCGCGCCCGAAGCGCCGGCGACGGCAGGCGTACAAGGCCGTGCTGGGCTGGCTCTCGGTCTTCGCGGCGGGCGTGGTCCGCGCATTGGGGCCGTCGATCGCGCGGAAGCTCGGCCGCCTCGGCGGAGTGCTCGGCTGGCACGTGCGCGCGGCAGATCGCCAGGTCGCGCTGGAGAACCTCGCGCTCGCATTCCCCGAAAAAACGGAGGACGAACGGCGCCGCATCGCACGCGAGTCGTTCGCCCGCGTCGGCGAGTGCGCGTTCGAGTGGGTCGCGTGTGCGCGTCGCGACGCCTACATCGCGGCGACGGCGCTCGAGAACAAGGAGCACTGCGATGCGGCACTCGCGAAGAAGGCGGGCGGGATCTGGGTCAACGCGCACATCGGGAACTGGGAGCTCTCGGCGGCGGCTGCCGCGAAGGCGGGCATCCCGTGCGGCGTCATCGCGACGACGGTGCGCTACCCGCGCGTGAACCGGCTCTCGATCGCGGAGCGCGCGCGCAACGGCGTCGCCACGATCGAGCGAGACACGCCGAACTCGGGGCGCGAGCTCCTGAAGTTCTTCCGGCGCAAGGACGCGATCCTGGGGATCCTGCTCGATCATGACAACAACACGCCGAGCGTGCAGGTCGACTTCTTCGGCAAGCCCGCGTGGGCCGCGATGGGCGTCGCCGAGCTCTCGCTGCGATTCGGGTCGCCGGTCGTGTCGGGGTTTTTCGTGCGCGACCCGGACGGGCGCCGCCGCGTGCCGGTGGCGCCGCCGATCTTCCCTCCCGAAGACGTGCCCAAGGCGGATCAGCTGCGCGTCGTCCGCGACCTCACGCAGCAATACACGAAGCGGATCGAGGACCACATCCGCGCGCACCCCGAGGACTGGGCGTGGATGCACCGCCGCTGGAAGTGATTGGGGTGGGGACGACTTCCGCCTTCGTCTTCGGCTCGACGATCACGAGCCTCGCGATCCGCCCGCGAGAAGAGACGTGCGAATGGTCCGAAAGGTGCGCATCGGAGTCCATGTCGAGACCCGCCGAATAGGGAACCGGACCGGACCGTCGCCCGCGGCGAGCCCTTCGACTCGCTTCGCTCGCTCAGGGTGAAAGGGTCGCGTATATAGAGAACGATCGATGGAAGGCCGCGCCCTGCGAATCCTTGCCGTGCTCCTCGTGGGCGCCGTCATCATGTTCTGGTTCGTTCGCCCGAAGAAGACGCGCCTCGCGGTGGTCGAAGCGGGGATCCTGCCGGGCGGCGTGGACGCCCACGTCGAAGGCGTCGCGCTGTATCAGGAGGGTCCGAAGCGCGAGCTCGTCCTTCGCGCGAAGGACGCCGAGTGGAACCGGAAGGAAGAGACCTTCAGGCTCCGCGGCGTCGACATCGACGTCGAGGTGGTGAACAGTTCGGGTGGCCCCAGCGGCGTCGGGCAGATCACCAGCGAGCGCGGGACGGTGAAGACCACCGGCAAGCTGTTCGAACTGGACGGGGCCGTCGTCGCCGAGGGATTCGACGGCTATCGTCTGGAGACGTCCGACGTGCGCTACGATCACGACAGCAAGATGGTAAAGACGGACAAGTTCGTCCGTCTGAACGGACCGGGGCTGAACGTGACGGGCAAAGGGGCGACGATGGACTACGAGCGGCAGACGCTGGAGATTCGCGGGCGCGTGAAAGCGCATGCGGTTCCGGTCGTGCTCAAGGACCAGGCGTCGAAGTCCGGCGTCGAGCTTCCGAAAGAGGGACCGTGAAGGCTCTCGTGATCCTGCTGGCGATCGCATCGATCACCGCGTGCGCCCCGCGGAAGGCGCACGCGGATGTGACGATGGCGCCGGTCGTCGTTGCGCAGGCGTCGCCTGCCGCGAGCGCGAGTCCGTCGCCCTCCGCGACGCCGAAAAAAGCGCCCAGCGAGATCGACACGGCCTCGCTCCCGAAAGAAGCGCTCAAGCCGATCGACATCGACGCCGACGTGTTCGAGGTGAACGCGAAGGAGAAGAAGGGCGTGTTCCGCGGCAACGTCGTCGCGCGCCAGGGCGACGTGACGATCCGCGCGATGCGCGTCGAGGTTCTCTACTCGAAGCAGGCGAACGCGGTCGTGAAGGCGGTCGCCGAAGGCGGCGTCACCGTCACGTCCGGCACGAAGGTCGGCAAGGCCGATCACGCCGAGTTCAACAACGACCAGCGTACCGTCGTTCTCTCGGGCGAACCGCGCCTGTGGGAAGAGGGCAGCCTCCTCGAAGGTCGCGAGATCATCTTCCACGTCGACGATGGGCGCGTGGAGTGCTTCGAGTGCTCGATGGATCTCGACCCCACCCGGCTCCAGGAGATGCAGGATGACATCCGCCGCACACCGGCTCCAGGCCCGTGAGCTGAAGAAGTCGTTCAAGACGAAGACCGTCGTCGACGGCGTCTCGTTCGACATCCGCTCGGGCGAAGTGGTCGGACTCCTCGGCCCGAATGGCGCGGGCAAGACGACGTCGTTCTACATGGTCGTCGGCTTGTTGAAGCCGACGCAGGGACAGGTGCTCCTCGACGACAAGGAGATCACCGACCTGCCGATGTATCGCCGCGCGCGAAACGGGATCGCGTATCTCGCGCAGGAGGCGAGCGTCTTCCGGAAGCTGACCGTCGAAGACAACATCATGGCGATCCTGCAGGCCCAGGGCGGCACGCGCGGCAGCCGCAACGAGCGGCTCAAGGAGCTGATGGAGGACCTCCACATCGGCCACCTGAAGGGGCGCTTCGCCTACATGTTGTCCGGCGGCGAGCGGCGGCGCGTCGAGATCGCGCGTTGCCTCGTGCTGCGCCCGCACTTCCTCCTGCTCGACGAGCCGTTCGCGGGCCTCGATCCGATTGCCGTTGCCGACATCCAGAAGCTCGTGCGCGGACTCACGTCGCGCGGCATCGGCGTGCTCATCACCGACCACAACATTCGCGAGACGCTCGACATCTGCGATCGCGGCTACGTGCTCGCGGCGGGACAGGTCGTCGAATCCGGATCGCCCGAGCACATCAAGGCGAGCCCGAAGGCGCGGAAGTTCTACCTCGGCGAAGACTTCCGCTACTGAATTCCGCGTTATCGTACTCGCCACGATGACGAGCCTTCGGCGTGGCGCCGCGTTCCTGACCCTCCTCGCTGCTCCGGCGTGCAGTCTCCCCGCACGCGACAACCCCCGCGATTCGTCGAACGCGCCCACGGTGCTGTTGCGTGTCGTCGAGGTTGCGACGGGCGATGCCGTCGGCGTCGCGTCGCGAGGACAAGCGCTCACCCTCGACGCGAGCTCGAGCACGGATCCGCAGGGCAGCGATCTGGTGTTCGAGTATTTCCTCCTCGACACCGCCGGCAACGCCACGCCTTTCCCGGGAGTGGACCAGCCGACGAGCGCGCAGTCGATCCCGCTCGACAACGTCTTCCGTCACTCGCAGACGCCGGGCGCACTCATCCGCTTCCGCGTCGTGGCGCGTGATCCGGGTGGATCGGTTGGACGCGGAGAGACGACCCTCTCGCTCACGAACGAGCCGCCCATCGCGATCGCTCCACCGCCGAGAACGGTCGCGTTGGGGGGGCATCCGTGGACTCCCGGTGTCCCCTATCAAGTGGTCTTCGCTCCGGAGGTCATCGATGCCGATGGCGCGGACGAGCTCCCGTTTCTCACCTACTGCTGGACGTTCTCTCCGGAGCTCTCGACGACGATCGATTGTCCGGCGCAGCCGTCGGAGGTCTGCAGCTCCGATCCCGCCGATCCGGTATTCACCCGGTGCATCGATTCGGACCGACCCGTCGCGGAACGCGGCCTCGCGACGCTGGTCATTTCCGATCAACACCTCACCTCTCTCCCGGCTCGCACCACCCTCACGATCGGTCCTCCAAACCTCTGGATTGGCGCCGGCGTGGACCTCGGCAACTACGAGAAGTTCGACGTGCTGCGTCAGACATACTCCGCACTCGCTAGCGGATTCAGCAATGTCTCGGGCGCGTTTCTCGACGGTTCTCCCCGGCGGGTCGTGATCGCGGAAGACAATTTCGGAACCGTCGATCTGCAGCTTGGGACCTGGCCCGCGGGCGTTCCGGTCGACGTGGTGACGCTGGCGCCCGGAGAGGTCGAAGTGGCGGGCGATCCATCCGGAGCGGCGTTCTGGACGCTTCTCAAGGAGCCTGCCGTCTCCGCGACGCGATGGACTTTCGCTGGCGATGCGCTGCTTCCCGGCACGCCGGTCCCGTTGCAGCTGGCGTCGACCTTCGCCGATCTACCCAAGCTCACCGTGGCGCAAGATGGCTCTCTCTGGGTCGTGGGGTATTTGACGGCGGGCGGAATGAGCGTTTCTCCCGCGGGAGTCGTGACGCTGATCGAGGCTCCGGTCGATCGGGTGTTCACCGGTGTCGCGGCGCGGCCGGGGACGGGCGAAGTCTGGGTCGTAGAGTCCACCAACTGGTTGGGCGGCGGAATCGCGGCACCCAGCACGCTCGCCAGATACGACGGATCGGGGGCGCGTCAGCCTTTTGAAACCGAGATCGACCAGATACTCGATTTGCGTTGGGCGAGCGCCGATGAGCTCTGGCTCGTGACCCCCGAGCAAGGCATCGTGCTCGTCGACGCGACGTCGCTGGCAAACGGCGCCCTCTATTCGGAATCGGTGCTGGTCCGTCTTCCCGAAGTGTTCAACGCCTCGTTCGGCGGCATCGCGGTCGATCCCAAGACCGGCGATCTGTGGGCAGAGGACGTCCTCACTCGCGTCGTGTATCGCGCAAGCACCAACGGTGACCTGGAAATTTTTCAGTTCGTCTCCGACAGGATACCCAGTCCGCTGTTCGTCGACCTCGAAGGCGCGCTGTGGTTTCACGACGAGCTCGACGACACGCTCAAGCGCGGCAAGTCGCCCGCGCTCAACGGCGTCGTGGAGATCCTGCCGATCGTCGGCGGTTTCAGCGCGGGTCCCGATCTCTCGTCGGGGGCGCTGTGGGCGCCGAGCCTCTTCCCGCCGCTGCTGATGCACGTCGCGGAGAACGGGCAGATCCTGAAAACCTACCAGACGGTGACCTACGCAGGAGACCCCGCGACGTACGGGTTCCCGGCTCTCTTCGAGTTCCGGATGGATCCCGGTGGAGAGTATTTCATCGGGGCGCCCTTCGATTTCGAGACGTTCACCCCGGCGGGCCTTTTCCTTTTCGACCTGTCGACCGAGCCTCTGTCCGCGAGGCCACTCGTGCAGAAGGCGGAGCTCCAGAATCTCGCGAAGAACGGCCAGACCGTCGTCCTCGAGCCGTCCGCACCAATTCCCGGCAGCACGCCGTTCCTCTGGGTCGCCTTCCGCGCCGTGCCGACGCCGACCTCGGTTCCGACGCCGACGCCGACTCCGCCGACACTCTTCCGGCACATATCGACGGAGACCGGGATTTCCGGTCCCACGCTCCTCACGATTCCCGGCAACGAAGTCTACGAGAGCGTCTTTTCGCCGGGAGACTTCCGGTACGACATGCGCGCGGCACGCGCCCTCGGCAGCAACGCCATGTGCATCGCGACGGTGCATGACGACCTGGCCGCGAATCGCGTCGTCCGTGTCCGGCACCTGCTTCCCGACGGGACCGCGCAGGTGGTGGGGACGATCCCGCTTCCCGAAGAACCTGTCGGGACCCCCTGCTCGAACTTCGAGCTGCGGGGTATCTCCGCGGTCAGCGACCTGCAGACCGGACTCGACTATTGCTGGGTTTCCGTCTTCAACCAATGCGTTCCCGTAAACAGTTTCACGACCTTCACGGCCTTCGACTCGACCGGCTCACCGTGGCGTCAATACGTCGAGCCGGGCCGCCCGTTTGATTTCGTCGTCAGCGGGACGACCCGCGTGATCACCTTGATCTCACCGCCGGGAGGCGGAAACGACGACAACCTGCGGGTGATTCTCGACGATCCGACCGGATCGTCGCTCCGTCGCGAGGTCATGCCCGGAGAGCGAGGGACGTTCATCTCGTTCGACTCGCACCACTGACTTTTCGGGATTGACGCGGCGCGGCGATGAAAAAGATCGCAAGCCGCGCACGGAGTTGAGCGCGCAGTTATGCGTTCAGCATCCTTGTTGCTTTACCCGGCGACGGCACCGTTCGTACAATGACTCTCGTCGTCGATTGGTTGTCATGCGCAGCCGCTCCAGGAGCGGCTCCCCCTCCCGAAAGAGGACATGGCGCTCGAGATCAAGCAAAGCCTCAAGATGTCCCAGCAGCTGGTGATGACGCCGCAGCTCCAGCAGGCCATCAAGCTGCTGCAGCTCTCCCACACCGAGCTTTCGGACGTGCTCGCCCAGGAGATGGTCGGAAATCCGATTCTCGAAGACGTGATCGACACCGGTCGCGAGCGGGACGCGGCGCCGGAAGCCAGCGGCGTGCTCTCGAAAAAGAGCTCGCTCTACGAACACCTCGTCTGGCAGCTGCGCCTCTCGTCGATGACTCGCGAGGAGGAGGCGCTCGGCGCGCTCATCCTCGGCAACCTCGACGACGACGGCTATCTGCGGGATCCGCTCGAGGACACGTGTACGCGCGAAGGCCTCGATGTGCTCTTCGCGGAAAAGGTCCTGAAGAAGCTGCAGGAGTTCGATCCGGTCGGCGTCGCGTCGCGCAACCTCCGGGAGTGCCTGCTCCTGCAGGTGAAACATCTCGCGGGACCGTGGGACTTCGACCTCATCGAAGCGATGATCGAGAAACACATCCACAACCTCGAGCGGAAGAACTACATCGCGATCGCCAAGGACCTCCAGGTGACGATGGAGGAAGTGATCGAGGCCGCGAAGGTGATCAGCGATCTCGAGCCGAAGCCGGGTCGCCCGCTGGCGACGGAGGAGCCGCAATACATCACCCCCGACATCCACGTGCACAAGGTGGGTGACGAGTTCGTCATCGTGCTGAACGACGACGGACTCCCGAAGCTCAAGATCTCGAACGTCTACAAGAACGTCCTCGCGCAGCAGAGCACCACCGCGCAAACGAAGGGTTACGTCCAGGACAAGTTGAAGAGCGCGATCTGGCTGATCAAGTCGATCCAGCAGAGACAGCGCACGATTTATCGGGTAACCCAGAGCATCGTGAAGTTCCAGCCCGAGTTCCTCGAGAAGGGCATCGCGTACCTCAAGCCGATGGTCCTTCGCGATGTCGCCGAGGACATCGGCATGCACGAGTCCACGATCTCGCGCGTGACGAACAATAAATACGTGCACTGCCCGCAGGGCATCTTCGAGCTGAAGTTCTTCTTCAACTCGGGGATCAACCGCGTCGACGGCGAGGCCCTCGCCAGCGAAGCGGTGAAGAGCAGGATCAAACAGCTGGTGGCCGCGGAGAATCCCAAACGGCCGCTGTCCGATCAGCGCATAGTGGAGTTGTTGAAGGAGGCCAACATCGACATTGCCCGGCGCACCGTCGCGAAATATCGCGAGATGCTCGGGATTCTGAGCAGCAGCAAGCGCAAGCGGCTCCTCTGATACGAGCCGAAGACAATGCAGCAGGGAGGTCAGCAGGAATGCAAGTCACCGTAACATTCCGTCACCTGGACCCGACCCCAGCCCTCAAGGCGCACGCGACCGAGAAGTTCGCGCACGTCGAGAAGCTTCTGATAAAGGCAGAGCAAGCGCACTGGATCCTCTCCGTCGAGAAGCTCGATCACATCGCGGAGCTCGAAGTCACCGCCAACGGCAAGACGTTCTTCGGCAAGGAGGTCGGCAAGGATCTCTACGCGGCGATGGACAACGTCGTCGACAAGATCGCCGCTCAGGCCCGCAAGACCAAGGGCAAGCTGAAGAGTCACAAACCCAACCATCGCCATGACGAGACCTCCGTGCGGACGCCCAGCGCGGTACGGCTCTCCTCTCTGGCGTCCCGAGGCGCGCGCCTTTCCGACGGCGCCGAGATCGTGAAGACGGAGACCGTTTCCCCCGATGAGATGTCCACGGGTGACGCGATCAACGCGCTCGAAGTCTCCGGGCGTGACTTCCTGATCTTCGTCAATCCGGGGAACGAGCAGATCAACATCTGCTATCGCCGTGACGACGGATTCTTCGGGATCATCGAGCCGGAGCTCAACGCCAAGAGCAAGTCGAACGGATTCATCCCGTTCCGCTTCGATGTCTATGCGAAGGACGAGGAAGGAAAGTCGCGGGCCGCGCGCATGATCCGCCAGCGCGAAGTGGAGGTCCGTCCCATGACCGTGCAGGAGTCGGTCGTGGAGATGAACAAATCCCGGAACAAGTTCTGGGTTTTCGCCGATCGCACCCGCCAGGGTGTGAACGTCGTCTACCGCACGCGTGCGGGCGAGTACGGGCTCATCGAGACCTGACCGCTCATCCATCGAACGAAACCGGCGGCCCCGAAAGGGCCGCCGGTTTTCTTGTACCCCGGTTAGAGTGCGTCGCGCATGGAGTGGCTGAACTACCACCACCTCCTCTACTTCTGGGTCGTCGCCCGGGAGGGCAGCATCGCGAAAGCGACGCACGAGCTGCGTCTCGCGCAGCCGACGATCAGCGGTCAGATCAAGCTGCTGGAGGAAGGGCTCGGCGAACAGCTTTTCCAGCGCGTCGGCCGCCGCCTCGTGTTGACCGACGCGGGCCGCACCGTCTTCCGCTACGCGGATGAGATCTTCTCGCTCGGCCACGAGATGCGCGAAGCGCTGCGCGGCCGCCCGACGGGCCGTCCGCATCGCCTCACGGTCGGCATCGTCGACGCGATGCCGAAGCTCGTCGCGTTCCGCCTGCTCGAGCCGGCGATGCGCACTGGCGATCCGGTCCGCCTCATCGCGCGTGAAGGCAGCGCCGAGCGCCTGCTCGCGGAACTGGCGACGTTCGGACTCGACCTCGTGCTCTCGGACGCGCCTGTCGGGCCCAGTGCGAAGGTGAAGGCGTTCAGCCATCTCCTCGGCGAGTCGGGAATCACGTTCTTCGCGGCGGCGAAGGTCGCGGCGTCGCGCCGCCGCGCGTTTCCGAAGTCGCTCGACGGCGCGCCGTTCCTCCTCCCCACTGAGAACACCAGCCTGCGCCGGTCACTCGACCAGTGGATGGCGGCACAGCACATCCGTCCGGAGATCGTCGCCGAGGTGGAGGACGCCGCGCTCCTGCAGCAGATGGGCTCGACCGGCGCGGGGGTCTTCGCGGCGCCAACCGTGATCGAAGCGGAGCTCGTGCGCCAGCACAGAGTCGAGATCGTCGGGCGCGCCGACAAGCTGCGCGAGCGTTTCTACGCGATCTCCGTGGAGAGGAAGCTCAAGCACCCCGCCGTTGTCGCGATCAGCGAGTCCGCGCGCGCGGATCTCTTCGGGTGATCAGGAACGCAGTCCTGCGGCCGAGGTTCATTCACGGCCGCGAGCTTACTTGGGATCGCGTTCCTTCGCGCGCCGGAGCACGTCGTCAACGAGGCTCGCGATCTCCGGCGGCGGGCGATCGGCGGCCTCGTCCTCGAGCGCGTCCGCGGCGCGAAGCTTCGTCCGCGAAAGCATCCGCTGCACGCGCAGCTCCTCGTCCTTCGCGAGCACGTGGCGCATCCGCCAGCGGCGATAGAGCCGCGGAAAGAGCGGCCACGCCTCCGCGCCGTCGAGCGGACGCACGGGGATCAGGTTGAGCGCGATCATCCAGAGGTTCGTCGTCGTCGCGACGTGGAGGATCTCCCGCCCCCCGCTCGTCTCGGGAACGCCCTGGATCCAGACAAAAAACGTGGCGCCCGAATACACCAGCCACTGCGCGAGGACGCCGCCCCACGCGATGACCGCGCGGCGGATCGGCGACACCTTGCCGCTCCACGTGCAGAGGCCTCCGAGGCCGTGCACCTCGACCGAGAGCACGCGCTGGCCGTAGCGCCGCACGAAATACGCGTGACCGAGCTCGTGCAGGAGGACGAGTCCGAAGAAGCCGGCCCAGAACGCCGGAGCGAAGCGGAACCCGCTGAAGAAGAGGGCGCCGAGAAGGATCGACCAGTGCAGGAGGAGGGGGGAGCCCCACCAGTTCCCTGCCCGGACATATCCGCGAGTGAAGGCCGCCACGGCGAGCCACTATAGCCCTTCGACCCGCTTCGCTCGCTCAGGGTGAGGGTCGAGGGCCTCCCCGATGATTGCGTGGAGGGTCCGCGGAGAGTATTTTCCGCGCGTCCGTTTCTGCTCTCGTGTCCCCGCGATGAAGCTCCTCGAGATACTCGACCGCGATGGGGTGATCCCTGCTCTCACTGGGCGGGACAAGCGGAGCGTGCTCGCCGAGCTTGCCCAGGTCGCGTCGGGGCGCTCGGGCGGTGCGATCGGCGCGGACGCGCTTCTCGATCGGCTGCTCGCGCGCGAGGGGGATCGCAGTACCGGTATCGGGCAGGGCATCGCGGTGCCGCACGGCAAGGCGACGCTCTCGAAGATGGTCGCGGTGTTTGGCCGCTCGCTCGAGGGCATCGAGTTCGGAGCGCCGGACAACGCGCCCGTGCACCTTTTCTTCGCGCTCGCCGTCCCGGAGAAACAGCCGGGCTGCCACCTGGCGGCGCTCGCGCGCATCGCACGGCTTCTCAAGAACGACGCGTTCCGGCAGCGGCTGTTGGCGGCGGCGGATGCGGACTCCCTCTACGCGGCGATCCGCGAGGAAGACGGCCGAACGTGAACCCGCTCTACGTCGAGGTGCGCGAGCTTCTCGCGGAGGTCAACGCGCCGCTCGGGCTCGAGCTCGTCGCGGGAAAAAAGGGCCTCAAGCGCAAGGTCACGATCCCCTGGATCCAGAAGCCGGGACTCGCCTTCGCGGGGATGCTCGACCACGTCGAAGCGGGCCGCCTGCAGTTCGTCTCGGAGAGCGATGTCGCCTACATGGCCCGGCTGCCGCCGCTCAAGTCGCGGCGCTTCGTGCGCAGCTTCCTGAAGAAGGGCGTCGCCGGCGTCGTGCTCGCCCGCGCCATCGAGGCTCCGCCCGAGCTCCTCAAGAAGCTCTGCGACGATGTCGGCGTCGCGTTGATGCGCACATCCAAGACGACCGGCGAGTTCTACGACCGCGTCGGCAAGGTGCTCGTCGACAAGCTCACGCAGTCGACATCGCTGCACGGAGTGTTGCTCGACGTGTTCGGCGTCGGCGTGCTGATCGTCGGAAAGAGCGGCATCGGCAAGAGCGAATGCGCGCTCGACCTCGTGCTGCGCGGGCACCGCCTCGTCGCCGACGACGTGGTCGGCGTGAAGCGCAAGCCGCCCGCGACCTGCTACGGGTTCGGCTCCGAGCTCATCAAGTACCACATGGAGATCCGCGGCCTCGGGATCATCAACATCAAGGACCTCTTCGGCGTCGCCGCGATCCGCGACGAGAAGGTCATCGAGCTCGTGATCGAGCTCGCCGCGTGGGATCCGACCCGCGACTACGACCGCCTCGGCATCGACGAGGAGAAGTTCACGATCCTGGCCGTCGAGATTCCGTTGCTGCGCATCCCGGTCTCGCCGGGCCGCAACATCACGACGATCATCGAGGTCGCCGCGCGCAACCAGCTCCTGAAGATTCGCGGGCACCACTCGGCGAAGGAGTTCCGCGAGAAGCTCGACCAGGAGCTCGCGCGCCAGACACAGGGCACCGGCGGCGCCGACGGCAGCGGAGCGCTCGAGTAATGGCGAGACGTTCCATTGCGAGCGGAGCGAGCGGCCTGTCGCGGGGAGCGACCGAGCAAGCCACTCCGCGCATCGTGCTCCTCACCGGCATGGCCGGCGCCGGAAAAACGACCGCGGTTCGCGCGTTCGAGGACCTCGGGTTCTTCTGCGTCGACAACCTTCCGGTCGGCCTCATTGACACGTTCCTCACGCTGCTCGAGCGCGGCTCCGCGGAGTCTGTGACGAAAGTGGCTCTCGTGATGGACGCGCGCGAGCGCGACTTCGCGCGGCGCTGGCCTCGCGTGCTCGAGTCCGTCGCGGCCGCCGGCTACCGTATGGAGGTCGTGTTCCTCGACGCGTCCGACGCGGCCC
>Ga0163152_10006444_pt1 | contig 13242 bp, 8 predicted proteins | sample OliLakLV19MP8IB2_FD_148635 | JGI IMG/M metagenome (GOLD analysis project Ga0163152, IMG submission 148635) | Freshwater microbial mat bacterial communities from Lake Vanda, McMurdo Dry Valleys, Antarctica - Oligotrophic Lake LV.19.MP8.IB-2 | ecosystem: Environmental > Aquatic > Freshwater > Lake... | reverse complement strand
GAACTTGCTTCTAGACCGAAAGGAATCTTGAGCTTGTAATCGGTTGCTGTTGCAACCCAAGGCGACAGCATCACCACTGAGCTGATCGCCAAGGCGCCGAGAACGCTCTTGCGCAACAGAGAAGAACCTCCAAGCGCTGGCTGTCGGAGTTCGGTATTCGGTACGGCTGGCTTCATTGTGGTTCCTTTCGTTTGAGTTGTCATCACGCGTAACCTTTCCTATCGATCGGTGTTCAGTCGGCTCCGGTTGTCATCTGTGAGGGGTTGAAGAATATGATGCGAAGACCATAGGGGTAGGTTTTCATGGCGCGAATCGTAGCGATCATGCCCCTTCAATTGCAAGTTCTTTTTTTTTGTTCCCCTTCGTATATCACCGAGTTTCCAGGGAGCCTTCGGGTATGGAGCTGTCGTCATACACTGGCCAGTTTCTTGGTTTAATCTAGATATCCAGCGCATCGCCTAATGAGTCTAACATGCTAAAAGTCTGCTGGACAGATAGCCGGCGTGGCGCAACGATTCAGATAGCTGGCGAGATATAAATCTATTGTATTACAAGAGATATTATTGATAAATCATTGATTATAGGCATATATAATAGTTATAAATAGTGACTGCGAGGATGGAAATATTGGACCTGGCTGACTGATTTGGGCGTCATCTTCCAGAAATGCGCGCCTGTTCAATCAGTGCTGCGAGCTCAGGAGGAATCGGCATGCTCTTGAATGACGTGACATTTGTGCCGCCTGTATTTCCCTGAGGCACTAGACCGAGCGGTGTGCCTATGGAAGCGCCGACAATGCGCAGCAGTTGACCGAGACTCTCCCGAACATTACGTTGACGAATACCCCATAAGAACATATGCCAATGTACGCGAACGTGTTCAACGGTTGAAGTTTGCCCGAGTATGTGGGCACGTTCTAGATGTGAGAAGGCCACATCTGGTTTTCCTCGCGCTTCGGCGTGATAGGCGGCAAGAATCTCACGCTCTACGTATGGACGAATGCGGCGACCGAACTCGCTCACTCACATCTCCTTGAGACCCAACTAGTGAGAATAAGCGGGCCATGTGTTACAGCCCGACTGTCTACGTTACAGATGGTGCGCACAAAAGCCAAGTGCAACAATTTGGGGAGATCGTGCTGCATGGGAACATCTATACGCAGTTGAGTCTTGAAAAGCGGACGATGATCCATGCACAACTGGGGAAGGGCATCAAGCTTGCCGCGATCGCCGTGGGGTTGAATCGGTTCGCCATCGATGCTGTCTCGCAACTTCGTCGAAACGGCTAGGTTCGCCTGCCCGGGCATCGTGGTACTAGACGTTTTCCGGTGGCAGGCGCCTACCGTGTCGATACGGCCCAGATGGCGTCCAGGCCTGTACGGTCGTGCGTCGCACACCGCCTTCGGCCCGCCGCCTTGTGTGACTAGGGCACCCGCCACCTGAAGGCAGATTACTCGTCCGAGCAGATTGCGGGGACACTGGCGCTGGTGCATTCCGACACGCCTTCGCTGCAGGTGGGTCACGAAACCATCTACGGCTTCACAGCGAGCTTCCGTTGCCGGGGGTTAGAAAGCCAGCCATCTGTTTTTCCTGACGGGTTCGATTTTCAGTCCGTGCCATGCGGGGATTCTTGTCCCCAGTCATTGAGCCACCAGCTCCATCCGTCCGCACATTTCTCGCTCGCTCTTCGCTGCTCCGTTTCGGGGTGCTCTCGGTTCAAGGTAGCCGCTCGCTCCCGGTTTTATCCTGTTCCCGTACTCCCCGGCTGATTCGTAAAAGTGAGCAATAGTGAACAGTTATTAATTGGCATAAAAGATACTGTTCCTAATATTTAGTGGTACTTGCATATGCATCTATAATCCGTAGAGCGTCATGGTCGATGCCGAAAGTCAGGCGTCGACAGGCCTTCCCGCCACCCATTGCGACTCGCATCGGCGGCGCTGGGTTAGCGGTTGGCCGATATCAGAGTGTCCCCTCATCCATCGCTTAGCATGGAGGCCTCACATGTTTGGTGATCGAATCCTTGTACTCGAAGACGACGAGTGCATCGCCAGGGACATTCAACAGAGGTTGGAGAGGCTAGGCTATACCGTCTGCGAGGTGGTCCATTCCGGCGAGACCCTTCTTGCACGTGTCGAGACACTTCGTCCCGATCTCGTGATCATGAGTATGTCGGTACAAACTGACCTGGCTCGGCACGAATCCACGCGACACTTCCTTGACCAATTGCGGATTCCCGTTCTGTATTCGACGATGCACGCCGATCCGATCGCACTTCAATCCCTGACACACAAGAAACCGTTCTGCTATGTGCGAACACCGTTGGATGATCAGGATCTCCACCGTACGATTGCGATGGCCCTCTATCGGCACCAGACGGAAACCAAATTGCGAAAGATGGAGCGGTGGCTCGCGGCGACGCTCAATAGCGTGGGGGATGCCGTGCTGGCCTCCGATATCGAGGGTCGTGTGACCTATCTCAATCCCAGTGCGGAAGTGCTGACGGGTTGGACCTCACTCGAAGCCACAGACCGCCCTGTGTCGGAGATATTTAAGACGATGCGCGCCGACGCGCATACTCCTGTCGAAAGCCCTGTCACGAAGGTTATTCAAGGAGGTGTCGTCCTACAGCTGGCCGAGGGCACGCTGCTTCAGCGAAAAGATGGAACCACTCTTCCCATTGACGATAGTGCCGCTCCGATTCGCGACGAGAAGGAGCAAATCATCGGCGTGGTGATCATTTTTCGCGATGTCTCGATACACCGGCGCTTCGAGCAGCAACTGCGTGAGGCGCAGAAGCTCGATAGCGTCGGCCAATTGGCCGGTGGCATTGCGCACGATTTCAACAATCTCCTGACTGTCATTAACGGCAGTTGTTCTATGCTCCTCAAGAGCATGGCTTCGGACGATCCACAAAAGGCCAAGGTCGAGATGATCAAGGAAGCCGGAGATCGCGCCGCGGCGCTGACTCATCAGCTTCTCGCCTTCAGCCGCCGACAGATACTCGTTCCAAAGATCCTCAACCTCAACGATGTGGTGACGAGCATGGTGCGGCTGCTAGGAGAGCTTATCGGCGAGGACATTGAGTTGCTCACGGTTCTTGAAGCCACTGCGGTTTATGTGAAAGTCGACTCCGGACAGATCGAACAGGTGATCATGAATCTTGCGGTCAATTCCAGGGATGCCATGCCCTGCGGAGGCAAGCTGACCATTACGACTAAGAACCTTGAAATCCATGGTCAAGAAGCCCGTGCCGATCATGACGGCATAGACTGTCCCTCTGTGATGCTTGCGGTGTCGGACACCGGAGAGGGCATGGACGGAGACACGCAAAAGCATATCTATGAGCCGTTTTTCACGACCAAGGTAGTCGGAAAAGGCACGGGCCTCGGGTTGTCAATGATTTACGGAATCGTCAAGCAGAGTGGTGGCCGTATCGCGTGCTCGAGCGAGATCGGGAAAGGCACCACATTTCGTGTTTATTTCCCGCGAGTCATGCAGGAGGCCGAGCCAGTGCCTCTGCCAACCCACACCGAAGCCGTCGGTGGATCGGAAACGGTCCTGGTTGTGGAAGATGAGAATCTCGTCAGGAAATTAGTGCGGACTATTCTGAGTCGCGTGGGTATTTCGTGCTGGATGCACAGGGTGGCGAGGAAGCATTCCGCGTATGCAGGAGTCATATAGGACCCATTCACGTGCTCGTTACCGATGTGGTAATGCCCAAAATGAAGGGGAAGGAAGTCGCTGATCGACTGCGGTCCATCTATCCGGAGGTGAAGGTGCTCTATATGTCCGGATACACGGCTGACTCGATCGATCAGTTTGAGGTCGTAGGGACTGGTATTCAGTTTCTTCAGAAACCCTTCGCTCCCCTCGATCTAGTAAATAAGGTACGCGAACTCCTGGATAGTCATCCGGCGGTCACCTGAGCGCTACGTTTATGAGAAAAGCCCCCGGTTCATGATGGCGGTTGCCCGGAAGCCGTTCAGATTCCCTGCAACATGAAAAAGCCTGATCGGCACGCGCAATCGACCGTCTCTTCTTGCGGCCTCTGTCGGTTCTACTACGTTCACACCCTAAGCCGGAACAAACTTCAGCGCCACGCCGTTGATGCAGTACCGTAACCCCGTCGGCTTGGGACCATCCTTAAAGATATGTCCTTGATGTCCCTCGCAGCGGGCGCAATGGACTTCGGTTCGTGGGAAGATCAATTTGTAATCGGTAGTGGATTCGACCACTTTAGGGTCGATCGGTTGCCAAAAACTGGGCCAGCCTGTGCCGCTGTCGAATTTGTGCTCCGACGAATAGGCAGGGAGGTCACAGCCTGCGCAATAGTAGATACCCGCCTTCTTGTTATCGTGCATGTTGTCGGTAAAGGGGCGCTCGGTACTTTCGTGCCGCAGGACCTTGTAGGCCTCCGGCGCGAGGAGTTTCCTCCACTCCTCGTCGGTCTTCACGACTTTGACAATCTGGCCGATCTCAACTTTCGGTGGCATAGGCGATCTCCCTCGGTTGCAGAGGTGGATGATGCTGGTCAGTCGAATCGTGCAGGCAATCCTTACATAGGGCGTGACGGAAGGGCAAGGTGAAGATGCGGGGGGCGGAGACGGTTGCCCCACCGGCTCCGGCACCTCGGCGCGACCACACTGGCAGGATGCTGAAAAAGTTCGCCAGCGGCGTTCTCGCATCGCTCAGAGACTCAACGTACCGAAGCGTACGCCTCGCCTCTTCGCTCGATGCGGCCTTGCTGGACGGCCTTTTTGAGCATCCTGCTGACTATTCAGGCACTGTCGCCCAACGTATTAGTATTATCACGGCAACATGTCGCACAAAGCTGGGTTTTTCCGCAGGCTGCTAAGTTTCTTATCTGCTCGATGCCGAAACTCGTTCCGTTCCTTGCTTCGCCTGAACGGAACTTCGAACATCGGCATCGTCAGCCGGAGCTGGTCGCATCTGATCAACAAGTGTGGTCCCCGCGCCTTCATGCAAGTCGCAGGTGGAGCAACCGTCTCCGCCGCTCTTGGGACAGGAGGGAAGAAAGAGCTGTGCGTCCCCGCTCATCCGGTGACGTTCTCGCTGATCCCCAGCCCCTACTGGGAGATGGTGGCAGGGATGGCAATCGTCTTCGTGCTCGCCTGGAAAATGAGAGACCGCCACCTGCCGCCTCACCCCTCATATTTCAGCTGGTACAGAATCAGCCACAGGAGAGCAGCTCCGCAAAATATGGCACCTGCATAGAATGTGAATGAGGGGCCAAGCTGATCCCACAGGAATCCGGCGAGGACGCTCGCAACCAGCATTGCGGCGCCGCTGGCGAGATTGAAGAAGCCGTATGCCGTTCCGCGCAGATCGGCAGGCGCGGTGTCGGCGACCATGGTGGCGAGTAAGCCTTGCGTCATGCCGAGGTGAAGACCCCACAGCCCCACGCCCAATACGATAACTCCCCAGTGTTCACTCGTTGCCAAGACTAGATCGGCGGCAATCAGCACCAGAATACCGGCTGTGAGCAGCCGCGTGTGACTCAACCGATCGGAGAGCTTGCCGAATGGATAGGCCGAGCAGGCGTAGATCGCATTCATCGCCACCATCACCAGGGGAACGAGGGCGATGGGAACTCCACTGTGCTGAGCGCGAAGAACCAAAAAGGCCTCACTGAATCGAGCCAGTGTGAACATGGCTCCGAAACCTACCACCCACCAGTAAGCTGGCCGGAAGCGGGCAAGCGTTTTCCATTGTATGGGATTGTGGCCCGTGGATGTCCGGCGAGACTCCGGCTCTTGGACGCCGAAGAGCAAGAGCCCCACAGCCATCAAACCAGGCACAACTGCTACCCAGAAGACGGCCCGGAAATCATCAGCCCAGTGCAGCATCAATACGACTGCGAGCAAGGGACCAACAAGCGCGCCGACGGTATCGAGCGACTGCCGCAATCCGAACGCAGCACCTCGAAGGTGGAGTGGGGCGATGTCTGCGACCAGCGCGTCCCGTGGCGCGCCACGCACGCCTTTGCCGACTCTGTCCAGCAGCCGCGCGGTCAGGAGGATATCGATGCTGGAGGCGAGGGCAAAGAGCGGCTTGGTGAACGCGCCCAAGGCGTAGCCGAAGACAGCCAATCCCTTCCGCTTGCCCCAATAGTCGCTCAGCGTTCCAGAAAACACTTTGACAACCAGCGCCAGGGACTCGGCGAGCCCTTCGACGATGCCGACCGTCATCGTGCTGGTTCCCAGGATCGTGACCATAAACAACGGCAGCAGGCTGTGGATCATTTCCGACGAGATGTCCATCAGCAAGCTGACAAAACCCAACACCCAGATTCCTGCAGGAATCTGGCGTAGGGGTTGTTCTGCCTGACCTGTAACCTTCATCATCCTATCTTTCGGGAGGTTCCTGTGCGGACCAACGAGACAAGGTGGACTAACCTGCATTATTCATGAACACTTCTGCTGTATTCGCCGATCCGCTGCTACGACGAGCCTTCGGGCGGCGGGCTCGCCCCTCGGACCCTCAGGGATCCGCGCGCCGCTCTCGCGACGCGGCTCAGCAATTTCGCGACGAACCGACATGAATAATGCGGGCTAAGAAGCCGGGACATTCTACTGGTTAAAGGGTGGGGTAGGCCAATCGTTTGGTGCGCATCGAACAGCCGCACGCGCGACTGTTCACGAACGACGAATTAAGACCGCTACCCGCGAGAAATGGGTTCGGTGTGCTAAAGCTTTTGATGTGCCAGGATATCGAGCGTCAATTCGTCAGGCTTACCGTCGAAATACTTGAGCAGGGCATCTCTGAAAACCTTGTTCTCGGTGGTCGCGGTCATAAACAAGGTCAGGCATGACCGGAATTTCAGATGGTCTGGATAGTCGAAGATCTGTTCAGCGCTGCGCCCGTTCACGTTGAGAACCAACTGCGTACATTCTCTGAGCCTAAGAGCATGGTGTTGCAGATAGGCCTTGGTCTCTTCGAGTGAGGCAATGGCGAAGGTCTGTGCCGTTCCACTGTGAGCAAGACCTGTGATCTGGGGAAAGATGAACCACATCCAGTGACTGGACTTTTCCCCGGCTCGCAGCTCATCAAGGACTGCGTTAAAGACGTGGCCTTGCGCGGCGAGAAAGCGTTGCAGATTATGCTCGTCAGTCATGGGCTGAGCCCGCGACCCAGTATCTTCTTCCCTGAGACCACCACGCATAGCGAAAAGGGGTTATCTGTTTTTCTCATGGTCCTATAAGTCAATATTCACGTCTGCCTAAATAACTGCAGTCAGTGCTTCCCTCAATAAATAGGAGAGTCTCTCTTGTCTGAATCGAGTGTGGTGCCGAAGGCGGGATTGTATTAGAGGGGGTTGCTCAAGTCTTTGATGACGTGGGCAATCCCCTCTCCCACTGCGGAGTACAGCTTGAAACCAGTTTGTCGCTCTTTGTTTCACTTACTCGGATTCTGCCGTCATTTGCTGGTGAGGCTAACACCTATGTAACACCTATCAAACTGGAAACAGTGGGGGATTTGTCGGCAGGCGGGAGGCCAGTTTAGGGAACCCGACGCCTCGATTGTGTGCATTGAGCGGCCCGCTGATTAAGAGTCTCACCGAAGACCTACCTCAGACCACCCTCCAAGAGGAATCATCAGCAAAAAGCTAGGATTCTGATAACGAACCTCCTCATGGGTCATGGTGGGTCATGGTGTTTTGGCACCAGCTTGGCACCAAAAGAGAGAGGAGGGCCGATTGAACCTAAGTAGAATGCGACCTGCGGTGTACGAATCTCTGCTAGCCCCACTTCAGATAGCCTAATCCCACAAGAAACTCCAACACACTCCCGGCAGGTGCCGACAAAGTATACCGTACTGACCGTTTATGAAGAAATCTTCATCTTGTCTTATGGATCCCTTCATGTTCCGGAACTACAATCCTCCATTCGCAATGGACGAGGAGTCGATGCTCAGGAGCCCGCCTCCCTTGCGCCGTCCACTCGATCCACATCACCGCGTAGATCGCCGCGGCGAGCACCACCGACGCCGCGATCAACAATTTAGCTGGCAGTGGGAACACGATTGTCACATTACGGAAACAAGGAGGTCCTAGCTTTGACAGCCAAGACGCAAAAGCTCAGCAGGAAACCAGGGGTGGACGAGGCAGACCTCGACACCATGACGGCCAGCAAGGAAACCTTGGAGGACTACACACTGCGGTTCGCACCACGTAGCTACCGCAAGTGGTCGACGCCGGTCGTCGGCATCTCGGCGTTGGGCGGCATCGCCTATCTCGCCGACTTCGCCATCGGCGCCAACATCGGCATTTCCTACGGCACCACCAACGCGCTGTGGGGCATCCTCATCTTCGCCGTTGTCGTGATGCTGACCGGCTTCCCGGTCGCCTACTACTCGGCACGGTACAACATCGACCTCGACCTCGTCACCCGCGGAAGCGGTTTCGGCTATTACGGCTCGGTGGTCACCAACGTCATCTACGCGACGTTCACCTTCATCTTCTTCGCTCTCGAGGGCTCCATCATGGCCCAGGGACTCGAACTCGGGCTCGGCATCCCGGCATGGCTTGGGTACGCAGCGTCGACGCTCGTCATCTTCCCGCTGGTGATCTACGGCATGAAAGTGCTTTCGACACTGCAGGTCTGGACGACTCCCCTGTGGCTCATCCTGATGGTCGCGCCGTTCGTTTATCTGGTCGTCAGTCACCCGGAGTCGGTCGGCCAGTTCTTTGCCTACCAGGGCCAGAATGGTGTCGAGGGCTTCGATCTAGGCTCTACGCTGATGGCTGCGGGCGTCTGCCTGTCCTTGATTGCGCAGATTGCCGAGCAGAACGACTACCTGCGCTTCATGCCGCCGATGACCCCCGAGAACAAGCGCAGCTGGTGGACCTGGATGTTCCTCGCCGGCCCGGGCTGGGTCATCTTCGGCGCCATCAAGCAGATCGTGGGTCTGTTCCTGGCGGTCTACCTGATCGTGAACGTCGCGAACAGCGCCGGCATCGCCAACCAGCCGGTTCACCAGTTCCTGGAGATCTACAATAACTTCCTGCCGGGCTGGCTCGCAATGACGCTGGCGGTCGTGCTCGTGGTGATTAGCCAGATCAAGATCAACGTGACTAATGCGTACTCGGGCTCGCTGGCGTGGACGAACGTGTTCACCCGCGTCACCAAGCACTATCCGGGCCGCATCGTATTCCTCGGCGTGAACCTGCTGATCGCGCTGATCCTGATGGAAGCGAACATGTTCGACTTCCTGAACACCATACTTGGGTTCTACGCCAACTGCGGCATGGCCTGGGTCGTGGTGGTGGCCTCGGACATCGTCTTCAACAAGTATCTGCTGAAGCTTTCGCCGAAAACGCCTGAGTTCCGCCGCGGGATGCTGTACGACTTCAATCCCGTGGGCTTCGGGTCGATGCTGATCGCCGCTGGCGTGTCGGTGCTCGCATTCTTCGGCGGCCTCGGTGAGGCCATCCGGCCGTATTCACCGCTGGTGGCGATCGGGCTCGCGCTGGTGCTGCCGCCCATCATCGCGATTGCGACGAAGGGCAAGTACTACCTGCGCCGCACCGACGACGGCATCGCCCTGCCGATGTACGACAAGTACGGCAACCCGTCCGGAGAGCACCTGAAATGCCATGTCTGCCACCATGATTACGAGCGCCCGGACATGATCAAGGCCGCCGTTCACGAGGGCTACATCTGCTCGCTCTGCCTGTCCACGGACAAGACCGGCGAGCACGTATTGCCCGCGCAGACCTCAAGCGCTAACCGAGGACGGGCGTGCGCCTGGCAATGAGCACAAACCGTTAGCGTGCTGGATTATGGCCACTTTCCCTTGACCCGGTAGGGATTACATCGTCAAGAGAACTTGCTTGAGATGGCTTTCCCTTACCGGGTAAGGCTGCGCTTATTTATCAATCTTATAAATTGACCTAACGCGTTTCTGATCATCCACGACTTGCACTTTTGTCTCAATCCAGTCGATCGATCCGTAGGGTCAACTCGCTGGTTGGATCAGTAAACAAATCCACGGTCTTGCCGTCAAACCGCTCGACGACGTAGATTCCACCCTCAATTCATAACTATACCCTTGACGGTTTCGACACCCTACCGGTTTTCCCCTCTGCACATTAGTCTGCTTTCCTTCGTTCTGCTTGCGTAGCAGTGCAAGGGAGGCCGCAAGGTGCCGATTATTCATATGCGCATAACAGCCACCCGTCGCCCATCATATAATACGCACGCGGATTCATTTGACGCACGTAGCGAGCATTTGCGCCAAGCCCCGATCCCGTCCCGGCTCCGATTACTAAAGTATCGGCAGTACGCCACGCGGGGAATCGGACTTCGGATCTGTTCTCATCCTCACACACATACCCGTACCAAATAGCCGGACCAGTCGATCCATGCTGGTTTGCGCTGGTTTGTGCGTGGGTTTTGTTCAGGGCTAGTCAGTCCAAATGCGGTGTCTTGAGCCGAAATGCTAACACTCCTGCTAACACGTAGGGTATCTGCTTAACATATTAAGGTTTCGGTTACCTGGCCTTTGCCTTAAATCTAACCCAGCGATCTATTCGGAATAATAATAGGAAACGAAGATTCTATGAATCAAATCCGATTCAGTAGTGAATCGAATTTGATTCACCTTGATCGCATTTCCTTCTTTATCTCGCAACGTAGAGGGAACTTTAAATCGCGAACTGTTACGGTTTTTTCTTGAGGTGTCGATTTATCCCTTTCCGTTCAGCTCGAAGCCGGGGCGCGCAAAGACGGATGGATCACCTGAGTTAAACGCGCGATCCTCAAGGTTTTCTGGGTGCCAATGCTTATTCGACCGAAAGATCAATGACATCCTCGTCTGTATCGTTTTGTCTTGTCACCGTATCAATTCTGAAACGTCTACGTTGTTTCACGTATGGGCACGTCATCTAAGCATCGCCCTTTCGATACGCGCCCCATCAATCAACAGCGTCAGCACATACCAACTGCCTCGTTTCAAAATCCCGCCTTATCGCTCCTTGCCCCCACTGGAATACTGCCGAGGCACCAGACCCAACCAGGTCGCCAGATGCCGGCCGTTGTGAAATGCCTGGGGTCGACCGACGGTCGCCACCAGCGCCGTGGCCGTTAACGGACAATCCCCGGCACCGCGGCCAGTTTCTGGCAGACCGGATGCGCCCGGTGCGCGCGCTCCACCCTTAATTGGGGTCAAGTCTTGTGGTAATACATTTTCAAGCTAGGACTGCGTGAGGTACTGCGTTGTGATCGAACACGGTAGGAGGCGCAGGCGCGTATTAGGAGCGAGGATAATTGGTGCTGCTTATCCGTGCGCCTCAATGGTTGGGCGCACGGCATGAACGAAGTGTGGTTTGGAGGGAAGAAACCTGTTGGATGTGTTTATCCGGCGGCGACAACGAAGAGCGGCTTCGCCTGATGAGCCTGAATACCGAAGGGAAGTTGAAAGAAGCTTCAGCCAATAGGAATAGGATAGGCCCCGGCGTTGAGCCGGGGCCTGTTGAGTTTACGAAGCGGAGGAGGCCGCTAACGGTTCATCCCGCTCTGCTGTTGCGGATGCCATTGCATCCTGGTTGAATGCGGCCGGGAGTACTTCTTCGATCCGTTCGGCCAGAATGAAGGTCAGCTCGTTCCGCACTTCCTGCGGCACCTCTTTCAGGTCCTTCTCGTTCGCTTTTGGCAGGATGATGCGTCGGATGCCGGCGCGATGGGCTGCCAGCACCTTTTCCTTGATCCCGCCGACTGGCAGGACTAATCCACTCAGGCTGATCTCGCCGGTCATGGCCGTATCGCTCCGCACCGCTTTTCCGCTATAGGACGATGCGAGGGCGGTGGCCATGGTGATACCGGCCGATGGTCCGTCTTTCGGGATGGCGCCGGATGGCACATGGATATGTACCCCATTCCGTTTGAAACGGGAGATATCGAGCCCCATACTTTCCGCATGCGACCAGAGGTAGCTTCGCGCCGCCCTGGCAGATTCCTGCATGACGTCTCCCAATTGACCGGTGATGGTCAGCTCATGGCTGCCTGGGAGCAGAGTGGTTTCGATATAGAGCACATCTCCGCCGCTCGGAGTCCAGGCGAGCCCGGTGGCCACACCGGCTGGCAACACCTTGCGCGCCTCTTCCGGCATGAAGCGCTCGGAGCCGAGCCAGTCCTCAAGGACATCGGCCTGGATGGTGACGGGTTGTCGCTCCTGGTCATCCGGCAGTTCAGCGAAGGTCAGGGCAACTTTTCTCGTCAGTCGTCCCAGCATCTGTTCGAGTTGCCGCACGCCCGCTTCGCGCGTGTAACGGCTGATGACGAGATTCAAGACCTCTTCCGACAGCAGGACTTGGGTGGCATCCAGGCCTGCCTCCTTGAGCCGTCGTGGCCAGAGGTAGCGAATCGCGATCTCCGCCTTTTCCCGCTCGCTATAGCCCTGAAGCCGGATGATTTCCATCCGGTCGAGCAGCGGCTGGCTGATCGTATCCAACGTATTGGCGGTCGTAATGAAGAAGACCTTCGACAGATCGAACGGCAGATCCAGGTAATGGTCGCGGAACGTGTGGTTTTGCGCCGGATCTAGGACTTCCAGTAAGGCCGAGGCCGGATCGCCACGGAAGTCGCGGCTCATCTTGTCGACCTCGTCTAACATCAAGACGGGATTATTCACGCCGGCGCGACGCATGGCCTGAATGATTCGTCCAGGCAGGGCTCCGACATAGGTCCGGCGATGGCCCCGTAGTTCCGCTTCATCATGCACGCCGCCAAGACTCAATCGTTCGAACGTCCTTCCCATGGCTCTGGCAATGGACTGGCCCAGGCTGGTTTTGCCCACGCCGGGAGGGCCGACCAGGCAGAGGATGGGTGCTTTGGCCGTGGGATTCAATTTCAACACAGCCAACTGTTCGACGATCCGTTCCTTCACTTCTTTGATGCCGTAGTGATCTTCCTCCAGCACCTGACGGACTTTGCTCAACTCCAACCGGTCTTCCGAGGTCTTCTTCCACGGAAGCTCCAGCACCAATTCAAGATAGGTCCTCAACACTTGGTGTTCAGGGGAGGAGGGTGGCACCTTTGCCAATCGACTAAGTTCCCGTTCAACTTCCTTTCTCACATGGTCGGGCAGATCGGCTGCCTGAACATTTTTCTTGAGGTCAGTGCTCTCGTTCTCTTCACTCTCGCCCTCGCCGAGTTCCTGCTGAATCGCCTTCAATTGTTCGCGGAGGATATATTCTCGTTGGGTTTTTCCGATCTTGGCT
>Ga0163152_10006443_pt1 | contig 13243 bp, 8 predicted proteins | sample OliLakLV19MP8IB2_FD_148635 | JGI IMG/M metagenome (GOLD analysis project Ga0163152, IMG submission 148635) | Freshwater microbial mat bacterial communities from Lake Vanda, McMurdo Dry Valleys, Antarctica - Oligotrophic Lake LV.19.MP8.IB-2 | ecosystem: Environmental > Aquatic > Freshwater > Lake... | reverse complement strand
TATTCTGAAGCAATAAGTATGTCGCTTTATGCTATTGAAATGGGTATTCCCAGCGAACACATCTTTCTAGAAATAAAAGCAGAACATACTACTGAAAATTTATATTATGGTTATCAGTTAGCAAAAGAAAAAGGCTTTAAAAATATTGCATTTGCTACAGATCCTTTTCAGTCAAACATGGTTACACCTTATGTCAAAAAATTTAAATTGGATGTAAGCCTTGTTCCTATTTACTTTCCGATACTTTCAAATGCACAGATGAAGGATTTTGAAATTGAAAGTTCAAAAGCATATCAATTGAATTTTATTTCCATTGAAGAAAGAGAAACACCAGAAGAAAGAGCGTTTTATTCAAAGGGTGGGAGGATTCCTCTTGGGAACGAGTAGTTGATTAAATCGAGATGTGCATCAAAGGGTGTCATTGCGAGGAACGAAGCAATCTCTGCCAATCGTGAACTCTAGTCCTCATCTTAGAGAGATTGCTTCGTTCCTCGCAATGACGTTTTATATAAGCTTTTTGTTTACCAAATACTCAGCAATCTGAATAGCATTAGTAGCAGCGCCTTTGCGGAGGTTGTCCGAAACAATCCACATATTCAATGTATTCGCTTGTGTTTCATCTCTGCGCAAACGCCCAACAAAAACTTCATCTTTATCGTGTGCATCCATCGGCATTGGGTATTTTAAATTCTTCACATCATCTACAACTACTACACCTGGAGCATTTTGTAAAATACTACGCACTTCATTCATATCAAAATCGTTTTCAAATTCCACATTCACACTTTCACTGTGTCCGCCCATAACTGGAATACGAACAGTGGTAGCTGTTACACGAATATTGTTGTCCATAATTTTTTTGGTTTCATTCACCATTTTCATTTCTTCTTTGGTGTAACCATTATCCGTAAACACATCAATTTGTGGAATCACATTTAAATCTATTGGATAGGGATAAGCCATTTCTCCTTTTATTCCTTTGCGTTCGTTCATCATTTGATCAACTGCCTTCACACCCGTCCCTGTAACCGACTGATAAGTTGAAACAACAATTCGTTGAATATTATATTTTTTGTGCAAAGGATTTAGAGCTACTACCATCTGGATAGTAGAACAATTTGGATTCGCAATAATTTTATCGGTAGCAGTTAATTCTTCTGCGTTAATTTCAGGAACAACTAATTTTTTTGTTGCATCCATTCTCCATGCAGATGAATTATCGATTACAGTTATTCCTGCTGCTGCAAATTTCGGAGCCCATTCCAAGGAAGTACCTCCTCCTGCCGAGAATAGCGCTACGTTTGGTTTCATATCTATAGCCGTTTGCATCGCAACTACCTTAAATTTTTTTCCTTTGTATGAAATTTCCTTACCAATAGAACGCTCAGACGCTACTGGAATAAGTTCTGTTATAGGAAAATTACGTTCTTCCAATACTTGAATCATTTTTGTGCCAACTAACCCTGTGGCACCAACTACTGCTACTTTCATATTTTTATTTTTTTAGCTCACTCAACTTTTTTGTGAGCGAACGATTCATAAATTATTTTATCCAGAATGACTTTTCGTCTAACGACTCCCTCTCCTTTGAAGGGGGCAGGGGGATGAAAAAAGCCTTTCCATCTGGAAAGGCTTCTGTGATTATACGTTTATATACAAAACACTAGTTCCCTTTCCCAATTTGGAAATGTTTCTTACCGTGTTTTTTATTTTTCTTTGCCATTTTCATTTAACGCAACGAAGTTAATTTGTTTTTTTTAATTGGCAAAAACTTTTACTCAATTATTTCATGATTTCTTAATTCTGGACTCCTCCCTTTTTCCTATATTTACTGGATAATTATGAAAATGATGCGCGCGGTTACTTTTCTCTTTCTGTTACTTACTAGTCTTGTTTCAGCTCAGGTAACAGACAATTTCACCGATGGTGATTTTACTGCTGCTCCGGTTTGGAGTGGAAATGTGGCTGATTTTACGGTGGTAAGCGGACAATTGCGTTCCAATTCAAGTACGGCATCTTATGGTTTTCATTTGAGTACTCCTTCAATCACCGCTTCTAACGCACAATGGGAACTATATATCAATCTTCAGTTTCCTACTTCTTCAGCTAATTATACGGATATTTATTTGATGTCAGATTCGGCAAACTTAGAAAGCACAACACATAGCGGTTATTTTGTAAGAATAGGAAATACTACGGATGAAATAAGTTTATACAAACGTACATCCGGGACCAATCTGGAAATTATTGATGGACTTGATGGACAAACAAATTTATCGAACAACCTTATAAAAATAAAAGTAACGCGTGATGCATCCAATTTATGGACATTAAAGCGCGATTTAACAGGAACAGGCTCCAGCTACTTTACAGAAGGAAGCGTAACAGATGCCACCATCACGACTTCTTCCTATTTCGGAATTTTTATTCAGCAATCAACTGCAACGTTTCATCTCAAACATTTTTACGATGATATTTATGTCGGGCCCATTATTTTAGACTTAACTGCTCCTAGCATTGTTTCATCAACAGTTATTTCCAGCACACAAGTAGATGTATTGTTTAACGAAAATGTAGAATTAACAACTTCGCAAACACTTACAAATTATAGTGCAGACAATGGCTTGGGAAATCCTTCAGTTGCTACACGTGATGCAACAAATTTAAGTTTGGTGCATTTAACGTTTGCCACATCGTTTACCAGTGCTCTTTTAAATACACTAACGGTAATCAATGTTCAGGATTTAAGTGCAAACGCCATAACAACTGCTACTACCACTTTTACTTATATAGCTCCTGTTGTAGCGGGTTTTAAAGACATCATCATCAACGAAATTTATGCCGATCCATCTCCGACAGTTGCCTTGCCAGCTGTTGAATTTATTGAAATCCACAACAGAAGCGGTAGCACATTTAATTTGAACGGCTGGAAATTTACGGATGGGTCGAGTACTGGAACGTTAGGAAGCTATATTCTTTCTCCAGGTCAATATCTAATTCTTTGTCCAATTGCTGACACAGCTTTGTTTACACTATTTGGAAACAAAATGGGACTATCCAGTTTTCCATCATTAAATAATACGGGAGATAATTTAAAAATTTTAGACAATACATTAGCAGTAATAGACTCAGTAAATTATTTAGATACCTGGTATCAGGATGCAATAAAAGATGATGGTGGTTGGACTTTAGAATTGATTAACCCGAATGCCCCTGCTGGTTGTCCAGTTGCAAGTAATTGGATTGCATCCACAAATACTGCGGGCGGAACTCCAGGAATGTTGAACAGTGTTTTTTCTGTAGCTGCAGATGTTACTTTTCCAACCATCGCAAGTGTAACAGTAGTTGATTCAACACACATTACTGTTTGTTTTTCCGAAGCATTGGATGCATCGCAGATAAACTCGACTGCAAATTATTCTATTAGTGCTGGCATCGGAAATCCTTTGACATGTGCAGCAAATTTATCGCTCACTTGTGTGGATTTGGTTTTAGGGACAGCATTAATATCGAATTCAACATACATTCTATCAACTTCAAGTCTGAGTGATTGCTCTGGAAATGTACTAAGTCCGACAACCGCAAATTTTTCCTATTACATTGTTCAGCCATTTGATGTAGTAATAAATGAGATTATGGCTGACCCAGATCCGATTGTCACCATTTTACCAAACAACGAATATGTTGAATTCTACAATAAAACAGCCTATCCAATCAATTTAAACAACTGGACATTTGCAGCAGGTACAAACGTGAAATTTTTACCAAGCTTAATTATTCCTGCTGATAGTTTTATTGTCTTAACATCTGTAACAGGCTTAACCGGAATGCCAAGCGGAATCAATGCTGTTGCTTTAGTTAGTTTCCCAGCCTTAACAAATACTGGACAAACGCTTACTTTAAGATCTCCGCAAGGAACAGTTATTTCAACCGTTGCTTATACGGATAGTTGGTATCAAAATACGAGTAAAAAAGATGGAGGATGGAGTTTGGAACAAATTGATCCAAGTAATCCTTGTGCTGGAATGACCAATTGGAGAGCCTCTAATAATAGCAATGGAGGAACACCCGGAGTGCAAAATTCAATTTATGCAAGCAATCCTGATAATACACCACCGCAAGTTGTGCGTGTGAGTGTAGTTGCAACAGACACCATTCAATTATATTTTAATGAGTCGCTGGATAGTGCTTCTATGATTAATCCTGCAATTTATACGATTGATAACAGCATAGGAAATCCAACACTCGTTCAAGTGATTGCTCCCGATTTTAAAAGTGTGAGATTAACATTGGGAACAACATTGTCTGCTGGAACAATTTATACGATCACAGTAAATAATTCAATTACCGATTGTGTTGGAAATGCTTTGGGAACAGACAACTCAGCACGATTCGCTATCCCAGAACCAGCTGCTGCAAAGGACATTGTAATCAACGAAATTTTATTTAATCCAAAAACACTTGGTGTTGATTACGTAGAAATTTATAATCGTTCAACTAAAGTAATCGACCTAAAGACAATTACCATTTCGAATTTTGATACCATTACAAATGCAATTACTAATCCGAGAAGTATTTCGACTGAGGGCTATTTGATTTTTCCTCAAGATTATATTTTATTGAGTGAAAATGGAGCTCTTGTTTTGACTCAATATACTTCTACAAATCTTGTAGGGTTTTTAGACATCGTTGATTTGCCTTCTATGAATGATGATGATGGTACAATCTGTCTGTATACTACTTCTGATATCATCGACCGAATTAAATATTTTGATAATATGCATTTTGGTTTGATTAACGATGTGGAAGGTATTTCTCTGGAACGCATCGATTTTAACCGACCAACGCAAGATCGGACCAATTGGCATTCTGCAGCAGCAGCAGTCGGCTACGGAACTCCTGCTTACAAAAACTCACAATACAATGATGCTGGAGAAACAGAAGATGCAATTGAAATTACACCAGAAATATTTTCTCCAGATGAAGATGGAGTGAATGATGTTGTGAATATCAACTACCATTTTGATACGCCCGGATTTGCTGCCAATGTTGTTATCTACGATAGCAAAGGAAGAATTGTAAAGCACTTAATTCAAAATGAATTGCTTGGTGTTAAAGGAACATTCTCCTGGGATGGAATTAATAATGACCGCGAAAAAGCAAGAATCGGAATTTATATTTTCTACTTCGAAGTATTTGATTTATCAGGTACTGTAAAGCATTACAAAAAAACTTGTGTGTTAGCAGGGAAATTGTAAATAAACATTCTTTGTGAAACTCTTTTTTCCTCTTTTTTCTCTGTGTTGAAAAGTTTCAGAAAACGAAATTTACTTCAACTTAATACAAATATTCTTAGGCTCCGTAAAAAAGTGTAGTGCTTCAAAACCACCTTCGCGTCCAACACCTGAGCTTTTCACGCCACCAAAGGGAGTACGCAAATCTCGCAACAGCCAACAGTTAATCCATACAATTCCTGCATGAATATTATTTGCAACACGATGAGCACGGGTTAGGTTTTCTGTCCACACAGTAGATGCCAATCCATATTGTGTTGCATTTGCATACAGCAATGCTTCTTCTTCTGTATCGAATGGCATAATTGTAACAACAGGTCCAAAAATCTCTTCCATGTTTGTTCTGCAATTGTAAGTTAAGCCTTCAATCACAGTTGGAGCAATGTAATATCCTTCTGCAAATTCTCCATCCAATTTCACCTGATTTCCTCCACACAATACTTTTCCGCCTTCTTGTTTTGCTAATTCCACATACGATAAAACTTTTTCCATGTGAGATTTTGAAACCACCGCTCCAACTCTTGTATCATCTGCTGCAGGATTTCCTACTTTCATTTTTTGTACGCGTGCAACAAATTCGGTTTTGAATTTTTCGTATAACGAACGTTCCACCATAATGCGGGAGCCACAAAGACAAATTTGTCCCTGGTTTGCGAAGGACGATTGCAAAGTGGTTTTTATCATTGCATCAAAATTACAATCAGCAAAAATGATGTTGGGATTTTTTCCTCCAAGTTCTAAAGATAATTTCTTAAACATAGGAGCAGCAACTTTTGCAATTTCTGCTCCTGTTTTTGTTCCACCAGTAAAAGAGATAAGTGGAATTTTTGGATGCGCAGTTATTGCAGAACCTACTTTGTGTCCGTAACCGTGAACAATATTTAAAACACCTTTTGGTAATCCTGCTTCAATGCATAATTCAGAAAGTAAATAAGCCGTCATTGGAGTTACCTCTGATGGTTTTGCCACCACACAATTTCCTGCAGCTATTGCAGGAGCAATTTTCCAAGTGAATAAATACAAAGGTAAATTCCAAGGAGAAATACAACCTGCTACACCAACCGGGTTTCTTACGGTATAATTGATAGCAGTATCTTCCATCGAATGACTTTCAGAAGCATAATGTAAAATACCTGTTGCATAAAAATGAAAATTAGCAGCAGCACGAGGAATGTCAACTAATTTAGCCAAGGAGACAGGCTTCCCATTATCAACAGATTCGGCAACAGCTAAGCGGTCTAAGTTTTTTTCAATCAATGCAGAAATTGAAAGCATAATGCGGGAGCGTTCATCTTTAGGAGTGTTACTCCAGGATGGAAAAGCATTTAAAGCAGCTTGTGTTGCTAATTCAACATCTTTCTCATCCGAATCAGGGATTAGTGAATATACTTTGCCTGTTGCAGGATTATAGTTGTCGATGTATTGTTTGCCAATGGGCTCTAGTAGTTCTCCATTGATATAGTTTTTGATTTTTAGCATAATGGGAACGCGGATTGCGCGGAAAAAATTATTTTATGAGAGTAAATGTACAAAATAAATTCATCCTTTTTTTTATCCCTTTTTTCAGCGTCATCCGCGTTCCCATGCTCACCCCATCCGCGCCTGCCCCGAACTTGATTCGGGGTTCCTAATCCCCTGTTAAATTATGTTAAGCGAGGCGTCAACACTTGCGAAAGCCTTATTTTTGGGTAATTAATGATGAACAAAGGAAACATACGTACTATCACCATCATGGCTAGCCTGGCTTTGCTTGGTTTAATTGCTATTCAAATCTATTGGGTAAACAATGCCATTACTTTGGGTGAACAACGTTTTGAGCAAAGTGTAAACGAAGCGCTTAACAATGTTGTGTTGCGTTTGGAAAAACATTCAGCAGCAGCTAAAATCACGCAAAAATTTAAATTCAGAAAACAAGGTATCATTACTGCAAGCCTGAGCGGGTCGCATAGAAGCAAAGAATTGGTTTGTGATACTTTGAACGATATTACCAATTGTGTTTTAAGAGATAACAATGTAAATGTGAAGGTTATTGAAGAAATTTCAACCGACTCCAATGGCGTTATCGTAAAAAAGATGCGTCAAAAAGAATATTCCAGCGATACATCCTCTGGAAATTTCCACAATCGTGTGAAGGCAGACGGGCCTGCGTTTTTTCAGCAATTCGCTTCCGAATCAAATCCTAATTGGATTTCGCATAAAAACGAAATGGTAAATGATATTTTTGATGAATTGGTAAGTGTGAATATTTACAATGGCTACAGTCAGAAAGTAGACACCGTACTTTTAGACTCTATTTTAAAATTTGAACTTTTGCAAAAGGGTGTTTCTGCTGACTATTCATTTGGAGTAACAGCATCTAAAAATATCCCTGTCGATTCGATTATTACAAACGAAAAAGAAAAAAGCATATACGAATCGCCATACAAAGTCAACCTTTCTCCTGATAATATTTTTATAAAACCAAAATTTCTTTCTGTTTTCTTCCCTCATCAACATCGATATTTAGTCAGCTCCATGTGGGGATTACTCATCGTATCATTGACATTCATGTTAACATTGATTTTTTCTTTCTACTATACTATCTCAACCATTTTCAAACAAAAGAAATTATCGGAAATTAAAAATGATTTTATCAGCAACATGACACACGAGTTCAAAACTCCTATTTCTACTATCTCTTTAGCTGTAGAAGTGTTAAATGATAAATCGGTGGAGAAATCGCAAGATCGAATAAGTAACTATGTAAAAATGATTGGCGATGAAAACAAACGATTGAGCTTGTTGGTCGAAAATATATTACAAACAGCTATTTTGGATAAAGGAGAATTCAAATTAAAAATTCAGAACATTGACATTCATACTTTAATTGAACATACATTCACCAATATAAAATTGCAAGTTGAAAACAAGGAAGGGCAAATCACTTCTCAGTTAAATGCAACAAAAGCTGTAATTAATGCCGATAGAGTACACATTACCAATATTCTTTTTAACCTTATTGATAATGCATTAAAATATTCAAACGATAATCCGGATATAATTGTGAGTACAAAAAATGATGACGAAGGAGTTTTTATTTCAGTGAAGGACAATGGAATTGGGATAAGTAAAGATAACCAAAAACGAATTTTTGATACCATGTATCGTGTTCCGACAGGAAACATACACAACGTAAAAGGCTTCGGCTTAGGCTTGAGTTACGTAAAAGCCGTAGTTGAAAAACATGGCGGCTCAGTAAAAGTAGAGAGTGAATTGGGCAAAGGAAGTATTTTCACTTTGTATTTGCCTTTTGAAATAAAAAATTAATAAATTAGAATCATGGAAAAAACAAAAGTATTATTGGTAGAGGACGATCCGAACTTAGGAAGTCTTTTAAAAGAATATCTAGAAGCAAAAGGATATTCAACTGTTTTAGCAACAAACGGAAAACAAGGGTATGATGTTTTTTCGAAAGACAAATTCGGAATTTGTATTTTGGATGTGATGATGCCGATTAAAGACGGTATCACCTTAGCAAAAGAAATCAGAGCAATTGATGCCAATATTCCAATTGTATTTTTAACGGCTAAATCAATGAAAGAAGATGCTATAGAAGGCTTTTCTGTTGGCGCAGATGATTACATCACAAAGCCCTTCAGCATGGAAGAATTGTTGATGAGGATAAAAGCAATTTTAAGAAGAACAGAAAACAAAGTCATTAAAAATTCGGACCAGGAAGAATTTATAGTCGGGAAATATAAGTTTGATTACAAACACCAGATTTTGGACTTTAAAGGAGTTCAGCATAAATTGACAACCAAAGAAGCAGAACTTTTAAAATTACTTTGTTTGCATGCGAACGATGTATTGGATAGAAATTTTGCTTTGAAATCCATCTGGAACGATGATAATTATTTTAACGGAAGAAGCATGGATGTGTACATAGCAAAGCTCAGAAAATATCTAAAAGAAGATCCTTCAGTTGAACTAATTAACGTGCATGGTAAAGGATTTAAGTTGTTGACTGGATAATAATTTTTCTATTTTTTAAAATCAAAAAACTACTAATTATTAAAAAAGTATCAGATGAAAAAAACAATACTACTATCTCCGCTATTGTTGTCTCTTTTTGCTTGTCAGAAAAATTCTCCAGAAGTTACCCCGTCTGATAGTCGCAATAGTTCGATAGCCCATTCTTCTGATTCCCTTACTAAATGGACGAGAAACATCCAGGAGAATTTTCGTGATTTAGGAGAAACAACTAATTATACAGATAAAAATAACCTGAAGCAAGGAAAGGGGATAGTTATTGAATTAGGAAAAGGGATGACAACCGAATTCTATAAAGACGGAAAATTAGTTGAAGGCTGTTAATCAGCAATCTTCTATTTAAAATACGTTTCTTCTAATTTCATATCAGAAACTACAATCACCATTATCTCTTTCAGTTTGTAAACGTAATAATAGTTTTTATCTTTTGTAAACTTTGTAACATCCACATTGTACTTCGTACTTTTAAATGATGTTTGATTGTCAAAGAACGATACCATTTGATTGTACACTTCTGTAAAGTTTTTTGTGTAATCATTTTTTGGTCCGTTCACAAAATAAATTTCTGTAATCTTCTGCTTGTCGGTAATTAAGGAAAGCACTTTTATTTCACCATTCGCAGTAGTCTTTTCATTTGAATAGGAAGTAGCACCTTTCAACAAAGCATTTTGCGGATTTTCTACTGCATGTTCTACTTTAAAATAATGTTTTTTGAACAACTCGTTTTCACAAGATGTTCGGTTATATCCCATGCAGTTTTTAATGAACCCCAATGACATTAATTGTGCGGATGCGGTGCTATAAGATAAAATAGCAAATGCGATGATGATTATTTTTTTCATAATAAAATGTTATTGCGCTGTCAGTTCGAGCGGAGTCGAGAACAAGGCGCAGTGATTATTGTACGATTAGTTTTCCTTGTTGAATATTTTTGTTGTTTCCTGTGATGTTATAGAAATAAATTCCTTTTGTTTTTTCGCTAATGTCGATTGTAGCAGAATTGTTTTTCACAATTGTTTTTTCAATTATTCTTCCTGCCACATCCATAATTTCAATTGTTGTTTCATTTGGCACATTGCTAAATATAAATCTTCCGTTTCCCGGGTTGGGAGAAACAATTACTTTGCCATTTTGTGAATAGGATTCTATGCCTGTTCCTGTAACATAAAAATACCAAGGACTGGAATAAGCGCTGATGCTGCCACCATTATTGGTATTCACTCGCCAAAAATATTTTCCTGGACTTAATGCGTTAACCGTATATTGATTGGTTCCAACATCAACATTACGATGTGTGGTTGCAAAAGTGGAGTCCGTAGAAACCTGAATATGATAAATGATGCCATCACTTTCTGGATTCCATTTCAGAATTCTTACTGTTGATGCACTAACAGAAGCAATTGCTGGTGAAATATGAGTTGGTATATTTGGAAGCGTATCATTAGAACCTATATAGCTTATAAACATTTCAATTTTATCGAAAGGGTTGTCAACAGAATCTCTGGGAGCGCTAACAATGGTGTCCACATAATTCATTCCAGCAACCACCCGTCCGTATACAGAATAAGCACCATTTAGCCAAGCAGCAGTAGCTACACAAATAAAGAATTGCGAGTTGGCACTGTTGGGATCTGTGTCGCGGGCTGCCGAAAGTATTCCTCTTACATGTTTTGCAACGGTAAACTCAGCATTTACTGTAGGCTGAGTAGAATCACCCAATCCCCATGTGGAGCGCGGTCCGTTTTTGGAGTTAGGGTCGCCACCCTGAATCATAAATCCTGGAATTACACGATGAAAAGCGGTAGAATCAAAAAATGAATAAGAAACAAGACTGTCAAAATTGTTCACATGCAGAGGAGCAATAGCAGGGAAAAGTTCCACATTAGTAATGCCCAATGTATCGCCCAACCGTTTGGTTAAAATCTGATATTGTGGTTTTCCTGTAAACATTCGTGATTGAGAATAAGCGAACGCTACTAAAAGTATAAAAGTGAAAAGCAGTAAGTGTTTTTTCATTTAGTAAATATAGGGAAAAGAGAATTAAATTAAAAAAGCCCCATTTTAGGGGCTTTTCAGTTGTCCGACTAGGGCTCGAACCTAGACTCTTCTGTACCAAAAACAGACGTGTTGCCAGTTACACCATCGGACAATCTACCATCGCATTTCCGCGAACAGGGTTGCAAAAATAATAAATTTATTCAACCCTCAAAAATTTATTTGAATTTGGTCGTACTTTAATCGCTAAGTGGTCGTGATTAAACTATTTAATGCACTAGTTCGGTTCACTCTTAGCCTTATGATACATAGATAGTTTAACAAAAATTAGCCTTAAAATGCCTTTCCAGTTCATTTTATTAATTATCTTCGCAAGCGTTATAATCAAAGCAAAAAATATGAATAATATCACTAATTATCAGCGTCTTAATAATATTATCGGTTGGTTTGTATTCCTTATTGCAGCCTTCACTTATTTAAGTACAATGGAATCTACCGCATCCTTTTGGGATTGTGGTGAGTACATTGCCTGTGCTTATAAATTGGAAGTGGGTCACCCTCCCGGTGCGCCATTATTCGTTTTAATTGGTCGTTTCTTCAGTTTATTTGCCTTTGGTGATGTATCCAAAGTAGGAATGATGATTAATGCCATGTCGGCTTTGTGTAGCGCATTTACTATTTTGTTCTTGTTCTGGTCTATTACCGCTTTAGCACGTAAAATTGTTGAAAAAGGAGGCGAATTTACTTCTGCTAATATGTATGCAGTTTTCGGAGCGGGTGCTGTTGGTGCTTTGGCTTATACTTTTAGCGATTCATTTTGGTTTTCGGCTGTTGAAGGCGAGGTTTATGCGATGTCCAGTTTCTTTACTGCCATCGTTTTCTGGTGTATCTTAAAATGGGAGCGCGAAGTGGATGAAAATCCGCATGCCGACCGTTGGATCATTCTTATCGCTTATCTAATAGGTTTGTCTATTGGTGTCCATTTATTGAATTTGGTGGCTATTCCTGCAATCGTGTTCATTTATTATTTCAAAAAAAATCAAAAAGTTTCTCGTAATGGCTTAATCTTTACCGGAATCATATCCATTGTAATACTTGGTAGTATTCAGGCAGGTGTTATTCCTCTGATTGTTAAGATGGCAGCTAAAATGGAATTGTTTGCAGTAAATAGTTTAGGAATGCCTTTCAACAGCGGAACAATTATATACGGTGTTTTATTGATTGGCGGTATTGTTTGGGGTTTAAGCTATACAGCTAAAAAAGTGAAACCGATTATGAATACAGTTATCCTTTGTTTCACAGTAATTTTAATTGGTTATTCATCTTTCTTGGTGCTTGTTATTCGTTCACAAGCGAACCCACCAATGGATGAAAACAATCCTGAGAATGCCGTTAACTTGTTATCTTACTTGAATCGTGAACAATATGGTACATGGCCAATTCTTTACGGACAATATTACTCGGCACCTGCTGTTGACGATGAAGATGGAAATCCTGTATATGTTCAGGATTTAGAAAAAGGAGAATATAAAATCAGCGATCCGCGTAAAGGTGCTATTCGTGTTTACGACAAAGATTTTTGTACCATTTTCCCACGTATGTGGAGTGATAATCCAAGACACGTTCAAGGATATCGCAGATGGACAAATCCTAAAAACTACAAGCACAAAACAATTACTGATCCTCAAACAGGAGAAAAAGTTTCCAAAGAAATTCCAACGTTTGGAGAAAATTTAAAATTCTTTTTCAGATATCAAATCGGACAAATGTATTCGCGTTATTTCTTGTGGAATTTTGTTGGCCGTCAAAATGATATTCAAGGTCATGGAAATGCTACCGATGGAAATTGGATGAGTGGGTTGCCGATATTGGAAAATCCCCAAATTGGCGTTCAGAAAGGATTACCTGATGGTGCAGACAATAAC
>Ga0163152_10006441_pt1 | contig 13249 bp, 24 predicted proteins | sample OliLakLV19MP8IB2_FD_148635 | JGI IMG/M metagenome (GOLD analysis project Ga0163152, IMG submission 148635) | Freshwater microbial mat bacterial communities from Lake Vanda, McMurdo Dry Valleys, Antarctica - Oligotrophic Lake LV.19.MP8.IB-2 | ecosystem: Environmental > Aquatic > Freshwater >... | reverse complement strand
AGGCTTGACTGCCGGATACGTAGCGAAATATGCAATTTTTGTACGCGCTTTCGTAGTTCATGATACTCCTCCAAAAAGAGCCTCTTGTCAAAGGAAAACCGTGTTGGGATCTTTAAGAGAGATTTAGATGCTCCCGAATCAATCATACAGCATTGGCACTTGGACTTAGACGAGGAACAGAATGAGCGAACAAACAGCCACAATCTGGTCTCTCGTCGGGCAGATCATTATGATCATGCTCGCCGGGGGCGGCGTCATTTTGCTTGAACAAACCAGACAAGCACTCAAGGAATGGTATAGGCAGCGCAAACTGCACCCTATTGCGCGTTCCGTTCTTGCTAACAAGACAGTTAATAGCTTGCTCATTGAGCTTCGTGCAACGACTGAGGCAGACCGTGCTGCGGTATTCCTGTTTCACAACGGACAGAGCTTCAGCAATAAGAATCCATTATGGCGAATATCCTGTACTCAAGAGTGTTGCAAAATGGGAGTCAGTCACGAGATCGGCTCAATGCAAAACATCCTAGCCTCTCTCTTTTGGGACGGACTGGCTTCCCTTTTCGGATCGGATGCGGATTGCGGAGCAGGGGTAACAGCATATACCGCTTCTCGTGGCCAACGGATGTACAAAATCGATATTACGCAACTCAATGACGGCTACTACAAACGCTCGATGTTGGCAAAAGGCGTCAAGACCGCTTTCGCTGCACCGCTCGTCGATACCAAGAAAGAAATTGTCGGATTCATATCTTTGAATTATTGCGGAAAAGCACCTGAAGCCGAAGAGGTTCTTACGACCCTTGTCGAGTCGGCAGGAAATATTCATTACGCACTAACAGCTTCTTAAAGGAGATTTTTATGGGATTTTTTAAATGGCTCGCCGGATTGTTCAAGAAGCAGAAGCCAGACCCTATTGTACCACCGATTGTAACTCCACCAACACTTCCGCCTATTGGAGGACCCATGGCAAAGAAAGCACTCATCATCGGAATCAACAAGTATCCGACAATGCCTCTCGCGGGATGCGTCAATGACGCCGCGAACATGGCCAACCTGCTAATGCAGAACTACGGCTTCTCCAGCAGCGACATTTGCCTCCTGCTCGACGGACAGGCAACTACCGCCAATATCCTCAGCAAACTGGATTGGCTGGTCGACTGCAAGCCGGGTGATCACATCGTCTTCCATTATTCCGGACACGGCGCTCAGGCTCCGACTGGAAATCATCTCGAACCTGACGGTATGGCCGAGGTCATCTGTCCAGTGGACTTTGATTGGTCTCCTGCACGCATGATTATCGACAAGCAATTCGTCGAGATTTTCAAGCGCATTCCTGCCGGCGTTGTCTTCAACTGGGCAAGTGACTCCTGCAACAGCGGCGATCTTGACAGGAATATCATGCGCAAGCCGAAGACGACCATTACTGGCCGTCCTTGCTGGCTGTCGATCCTCTGGGACAAAGTCTGTTTCTGGAAGAAGCCGACGACCATGACAGCAAAGACAATGCGTCCACCAGTTCACATTGCTATCGCCATCGGCAAGGCCAAGGCAAAGGGCTGTCGCTTTAAAGGCATGGTTAATGGCAGGCTAGATGTCGGATTTGTCTCTGGATGCAAATCCAACCAAACGAGCGCCGATACCTACATGGATGGCCAGCCTTGCGGAGCACTGACGCACTTCCTCATCAAGAACCTTAAAGCCAATCCGACCATGCCGTTGACTAATTTGGTTGCGGCCATCAATAACGACCTGTCGCGAGCAGGATTCTCCCAGCAGCCACAAGCCGAGGGAGCGCGAGTAAACAAGCCATGGCTAATTGCATAATTTTTATTTCCGCCCGTTTGAGGCAGAAAAAATAGTTCGGAGAAAAAGGATCGATTCCGAATCGGTCCTTTTTCATTGGGGGAGACTAAGTCGATGATGAAATTCGTCTCTATCGTTTTACTCTGCTGTTCGTCATTGTGGGCCGGCGAGAACAAATTTCCGTCTGTCCCAGCGGAGATGTTGAAGTCTAGCCATAGGCTAGTCTCTTCTAAGAGTACAAAAGAAGGAACCGTAATTACAAGCCATGGCTCCGCTGTCGCTGTAGATTTGAAAAAACAGGGGCTTGAGGGCAAGCGATTTCTATTGACAGCCGCGCACTGCGCTGTCGAGAACGGCAAAGCCCTGCCTTGCTTGGTCGAGGTTATGAAGGACGGAAAGAAAACTTGGGTCGAAACAAAATTGATTGCCTACGACAGCGATTCAGATATCGCCCTTCTTTATGCTGAGGAGGATATGCCGACAACAGCAATCTTAGCTGACGTAGACAGTCTGGATCTTGGCGACGCTCTCTTTGCAATCGGAGGCCCTCATGGGAGACCGATGACGGCAACACTGGGTTATCTCTCTGATAAAGGAGCGCCTGCCGATACCTACGCCCACAGCAGATGGTATCAAGGCTCGATGAGCATTACCCATGGTAATAGCGGTGGTCCTGTCTTCGATGCAAACAAGGGAGAGGTTGTAGGAATTGTTACTGCGGTCATTGGAGCGCCACGAGAAGCTCCCAATGTTGCTTTGTTCATTGGAGCGCCGGACATTAACAACTTTCTTACGGCCAATTCAGAGAAGATCCAGAAATTCTTGAAGAAGCGACGTTAGATATCGTCCCATCGCGTTGCTTCCGGAACCAGAACGATTTCTGTTATCTCCATCGCAACGAACTTTTCAATCACCGGATTGTCTTTTATGACCTCCTGCATAACTGAATATACCGCCGGAGGAGGCGGCTCAGGTTTCTTTGGGATCGGAGGAGGCGGCTCAGGTTTCTTTGGGATCGGAGGAGGCGGCTCAGGTTTCTTTGGGATCGGAGGAGGCGGCGGGGCCGGACGCGAAGTAAAGGATTGATCCTCACCATGGCACTTAGGACAAAGGTACGCCGATTGTTTTTGTCTCGAATTCATGTCTTATTCTTCGCAAGTTCACTGCTTATTCCTGTAGAATGAGACCGGAGAACAAAATGGCTACCATAATCGAACTTGCAAATTCCAAAAAAGACGTGCTCATCCGCCGTCCTTGCTGGACTACGAATACCATCGTCAAGATTTGGTTATTGAATGGCAAGCTACCAGAGTATGGCATCCTGCTGATCGAGACTCGTGAGGTCGGCCGACTCCCTCTCTGCGCATTCTCCGAATTCAACGATTTCGAAAAAGTCAAAGGGAAAGCAAATGCGAATAAGCGAAAGCGATCTGGTAAAAAAGCTGCTAAGGCAAATTCTTCAAGCAGAGCCGGACGAACTAGCCCTGATGGCGGAAAATCTTCTCGGGGTTAAAGCAGTATTCGATCATACCGAATACTGCACTTGGGACATTGAGCCGATCCCCGAATTCTACTCAGGAGCGTTTGATATCGAATTCGGAACTAAATCAACCGCGCCCGAGCTTCTTCCTCCATCGCCTGAATGTACGCATTAAGATCGCACCCGTAGAAGCCTGAACTGTTGATCCCATTGATCTCGATCAAGCTCATGCCGCCGGTTTCCTTAATTTCAGTCTTGGAGATCCGCTTGAAGCTGTGGTAGGTCGCTCCAATGTCTACAACGACCATGCTGCCAACTGATTCCAAAAGACGCTGAGCCGCGCTCTCTGCCATGGCGATCGCGTCCTCCGGAGCCGGCTCCCATTCCTTGTCCAATGGCATGTACGAGCTATGACCGAACGCCTTGCCGTTCCGACAGAAGACCCTGTACTCCCGATCAAAATGGCAGACCTCGCCCAAGACAATCAGATTGCCTTTGGATCGGCACAAGTGGATGTTCGTATCTGCTTCGGCGAGCGTCCTCGTCTCAAAGACCTGACCATCGAATTCCTTAATAGCGGAATCGGGGCGGATGAAAACCTTACTACCGAATATCTTCTCCATGGAACTAACTGAGTACTTCAAGGCTCCGTGAGGCATGAAGATCCGGCTTCCCAAAATCATATCGTAAACTGATTGGTAGTAATTGGAGCAGCGCAACTGCGCATGAAAGTCGAAGATGCCGTTGCAGAGCGATGGCTGCCGGGACATCGAGAGAACGAAGTTGCAGGAACCGAATCCTACCGGAATGCCTTCGACCCGCGGCCATACGAAATTCGGACTGCGACTAAGAATTCGATGAACCTTACCGCCGCGTTTCTCTACGGCATTGGCTAAGTCCCTTCCATCTAAGAACACATCGCCAGCTTCGATGACCCATTCAATGTCAGACATAATCTTCTCCTTATCCCCAAAAACGATTATACAGCACGGATCATCAAAAAAGAATCTTCACGATTTACTGTTGACTTCCGATCCGCCTATGACAATATGTACTGCAAGACAGGGAGAAAACCGCGCATGGACAAGTGCGAAACACAGACAGGGGAAGTTCTCAAAACCGATTCTGTCGGCGGCTTTATCAAGAGCGCTCCGCAGATGATGTCCGAACTGACCCAATCATTCATCTCGAAGAAGGGACTTCATGATCGGGCGAAGTTCCGTCTTCAGATGAAGGCTATCTTGGACATGATCTCCATCGATACAGAGTATCCGTCGACGGAGAAACCAAGTGAAAAAGCCAAGGAAGACTACTCCCCCCGCCGTCATGACGGCGGGGGGAGACTTGTAGACGCGCCGGACTCCCGGCAAAACGAAACCATACTTGGAGGACAGTACTAATGAACCTGAAGATTTCCGTTAGCGGAATCGGCGGACATACTCAACTGAATTTCGAAGGCAATACGCTTGCCGTCGAATGGAAGGAAACAACCGAGGCCGAACGCAAATCCCTCGGCAAGCTCATCGCAGACGCCAAGGCGAGGGGTTACAAGCCAGTCGGCGACGAAGCTACGTCGTTCGAGGGAGCCGGAACGGCAAAACTCGAAGGAGGCAACGGCCTGAAATTTATCGCCGAAACCTTCGTCAATGCCCACTTCGTCGGGCATCTGGTCATGGAAGCGCAGCCAAACGGCGAAAGCAAGATCCTGAGCGCGAGCAATCTCGTAATCAAGGAGAACGAACCGCAGGCGATCCACGTCGCCCCCGCGGTCGTCGGAGGCTGAGTTGAACGAAACAGAGAATCATCTCTGGTCTGGGACCGACTACTGGACCGCGTGCGAGCGCGGTCTGGTAGAGGCCCCGGAACGCCGGGCGATGATCCTGCTTCGCCAAGTCTGCGACAAGTACAGAGTAGACGTTTACTGCGCCTGCGGCGGCCTCGCTGCAAGGGGCAACATTACCGGCAAAACCTACATCATCAACAGACGATTCGGCGTCGACGAGCTTCATGATGGCGAAGTCATTGCAAACTACTGCATCGCTATCGAAGACATACGAGTCCCAAGAACAGATTCAGTAGCCGTTGTTAAGCAGATGATTGAGGGTGAAGAATTTACTTTCTGCCGACTCGCGAACCGTTTCGGCCCGCACATGTCGCCCGGCAGAGTACTCAACTTCCCTCATCCATTCCATGCGTCACTGCTTCGTCCAGAAGATAAAGAAGCTCTGAATCTTGACCATAAGAAAGATGAATACATTTTATGGCTTAAGAAAATGATGCCACAAACAGCGGATCAATGGGAGTCGGCTGGCTCGCCGACAAGGACGCGCCTCAGATTGATCGAAGCAATAAATCAAGCAGTTACGGAAAAAATAGCAACTCAAAACGAAAGTTTGCTGGACGATGGGACTCAAAAGCCTTTTGATTGTGCCTACGCCCGCCCTTACTATGGCCGCGTCCATCCCGGTCTGCCTTGGATCTAAATGGGTCCGTTCTTTTGTTTAAAAACGTCGTAGAAATTACCTGTCCAAGTAAGAATGAATTTTACCGACTTGCCGGGCTTCCCTGCGTCCCCTGTCTTCCGATGCTTGCCTTTGTGACCTGCTTTCAATTCGCAAAGCTGAGGGCAACCGATACTGCAACAAGCGTTACAAGTCGGGGCCGATACAAGTTTATTCTGCTGCGCCGATACAAGTTTATTCTGTCTTTTACGATGAGCCATTTCTGTAAATCCTGCTCTTGGAAGAGTTTATCCTGCTTACCCGTTACAAGTAAATCCTGCTTACCCGTTACAAGTAAATCCTGCTTACCCGTTACAAGTAAATCCTGCTTACCCGTTACAAGTAAATCCTGCTTACCCGTTACAAGTAAATCCTGCTTACCCGTTACAAGTAAATCCTGCTTACCCGTTACAAGTAAATCCTGCTTACCCGTTACAAGTAAATCCTGCTTACCCGTTACAAGTAAATCCTGCTTACCCGTTACAAGTAAATCCTGCTTACCCCTTACAAGTAAATCCTGCTTACCCCTTACAAGTAAATCCTGCTTACCCCTTACAAGTAAATCCTGTTGGCGCGGGGCGCGATAAGCGGGGTTTTGTCGTGGACGACCATTTCTCTAGGCCGGCCATTGCTGGCCGGCTCAAGCACCCTACCTGCGGCTCAAACGGGACGGACGATCCCTCGCCGCAATCTTGGGCTTGCTCCACGCCGGGTTTACATAGCCCCTCTCGTTGCCGAGAGAGCGGTAGGCTCTTACCCTGCCGTTTCACCCTTACCTCCCATCCTTGCGGACAGGTTGGCGGTTTGCTTTCTGTTGCACTTTCCCTGAGGTTCGGCCCAACTGCTGCCTCCCATCGATGGGCGTTACCCATGGCGTTGCCCTGCGGAGGCCCGACTTTCCTCGGCTGAAAAGATCTCAGCCGCGGCCGTCTACGCCCCGCGCCGTTAATGATTGTGTCCTATATTGTTTGGATGTCAAGAGGCAGGTGAATTATTGGCGAACATGGTCTTTGCGACGCGAACCCATTGAAGTAGCTCGAAGAGATCGATCGGCTTTACTTTGAATAGATCGTAGCCAGTCTCTTCGCAGAGCGCCTTGACGGGCCTGCTTGGCTGATTAGCCAAGGCGACCATGTACGGCCGGATCTTCGGATCGTCTCTGAGTATGTTGAAAGCGATCTCCCATCCGCGGATGGAACTTTCAAGCAGAGATGGTTCGCAGATAAAAAGATGAGGCTGGAATTTAAAGTAAGCCTCGAACCCTTCTTCTCCATCTGAATATGTAGCGACATTGTTTCCGTAGACCAAAAGTTCCTTTGACAGCGTGTCAAGGTGGTCTTGATTATTGTCGATGATCAATACTTTGGTAGACATAGAATTTCCCCTATACACTTGCTTCTACCCGAATCTTCATCTACTTCCTTGGTCGGGTAGTTTCGCCGTTGTACGGGTCGCTATGCTCGTAATGGAGATTCCAATTTTGAACGTAAGCTGCGGCGAGGTCTGGATTCAGCATGATGAGAACATTCTCAGCGTTCGAGATCTCAGCCTGCCGTGTAAAATTGAAAGATCCTGTAATCAAAATCTGTTCGTCAATGATCATGACTTTGCTATGAGCTATCGAATGTTTGGCGTCCATCCGAACCTCGATGCCGGCGCTGTGCAAAGGTACTGCGGCCGTACTGCGGGCCTCGTACTGGCTCCGATCAAGAACAACTCGAACCTCGACGCCGCGCTCCTTCGCCCTAATCAAGGCTTGGACGATAGGCTCCGAGGTAAACGAGTATGCCTGAATGAGAATGCTCTTCTGCGCCCCGCCAATGATGGTCGTAATCGCTTCAGTACATCCACCCTTAGGCGAAAAAAAGACTTTTACCTGAGGCTCATAGCCTTTGGAAATGCTTTGGGGGTGATAAAAGTATACGCCGCCGCTAAAGCCCACGCAGCATGATAGAATGCATAAACATAGCACTGTCTTAAACTCTCTCATGGTTTCTCCAACTCTATTATAGTGCTTGATCATGCTGCTGCCGTTTTCGCATCGTACATTTTCTTGTCTGCAACCCAATTGGCCGGAAGATGTTGCGGGGTCATGACCTTCAAGAAATGCTCCCGCCAACGCTTTGCAAACTCGTCAATACTCTGCTGGCTCTCGACTACTTTTTTCGAAGCGCAGGCGTAATCCTCAGGGACGATGCGCCATTCTAGCTTGGCTGCATCGTCGATGTCTTCCTCGGTCAATTCGGTAGTCTTAAAAAAGTCCATGATGACCTGACGTAGTTCGGCGGTCTTCGCCGCAGGAATCTTGTCGCCATGCCGCTTGAGCGCAGTCGCGGCTTTAATAGCCTTTACGGCGTCCCAATGGGTCTCGCCCTGATCGTTGTCTGCGATCTTGAGTTCATCAAGGATCTCCCGACGCAGAAGGCGAGCCTCTATTTCGTACCTCTCATGACAGCCGACGCAGGCCGGCAGAATATCGTAGGATGTATGACTTTTGCTCTGCTCCGGAAAATGAACCCTGTAGCAGTACGGAACGACATGGTGCCGCGTCAAGTCATTCGCGCAGCCACAAACGACGCACTTGTTGTCCTTGCTGGCCAACATGTACTCATCGCCGGCATCGCCATAACCTGCGGGAGTAAATGTCAGCTTGATGGTAAGCGGATCATCCTGAATCTTGGTCGCAAGGTTCTTGCTTAAGTACCATTGGACTCGGCGTTCTCCGGAACGACAGATTACCCTGCCATCCGGATCTTGGATGACGCAATTACTGTAAAGAGGTTTTGAAAGTTGTCGAAGCATTAGTGTATCTTGAAAAGGAACATTATTCCCAGAGCTATGAGGGCTACTCCCGACATATATCCGACAATGTCCGACCATTGCGAAGGTATGCTGCCTTGCATCAGTTTGGCAACCAATATGCCAACCAGTAGCGCCGCGGCGCTGCCTGCTATAGTTCCGCCGACGACACTCCAAATACCATCGGACTTAAGCTGTATCGCTACAGTCCTGAGGATGCATGGGATCTCGGCCAGAAAAACAATTGCGAAGACAGCCCAGAAACCGAACTTATCCATTTTCTGTTTCCACCGCAGCCATGATGCCTATGGTTACCGCTTCCATCGGTTGAGTTCCGTCGATAGTCCAGAGAATCTTTGCCTTCTTGTAGTAATCAATAAGCGGGGACGTATCCTGCCAATAACGTTTCTGCCGGGTCTGAATGGTTTCTGGCATGTCGTCTATACGCTGGACCAAAGCAGCCGTACAAGTATCGCAAACATTCGCAACCTTCGGTGGACTGCTGTCCAAATTGTAGACAGACGGGCATTTAGAGCAGATCCGGCGAGACGACAGTCGTTTTTCTATGACGTCAGCCGGGGTATCAATTAAAATGACTTTGTTGATCGCCTTCTTCAAACTCTCGGCTTGGACAACCGTTCTTGGAAAACCATCAAGCAAATAGCCTTGCAGGCTCCCCATGGCATCAAGAAGCATCTTGATGACGATCTCATCAGGGACAAGATTTCCGCTGTCCATGAACGGCTTTACCAATTTGCCAACAGGAGTATCCTCCTTCATGGCAGTACGCAGCATGTCTCCCATGGCCAGATGGGGGATCTGCAATGTAGCGCACAACCTCTGCGCTTGAGTCCCCTTCCCTGTTCCGGGAGGACCTAGCAAGACTATCCTCTTTTCCATTGGAATGCCTCCTCGCCGCACTCACTGCTATCATACCGTGAAGCCGTCCCAGAGGCAAGCAAAAGAAAGCCGGCCGGGCGTAAACCCGGCCGGCTTGCGACCAGCCGCTATTCCCGAGAGATTCCGGCACGCGCCGGACTACTCACTGGCCAACATCATGATCTCTTCCGGCATGATCCCGAAAGTCTCCTTCCAGAAGTCCGGCGAACGATCTTTGAATTTCTTCCAGCAACGCTTCGCCTTCCCAAGCCTGTCGTCCCGCAACTGCCTCTCCTGCTCAAGCCAAGGCTCGAAGACAAAGACGTCCTGCTCAGTAACCAAATCCAGCAGCCGCCTCAGCAGCCGGCGGCAAACGAAGTTGCGTCCTTTGCCGCCCGGAATGATGCCAGATCTCCAAAGAACCTCCAGCGTCCGAACATGATCCCGAACAACTGGAGACGAATGCGGAATAAACAAGCACGTCTCATCAACCCGCGTCTTGCCTTCGACTATTTGATGGAGGCGTTCCCATCCAAAGCCTACGTCTGTCGAATGGCCGAGAGGATTGACAAGATTTCCGATCTCAAGCGAACCGACAAAGATCTCGCAGCAGTAGCCGCCGATCTCGCCATCGGTCCACTCGCAACTTGGCTCCGGTCTAACGACGTAACCTCGACTCTGCCAGAGTCGCGTATGGCCATCTTGTGTAGGATGGCAGGTCACGTAGTCGACGGGCACTTCCAAATCTTTGAGGATCGAATGCCAGAGTTATACTGAAACTTCATAATCATTGCCGCCGAAAGAAAAATTCCCGAGCATCTCGAAAAAAGTCAAATGCGATCCGTCCCCGACCAAGCCAAGGTCGTTGGTTCGAATGCATGACTGTAGAGAGCCGTATTTGCTGTTGTCGGGGTTCTTGAAACGTCGCTTGAGGCGCTGCATCCCGGAGCAGACGAAGAGCGTTGTATCGTCATCCGGAATTACGTTTTGGTCTATATGGAGAGGAATTGAACAGGTTTGACGAACACCAAGTCCAATTCAAGACATCGTATCGGCCAGTTCCGTCCGGGAAGAAGTAAAATACGTCGTCGGACTGCGCGCCCGGCCCGTATTGTACATCTACGCTCCAAAGTCCTATAATTTCATTTTCAATACTCATTCAACTTCCTTTTGGGGTGATCGACCGGGTTCGAACCGGCAACCTGCGCAGTCACAGTGCGCCGCTCTACCTATTGAGCTACGACCACCATCAATTTTCATCATCAAGGCAAAAAGACAAAGCACAGCATCCAATCGCTACTGTCTGCCAGTACATCCTTGAAAACATCTCTTTTTGGTCAGGACAAGCAATCAAAAGACCTATGATAAGCCCAATCTCGATCCCTAACAACCTGAATAGGATATTTCTTCTTTTCATTACCGCCTCTTAATTGCCTCACGACATTCTTTCGTCAATTGCTCGCGCTCGGCAGCGTTCTTTGGCTCCATGCCATCGATCCACCATTCGATCCAGTGCTCTTCGCAAAGCAGATCCGGATGCGTATAGTCGGCTGGCTTTTTACACTTGCGGCACTTGTTCAACGATAGGGACATACTTTCTACCTTTCTCCGTCAAGTGAATGCGCCACATGTTCATTTGAATCAAGCCCTTCTTAATGAGGCTTTTAACTACCCGCTTGCCTGTTGCCGAACAGCGGTAGCGATCCTTTTCGTCGCCTTCGCCCTTGGTTCGATGGGACTTGATGTAGGACGACATCTCTCTATCCCCAAGGAACCGGGAGATACTCTCCGCGCATGAGAAGATAGGATAACCAAGGAGGTCCCTTTGATGAGGTCCTATGAACTTGATGACCTTCAACTCGCGCTCAGTAAGCTCGCTCTTTGCTTTCTTCTTTGCACGGTGCTCAAAGGCGTTTTTAATTTTCTTTTTCACTTACGAGCCTTCTTCTTTTTCTTGATATGCGGTCGGGTTGCTAGGATTTCTTTAACCATCGCATGGAGGTTTTTCCAAGCCTCCGACTCTTTTGTCAATTCTCGCCCAGAAGCAGTATCCCAATCTGGGGCCGTATGACATGTATTCAACTTCTTCAAGTACGCAAGTAATCGGTGTGTCGGCAACGCCTGCAACTGACTCTTTGTCAAAATCTTGATTTTGGAATTCATCTTCGTACCTTGTATGTAATCAATGGCCGAAAGACCGCGATGACCTTCACCAGCCCAGATTCTACAAGATCCTTGACGACCGCGTCAATGTTTTTATATGCCTGCGGCGCTTCTTCGTAGATTAGATCCTTGTCCTCGCAAATGACCCGGCTGCCTAAATCCGTATGTTGGAGAGACTCAACATCGTACTTCTCGCTCAGACGATCCTTGCAATCGCTTCTGGCCCATTTGCGGCCGGCTCCATGAGCTATGGAATGAAGATTCGCGTTCTGCTCTGCCGTTGGCTCTACAAGGTAGCTGAAAGTGCCGCGAGATCCGGGGATCAATACAGGTCCGCCGCAGCATTCCGCTGCCCTTTGCGATGAATCAGTGTCTTGCGGTCGACCGAATTATGACAGTTGTTGGTAATGGCTTCCTTGATGTCTGCGCGAATAGAGATCGCGAATCGATTGGCGATCAGAGTCCTATTGACCGAAGCCCAAACCTTCAGGGCGTCATGCTGGTCAAGATACTCCTGAGCGTCCTCGATCTTGGTCGGCCCGTATCCATGCTTCGCTGCGTGATCCTTGATCAGTTCGTGTCCAAGGCCGCGGGAGCCGCTGTGGACGCAGATAAAGAGCGATTCCCTGTCGATGTTGTAGTGCTTGAAGCGTTCTTCGTCTTCAACCCGCTCGATGTATTGAAGCTCGGCGAAATGATTACCGCCGCCGATCGTTCCTAGCGCGTCTCTTGGAATGGAGATGTTGTAGTATCCGGCAAGATACGTCTTGTAGTCATGCTCCCAAGGAGAATCAAGATCAGTCAGCTTGTTGGCCCATTTGTCCAACTTCAACTTGCGTCGTTGTAGATCGATCTGCCAGAGGCCGATCCCACATCCGGCGTCATTGCCGATGAAGGATGGATAGATGACGTCTTTTGTCAAGGCCGAGCAACCGACAGGCCCGCCCTTTCCGGGATGCAGATCCGGGAAAGCGGCAACCCGTTCGATACCTTCGAGTTCGGACATGGTTTTGAGTTGAGTGATAGCGTTACCGTCAATCCAGCTTTCAGGAGAGGCGAACAGCTTTATTTTTGGTGATAGTTCTTGAGGCATCATTTCTTTGGTCCGCATTGGATATCCAAAACATGGGCGGGAGGGTTAACGTATGCTCCATGACCCCTGACCTCGCATCCACATTTAGAGCAAAGAGGAAAATGTCCAGAGACCCGTTCAAAATCGTAACCAAGCTGCATTGTCTTGCGAGTCTCCTCGAAGAACTTGGCTGCCTCCATAGGGTCCTTGAAGCATTTTTCCCAGTCCTTGGACTTATCATCGTCGTTATGACCAACTGCGAAGGTCAAATCTTCCAAAGGACGCAGGTAGAGAGTTGCGAATAAATCTATTTCGTAGCCGGCCTCTGACGTAACAATAGCGACAAGCAATTCTTCGGTAGTCATGCAACAAGATCTCCTGCCGGATTATACCCGGCAGAGATCTTTGGATCAAGCACCACTACAATGAACTACCCAGCCGCTAAAGACGGCTGGGTTTCCGATAACGGACTCCCATCGCCTTTTGAACAGCCAGATTTCCGAGCCAATCGGCTGCCTACTACCTTTTGAGTAGCAGGTCTTACACCAAGAC
>Ga0163152_10006437_pt1 | contig 13256 bp, 6 predicted proteins | sample OliLakLV19MP8IB2_FD_148635 | JGI IMG/M metagenome (GOLD analysis project Ga0163152, IMG submission 148635) | Freshwater microbial mat bacterial communities from Lake Vanda, McMurdo Dry Valleys, Antarctica - Oligotrophic Lake LV.19.MP8.IB-2 | ecosystem: Environmental > Aquatic > Freshwater > Lake... | reverse complement strand
CAAGGGCAGGACATAGCCGACGATGTGGTCGAGCCCTTGCTCGAAGACATGGGCCAGCCGGCGGCGCTCTTCGGCATCGTCGAGCTTGCTCTTGAGCGGATCGACATTCGCAGGCAAGCTCCGTTCGCGCCACATGTAGTACCAGATGTCTTCGTACGACGGCAGGCAGAAATCGGGATCGACGCCCAACCGCTCGGCTAGTGAAATGGCGAATTGCTGCGCGAGCTCGCTGTCGTGGCCATAGTCGCTCTCGGCATCGCCGACCAACGAGGGATCTTCCCACAAGGGCACGCCGTCGCGGCGCCAGTAGCAACCGTAGACCCAGCGCGGCAGCGATTCGCCGGGGTACCACTTCCCTTGTCCATATTGCAGCAGGGCACCGGGGGCGAAGCGGTCTCGTAAGCGTTTTAGCAGCACGCCGGCTTGGCGCGTTTTGGCGGGGCCGACCGCATCGAAGTTCCACTCGGGTGCGTCGCGATCGTCGATCGACACGAAAGTCGGCTCGCCCCCCATGGTGAGATTGACGTCGCCGCGGCGGAGCTCTTCGTCGAGGCGATTGCCCATGGCGTCGATCGCCAGCCATTGGGCGTCGGTGTACGGCAACGTGACGCGGGGCGTTTCGAGCACCCGCGTGACCGACATCTGAAAATTGAACTTCTTGCCGACTTTCTCGGCGAGGCCGATTTCGCCGCTGGGCAACCAGTGGTAGCTGCCCGAGATTGGCGCGGCGGAAATCGGGTGCGCGGCGCAGGCCAGCGGGATGTGCCCCTCGCCGGCGGCCAGCCCGGACGTCGAATCGAAACCGACCCAGCCGGCGCCAGGCAGATAGACTTCAGTCCAGGCGTGCAGATCGGTGAAATCTTGCTCGGGGCCCGAGGGACCGTCGAGCGATTTTTCGTCGGCGGACAATTGAATCAGGTAGCCCGACACGAAGCGGGCCGCGAATCCCAACTGCCGCAACACCTGCACGAAGACCCACGCCGAATCGCGGCACGAGCCGCTGGCCAGCGACAAGGTTTCCTCGCAAGTCTGCACGCCGGGGTCGAGCCGAATGCCGTAGCGAATCGACTGCTGCAACCGTTGATTGATCGCGATCAGAATCTCAATCGTCCGCACGTCCGACCGCCGCAGCGACGCGACCAAATCAGTGAGCCGTGGACCCGCCGGTTCGCACTCACGGTAAGGCGCCAGTTCGCCGGCCACCGCGGGATCGTACTCGAACGGATACTTCTCGGCCTCGGGGGCAATGAAGAAATCGAACGGGTTGATCGAGACCATCTCGGCCACGAGGTCGACCGTGACCTTGAACTCGCGGGCCGGCTCCGGAAACACGAGCCGCGCCTGGTAGTTGTTGTACGGATCCTGCTGCCAGTTGAGAAAGTGCGGCGCCGGCGCCACGCGCAGCGAGTAGCTGACGATCGGCGTGCGACAGTGCGGCGCGGGGCGCAGCCGGATCACGTGCGGATCGAAGATCACCGGGCGGTCGTACTGGTAGCTGGTCGTGTGGTTCAGGGCAACCCGGATCGGCATCGGTTGTTCTCTCGGCTGTGAATCCCTGCGGGGGAGGAATTCTCACACGACCCAGCGCCGCGGCGACGGTTTGCCGGCGAGTCGTGTCACCCGTCAAATTCAAAACGTTTGTCTGGTCTCGGAAGCAATAACTCTAGGTTTCGGTACGGATCGGCACGGCGGCGTCAACCGGTGTTTTTCAAACCGGCCGCGATCCCGTTAATGCTCTCCAGCACGCTGGCGAGCAGCTCGGGGTTTGGTTCGGCGTTCTGATTGGCAGCGTCGCGCAGCCTTTTCAACAACACCAACTGAATGAAGCTCAACGCGTCGACGTATGGATTGCGAAGCTGAATCGAGCGCTTGAGCACCGGCATTTGTTCGAGCAGCTCGGTCTTGCCGGTGATCAGGCCGATCGCCTCGACGGTGCGCTGGTACTCCGTGGCGATGCTCTCGAACACGCGGCCGGCCAACTCCTGGTCGGGCACCAGGTCGGCGTACAGCCGGGCGATCGTCAGGTCGGCTTTCGCCAGGATCATCTGAGCATTGTCGATCAACGTCCGCCAGAAGGGACACCGCTCGTACATCACGCTGAGCGTCTCGCGCTCCTCGGGCTGCTCGGCCAGAAAATCGAAGACGGCGCTGCCGAAACCGTACCAACCGGGGAGCGTGTGCCGGCTCTGCATCCAGCTAAAAACCCAGGGAATCGCCCGCAATTGGTCGATACTGGCATACGGCTGCCCGGCCGCCTGGCCGCGGCGAGGCGGGCGCGAGGCGATCTTGAGCTGCCCGATTTCGGCGATCGGCGTGGCCTCGGCGAAGTAGGTCAAAAACTCGGGAGTTTCGTAGACGAGCGCCCGGTAGTGCTTGCCGGCCCGCTCGGCCAGGCGCTCGATCAGGCGTTCCCACTCGGGCGGAGGTGGCGCGGCGTCGATGCCAAAGCTGCTACGCAGCACGGCGTTGATGATTTGATCGAGATGCCGTTCGGCGACCCCCGGCGCGCCGTAGCGGTCGGCGATCATCTCCCCTTGTTCGGTGAAGCGCAGGCGGCCAGCCACGGTGCCGACGGGCTGCCCCAAAATGGCGCGGTTGGCGGGGCCACCGCCGCGACCGATCGCGCCGCCGCGGCCGTGGAACAACTGGATCGTGACGCCCATCCGCCGGCCGGTGTCGACCAACGCGCGCTGCGCCTGGTAGAGCGCCCAGGCCGACTGCAGGAAGCCGGCGTCCTTGTTGCTGTCGGAGTAGCCGAGCATGATTTCCTGCACATTGCCGCGCAGTTTCAAGTGCTCGCGATAGATCGGCAAGTGGAGCAGTCGCTGCACGATCGTGGCGCTATGCCGCAGCGGCTCGAGCGCCTCGAACAGCGGCACGACGTTCAGTCGGCTGACTCCCTCGGCCGGCTGGAACAACCGCGCTTCGCGCGCCAGCAGAAGCACCGTCAGCACGTCGGCCGGCTCGGTGGCGCCGCTGATGATGTAGTTTTCGATCGCCTCGGGAGCCTGCTGCTCGAGAATCGCGGCCACGGTGCGGAAGGTCTGCACCACTTCGCGCGTCTCGGGCGAGAAGGGCAAATGGATCGCCACCAGCGGGCGCGTGGCGGCCAACTCCTTGACCAAGAGCTCGAAGCGCTCGTTGGCGGGCAGCTTTTGATACTCGTCGCAGACTCCGGCCGCGGCGAAGATCTCTTCGATCGCGCGCCGCAGGCGGCCGCTGTGTTCGCGAATGTCGAGTGTGAGCATGTGCAAGCCGAAGCTGTCGACCAGGCGGCGCAAGTCGTGCAGCAGACCGCCGGCCGAGGCCTCGGCGCCGGCCGCTTGCAGTTCGACGTCGATGACATTCAAGTCGGCCAGCAAGTCGGCCCGCCGCAGATAGACGGCTGCCGGTGGCTGGTGTTCGTCGGCGGTCCACATAAGCTCGTGCCCGCGCACGTATTCAAGCGTGCGCCGCAGGCGGGCGGCGATCGCCTGGCACTTCGCGCGAAACGGTTCGTGATCGTCGACGTGCGAGAGTTCGGGGAGCAGCTCTCGATCGCGGGTGAGCGACTGCCGAAACGCGTCGGACACCGGCAGCACCAGGCTCGAGTGGCTCAGCCGGCGGCCCAGCTCTTCGATGCGTGCCAGGTATTGCTTGAGCATCACTTCTTGTTGCAGCTTGATCGTGGCGGCCGTCACGCGGTGCGTGACATTGGGGTTGCCGTCGCGATCGCCACCCGTCCAGGAGCCGAACCGCAAGAAGCTGGCGACCGGCGCGGCGCCGCCGTCGGGCGTCGCGCGGCGCAGATACAACTCCAGCTCGCGATAGATGTGCGGGGCGACGTCGAACAGACACGACACCATGCTGAGCCCTTGCCGCACTTCGTCGAGCACCGTGGGACGCTTCGAGCGCACCAGCTCCGAGAGCCAGAGCCCTTCGACTTCTTCGTGAATGGCCACGACGGCCGACTCTTGCTCGCGCGGCAACAGCTCGCGGTACTCGAGCCGATCGAGCTGCCGGGCGATGACGTCGAGCTTTTCCAACAGCGTGCGGCGTCGCGCCTCGCTCGGATGGGCGGTGAAGACCGGCGCCACCAGGGCCTGGTCCAAGAGCGCCGTGATTTCGCCGGCGGTCACGCCGCGCTGGTTCAACTGTTCGAGCGCGGCTTCGAGGCTCTCGGGCAAGGCCCGCTCCTGCTGGGCGCGCCACCGCAGCGTGCGGAGCCGGGCCCGCTGTTCGGCCAGGTTGGTCAGGTCGAAGTAGATGCTGAAGGCGCGAATCAGCGTGCGCAGCTCGGTCAGTTCGAGCTTGCCCAGGCGGTCGCGCAACTGGCGGGCGTTGTCGAGCGAGGGGCGCTGGCGGATGTCTTTGGTGGCGGCCCGCACTTCTTCGACCAGCGCCAAGGCGGGGGCTCCGGCGAGCCGGCCGATCGTTTCGCCCAGCAGGTTGCCAAGCAGATGGATGTCGGCGCTTAAGGCGCGCTGGATGGCGTCGGCCTCGCCTGCTTCGCTGTTCGGGCGCTGGGCAGGTGGTTCGGTCGCCATGGCCGTGGGTTCGTGCAGTTCGAGAGCGGACAACTTCAATCCCTTCGCCGAGAGCCGAGCGGACCAATCGTCCGGCAGCGGCTCCTATTCCAAAAAGCAGATGCGCTTGTTGATATCCAGGTTGATCGAGCGGTAGGGTTGCGTAAGGTTGCCGGGGTGAAACAACTGGGTCCGGATATAGTCCAAATCGTCCATCCCCACGGCGTTGGTGAAGATCGGGGTCAGATAATTGACGCCCATCTGCGACAATTGCAGGGCTTCTCGGTCGTAGAACGACGGATGCACCTGCCTTGCATGGATCAGCCCGTAACGGTCGCGAAAGTCGTTAGCGTTGACCCCGTCGATGTAGAACCCGCGGGCCCGGTCCCACTGCAAAATAGCCACCCCATTGGCGTGCCCTTCGGTCAAGAGATCGACCGCGTGCCCCCCTAGTTGCAACCCGTAAAATCGGTCGAAATAGACTGGTCGGCCGCCGCGCTGCGTGTGCCCAACTTTGCGGGTGAAGATCGCGGCCCGGGCCGATTCGTTGCGGCGCTTGGTGGTGAAGTAACTGTCGCCCAGGCGTTCGATCAACAGTTGTCGCACGGCGTCGGCCGCGCCCGAGAGCACCTTGTTGCCGGCCGGATCGGTCGAAGCCGTTTCGAAGCCGAGCTCGCGGCCACTTTCGTCGACAATGCCTTCGCCGCAGACGATCACCACGTTTTTCTGTAAGTCGTAGACGTCGAGCACGCGCTCGACCAACCGCTCGACGTTCAGCGGCGCCTCGGGCAACAGCACGATATCGGGTTGACCGTAGGCGGCCCCCATCGCCAGGTAGCCGGAGTGCCGCCCCATGACCTCGATGATGGCGATCCGCCGGTGGCTCTCGGCCGTGGTGCGAATGCGCTCGACGCCCGACGCCGAAACGTACACGGCCGTGGCGAACCCGGGCGTGACGTAGTTGACCATGTGGTCGAGATCGAAGCGGCCGCGGGCCGGACCGCGCGTGTAGTGGTAACCGGGCGCGGCGTCGCACGACTCGCGCACCCATTCGTCGGGCTCTTGGCGGTAGTTCAGGCCCAGGTCGTTGTCGATTGTTTTGGGGGCCAGCACGGTCGGTAAGTATTCTGACAGCGCTTGCATGCCGTTGAGTGTGCCGTCGCCGCCGATGCAGATCAGCCCATCGATCTTCAGCCGCCGCAGGCGATCAACCACTTCGGCCAGCATGGCCTTATCGTTGGGGTCGACGTAGTCGCGGGAGGCACCAATCAGCGTACCGCCGCGCATGGGATCCAGCTCGGGGATCGGGCTGAAAAGCGGGTTCAAACGCACGTGGGGCACACGCGGATTGAACAGACTGCTGAACCCCTTGATGAACCCCAATACCTCGATCCGCCGTTGACTGGCGCGCAGCACCGCTCCTTGCAGCGTGGCGTTGAGGGCGGGAGTGTCCCCCCCCGCGGTGAGGATGCCGATGCGATTCATAGGGTAGTGGCTAGAGGTTAGTAGGCAGTGGCTAGCGAGAAGTGGCTTGTGGTTAGGGGTTGCGGACTCAGATCGGTAAGTTGTTACTGGCTGTCGCACCGTCCACGAATCGTTTCGCCGGAAATTCACCACAGCGCAGCCACGAAGCAGGGGCAATCGCTATGCCGTGATGAGCAGGGCGCACTAAATGCGCGGGACTGCAAAGCAAAAATTCTCCGCTCGTCTCGCAAGAATTTCGCAACCTATACTTGCCCAAGCAGTTGCGCGGGCCAACTGCGAGTCGATGACACGTCGGCGAGCACTGAGCCGCTGTCCGCGTTCGCTATGATTCGAGCTGTCGCGATCGGTTCGGCTGCCTAAGGGCGCGGCACGCTCTGGCCGACGGCGTCGCAACGCCCCCGGCGCTCCAGTGCAATGCCCCCGGCGCTCGAGCGCAACAGCCCTCCACTGGTTTTCGAGAAGCATCGATGAAGACGTATCACTGCTCGTGCGGACAAACGATCTTTTACGAGAACAGCCTCTGCCTGGCCTGCGGATCGGAATTAGGCTTTTGTCCGACCTGCCGGAACATGGTTTCGCTCGTCGCCGGCGACGACGGCCAGTTCCGCTGCGGCAACGCCAAGTGTGGGGCCACGCTCATCAAGTGTGCCAACTACACCGAGCACGACGTCTGCAATCGTTGCGTGGCGATGCCGAGCGAGGAGACCCTCTGCGATTGCTGCCGGTTCAACGACACGATTCCTGACCTGACCGTGCCGATCAACAAGGAGAAGTGGTTTCGCCTCGAAGCGGCCAAGCGCCGGCTGTTTTATGACCTCGGCGAACTGGGGCTCCCCTACGGCACCGAGGCCGACGGCATCGAACCGCCACTGCGCTTCGACTTCAAGGCCGACGGCATTCCGCAGTTCATTCTCTGGCGGCGCGTCGGTAAGGGCGAGCGCGTCTACACAGGGCACTCGTCGGGCCGGATCACGATCAACATCCGCGAAGTCGATAGTGTCGAACGTGAGAAGCTGCGCATCGACCTGGGCGAAGCGCATCGCACGCTGATCGGGCACTTTCGGCACGAGATCGGCCATTTCTACTGGGATGTGCTCGTCAAAGGGCGCCGCGAAGAGGAGTTCATCGCGGTCTTTGGCGACCACAACAACCCCACCTATTCCGAGGCTCTCGAGCGGCATTACAAAGAAGGCGCGCCGGCGAACTGGCCTGAGCACTACATCAGCGGCTACGCCACGATGCATCCGTGGGAAGATTTTGCCGAAACCTGGGCCGCCTACCTCGACATGGTGAGCGTGCTCGACACGGCGGAACATGCCGGCTTCGGCGGTGCCACCAGGATGGTCTACGCCGACATCGATCCGATGATCGACCGCTACGCGGAACTGGGCATCGTGCTCAACGAGTTCAACCGGGGCATGGGGCTACTGGACGTCGTGCCCGAGGTGTTCGTCCCCGCGGTGGTGGAAAAGCTGCGTTACATCCATCGCCTGGTGCGGCTAGGGCGTGGCGAAAATCGCGCGATCTATCCCGACGGCCCGCCACCAGCGTTGGCCGAGCCGTCGGGAATTGAATCGCAGCAGGCATCCAGCGCTGCACCGCCAGTGGCGGTGGCACTGGCGACTTGATCGCTACTTGATGAACAGCATTTCCTGGTAGGTCGGCAACGGCCAGATGTCGTCGGCGACCATCCCTTCGAGCTCGTCGGCGTGCTTACGCACCTCGGCCATGGCCGGCACCACGTCTTCACAGTAGTGACGCGCCTCGGCCTCGAGACCGTCGGCGTCGTGGTGCGTGAGCGTCTTGTCGAGCACCGAGATGGCATCCTGCAAGTTCTTCACCAGCTCGACCATCTTGTCGAGCGTGTCGGTGTCGAACTCGTAGCCGACGAGCTTGAGATTCACGCAGGTTGCAGCCAGCTCATTCTGGTAGCGAATCGCCGCCGGGAAGATCAATGTCTTGGCCATCTCCATCGTCTGCAGACCCTCGACGCGCACCGTCTTGCAGTACTGTTCGAGGTAGATATCCAACCGGCTTTGCAACTCGCGAGTCGACAGCACGTCGTACTTGGTGAACAATGCGTTGACCTCAGGTGCTGCCAATTGCGGCAGCGCGTCGGTCGTCGACTTCAGGTTCAAGAGCCCGCGGGCGGCGGCCTCTTTGTGCCAGGCGACCGAGTAGCCGTCGCCATTGAAGATGATCGGCTCGCATTCGTTGATGATCTCGGTCAGCAGCTTCTGCACAGAGGCGTGCAAGCTCTCGGGCTTGCCGGCCGTGGCCTTCTCGAGCTGGTTGGCACAGAAGTCGAGCGATTCGCAGATGATGGTGTTCATCGCTACAAGCGGCCCGGCGATCGATTGGTTCGATCCCACCGCCCGGAACTCGAAGCGATTGCCCGTAAAGGCGAACGGGCTTGTGCGGTTGCGGTCGCCGGCGTCCTTAGGCAGCGGCGGCAGCACGTCGACGCCCACGGTCATCATGCCCTTGCTGAGCGAAGAATTCGCACCACCGACTTTGATCTGCTGAAAGATGTCCGCAAGTTGGTCGCCGAGGAAGATCGAAATGATCGCCGGCGGCGCTTCGTTGGCTCCCAAGCGGTGATCGTTGCCGGCCGTGGCCACCACGGCCCGCAGCAAGCCCTGGAATTTGTAGACCGCGCGAATCACGGCCGCGCAGAACACCAGGAACTGCGCGTTGGTGTGGGGCGTGTCGCCGGGGTCGAGCAGGTTACCTTGCGACTTACTCCCCAGCGACCAGTTGACGTGCTTGCCCGAGCCGTTCACGCCGGCGAAGGGCTTCTCGTGGGTCAAACAGGCCATGCCGTACTTCTCAGCCACGCGCTTGAGCGTGATCATCGCGAGTTGCTGATGGTCGGTCGCCAGGTTGGCCGACTCGAACACCGGCGCGATTTCGTACTGGCCCGGGGCCACTTCGTTATGGCGCGTCTTGACCGGGATGCCGAGCTTGCACAGCTCGCGTTCGACCTCGAGCATGAAGGCCAGCACGCGCTCTGGGATCGCGCCAAAGTAATGGTCTTCAAACTCCTGCCCCTTGGGGGGCTTGGCGCCAAACAGCGTGCGGCCGCACGTGAACAAGTCGGGCCGGGCGAAGTAGAAGTGCCGGTCGACCAGGAAGTACTCCTGCTCGGGGCCGGCCGTCGAAGCGACGAACGCCTCGTCGGCGTGACCGAACAGCTTGAGGATCCGTTGGGCCTGCTTGTTGAGTGCCTGCATGGAGCGCAACACGGGCGTTTTCTTGTCGAGCGCCTCGCCCGTCCATGAGACGAACGCCGTGGGAATGCAGAGGGTCGTGCCGTTGGGGTTTTCGAGAATGTAGGCAGGGCTGGTCACATCCCAGATGGTGTAACCGCGGGCCTCGAACGTCGCCCGGATACCGCCGGTCGGAAAGCTCGAACCGTCGGGCTCACCCTGAATGAGTTGCTTGCCGCTGAACTCGGCGATCGCCCCGCCGTCGCCGTCAGGCGAGAGAAAGCTGTCGTGCTTTTCGGCGGTCAGGCCGGTGAGCGGATAGAAGACGTGGGCGTAGTGGGTGGCCCCCTTTTCAATCGCCCAGTCCTTCATGGCCGAAGCCACCATGTCCGCGATCGAGGAATCGAGCTTCGCGCCCGTTTCGATCGTCTTCATGACCGATTTGTAAACCGGCTTGGGCAACCGCGACTTCATTGCGGCCGATCCGAAGACGTTGGAACCGAAGAGCTCATGGGCCGGCGTCTCGTGGAAGTTCAAGGGGGGCGAGATTGGCCGCCAATTGGTCACCGCCGAAATGGCCGCCATGCGGACCGACATGCTAGTTGGCGTACCCCGGCTACCCCCCGCGGACGCGGCGCCTTGTGTCGATCCGGTACCTGTCGAAAAGCTCGTGCTCACGGTGTTTCCCTCACTTGTGCAAAGACGTAGGACTTTCGGAATTCCTGGCCCAGGAAGGGCCGATCGGTGGGATTTGACTTGCGGACCCGGGACTGGATGAAATGCGCAGACCGGATCGTGGCCTCCGCAGTGAGCAACCGGCGTGCCGTGCATTGCTGCAATCCGCGCCGCTCGGTCAGTCACCGTCGTAACTTGAGTTCATCCGGCAATGTTGGGCAATTTTCCACTTTGGGACGAACGGCCCGCTGCGGCCGCCGCCCAGCGGCGCGTGTCGCATCTTTGTGCGGTCGCTGCTGAACCCTGGGGCAACGTCACTCGCGGGGCGCGAGCCCCACCCCCCTTGATGGGGCAGTGCCAGACTATAAGTCACCGCGGCCCGCAGGGGTATTGCCCCATGCGGCTGGCCGTCAATTACTGGGACCGCCAGTTGCCGAGCCGGGTCCGAGCGATTGCCGCCCGGAAATTGCCGTCGAGCAATGGCCAGCCGCGGCCTGCCCCCGGTTTGGGATTGGCAGCCCGGTTTGAATTTGGCAGACAGGCGGCCCGATGCTGGAGGTCGCGTGCATTTCAGGCGTATTTCCAAGGCAAACGAACGGCGGCGCGAGCAGCTCGCGCCGCCGCTCTTGTGGAGGACAAACTTCGGAACCAGCGGCTTAGAAGATGTAGCCTTCTTCGCCGTGCTGATTCAGGTCGAGCCCCTGGTGCTCCTGCTCTTCGGTGACACGCAGGCCAATGGTCGCGTCGATCAGCTTTAACAGGATGAACGACACCACAGCCGCCAGTGCCCAGGAAACGCCCGTCGCGATGAGTTGCGCGGGCAGCACATCGCCCCCTTCGAGAATGCCCAGCGTCTTGCCTTTCATGCTGATATCAAACACTGCCCGCGTGGCGAACACGCCGGTAAGAATCGCCCCGAGCGTGCCGCCAATGCCGTGTACGCCGAAGGCGTCGAGCGAGTCGTCGTAGCCGAACTTGTTTTTCAGTACTGCGCAGGCGAGGTAGCAGACCACGCCTGCGGCGGCGCCCATGATCAGCGCCGACATTGGCGTGACAAAGCCAGAGGCTGGCGTAATGCAGACTAGCCCGGCGACCGCGCCCGAAGACGCACCCAGCAGAGTCGGCTTCCCGCCCTTGATCCATTCCACCAGTGCCCAGGCGACGGCCCCCGCGGCCGCGGAGAAGTGCGTGGCGGCAAAGGCGCTCGAGGCAATGCTGTCGGCGGCCAAGGCACTACCGGAGTTGAAGCCGAACCAGCCGACCCAGAGCATTCCGGCCCCCAATGCGGTGAATGCCAGGTTGTGCGGCGGCATCGGCTCCTTGCCGTAGCCAACGCGCTTGCCCAGCAATAAGGCACAAACGAGCGCTGACACGCCCGAGCTGATATGCACGACGGTGCCGCCGGCGAAGTCCAACGCGCCGCCGGCGCAGTACTTCGCGCCGTGCTCGGTGCCGTAGGCCAGAATGCCGCCCCCCCACACCCAGTGGCACAAGGGGCAGTAAACAAGCAATCCCCAGAGGATCGAATAGACGACCATCGCGCTGAATTTCATGCGCTCGGCAAACGCACCGCAAATTAGCGCCGGCGTGATGATGAAAAACATCCCCTGGAAGAGCATGTGCGAAAGCATGGGCAAATTCAGAATTGGGTGCAGCGGCGTGACCGAAACGTTCTTCTCGGCATCCCAAACGGCGCTGACGCCTTCCATAAAGAAATGCTGCCTGCCGCCGATCCAGCCCCCCAATTCGCCTTCGGCAGTGCCGAAACATAAGGAGTAGCCGACCAGTGCCCAAAGGACCGACATGATCCCCATCAGGAAGATGCATTGCATCAACACGCTGACGACGTTCTTGCGGCGGACCAGGCCGCCGTAGAACATGGCCAAGCCCGGCGTGGTCATAAACAGCACCAGTGCCGACGAGGTCAGCACCCAGGCGTTGTCGCCCCGGTCGAGCTGGCGCTCCGCGGCTTCGGCCACTTTCAAGGCCTCTTCGGTCGGCGTGGTCAACGGAGTCGTTGAATCGGCCGCCGGTGCCGGAGTTTCCGGGGCCGTGGCCGCCGGCTCCGCGGGGGCGGTAGCCGCCGGGGGTTCGGCCGGCGCGGCCGGTTCTTGCGCCAGGGCCGACGTTGCCCCTGGACTGAGGACAAACATGATCAGCGCGATGCGCGTCATTCGATTGAACGTCGAAACAGCTCCGAGTGACTTCTTCATGGCGATCCGCTAGTTCTCAAAGGTTGCGGCAAGTTGGCTTGGCCTGTTCCGCCACAGGCCATCCGACTGCGCAGAAATGGGAACATTCCCGGTTTGCAATTCGCATGCCGGGTAGGCGGCGTCTTCATGCGGCGTTCATCTAACCGAAACTCATTACAGTGGATACGGAAATGGCGCAATTGTGTCGCACCTCGAACCGGCCGCGTCGCTGCCCAGGAATCGGGCATACGCTGCGCGAGAGTGCCGACCGTTCCCCCCAAGGTGTGCCCCTCGGTGCGAGGCCAATTCGAGAAAGACCGCGGTGCCCGTATCAAAGGCCGTCGGTTGCCGATTAAAATGCCACTTCTCCCGCCCTGTCGTACGTTGCCGACGGTGATTCCGATGCGAGGACTGCTGCGATCGATTCGAAAGGTCGCTTTGGCAGTTGCCGTGCGTCGCACGTGCTTGTTGGCGCTGGTTCTGGCCTGCCCCGGCACGCTGCGAGCCGAGCCTGGCGACGGCTCCAGCGAGGCGTTTTTCGAGCGGAGCGTTCGCCCCGTGCTGGCCGGCACCTGCTTTCGCTGCCATGGCGGCGACAAAGTCAGCGGCGGGCTGCGGGTCGATACTCGAGAAGCACTGCTGGCCGGTGGCGATTCGGGCCCGGCGCTGGTGCCCGGCGACGCCGACGGCAGCCTGCTGATCCGGGCCGTTCGGCGGCTCGACGACGCGTCGGCCATGCCCCCCGACGCTCCCTTGCCCGTCCATCAGGTCGAGAACCTCGCGGCCTGGGCCAAGGCGGGCGCGCCTTGGCCCGAGGCCGCGTCCAAGTTCGCCGCGGCTCGGCATTGGTCCCTCGAGCCGGTCAAGCGAATCGACCCGCCGAGCGTGGCCGAAGCCTCGTGGCCGCAGACGAGCGTCGACCAGTTCATTCTGGCGAAGCTCGAAGCCGCCGGCGTGCGGCCGTCGCCTCCGGCCGTTCGTCGGGCGCTCTTGCGCCGCGTGACCTACGACCTGACGGGCCTGCCTCCCACGGCGGCGGAAGGAGCGGCCTTCGAGAGCGACGCGTCGCCTGACGCCTTTACGAAAGTGATCGAGCGGCTGCTGGCCTCGCCGCGCTACGGCGAACACTGGGGGCGCCACTGGCTCGACGTCGTTCGCTATGCCGACACGGCGGGCGAAAACACCGACCA
>Ga0163152_10006435_pt1 | contig 13257 bp, 13 predicted proteins | sample OliLakLV19MP8IB2_FD_148635 | JGI IMG/M metagenome (GOLD analysis project Ga0163152, IMG submission 148635) | Freshwater microbial mat bacterial communities from Lake Vanda, McMurdo Dry Valleys, Antarctica - Oligotrophic Lake LV.19.MP8.IB-2 | ecosystem: Environmental > Aquatic > Freshwater >... | reverse complement strand
CTCCAACGCACGTGCGCGTGCAGGCCATGAGCAGCGCCGAAGTCATGGCAAGGAACGAAACCCTCAGCACCGGAAGACGCACGCACGGACTCCGTTCACGAATGGGGTTTCGATGAAAAAAAAAAAACCACTCCGGCTCGTACCGGAGTGGTCTTCACTGTAACCGTTCGCATCGCAAGGTGGCAATGTTGCGGAAACCGCAACGTTCGCCCACCCGCTTTACATACGACGGAATTCGCCGCGGCGGTTCTTGGACCAAGCGTCTTCCGAGGAACCCTGCGCCGCAGGACGCTCTTCGCCATACGAGATGGTGGAGAGGTCTGCTGTGCTCACGCCTTCGGACGTGAGGAATTCCTGGATGGCGCGAGCGCGACGCTCACCGAGGGCGAGGTTGTACTCGTTCGATCCGCGATCGTCGCAGTGGCCTTCGATCTGGATCTTCGTGCCGGTCTTGGCCTTGATTTCGCCAGCGATCTTGCGGAGCTCGCCCTGCGCGTCGCCGCGGATGGCGTAGCTGTCGAAGTCGAAGTACACGGTGGAGAGCGAAACTTCAGCAGGCGCGGTTTCGGTGACAGGCGCCGGAGCGGGCGTCGCGGTGGCGGCATCCGTGCTGGCGGTGGGTGCAGGTTCGGTGATTTCGGGGGTTGGCTCTTTCGGCTTGGAGCAGGCAACAGCGACGGACACGAGAGCGACGCTTAGGGCGAAACGGGACAGTTTCATGGGAAAGCTCCTTGCAGCGAAGACCGGAGGCAGGAACGCTGTCGGCAGACGTACGAGAATGCCTTGATAACAGCGGCGTTCCTTGAAATGCTCCACCGGCCTTTACACGAAGAGCAAAACTAATATACGACTCGAATTTGTCAACTGGTCACCGGGCATCTTGCCACTTGCCAAGTGACTGGCGACGATGTAACTCTCGTCGCCTTAGCTTGCCGATGTTTCGTCATACGAGTCCGGTTTAAAATCGCGATCGGTCTTCCGCATTCCTAGTTGGAGCACTCCATGTCGTCCGAAATCCTCATCCAGGCCGATGCCCGCGCCGTCACCAACAAGTCCACGATCGCGAAGCTCCGCCTGACCGGCGTTGTCCCCGCTGTGGTCTACGGTCGCTCCGGCACCAAAGCCATCCAGATCGCCGTGAAGTCGCTTCCGAAGGGCCACACCGGCACACAGGTTGTCTCCCTCGATGTGGGCGGCAACAAGACCAAAGTCCTCATGCGTGAAGTGCAGGTGAATCCCCTCACCGACGCCCCCATCCATATCGACTTCCAGGAAGTCTCTGCCACCGACGTGGTGCGCGCCCGCGTGCCGCTCAAGTTCGAAGGCCTCACGCGCGAACAGGAGAAGGAAGGCTCGTTCAAAATCCTTCTGCGCTCCATCGAAGTCAAAGGCGCCGTGGGCAAACTGCCCACATCCGTGACAGTCAACGTCGGCAGCCTCAAGGTCGATGAGTCCGCTCACGTGTCCGACACCATCATCCCTGAAGGCGTCAAGGTCGTTGCACAGCGCAACCTCGCGCTTGCCTCCCTTGTGAAGCTCTAAGAGTCCTGCGTTTGCGCCAAGCCCGGTCCGCCTTTCGGCGTGCCGGGTTTTTTTATGCCGGAGGTGTTCCTATGTTTCTCTTGGTCGGCCTCGGCAACCCGGGGACGCAGTACGAAGACACGCGCCACAACGTCGGCTTCCTGCTGGTCGATGAGATGGTGAAAGAGGCACGCACTGCGTTCTCCTCGCAGAAGTTCCGCTCCCTGTTCGCCAAGGGCAACTGGGAAGGGCACGAGACGGTGTTCCTCAAGCCGCAGACGTATATGAACGTCCTGGGTGGGTGCGTGCAGGAGGCCATGACGTTCTTCAAGATTCCCATCGAAAAGGTCATCGTGACGTACGACGACCTCGACATGGAGCCAGGTGCTGTGCGCGCACGCAGCGGCGGTGGCCACGGCGGGCACAATGGCGTGCGCGACATCCTCGCTCAGACAGGGCAGGATGGTTTCCACCGCGTGAAAATCGGCATCGGAAAACCTGCACACAAATCGGCGACGCCCGCCTGGGTGCTCGGCCGCTTCACACCCGAAGAGCGCGCACACCTCGAATCAGAAAGTTTTCCGACCGCCAAGACGCGCGTGCGTGAGCTGATGAAACGCATAAAGTGACAGGGCGTTTTAAACCTGACGCGCGCGACTCTTGCCAAGGAGTGGCAATACGTACGCGCGAAATTCGGCGTCGGTCATACGGGCCTTTTGCGTTTGAAAAAGGCGCTGCTGGCGCGGCGGAAGCGATGAATAATACTCGAGGACGCAAAGCATGAGATCGTGGTCGTCATCGCCACTGTCGGAACCGAGTGCGAGCGGTGCGGCGGGCTGCGCACGGGTGACGGGTTCGGCGTCAAACGCGCGAGGCACCACCGGTGTGCGCCGCATTTCGGAGGTGGAAGTTTCCACACGCCGCGTCACCGGCGCAGAGGCCGTGACAGTGGCAGCGACATTGGGAGCGGCAGGGGCCGTGACAGTGACGGGCGCAACCACTGCGCCGGCACGCTGAGGCATCGAGAGCACGGTCGAAAGATACGGGCGCGCCGCCTCGGCACTGGCCCCGACCCCGTCGAACCGTGTCGGGATGGTCGAGGTCGAAACGGCCCCGTTCGGTGGACGCGCAAGCACGATGGCACCCGAATCGGCCACGCACTCAATGCGATCGCGGAACGTCTGCTCGAGTTCCGCTGCGTAGCGCGCGTTCTGCGACAGACGCCAGCAGTGCACCACACCGCCACCGCCTCCTGCCACGTCGCGAATACGTGCACGCGGCGCAGTGTTTTCCCAGCCAAAGACTCCATGATCGTACAAAGCGGTGGTCCGCTGCAGAAGTCCCTCGTGCAAACCACCAAGCTCACGCGGCGTCAGAGCGCGCCCGTGCCAGCCTTGGCAGTCGAACACGTCAGCCACGCCCGCTTTCGCGAACTCAACGTAGAGATAGGCCACCAGCTTTCGCAGCGACACGGTCGAGCCAAACGCCCGCAGCACGTCAGGGTTGGCGCTCACGACGCCCGGCGCAACCAAGGAGACGTCTGCTGCACGGGTGTTGGTTCCCTTCGATGCGAACGCGTCTTCACACAAAAAAGCGGGCAACACACGCTCGAGACGCCCGCCCACGAAATCAGCCAGAGGCAGAGCAAGTTCCATCACGAGAGCAGGAGATTCGCCCGTCTCCACAGTGCAATAACGCACGAAATTCACCGCGCCCGAGCCGGTGCCAGGCTTGAGCGTCGCCGCTTTTCCTTTGCGAGTCGTCCCGGATGCACTCAACGAACGCGCGCCGCGCACCTGAAAGGGACTCGACCAATACGTTTCGAGGAATCGCACGGAGTCAGCGATGTCGATGCTCGTGCCGCGCAAAAATCGATCGAGAGGAACGCGCACCAGTCGTGCCGATCCTCTGCCCGCGAGCGCTTGCGCCACGAGTTCATTCCACACCGAAAACAAGAGTGGAAATTGCTTGGCAGCGCACGGTGGTGACGACACAACCAGGCGCTGTGGTGCGCGCGCGGCCATGGCCTGCGTAAGCGGATCTTTGCCACCGTGCTTTACGAGGATGCCCTCGCACCACCACGCGGGCGCAAACAGACGCTTGCGCAGCGAGGCCATTTCGCGCAGCACGGAAGGCTCAGACGAAGTGACGACACCCCCCGCCGCAGGGCGCAGCGCGGGAAAAGCAGGGCGTGAAGGTTCGTCGAAAGGGCCATCGCCCGAAGTCACCGCCACTCGTCCTCACATGGTCTATCTGGAGATCATTGTGGGTAGCATGAGTGCAAGCAACGAGGCAATGGTCTTGACATTCCTGTCGAACTCAAGCTCCACCGGTGCACCTTTCGAAAGGTTTCCGAGATTGGTGTGCTCAAGTGTGTGGGGTACGATCATGATGACAAAAACCGCCACCTCCTCACAGCTTTCAGAAAATGCGCTCGGCGCTCGCCCCACCTCCGCAAGCGTGAGACTGGTGCCGCGAACGGCAATGCTGCCTTTGGCAATGAGGAGCTTTTCGCAGGAGAGGTTGGTTTCGATCTCGAGGCGCCAGAATCCACCGTCCCAAAGGGCCATCGACCGCACATGGCCGACGCCATCGACATGCCCCAGAACGTCGTGCCCCCCAACGCTGTCGCCCACGCGCAACGCCGGCTCCAGATTGACCCTGTCGCCTTTTTTCAAGGCCCCCAACTGCGACTGCGCAAGGGTTTCCGGACCTGCATCGAACTCCAGGAGCGTCTCGCCCGTGGCAGGAACGTCGTGCCTTTCGACAACGGTGAGGCACACGCCGTTGCACGCCACGGAGGCGCCAAGATCAAACCGCTCACGCGGAAGGCGCGTCACGAGAACGAGACGCAGCGTCTGCCCCACGGCACGCGCGTCGATGACGCTTGCCACATCCAGCACGAGACCGGTGAACATTCCTGAAAACTCCTCAAGGATGGCCGCTAGAGACTGCGTTCGTGGTCCGACGCTTCATTATCGTCCACCACAGGGCGGAAGCTGGTCGCGTTTTGCGCAAGCCGTTCAAGTTCTTTGACAAAGTCGTCGGGTCCTTCAAAAGAACGGTACACCGATGCAAAACGTACGTAAGTCACCGGATCGAGGTGGCGCAGAACGTCGAGTACGAGCTCACCGATGCGGGCTGTGGAAATCTCTTTTTCGTCCGACATGCCAGCCGTACGCTCGACCCACTCGGCAACGCTCTCGAGTTCCTTCAGGTTCACGTCGCGCTTCTGCGAGGCCACCACCATGCTCCGTTGGAGCTTGGCACGGTCGAACAGCTCACGTGAACCATCGCGCTTCACCACGTAAACCGGCTGCTCTTCACTGCGCTCAAAGGTGGTGAAGCGGAAGCCGCAGCCCTGGCACTCGCGGCGACGCCGGATGGTGCTGCCATCCTTGCTCTCACGGCTCTCGAGCACCTTGGTTTCGGGGTGCCGGCACTGGCGACACTTCATGGCACGCGCTCCTCGCTGGGCGCAGGAAACACCCTACGCCGCACGCATACCGGCTCTTAACCCGCGTATCCTTTTGCAGCAAGCGCACCTTGATAGAGGGGGTAGGCCTGACACAAACCATCCACGAGTTTTTTCGCGGCGGGGAGGTCTGCATCGTTCCCCGAAAGAGACATCGCGATAGCGAGCCCCAGGGTTTTCATGTCGGACTCACGAAGGCCACGCGTGGTTATGGCCGGTGTTCCTATGCGCACTCCGCTCGTGACCATGGGCTTGCGCGTTTCTCCGGGAACGGTGTTTTTGTTCACGGTGATTCCCACGCGGGCGAGCCGCGCTTCACCATCTTTACCGGACAGCGGCGACGTGCGCAGATCGATGAGCATGAGGTGCGTGTCGGTGCCGCCCGAGACAAGCGTGAGTCCTTCGGCCATCAACGTGTCGGCCAGGGCTCGTGCGTTGTTCACGATGTCCTGCGCGTAGACCTTGAAGGAGGGCGCGAGAGTCTCACCGAAGGCGACAGCCTTGGCGCCGATGACGTGCATGAGCGGTCCACCCTGCGTTCCCGGAAACACAGCCTTGTCGATGGCCTTGGCGTGCTCCTCGCCACACAGGATGATGCCGCCGCGCGGACCACGCAGGGTTTTGTGCGTGGTGCTGGTGACGATGTCGGCAAGCCCGATGGGACTCTGGTGAACACCCGCAGCCACAAGGCCCGCGATGTGCGCCATGTCCACCAGAAGCAGCGCGCCCACTTCCTTTGCGATAGAAGCGAAGGCGGCAAAGTCGAGCGTGCGGGGATAAGCGCTTGCGCCTGCGATGATCATCTTGGGCATCACAGCGCGTGCTTTTTCGCGCACGGCGTCGTAGTCGATGCGGCCGTCGGACTCGCGCACACCGTAGTGCTCAGGCTTGTAGACGAGGCCCGACATGTTCACCGGCGAACCGTGCGTAAGATGTCCGCCGTGCGAAAGATCCATCCCAAGAATGGTGTCGCCGGGCTTCAGGAACGCGAGAAACACGGCCTGGTTTGCCTGAGCCCCGCTGTGAGGCTGCACATTGGCATGGGCGGCACCATAAATCTTTTTCACGCGGTCGATGGCAATGGCCTCGACTTTGTCCACGAATTCACAGCCGCCGTAGTAGCGACGGCCCGGGTAGCCTTCGGCGTATTTGTTCGAGAGGACCGACGAAAGTGCCGCGAGCACAGCGGGGCTCGCCACGTTTTCGGAGGCGATGAGTTCGAGGCCCGAAGCAAGGCGATCGCTTTCCATCGCGAACAGCGCAGCGATTTCGCTGTCCGCCTTCGCGAGATCGCCGCGACCGTCCGAAAAAAATTCGTTGACCGGCATGGGAAACTCCTTATTCGACGAGCCCGCTGTTGCGTCTCTCGATAGCTGCAATCTTGGTGAGGCGCTGGCGGTGGCGGCCCTCCTCGAATTCCGTCGAAAGCCATATCTTGACGAAGTCGATGGCTCGCTGGTGGTTGATGGTGCGCGCACCGAGGCACAGGACGTTGGCATCGTTGTGCGCGCGGCTCATGCGTGTGGTGAACTCGTCGAACACCAGTGCCGAGCGCACGCCAGGAAACTTGCCGGCGGAGATGCACATGCCGATGCCGGTGCCGCAGATGAGGATTCCTCGATCGGCACGGGCATTGGACACTTCCGACGCCACGATGTCAGCGTAGTCGGGGTAGTCCACAGAACCCACGGAATCGGATGCGACCCCGTAGTCGAGCACGGTGTGGTTGGTGAGCGTAAGAAAGTCGATGACGAAGGCTTTCAGGTCCTTGCCCGCGTGATCAGAACCGATTGCGATTTTCATGAAATGATGTCCTTCAGTTCGCAAAGCAACCAAAAATCGAAAAAGGCACCTTTAGGGGTGCCTTTGCTTCGAACCGGGGTCGCGCGCTCAGAGCTTGCTTCCAATGAACTTCACGGCGTCTCCGACCGTCTTGAGCTTTTCGGACTCCTCGTCCGAGATGCTGACGCCGAACTCCTCTTCGATCTCCATGAGAAGCTCGACGATGTCGAGGGAGTCGGCACCGAGATCTTCCTGAAAGCGTGACGCGGCAGAGATGTTCTTGTCTTCGATGTTGAGCTTTTCGGCCACGATTTTAATGACCTTGGCTTCAACCGTCTTGCTGTCCATTCATGCTCTCCTAGATTGCGGATACGACGCAAAGGCATAACAGACACATTTGTGAAATGCAATCCAGCCCCGCACCACTCGCCGGCACAAAGTTTTCGTGTTTATACTGTGTTGACTGACTCCGTCCGCCTGCTCTCCCCAGGAGACCTCCCCATGCGAGTCGTGCTTGCCCTCGACAAATTCAAGGGAACTTTTTCAGCGGCGGAAGCCTGCGAGGCCCTCGCGGACGGCATCCGCGCGAGCAATCCCAAGATCGATATTCTGCTTCGTCCCATGGCTGATGGAGGCGAAGGCACAGCACGCATTCTGAGTGCGGCGCTTGGCCTCGAGACCCTGCGTGTGCCTCTGCCCGACCTGGCAGGCAAAACGAGCGAAGCGTTCGTGCACTGGCAGAACGCACGGCGCATCGCGATCGTGGAGTCGGCCGAAGTGTTGGGGGCCGCCCGCGCAGGTGGGTGGACTCCCGGCGTGCCGCTGCAGGAGTCACACTCTGGCAGTCTCGGCCGGTTGCTCCTGCGCGCACTTGATTTGCGTCCACAGGAGATCTGGATAGGCATCGGAGGAACACTCACAGCCGACGGCGGCTGGGGGCTCGCGCACGCCTTCGGGCTGCGCGCCGTGGATGCGACGGGGCGGACGGTTGAACCCGCCCTCGCGAACGTCGACAACATCGATCACTTCCTGCCGTACCAGCCGCCCGAATTTTTTCGCAAGACGCGCTTTGTCGCGCTGTGTGACGTGGACGCCCCGGCACTCGGGCACGGCGTTTCTCTGGCGCATTTTCTGCCGCAAAAAGGCGTGACCGGCGCGGACGAAATCGCCCTCACGGTGAAACGCATTTCTACACTGTGGTCACACTTGCGCAGAGTGAATCCCGACCTGGCCGCGCTCGAGGATCCGTACACGGGCGCAGGCGGTGGCCTGGTGCTTGGCTTGCAGACTCTGTTCCCGCAACTGCGCATCGAACTCGGCGCGCGCAAGGTGGCTCAGACAACAGCCCTCGGCGCCAGCCTTCAGCTCGCCGACTTTGCGGTGTGTGGCGAGGGCGGATTCGATATGTCGACGCACTATGGCAAGGCAAGCAGCGTCGTAAGCCGGCTCGCGCACGAACACCACGGGAGAGTGCTTGGCGTCTTCGGGCATATGGAGGAATCTGAGCGCGCAACCGGTGCCGCGCGTCTGGGATGCGAGAAGGTGTTTTCCCTGTTCGAAAAGAAGTCCACACTGCCGCTGCCCGAACTGGCGCGCCTCTCGCAAAAGCGCTTCGCCGAAATCGGTTCGCTCATCGCGCAAGAAATCGGGCGTGCCCGCTAGGGCACACCCGATAACACGATCTGCGCATGGCGCTTTATCGAGACGCTCGGTGTGATTAAATTCCTTTCTCCACCACATCGAGTTTCTCGATGCTATTGAGGTAACGCTCGATGTCAATCTTGTCGTGCAGGCGCAGTGCGGGGTTTGTGAAGATGGCGTGCAAGTGCCCGACCATCTCGCGAGCGTCGATAGCTTCCACTCCGCGACTGCCAAGAGTTATGACAGAGTAGAACGTTGATGACAGACTCATCTCGTATCCAGGACGCGATGCGTAGCCGAGAATGAACGGCTTGAGCGTTTTGCCATTGTAACTGTAGTCCGCGTTGCCGGTGTACCACAGGAGTTTGTTGGCAAGCTTGTCATCGAGTTCGCGCGGATTTGCTTTGATGAAGACTTCAACGGCGTCGCGCGCCAGCGTATAGCCATCACTCTTGGTCGCACCGAGACGCTGCAGGGCGCCAAGAAACGACACAGAGTCGAAGCCGCGCACTTTGTCGAGCACCTTCGCGGTCCGCAGGAACCGCGACTTCCAGCCTTCGACCTCACCATCAAGAAGCGACATCTCGGAGGAAAGGCGCTTGGCTTCGCGGTCGGTACGGTTCTCGATGAACGTGGGCAGGATGGCGCAGGCTTGCCTGGCGTCGGCGCCGGTTTCACGGTCCGCAAGGTTCACGCTCCCGAGGGCCGCGTCACAGCGTTTCGCGAGTGTGCCCAGAAGTGTTTCGCCATCTGGAAACGTTTCGAGCGGTTTCACTTCCGCGTTCTGGTACGCTTCAAGATTTTCAAGATAGTCGTCGAGCGCAACGGTTTTCGTGGCGTCAGGATAGAGTGCCGCGAGCGCGGCCGTTTTGCTGTCGGCCGTCGCGAGTTCACGGTTTCGTGTAAAGATTGTGTCTGACGAGATGCGTGTCCTCGAATAATTTGTGCTGCTGTCAGTGCCTCCCCACAGTAGGCCCACCATGCGGCCTTCGGCATCGAACACGGGCGAGCCGCTGCTGCCGCCGAGCGTCACGTTGGTGCTGTAGGAGGAGTCGACTCCATTTCGGATAAGCTGGCCCTCCGACACTTTTTTCAGGCCCGCGGAAGGGTGACCCACGACGTACACGGTGGCCGGGGGTTTCCGCGCCGGGTCAAGAACGATGCCTGTGGCGGGGCGGATGGGTGAACGCTTCGCCCTGGCATCGGCCGCACTAGCGTAAACGTCGTAATAGGCCACATCGTAATTGCTGCTGGCCGCGACGGGCACGAGGTATCGGCGCTCGATTTTTTCCTGCTTGCCGCGCTCTGCATCGCTCACCACATCAACGTAGCAACCCTGAACGGTGCAGTGCTCCTTGCCCACCACATGAAAATTCGTGGCGAGGACAACGCGACCCAGTGTCGGGACCTTCACAAAGAAGCCGGTTCCGGACGCACTCTGAGTCTTGAGCAGAACCACGGATTTCGCCTGTGCCCGGACCGCCTCGGGCGCGGCATCAAGATTCTTCAGGGCGGTGAAGGCCTCGAGGTCGCGTTCACGTTCCTCGACTTTCGTTTTGGTTCCACAGCCGGCCAAAAGGGCAATGCCAATGCTGGAAAGAGTGAGGGTGCGTGCACTGAGGCGAGAGAAGATCATCGAAGGCTCCTAGCCAAATTGTGAAGAGACGCGGGGTTTTCTTCGCTGCGTCTTTGCAGGACTCGGGCCAGACTTCGATAGATCTGCAAATCCGAAAAAACAAAGGACATTTCAACAAGAGTGCTTTGAGGGCGCGGCGGCACCCTGTCGAAGGGTTCGACAGTCCCCAGCATTTTCCGACGCGAACTAGGAGGGCTGTTCGCTGAAACAGCACAGCGGCTCAAGAACGATTTGTCCACTGCCGATAAGCACCTTGTCTCGGCAAACTTCGTAGCAGAGTCGATGACCCTGGGGCTCGTGCTGATTCTGATTCCGGTGGCAGTGGACCAAGCATTGATGAGAGAGGCGCGCGATCAAATGAAGAATCTATTGCATCCATCCTGTGTTTTCCTGGTCGGATTTTTTCTTTCCACTGCCTGTGGTGGCTCTTCTTTTATGGGCGGGTCAGCAAAAAAACAAAGTGGAGCTGACGCCAGGTCGGAATCCGCCAAAAAAATCCAGGAGGATTCTAAAAAAGCCGACAATGACAAAGGCAGTTACACCAAGGCGGAGACGAAGCAGACGCCTCCAAACATGGACGCCTCTGTCGCCTCCAAGGAGCCTGATGCGTCTCAGGCAAAAAGTTCTTTGCTTCCTGCCCAGGAGCCCGGTCTCTCTTCCGCTGAGGTGCTGGAAAAGGTGAAGAGCAGCATCACCGCTGAGAAATGCATCTCTAGGTTGTGGCGCATTCAGGGAGCATTTAATGATGATCCGATGGCCGTCGTTGGCCCCCAGGAAATAGGAGTGGGAATGGAGGGTCCTTGCAACACTTTGGAAGGGACGGAAAAGATCGCTCGTTATTACGACGCGGAACCTCAGGGAAAGGATTTGCTCGCCCGTTCCAAACCTCTCTTCGATGCCAAATGCTCTTTTCCAGCGGGATTTCTTTTGAAAGTGGCATCAGATACGAAATTCACATGCGCTTTGGCCGGAAAGCTGCTGCCTTATTCGCCTGAAGCGATAGTGGGTAAGACCGCACCTCTACAGACTGTGGCCCAGAACAAATTCTGCGCGGTGTACTTTTTTGAAAAAATAGTGTCGCCGGAACAGTGCCTGGAAAGATGCAAATTGGCGAGCCGAATGAATCTTGCCGGACGCACTATCAATACTAATTTCGATGAGGAAGAATGTCGTTTCCTTGAAACGCCTCTTCCACTTCCTGCCAAAAAGTGAATCCAGCGCGGTGTCCGAAAGAGCTAATATCAAAACGAGTTATTCTTGAGTCACAAGACGTCTCGGCAAAATTTTCGTTTTGACTATGGAGCACCAGGAACTCGCTGAATCCGGTTTGACCCTGTTATACTTGGACAGACTCCGGCTCCACTGCGACCTTCAAAAGTTCCCTGCGAAGATCAGGGTGCTTCCTCAAAAAAGCCGTCGTCTTCGCGCGCGGCAGCGGCAAGTGCGGCCTCTTCCACCACACGGCGCTGCGCCTCCACTTGTGCGGGCGTCACTTTCACCTGCCCGCCCCCACCCAGGGAGGCCTGGACGCCCGCCGAATCCTCGTCTTTCGCCATACGTCGTGTTTCATCCACCACGGCGAATTCGGCATAAGGCAGGCCCGACACGCGCGCCCAGAAACGCTCGCGGCCGGTGAGATCCTGCAGTGCGAATCCGGCTCCTCGTGGGAATTTCCACGCAGCGGTGTTGTAAGGAAACGAACGAGGCTCATCGCCGTCGGCTTCGGTTCCGGCTTCGCTTCCCTGCTCCTGCCGCAGACGTCCGCAGTGCGCGAGCCCGAGTTCCATGCCGAACACGCCGTGCGCCGCAAGGAGGGCGCCGTCCTCAACCAACCGCAGCAACGCGCGCCCGATGGCGAGCCCTTCGTCCTCGGCCACCAGCGCCAGCTTCGGTTCGAAGTCTCGCACGCCTACGTCGCACGCGTTCCATTCGCTTTCGGAAACATAGGGCGGGTTCGCCACGATGACGCTGAATCTTCCGCCCTGGGCGGACACCTTGTTTGCGAGGGTCGCGTACAGGGAAGGATCGGTCACGTCGCCGAGGACAAATTCCACCTGCGGCGTGCCATTTCGGCGCGCGTTCTCGCGGGCCACGGCGAGGGCATCCTCGGAGATGTCGACGGCGATGACTTTTGCGTCGGGGTAACGTTTCGCGAATGAGATGGCGAGGCAGCCTGACCCCGTGCACAGGTCAAGCACCGCGGTCGGTGTGCGTTTGCTTCCTCGAAAGGCCTCAAATGCAAAATCGAGCAGGGTTTCGGTTTCAGGCCGCGGAATGAGCACGCGTGCATCCAAGTGCAGGTCAAGTTCGTGCCATTCCTTGCGTCCCAACAGGTAGGCCACCGGTTCGCCCGACACGCGCCGCTTCACGAGCTCGCGCATGCGCGTGCGTTCATCGGCGCTCAGCACGCGATCGTGCGCCATGTAGAGCTGCACCTTGGAAAGGCCGAGCACCGAAGCGAGCAGGAGCTGCGCATCGAGCAGCGGCGTGGGCAGCTCTTGTTGCGAAAAGCGCTGCGAAGTCCACTGGAGGATGTCTTTCACGGTCCATTGTTCAAGGGCCATCGCGTCACTCGCTTTGCTGGGCTTTGAGCATTTCGACTTGGGCATTGTCACGGAGACGCGCGATCATATCCTGAATGTCGCCCTCGATGAAGGCATCTATGGCATGCGTCGTGTGGTTTATGCGGTGGTCGGTGACGCGGCTCTGCGGAAAGTTGTAAGTGCGGATGCGCTCGCTGCGATCACCACGCCCCACCAGAGCCCGGCGATCGGCCGACAGCGCCTTGTCCTGCTCATCCTGGGCTTTTTCGAGCAGCTTGGCTTGCAGGACCTTCATCGCGCGGCTGCGGTTCTTGATCTGCGAACGCTCATCCTGACACGCCACGACGATTCCCGACGGAAGGTGCGTGATGCGCACTGCCGAGTCGGTGCGGTTCACATGCTGCCCCCCGGCCCCGCTCGCGCGGTAGGTGTCGATGCGCAGGTCGTTCTCATTCACTTCGACCTCCACGTCGTCCGCTTCCGGCAGCATGGCAACGGTGATGGTCGAGGTGTGGATGCGGCCTTGTGCTTCCGTGGCCGGAACCCGTTGCACCCGGTGCACTCCGCTCTCGAATTTCAGCATGCGATAGACGTTTTCGCCCTCCACCTGGGCGATGCCTTCCTTCAAGCCGCCAAGTTCGGTTTCGTTCAGCGAGAGA
>Ga0163152_10006433_pt1 | contig 13259 bp, 11 predicted proteins | sample OliLakLV19MP8IB2_FD_148635 | JGI IMG/M metagenome (GOLD analysis project Ga0163152, IMG submission 148635) | Freshwater microbial mat bacterial communities from Lake Vanda, McMurdo Dry Valleys, Antarctica - Oligotrophic Lake LV.19.MP8.IB-2 | ecosystem: Environmental > Aquatic > Freshwater >... | reverse complement strand
ACAGGGGTTGGGTTCACGCGCGGGACATCCGCAGGGCGTTCAGCGTTCTCGGTGAGCTCATGAAGAACCCGAATCGAACAGACCTGGTCGGGGAGTTTATCGGAAGTCTCACCGGACCATCAGCCGACCGACTGTTCCACAAGGTTTGGAACGATCCAGTGGGTCGCCGCATTCTCCAGGAAAGGCGTGATCTGCGGGCGACGCTTGCCAATCGCACCTATCTTGCTGCCCTGCCTGCCGGTTCTTTCGGACGGACCTATTTCGACTGGACCAGTGCACGCGATTTCAGCGCTGATGGTCTGGCAGACGAGATCAGCAACCAGGTCGGGCGCAAGCTCAACAACCCTCGCGCGATAATGGGGGCACGAGTCGTCGACATGCACGACCTCTGGCACGTCCTGAACGGCTGGGACTCGGACATCTTCGGCGAGATCCATCTGCTGGGCTACAGCTACGCCCAACTCGGGGGTTGGGCCTGGCTCATGCTCGGTCTGCTCGCCAATGGCCGTCTCGCGACGAGAGGACGCTTCGAGGGGATCGGCTATCTGCGCAACGCGATACGTCGAGGGCGCATTGCATCGCTACTGGTCTCCGTAGACTGGGAGGCGATGCTGCCACTGCCGCTGGACCAAGTACGTCGACAGCTGTCGATCGCGGCACCCGAGCCTTATCAAAGACTGCAAATCATGTAGATAATCAACACCCCGGAGATAGGACAGTCACCAGCGAGCCCAAAAAAATCCGATACCTTTGCCGTGTAGGCATACCCTGGTGCGCCAATGTTGCCGTTGATTGATTCGTGACTATCGTTCGTACCATACTGCTCAACCCTGGACTGACCACCAGACTGTATTGCCGCACTTAGAAGGTTGGCTTAATTGAGTTTTTCACTGACGCCGAAGCTGTCATCCATCGAAAAAAGTGCAGTCATGTGCGCTCCAGAAGAGTGCCAGAGTACAAAAATATTTCGATTATCTCCGCCGATCGAGAATGCATTCTGGTAAACCCATGCGATTGCGTCGCTGATGTCATCTGCCTGTCCCTGCCAATTGGTTTCGTATCCACTGCGGTACTCAACGCTGACGAGTACATAATCATAGCTACCGACAAGACCTTCCTTCTTGTTATAGACCTGGTTATTCTTGGAGCCCTCGTACCACGAACCCCCATGGGTATAAATGAAAATGGGGTGATTACTCTTCGCAGGGGAGTGCGTGTCCAATATCTGGCTGGGATTTTGGCCGTAGGCATGGGCGACCTTGGCTCCTGTCGCTGCAAGCGAGCCGTTTGCGCAAAGGACAGCGACTCGTGCACTAACCGTAGTTTTCGAAATCGCTGTTATCGCTTGATCGACCGTCATAGCCGAAAACACTCTTTCCATCATCAAATGGGTTCGCTTGCAGATCATTTCTGTCCTCCCGGACAGGGGCACACAGAATTCCATGCCAATCGAGCTTTCAGTGGCGCCCCTACAGATCGATCATGGTATCAGCCCTCCTCCATACGCTCCCGATAATCCCAGCTGAACAGCCGCACCGGCTCAATGGTGATCAGGACCTCGTCCTCGGCGCGTGACAGCAGCCAATTGGCTAGTTTGGAGGACTTGCCGCCAAGGTAACGCTGCAGCATCTGGCCCAGCACCTCGCCGTCGGCATCGGAGTCCAGCCGGGCAATGCCCTGCCCCCTCACGCCATGATAAGGCGGCTCGTTGGGTGCCAGCTCAAAGCCCACTCGATCACAGCGTTGCAGCAGACTCACCAGCGATGAGGAGCGATGCGATACACAGCGAATGCATTGACCGTCGTAGCCATACCAGACGGAAACAACGCGCGGAAATCCGTCGTCACCGACGCAGGCCAGTCGCAACGGGAATGTGCTTTCCTGCAGGAAGGAATCGATCCGGGCCTGATCCCAGGGACCCTTTATAGTGAGGGCCATGCGTGTTGCTCTCCTGCCGTGTGTGTCATGTTCGACTGATAGTAACATCCACCGCAGCCACCCGGGGAGACGCGGCGGGCATATCAGGCTCTGCGGTCACTATACCAGATCGCTCACCGTGCAGGCCTGTGGCGGCAAATCGTGGTAGCTGTAGCGGATATCCACGACCTGTCCATCACCCTGACTGTCACCGATATTGGAAAGCCCCCGATAACGGCTAAGGCGTTTCAGTTTGGCGTCGTACCCCAGCTCAATGGGCGCCACCAGCTTGCTCAGCAACCAGTTATCCAGCTCCAGCTGGAAACACTGGTCCGTCTCGGTATCGTAACTACAATCCGCAGAGGTGATACGCAAGTCGACCAGGCGCTCACGGCTCGCAAACGGGAATTGAAACCGCTTGCTCTGGCCGTCGACAAGAGTGTCCCAATTGCCCGTCACAAATGCGTCGAAGCCGGCGTCGATCACCAGTGGCACGCTGCTATCGCGCCTGGTGGTAATTGTCTTTTCCAACCCCGCACCACCTTCACTGGTGACCGTCATGGCGATGTCATCCTGCTGCAGTTTGACCGCAATCGACTGTCTGTCATAGAAGTTGTGCTGCACATACGATGGCGTGGTGGGACCCGTCGTGTAGCTCAGAATCTTGTGCGCTATGAGCTGCTGTTCGCCGTTCCGGTAAAAGATCTCGCGAGCGCGCGCGTCATCGCTCACACAATGAATTTCACTGTACAAAGGCGCAGCGCTATGAAGGTCAGACGCCGCACCTACGGTGCGGACCACCCTGACGTTGGACAGCTCACCAGCCTGGCCGTGTTGCGTCAGTGCCAATAGTGACAATGCAAGGAGGGGCAAGATCGCTGGTGACACGGCGCGGATCAAGTCGCGGCGCCCTGCAAATCGCACAGCCGGGCTTACAGTCACACCACGTTTACCGCTTGTCATATGCCTGGCCTCCCCCGGATCAATAGTGACAGCGAAGCAGCATTGCAACAGGCGGGTAACAGCCTGTTTCTCGATTACGTCTTGCGGCTGCCCACAGTACTGGCGATAGTGAGTCGTTCGGGCAGGTCCTTGAGCAGGGCTTGCATATCATCTCCTGTTCGGGGCAACGAGCGCTGCAGTGACGATGCCAAGGCAGTGGCGAGTAATCTCTGGTAATACGGTAGGCCGCTTACATAGAACGGAAGCTGGCTTGCTATCGACTCCTGCGCGGACAGGGCATCGACGAATCTGCGAATGAAAATCCTCGCTTTGGCCAGAGCCTCCGAGTGCTCGTCGCATTCGGGTGTAGCCATCTCCCAGGTCATGTCAGGCCGCAGCCGACAGCGCGCCAAAAACTCTCCCGGGATGCGCTGCCCCCACTCATCGGGTGCGACCAAGGACAGCGTCCAGTTATCTGCGCCGCAGTAAAGAAAGTAGTTATTACCGACCACCGGCTTGAAGCGGAATGTTGCGGTGAGGATCAGCGACGACACGCAGTAGTCGCGCAGGAAGTCAGATGCCGTTTTCGGTCCACCCACGCAGGGCTGCATGGTCCCCCAATCGAGCAGAAAAGGAATCATGCCCTTGCCCTGGGGGTTGGGATTTTTCGGGGGTTGCACCAATGCTACTGCCATGTTCCCTCTTCGCCGCTTGGCGCCCAGAAGTTCGAGGTTAGCGCTACACCGCCAGACGTGGCACTAAAGCACGCTCTCGATAGCCTGCTGCAGCTCCGCACTGTCCGGGGTGGTGTTACTGCCGAAGTGCATGATCACCCGGCCCGAGCGATCAACCAGGTACTTGTTGAAGTTCCAGCTGGGGGCCTGTGTCTGTTTGGCAAGTTCGCGAAAGACCGGATTGGTCTCGGCGCCGCGCACGTGGCTGGGCGCAAACATCGTGAAGGTCACACCGAAGTTGACGTAGCACACCTCGGCAGCTTTTTCTTCGTCATTCGCCTCCTGGCGAAAGTCATCACTGGCAAAGCCTACGACCTCAAGCCCGCGGTCTCGGTATTTCTCGTACAATGTTTCCAGGCCTTTGAACTGAGGGGTATAACCGCAGTGACTGGCAGTATTGACGACCAACAACGCCTTGTCGGCGCCGACCTGGCACAGATTGGCAGTGTCCTTTGAATGCAGCTTGCGCAGGTCATGGTTCAGATAATCAGGACAGTCCGCTGAGGCGGTGCCAGCAGCCAATAGGGCAGTAAGAACCAGCGCATTGCGGACCATTTTTTCCTACCCTTTCAAAGGTGACATTGTGCTTTTGATTGACGGTGCAGGGTCTTCGATTCCCCACCGCCACCCTGACATACTCTGCTACGGGCAGGCTCTCTCGGATGCCACCGCTCCACGTTTGTCAACGGTGCTCACATCGAGTAAATACCAGAGGTAACAGCGCGAAAAAATGCCGTTGAGAAGCAGTCCGATGGAAACTGCGACCACCACCCATTCACCGCCGTTCAGCGCCGGCTGTGATAACGCCCAGCCACCGAAAACCAAACCCAGCAGAAACCGCGTGATGCGTTCCGCGTTACCGATATTGCGCTCTATCATGACTGATCTCCTGTGCCTGATGTGATTGAATCTTAGCTACTTATACGGCGGAACAACAAAAGTGGATGACTTTATCGGCGCAGGCGCGCTGCTCGCGCTATATTGCTTGCCATACGATGTTGCCCCTCAGACAAAGAAATCTGTGTTGGCGGCGCCCAGCGCCACCGCCCCGAGGTTGCGGGCGAAGGCTGTGGGGTTGTTGGCCACGTGTGCGCGAGCGGTGTGGATATCGAGGAATCGCTGCTGGATGGCACTGCCCTGGTACACTGAAGAACCGCCCGCCGAGGCGAACAGTGAGTCCACGACGTCCATGGATTTTTCGATGACCAGCGCGGCCTGGTAGCGATACAGGACGCGATCCGCCATGGCAATGCTCTCGCCGGCACGCAGTGCGTCCATCATGGCGTCAAAATTCGACAACAGGATGGTGGTCATCTCTTCGATGGCGTTGCGTGCGGCAGCAATCCTCATCTGCGTACCGGTGTCCTGCGCCAGCTTGGTGACGTCGCCGCTGGCCTTGCCCTTAACCAGTGCAGTGTAGAGCGCAAGTGCATCTCTGGCAGCCCCGATGGCCGGTGTGGATACCACGCGGATAAACAGTTGGGCCCAAGGCAGGCGATACAGGTGCGCGCTGTCCTGATCCACGCCGGGGTTGGTGCCCTCGAACCCGTCCGATTGTTTGTGCGTGCGGTAATCCGGCACAAACGCCTCCTCGACGACGATGTCATTGGACCCCGTGCCCTGCAGTCCCATGGAATACCAGGTGTCCTCGATGCGATAGTCACTGTGCGGGAGCAGGAAGGTCCGGTAGCTGCCATCCGGCAGAATGCCGCCAAGTAGCGCCCAACTGCAATGATCGCAACCGCTGCTCCAGCCCCAGCGGCCACTGAAACGAAAACCGCCTTCCACCGGTACCACCTTGCCCATGGGGGCGTAGGAGGAGGACACCCGGGTATGGATATTGTCTCCCCACACATCCTGCTGTGCGCGGGGGTCCATCAGCGCAATCTGGAAGGCATGTACCGCGACGATGCCGCTGGCCCAGGCAGTGGACATGCAGCATTCGGCAATCGCCATCTGCATGCGAAAGAAATCCTGTGGATCGAGTTCGTAGCCGCCCCAGCGGGCGGGTTGCAGCGCCAGGAAAAATCCCGCCTTCTGCAACGCCTCGATGTTTTCGACCGGTACGCGCCGCTCGCCGCGCGCCCTGTCTGCATTGGCCCGCAGCAGGCCTTGCAGGGATTGCACACGTGCGAACATCGCGGCACCTTCATCAGCCACACGCAATGCATCAATGTCTACCAGCATATTCAGTGTGTTTCTGCCGCTCATTGTTACTATTCCTCCATCAGTCGGACGTCATCCTGTCGGCGCCCGCTAAAATGAAAGCCCGCGGCAGAGTGCCGCGGGCAAAGGGCCTGGATGGGTACTTACAGAAGCCAGAAAAGCCGGGTAACTGGCTGTATCAGCGCTCCTCAAACATCAGTACGGGCGCGTGACACAAGCGGATCACTTAATGGTAGCTATCACTGGCAGGCAAATTGCTCCCCGATACCGGAGGGATGCACCCGTCACCAACGCGGTCAAACCGTAACGCTGTGTCAATTGCATGCGCTTCATGTGGAAATTTCATTTGATAAACCGTCAAATACTATTGATAATCCTTGGCATAATTACAATAGCCGGAGAATCCTATGCGTTTGCCAATAGCCGTTCTTGTTGTTGCATTGGTGCCGTTTGCACCACAAGTGGTCGCTCAGGGCCGTGAAAGCGAGTTGGAAGAAGTCATTGTGACTGCCCAACATCGCGAAGAATCTGCCATGTCCACCCCGATTTCACTGTTCACCATGAATGCCGAGCAGTTGGAGAAGCAGCGTATCAGTGGTATTTCCAGCCTCAATGGACTGGTACCGAATTTGAACATTGACGCCTTCCCGGCCAACAACCAGACCCTGCGGCTATTTATCCGCGGCGTAGGACTTACGGACACACAAATCACCCAGGATCCGGCGGTGGGCGTGTATCTCAATGGCGCGTATATCGCCCGCTCCGCCGGCCTGACCTTCGATGTGGCCGACCTTGAACGCATCGAAGTATTGCGCGGACCACAGGGCACACTCTACGGGCGCAATACCACCGGTGGTGCGATCAAGCTGATAACCAGCAGACCTGACCTCGACGATTTCACCTTTGCCCAGACCCTGAGCACCGGAAATCAGGATTTATTCAGCGGCAAAACGTCCGTCAATGTGCCGTTCGCCGAGAAGTACGCCACCAAACTGGCCTATTTCTATGAGGATGTGGACGGTTTTACCAACAACAACGGCCCGGGTGGCAGTTTTGGCGACAGGAAGTCTGAAGGGTTCAGGCTGGATTTTCGCGCCGATCTCAGCGACACCCTGACGCTGGACTACGGCTACGATAATTCAAAGATCACCTACTATAACTACACAGCCCAGGCTGTGACGCCCCGGGAGCCCGGTTCCGGCCTACTCGCGATCATCGGCGTCATCGCCGAACAGTATATCGACTACAGCGACAACCGCTTTAGCGAACTCGCGACATCGGTTCCTCTGTTGCCGACGAATACCGATATCGATGGGCATACCCTGAATGCCGAGTGGACGGTCAATGACACGACAACGTTGCGCTCCATTACCGCGTGGCGGGAATTGCGCGACCGCAGCTATATTGACTTTGGCAGCGGCGCCAGCGAGGAGTTTCGCATTGATTTCAACTCGGCGATCGTGGGCGCCAACGCTGGCGCACAAAGAATGGATCTGCCCCCGGTACGCCCCGACCTGAAACAGGAGCAGTTCTCGCAGGAGTTTCAGCTGCTGGGGAGCATTAACGATTCGATCGAATACCAGGCGGGCCTGTACTATTTCTGGGAACAGGCGCAAGAGAACGCACAGCCTCTGCACCATATTTTCGATGCCTATCCCTTTGGCGGGGGCACTATTTATAACCTCAGCTCGGAATACAACGAAATTGAAAACGATGCGCTGGCAGTGTTCACTCAGTTCACCTGGACACCGGACATTCTCGAGAAGCGCTTACATCTCACACTGGGAGGCAGGCTTTCCCGCGACTCCCGCGAGGCCAATCGCCAGGTGACAGACGCCACCGTGATCGACCTGGACACTTCCGTTGCCAACCTCGTCGGCCCGAACTTTTTTAGCGCGAACCCTGACCATGATTTTGACGACACCTCATTCACCTTCATCTCCGAGTATGATGTACAGGAACACTTCAACGTGTACGGCAAGCTTTCCGAAGCCTACAAGAGCGGCGGCTTCAACATCCGCGATCCGGAAGAGGACGGTTTCAACAACGGCTTCAAGGAAGAGAAACTGCGCGCCGGTGAACTGGGCTTCAAGGGAGAGGCGCTGGATCGCAAGGTGCGCATGAGCACCGCCATTTTCTACCAGGAGTTCAGCGATTATCAGTACAACTTCCAGATACCAGGCACCATCTCGGGAACGCGGGTGTTCAACATTGATAACGGCCAGATGTCGGGTATTGAAGTGGAGGTGATGGCGGTGCCCACCACTGGTTTGCTGTTGCAGCTCAGTTACGCATACCTGGATAGCCAACTGGATGATGTGGATAACCCATTTACCGGCCAGATCGAATCAGCATCGTTCGGCAATGCACCCAAAAATACCTACAGTTTCGTGGCCGGCTACACGTTTCCGGCCACCTCCATCGGCGTGGTGAATGCCAATGCCAGCTACAATTTTGTCGATAAACGCAACGTCGAAAGTGACACAACCTATCGCGATGCCTACGATCTCATCAACGCCCGCGTCGCCCTGGCCGAAATACCCGGCCCTGGCGGGCAATGGGAAGTGGCTCTCTGGGGCAAAAACCTGGCCGATAACAACTACGAGGCTTTCACCCTGGATAATTTACCCCAGGCCAGTCGCGCGGTGATCTGGGGCGACGGGCGCAGTTACGGGCTCGATGTCACGTTTCGGTATTTTTAAGTATGGTGCCCAAACTTAAGTCAACAACCCGGTTGCTGTCCTGTCCTGGGTAACATTATTCATAAGTCAATTGGTGACACAGTCTGGTCTACAAGCCGTGTTCCAAGTTCTGCTATGCTATCCTGAACAGACTTCGCTCAAAGACACGCGTTGGATTTTTGCTTTTTCCGGAATGACTCGATGTTCAATTCCCTGAAACCTTCACCAGGCAGCTGGCCACTGCTCTTGCTCGTTGAGTTTCTTTCTCTATCACAACCCATAAATGCTGGCGGAACATTTCAGATCGATCCGAGACAGGAGACTATGTCTGCTGGATACACCGTAGCCAATACAGGGTCGTGGGAGGAGTATAAGCGAATCAGGCAGGGCGACGATTCTGATCCTGGCACTACCTCTGTTGGCCCCGTAAAGGTTGCTGCCCCACCAAAAGAAAATGTTCCACCAACAAAACACGCTCAGGAGGCTCAGGTACCTTCTGCACAACAAACCATGCCTGCACCGAAAGCCAGGACCACGCCGCAGGCCGTACCCGCACCGCAGGCGAATTCCGGTATGCCTGTAACTGCGTCTGCAATACCCGCAGTTGTTCCGCCTGTAACGCCACCAAAAACTGTGCCGCCGAGCAATATCGTTAGCCCCCGCTCACCACCACCGCCGTTTACAGGTGAGCCCAAGCTGGTTTACACGCGGCAGCCGTACAAACCACAACCTATACCCGGCAACACACCCGACTCAGAGGTGGCCAACTTCCAGTACGCCACAGATATTGCCCGCATAAATGACCTCCTGGCGGAGGCTGATGTGGTGGTCGATGCACTGAACGACAGTGCGCCTAAAGTCATTTTTGACTGTACGGGAAACAAAAGCCTGAACTGTGTCGCACAGGAGGCAAGGGTGTCTCCTGACGGGACCAGGATTGCCTACTCAGTGGGCTTTGCCGCCCCTGGCGCTGCAGGGATCCAGCTGCAATTCAATGGCCTGATAGAACAACTAACCTCTCTTGTCTGTGCTCAAATCTATATCTATGACATTGCTTCTGGTGTCAGCACCCAGGTCGGTAATCACCCTGGCGGAAACTGCGCTGTAAATGATGGGCAGAACAGGGCTATCGACCGCCAGCCTTCATGGCTATCCAACACTGAGCTGGTGTTCACCTCCAACCGTGGGGGCAAGTGGCCTAACCGTGAGGGTGGTAACCAGCATCTACAATACTGCAGTAACTATCCCTACTGCGTGAGCCAGACCTATCCCTATGGGGATTCCGGAAAGGCCATGCAGTTGTGGAAGATGAACACAGATGGGACAGGAGCCGTCAACTGGGGGCCGCAGGACTTTAACTCACTCGCCCCCGAAGTACTGACCAATGGTGATGTCGTCTACTCCTGCTACAACGCGCACGCTGATAAAGGCTTTTCCCCGGGCCAGAATGCTCAGGTGGCTCTCCCTAACCTGATGTGGCTGTGTCGGGTTGATGGTAACGGGGCTGATATGACGGTCAAGCTCCACGGTCATAAACAGAACATACTCAAAACCCGTGGCTGGTTGCCCACCGAGCCTACTATAGGTGGTATAACCCCTACCAAGGGCGGGTTGACAGGGTATGAAGAATTGCGAGGACTTAGATCGGTCTCTGAGATCTTCAAGGGTAAGCTAGCCATTACCTCTTATTACAGGGCTAACCATAACGGCAGTCTAGGGGCTGTTTACGGGTTTGACTATGGTTCACCGCATGTTGAAGGATGCAGTACCGCCTCTTGTATCGAATATCCCTACCTGGAACCGGCCAGTACCGCATTAGGCAGTGGCGCCTTTATCCCATCAAGCCTCAAGTCCCTGACACCGTGGGGACAGTCAGGGGATGCCAACCCTGGATTTGTGTATTTGGGGCCAGGGATACCGTACAAGAGCTTTGGCAAGGCAGGCTACCCGGCGCCATGGGATGCGAATCACTTCATAATCACCCATGCCCGTGGGCAATGTTACGCCGCAGCTACCGGCTATGAGTTGACCAAGGAGTGGCTTGGTGACTCCACCGTGTGCCGCCGGACGATTGTGAAGGTGAATGCGCCTAATGGGGCTACCAGTGTCCTGCCGTCGACCACGAACCCCTACGATGCCTCACAGATAACGCCTCTGGTAGATGACCCCAACTACCAGGCTTTTGATGCCCACCCTATTACGACCTACCAGGCGCTATTTGGTCAGGCAGCGCCGCTAAGACCCGCACCACTGCCCCCCGGCAAGTGCTACCTGCAGGTGGTGGATGCCCGCAAGTCAGAGCTGTACGGACGGCCCGGTGAACACCCACAGGCTGCATCAACCCAACGGTGCGCATGGCAGGGCTGCGCGGTCCAAACGGACAATGAAAACCCGACCTACCACGCCACCAATATGAAGTACCTGTCGGTCACTCTACCCACGCTGTGGGACATCAGCTACTCAGGCAATAGTGAACTGTACAAGATGACCATGAATACCCTCGGGTATCGCAACATCAAGGGCTACCAGAAGGTCGCACTGCAGGCCGATGGTTCTGTGAAGATGGAAGTGCCTTGCGATACACCCCTGTTAATGAGCGGCGAGAACGCCAATGGGGAGGTCATAGCCCACGATGACATGGTCCACTCTCTGCGCCCTGGCGAAACCAGAACCTGCCACGGCTGCCATGATGCCCACTCGGAAGAACGCTTTGCCGAGATAGGGTCGATACCTGCTGCTACACGGTTTGCTACCACCCTTGCTGCCAGTATTACCCCTGCCGCCGGAACAGTACATGACCTCCCCAAGATCGCCCAGATACAGCCTATGCTTACCAGAAGTTGTGGGGGATGCCATACAGGGTTCGAGAATGACTCCCTGTTGTACTCTCGCGTTGTATGGGATACACAGCAACTTGACTTCAAGCCGTGGCTATCCATTACCCCTGCTATGCCTGGTGTCTCAAACAATACCCTGTGGCGACCATTGACCAGCCGCTTCGTGTCAAAGTTTGCACTTGAATCCCCGCTGTACTGGTATGCCAATAACAGGAGAATGGACGGCAGAACGAATGCAACCTTCAACTGGGACATTGACTACAAAACTGGACACCCCGATACAGGGATTGCAGCAGAGGAAAGGGTACTGCTGAAGGACTGGCTGGATAATGGAGCCCCGTACCAATAAAGCGCCTCGTTGGTAAGTGGAATACCGAAAGCCACGGCCACTATAATGCGCGTTAACGCGGCGGCCCGATGTAGCTGAACCTGGGCTGCTCCTCGCCGTCCCGAACAACCGTCTCAAGAAACATCGACAGGGGCCGGACCCACAGCCCTCCGTTGCCGTACAACGGCGTATACACCACCAGTTGCTCGCCAGTCTCGGAATGGGTAGCAATACCCTGGACCTCGTACTCGCCACCTTTGAAGTGCCGATACCGGCCCGGCTCAAGTTCCACTGTGCTGTCCTTTTTACGAATCCGCGAAATCTGCTGGCGTTCAGACCGGAGAAAAAATCAGGACAGGGATATGACGCACGCCTTCAGTGCGAACCCGATACTCCTTGTAATCCGGATACATCGCTTCCAGCAGTGGCCACAGTGTTGTCTCTTCGGGCGCAGAGGCCTCACGCATGCGATAGGTTTTCTTGTCGCGGCCAATTTGAATATCGACGGTATCTGCAGCCACCACGTTGAGGTACCAGACGGGCAAGGTAGACATGCCCCCTTTGGAAGCGGTCATCACCACGTTGTCGCCGTGTTTCAGAAAGAGCAGCGGAACCTTGCGTACCAGGCCGGATTTACGCCCGACCGTTGTCAGGATAGCCACGGGGCCACCGAGGAAGGTGTTCCACAGGCGGCCGCCCGTTAATTCATAAACCGTCGTCTGCCAGCGGCCAACCTTACTGATGATCCAGGTACCGAATTTTTCCTGCTTTTGTGTGTAAGGTTGGATGTTGCCCGTCATTGCTGTGTTCCCTGTCATAAATGAAATGTGGTCGTGTTATGTCGCCTTCGCGCTAGCGCTCTCCCATGCGTCGACCCGCCCGCGCCCGGACACGGGCAGCGCGCACCAACTGCGGCGCCACCGGGTTCATTCTGGCGACACCCTTGCGGATGAGCGAGGGAATCAGGGTGGCGAGCAGACGGGCCGTGACCAGCTGCGGATTTCTGCGCGGCACGGTGACTTCGAAGCGCCGCTCACGGATCGAGGTGAGAATTTCATCCGCCACCAGTTGCGCCGGATACTTTGTCCCCTTGTAAGCGTTGGCATCTTCGAACTTGTCCCAGATCTCGGTATCGATCGGTCCGGGAATCACCAGCGCACAGTGGATTCCCGAGCCCGCCAGGTCATTCCACAAGCCGCGGGTAAAACTATTCATAGCACCCTTGGACGCGGCGTAAATGGTTTCATGGGTGGGGCAAACCGTGGCGGCAAAGGAGGATACATTCACAATCACGCCGCCCTCCTCGCTGGATTCACTCTGTAGCAGCATGTAGGGGATGGCGGCAAAGCTGGTCCACAGGCAGGAGAGAAAATTGATGCGCAGCACCTCCTCCGCCTCTGCGGCGGAGATCTCATAAATGGAGCGGTGCATGGGGACGGCGGCGTTGTTGACCAGAATATCGATGCGCCCGAAGCGCTCGACCGTTTCCTCCACCAGCTTTTCGGCGAACGCCTTTTCTCCAAGGTCACCGGCGATATGGCAACTGTCCAGGGTGTGCTCGCGACAGGCCGCGCTCACCTCTTGCAATAGGTTGTCACGCCGCGCTGTGGCCACCACCGTGGCCCCCGCCTGCGCCAGGGACAGAGCGGTTAAG